>Ga0190272_10000579_pt1 | contig 18814 bp, 18 predicted proteins | sample Popmic504T_FD_133746 | JGI IMG/M metagenome (GOLD analysis project Ga0190272, IMG submission 133746) | Populus adjacent soil microbial communities from riparian zone of Shoshone River, Wyoming, USA - 504 T | ecosystem: Environmental > Terrestrial > Soil > Riparian zone | place: USA: Wyoming... | reverse complement strand
TGACCTGGCCTTGGCCGAGCTCTCCGTAGTCGATGCCCCACTTCGCGTCGTAGTGCTCGGCCGCGAGGTCGTGGTAGCGGACGTTGACCTCGTGGATCTCTTCGGCAGTCGCTGGTGCAGCCACGGCGCGACAGGGTATGTGAAAGGGCCGCAGGCCCGATTCCCGGTTCTCCCCGCGATCAGCGACGTCCATAGACTGCCGCAGCGGTGGGCGCGACGCGTGAGTACATCCAGAGAGATCAGCCGGACGGCGTGCCGCCGCTTGCGCTGACGGGCGAGCGCACGCTGCCCGACGTGCCGGAGGAGAACTACTGGTACCGCCGGCATCTCGTCGTCTACGAGTGGATCGCGGCGCGCTGCGCCGGGCTCGACGTCGTCGACATGGCCTGCGGCGAGGGCTACGGCACCGGCGTGTTAGCCCGCAATGCCAGGCACGTCACCGGTGTCGACGCCAACCCAGACGCCTTCGAGCACGCTCGCGCCCGCTACGGCGGTCCGACCGTCGACTTCGCGCGCGACCTCGTCGACTCCTACAGCGAGCGCTGCGACGCGGTGACCTTCCTCCAGACGATCGAGCACGTCGAGGACGACGCCGGCGTGCTGCGGCACTTCAAGGGCATGCTGCGCCCCGGCGGGACTGTCTATGTGTCGACACCGAACCTGCTGACGCTCGCTCCGCCCGGCGCCGAGAAGTCGGACAATCCCTGGCACCTGCGCGAGTACCGGCCGGAGCAGTTCCGCGCCCTCTGCGAATCGGTCTTCGACGAGGTCGAGCTGCTCGGCCTGTTCCACGCGCGCAAGCTGCGCGTCCACGAGCTGGCGCTGAAGCTCGGCTGGGACAGCGTCCACAAGCGGCTCGGACTGACCGGACGCTTCTACGACCGCTTCACGCCGGCGATCGCCGCGAGCGACTTCGCGTTGCGCGACGGGCCGCTCGACAGCGCGCTGGACCTCGTAGCCGTCCTGCGATGAGCGGCGACCGGGGCACGCTCAGCCTCGTTCTCCACTCGCACATGCCATACGTCGAGGGCTTCGGCACCTGGCCGTTCGGCGAGGAGTGGCTCTGGGAGGCGGTCGGCTGCGTCTACATGCCGCTGCTGGAGCTGATCGAGGAGACCGCGGCGCCGCTGACGCTCGGCGTGACGCCGGTCCTCTGCGACCAGCTGGAGACGTTGCCGGGACCGGCCGGCGAGCGGCTGCTCGGCTACCTGCGCGACACGCGCCAATGGGTCCACGACGAGGACGCGACCGGGCTGGAGCGGGCCGGCGAGCTGAAGCTGGCGGCCGAGGTGCGCCGCGCGGCTGGTGACTACGCGCGCGCGGCCGACGCCGTCGAGGCATGCCGAGGCGACCTGCTCGGACGGCTGGCCAAGGCCGCGGCCGCTGGGCCGCTCGAGCTGTGGACGTCGGCGGCCACGCATGCGGTGCTGCCGCTGCTGGCGACCGAGGCCGGGCTCGACCTGCAGATCGCGACCGCTGTCGCCGGCCACCGGCGGCGCTTCGGCGGGTGGGACGGCGGGCTCTGGCTGCCCGAGTGCGCCTACGCGCCCGGGCTCGAGCAGGGCCTGGCGCCGCACGGCACGAGCGCTTTCTGCGTCGACCAGACGGCGGCGCTCGGGCACGGCTCGGCCGAGCAGCTCGAGCCGATCGCGACTGCCGCCGGGCCCGTCGCCGTGCCGATCGACTGGCAGACCGTCGAGCTGGTCTGGCGCGAGGGCAGCGGCTACCCCGCCGACTCCCGCTATCGCGACTACCACCATGGGACGGTCCACCACATGCGGCCGTGGAGCAATTCCGGCGAGGTCTACTCCCCGGACGCCGCGCGGACCGCTGTACGCGAGCACGCCCGCGACTTCGTCGAGCGGGCGGTCGAGCGGCTCGACCGCTATTCGGCGGATCGGGGCCGGCCGGGAGTGCTCTGCTGCGCCTTCGACACCGAGCTGCTGGGCCACTGGTGGTACGAGGGCGTCGAATGGCTGCGCTCCGTCCTCGACGAAGCCGAGGCGCAGGGGCTGGAGCTGGCGACCGTCGGCGACGCTGTCCGCCGCGTCGAGCCGGTCGCCCGCGAGCTGACAGCCTCGACGTGGGGGACCGGCAAGGACCTCACCACCTGGGACTCGCCGCGGGTCGCGGAGTTCACGTTCGCGGCCCGGAGCGCCGAGCTGAGGACGGTCGCGGCGGCGACGAACGGCAGCCCGTCGGGGCCGGCGCTCGAGCGTGCGGCGCGCGAGCTGTTGGCGATCCAGGCGAGCGACTGGCCGTTCCAGGTCACGCGTGACCTCGCCGCGGGATATCCAGCCGAGCGCGTTCGCGACCACGTCGCCGCGCTCGACGCCGCGCTGGGGGCTCTGACAGACTCAGCGGCCGTGCCGGAGCCGTCCCTCCGCAATCTGGCGCCCGACCTGGCGCTGTCGGCGCTGGCCGCACCCTGAGCATGCGCGTCCTGATCCTCTCCTGGGAGTACCCCCCGCTGATCGAGGGCGGCTTGGCGCGCCATGTGCGCAAGCTGGCCGAGAACCTCGTCGCGCAGGGGATTGAGGTCCACGTGCTGGCGCGCGGAACCGAGGACAGCCCGGCCGAGGAGGAGCTCGACGGCGTGATGGTCCACCGTGTGCGCGAGCCCGTGCGCCCGCGCGACCTCAGCGAGTTCGTCACCTGGGTCGAGCACATGAACGCCGACATGCTCGCCGCCGGCGTCGAGGTCGGCGATCGCTACGACTTCGACCTCGTCCACGGCCACGACTGGCTGGTCGCGGTCGCCGGCGACCACCTCGCCAACCGCTTCCGCTGCCCGCTGGCGGTCACGATCCATGCGACCGAGTACGGCCGCCATCAGGGCTGGGTCGACAAGCATCCGCAGAGCCACATCCACGGTGTCGAGAACTGGATGGCCAACCGGGCGGAGCGGGTGATCGCCTGCTCGGCCTACATGCGCGAGCACATCTCGGACATCTACGGGCTCGAGGAGGAGCGGATCGCGGTGATCCCGAACGGGATCGATCCCGCCGACCTCGTTCCCGTCGACGACCTCGACACGCTGCGCTCGCGCTTCGCCGCCCCTGACGAGCGGCTGGTGCTGCTGGTCGGGCGGTTGGTCTACGAGAAGGGCTTCCAGCTCGCGCTGGAGGCGCTGCCGGGGCTGATCGAGCGGGTCGGCAACGTCCGCTTCATCGTCGCCGGGTCGGGCACCGCCGAGCAGGAGCTGCGCGAGCAGGCGACGCGGCTCGGCCTCGACGATCACGGCACGTTCCTGGGATGGATCGGCGACGACGTGCTGCACTCGCTCTACCGGATCGCGGACCTCACCGTGGTGCCCTCGATCTACGAGCCGTTCGGCCTCGTGGCGCTCGAGGCGATGGCCTCGGGCTGCCCGTGCCTGGTCGCCGACACCGGCGGGCTGCGCGAGGTCGTGCCCAACGACGACGTCGGCCTGCGCTTCCACTCGCGCGACCCCGACTCGCTCGGTCAGATGGCGGAACGGCTGCTGACCGACGCCGAGCTCCGTGACCGGCTCGTCGCCGAGGCGTCGGAGCATGTGCTGAGCTTCGACTGGGCCGACGTGGCGCGCCAGACCGCGGAGCTCTACCGCGGCCTGGTAACGCCACGCCCCCGCGTCGTCTAGCTCGCGAGCATCGTCGCCATCAGGCGCAGCGGTGCGTCGGCCTCGTCGGGCCAGTCGGCGATCTCCGGCGGCCACCAGGCGTGGGTGTCGTGCTCGGGATCCATCGTCACCTCGGCTCCCGGCGGCAGATGGGCGAGGCCGACGAACAGCAGCAGCCCCGTCGGCAGCCGGATCAGCGCCTCGGCGCTGAGGCGCTCCGGAGTGACCGACCACTCCTCCGCCAGTTCGCGCGTGAGCGTCTCGGCGGGGTTCTCGCCGACCTCGACGGCCCCGCCCGCGCCGAGCGCCCAGCGTCCGGCCCAGCTTGCGACCCACGGCGCCCGCCGTCCGGCGAGCCAACGGCCGTCGGCGTCGCGCACCACGCACAGCGACGAGATGCTGTCGACGGCGTCGCCGGCGAGTCGCAGCGCCCAGCGGACCGGCTGCATGTCGAGAACGATGCCGTCGGGCGCGTGCTCGTAGCTCGCCACGCGCGCGCCGAGCCCGTCGTGGGTCGGCGATCCGCGCTCGCCCAGCTCGGCGAGCGCCGCGTCGGCGGCCGCCGAGCTGCTGTCGTCGGGCTCGAACGGCTGCTCGCTCCAGCGCGCCGATACCTGTGCCGGATCCCAGGGACCGCGCGCCAGCACTCCGGCGGGCCGGTCGACGTCTACTCCCATCGCATCGCCCTCGGCTCCTCGCGCATGCGAATCACCCGCGCCGGCACGCCGCCGACGACCGCGTTGTCGGGAACGTCCTCGGTGACGACCGCGTTGGTGCCGATCACCGCATTGTCGCCGACCGTCACCCCACGCAGGATGCAGGCGCCATAGCCGACCCAGACGTTGTTGCCGACGCGAACGTCGCGCTTGTAGATCCCCTGCTGACGGATCGGGCGGTCGACCTCGACCATCCCGTGGTCGAAGTCGATCAGCATCACGCGGTCGGCGATCACGCACTCGCGACCGATCGAGACGTGTTGATAGGCGGAGATCGTGCACTCCTGGCCCATCACCGTCTTGGCCCCGATCGAGACGCTCCCCTCGTGGCAGCGGATCTTGCACCCGTGGCCGATCCACGACCAGCGGCCGAGGTCGACGCGCCCGCGGGGGCCGATCTGGATCACGACGTCGGAGGCGACGAATGCCATCCCGTCGCTGTGCAGGCGGCGGCCGTAGCGGGTCAGCCAGCGCCGGCGCGCGAGTCCCGCCAGCAGCCACGCGTACTTCGGCGTGAGCATGCGATTGCGGCGCATGAAGCTCAGCAGGGTCAGGGGACCGCCATGAAGCGGGGGCGGAGGGCGACGGACGGCGGGCGCCACTGGAACTTCGGTTGCTGGGCTCTGCATGCGGTACCGGATGATAGGCGCGTGCAGGGTGTGGATATCCGTACCGCGGCTCGCCAGCTTCCTGTAGTACGCGTCGACGCGACACCTGGCAAAGTGCCGGCCTATGAACGTTTCGAGCATCGTGACCGCCACCGAGCTGTGTCGCCGCTATGGCGAGGGAGAGGCCGCCGTCGACGCGCTCGCCGGCGTCTCGACCCAGTTCGAGCAGAGTCGGTTCGCGGCCATCATGGGGCCCTCCGGCTCCGGCAAGTCGACGCTGATGCACATCCTCGCGGGCCTCGACGCGCCGACCAGCGGGTCCGTGCGCCTCGACGGCGTCGAGCTCGCCGACCTCGACGACGGCAAGCTGACGCAGCTGCGTCGCGACAAGCTCGGCTTCGTGTTCCAGTTCTTCAACCTGCTGCCGGTCCTGACGGCCGAGGAGAACATCCGCCTGCCGCTGACGATCGCCGGGCGCAAGCCGGATCCCGAGTGGTTCGAGCAGCTGATCGAGATCGTCGGCCTCGGCGATCGCCGAACCCACCGCCCGGCGGAGCTCTCCGGCGGGCAGCAGCAGCGCGTCGCGGTGGCGCGCGCGCTGGTGTCGAAGCCGGCGGTCGTCTTCGCCGACGAGCCGACCGGCAACCTCGACTCCAAGGCGTCCGAGGAGGTTCTCGACCTGCTCCGCCGCGCGGTCGACGAATTCGGCCAGACGGTGATCATGGTCACCCACGAGGCGCACGCCGCGGCATACGCCGACCGCCTCGTCGTGTTGCGCGACGGCCAGGTCGCTCACGACGGCCCCGCCGGCGACGAGAGCGACATCTTCGAGCTGATGAAGGCCGTCGCGTAGTCCGATGACCTCGGTCGTGCTCAAGGGCCTGGCGGCTCGCAAGCTGCGCGCTCTGGCATCGATCTTGATGGTCGTGCTCGGCGTCGCGCTGGTGGCGGGCACCTACATCCTCACCGACACGATCAACCGGTCGTTCGACGACATCTTCACGACCGCGCTCGAGGGCACCGACGTCGTCGTCACGTCGAAGGAGATCGTTGCCCAGGAGACCAGCGAGCCACCGCCCTTCTCTGCCGCTCTGCTGAACCGCGTCGAGCGCGTCCCCGGCGTTGCGAAGGCCGAGGGTGGGATCTTCGCTCTGGTGCGCATCACCGACGCGGCGGGGAAGCCCTACGGGCAGGGCTTCGCGCCGCAGTTCGCGTTCTCGGTGGCGACCAAGCCGTTCGACACGCTCACCTACGTCGAGGGCAATCCGCCGCGCGGCGGCCGCGAGGCCGCGATCGACCAGTCGAACGCCGACCGCGAGGGGATCGAGCTCGGCGACACGATCGGCGTCGTCGGCGAGGGTCCGCTGAAGCGCTTCCGCGTCGTCGGGATCAACAAGCTCGGCGATACCTCGACCGGCGGCTCGAGCTCGGTCACGCTGACCTTGCCGGAGGCCCAGCGCCTGACCGACCGGGTAGGCAGGTTCGACCAGATCTCGATCGCCGCGGACCCAGGCGTCTCGCCGTCCGAGCTCGAGCGGCGCGTCGCACGCGCCATGCCGGCGTCGGTCCAGGTCGAGACGGCGGCCGAGAACGCGCAGCGCGAGACCGACGAGATCGGCAGCGACCTCGGCTTCCTGAAGATCGCCCTGCTCGTCTTCGCGGGGATCTCGGTCGTCGTAGGCGCCTTCCTGATCTTCAACATCTTCTCGATCACCGTCGCCCAGCGGATCCGCGAGTTCGGGCTGTTGCGCACGCTCGGCGCCTCGCGATCGCAGATCCTGTCCGCGGTGCTGGGCGAGGCGCTCTTCATCGGGACGGCGGGCGCCTTGCTCGGCCTGTTCGCCGGCCTCGGCTTCGCGGCGGGGATCAACGCGCTGTTCAAGTCGTTCGGCATCGACCTGCCGAACACCGGCCTCGTGTTCGCGACCCGCACGGTCGTCATCTCGTTGGTGCTCGGCGTCGGCGTCACGCTGGTAGCGGCGCTCACGCCGGCGCTGCGTGCGACGCGCGTGTCGCCGATGGCCGCGCTGCTCGAGGCGGAGCTGCCGGACCGCCACCGGCGCGGCCTGATCACCGCCGTCGTCGCCGGGTTGCTCGGCGTCGGCGGCCTGGCGATGCTGCTGATCGGCCTCTTCGGCGACGTCGAATCGGCGGGTTCGGCGGCAGGCCTGATGGGCGCCGGCGCGGCGGCGATCCTCTTCTCGACCGCGCTCTACAGCCCGCGGCTGGTCAAGCCGCTGGCCTCGGTCGCCGGCTGGCCGCTCGAGCGCCTGCGCGGCCTGACCGGACGACTGGCGCGTGAGAACGCTCTGCGCAAGCCGGGCCGCACCGCGGTGACGTCGGCGGCGCTGATGATCGGCCTGGCGCTGGTCGTCTTCGTGACGGTCTTCGCGGCGGGGATCAACCGGTCGGTCGCCAGCGCGATCGACACCAACTTCGCCGGCGACCTGACGATCCAGAGCACCGATGGCTTCTCGCCGATCCCAAACAGCATCGCCCGCGACGTCAGTCGCGTAGCGGGCGTCGGCGACGTCGGCACGATCCGCTTCAGCTACGCCAAGGTGGGCGACGAGGCGGGCCAGCAGCGGATCTCCGGCGTCGATCCGGCGACGATCAGCGGCGTCTTCAACTTCGACGTCACCGACGGGCCGTCGGAGGCGATCGCCAAGCTGGCGCCGCGCCAGGCGGTGGTCGATGAGGCGTATGCCAGGTCGAACGACCTCGCGCTCGGCGACGTCCTGCGCGTGCTCACCCCGACCGGTCGGCGAGCGGCGTTCGAGATCGTCGCGGCGGTCAAGGACCGCACCGACTACCTCGGCAGCTTCGTGATCGACCAGGCTGCGATGGCGCGCTCCTTCGGCGAGACGCGCGACACCTACGTGCTCGTCGGGACCACGCCGGGCGCCGACGCGGCGACCGTCGAGCAACGCGTCAAGCGACTCGTATCGACGCGCTATCCGTCCGCGGAGGCGCTCGACCAGGAGGAGCTGAAGCAGTCGCAGGAGCGGCAGATCGGGTCGATCGTCAACCTCATCTACGCGCTGCTCTCGCTGGCGGTGATCGTCTCGATCTTCGGAATCTTCAACACGCTCGCGCTGTCGATCCACGAGCGCACGCGCGAGCTCGGGATGCTGCGCGCGGTCGGGATGTCGCGGCGCCAGGTCAGGAGCGTGGTCCGCTACGAGGCGGTCATCACGGCGCTGATCGGTGCGCTGCTCGGCACGGCCCTCGGCGTTCTGTTCGCGGCGCTCATCTCGCGGCCGCTGGCCGACGAGGGCTTCGAGCTCGCCTACCCGATCCTGCAGCTCGTCGTGGTCTTCGTGCTGGCGGCGCTCGCCGGCGTGGTGGCCGCGATCCTTCCCGCGCGCCGGGCGGCGAAGCTCGACGTGCTCGAGGCGCTGGCGTACGAGTAGCGCCGGCCTGTCGATCCATAGGATCAGCGCTTCATGGCGACCAGGGCATCCACAGCCGCGGAGCTGACCGACAAGCTGCTCGCGGGTGACAAGCGCGCTCTGGCGCGCGCGATCTCTTTGGTCGAGAACGACGACCCGGAGGGGTGGGCGCTGGTCCGCGAGGTCTACCCGCAGACCGGCAAGGCGGCGATCGTCGGCTTCACCGGCCCGCCTGGCGTCGGCAAGTCGACGCTGATCGGTGGGCTGACGACGAAGTACCGCGAGCGCGACCGCCAGGTCGCGGTCCTGTCGATCGACCCCTCGTCGCCGTTCACCAAGGGCGCGCTGCTCGGCGATCGCATCCGGCTGACCGAGCACTTCCTCGACCCGGGCGTCTTCATCCGCTCGATGGCCAACCGCGGCGCGCTCGGCGGCCTCTCGGAGGCCTGCCTGCAGGCGGCGCTGCTGATGGATGCCTCGGGCAAGGACGTCGTGCTGCTCGAGACGGTGGGCGTCGGCCAGGCGGAGGTCGACATCATCGACCACGCCGACACGGTGGTGCTGGCCCTGATGCCCGGCTCCGGCGACTCGATCCAGGCACTCAAGGCCGGCGTGATGGAGATCCCCGACGTGATCGTCGTCAACAAGTCCGACCACCCGCTGACCGACACGATGATCCGCGAGATCCGCGGCGTGCTGTCGCTCGGGCCTCAGAAGGGCTGGCGGGTCCCGATCGTCAAGACCGAGGCGTCGCGCGGCGAGGGGATCGACGAGCTGATCGAGGCGATCGAGTCGCACCGCGAGCACATCGAGAGCGAGGGGACGCTCGTAGAGCGCCGTCGCCGCAACTTGATGAACGAGGTGCTTGCGCTGGCAGCCGGCCGCTTGCGCCGCCGGCTGGAGGAGTCGCTCCATGACGACGAGTCGGTACGCGAGCTGCTCGACGAGGTCGTCGCCCGCCGGCTCGACCCCTCCAGCGCCGCTACGAAGCTCCTCGAGCGCGAGATCTAAGCGCCCAGCGCGCGGGCGATGACCATCTGCTGGACCTCGTCGGTGCCCTCGCCGATCGTGAGGATTTTCGCGTCGCGGTAGAAGCGGCAGACTGGGTACTCCTCGATGAAGCCGTAGCCGCCGTGGATCTGGACGGCCTCCTCGGTGGCGCGCACCGCGAGCCGGCCGGTCTTCAGCTTCGCCTGGGCGGCGGTCAGCGAGAAGTTCCGGCCGAGGTCCTTCTCGACGGCTGCCTTGTAGGTCAGCAGCCGTGCGGCCTCGATCTCGGTCGAGAGATCGGCCAGCTTCATCTGGATCGCCTGGAACTTGGCGATCGGCTTGCCGAACGCCTGGCGCTCCTTCGCATAGGCGAGTGCCTCGTCGAGCGCGCCCTGGGCGAGCCCGACGCCCATCGCCGCAACCGAGATCCGCCCCCCGTCGAGGGTCTGCAGGAACTGCTTGAAGCCCATGCCGCGGGGACCGAGCAGGTTCTCCTCCGGCACGCGGCAGTCGTCGAATGAGAGCGGCCGCGTGTCCGAGGCGTTCCAGCCCATCTTGCGGTAGGCGGGGCCGACCTCGTAGCCGGGAGCGTCGCGCGGCACGATGATGTTCGAGACCTCGCCGTCCCCGGTGCGCGCGGTGATGGTCACAAATCCGGAGATGTCGGTGCCGGCGTTGGTGATGAACTGCTTGGCGCCGTCGACCTTCCACTCGCCGTCGGCGAGGCTGGCGGTCGTCCGGACGTTGCCGGCATCCGATCCGGCCTCAGGCTCGGTCAGCCCGAATGCTCCCAGTTGCTCGCCAGCGGTCAGGCGCGGCATCCACTCCTGCTTCTGCTCCTCGCTGCCGAAGGCGTAGAGCGGCCATGTTCCTAGCGACGTATGCGCCGCGACGGTGATTGCGACTGAGGAGTCGATCCGAGCCAGCTCCTCGATGACGAGCGCGTAGGACAGCGTGTCCGCGCCGCCACCGCCGTACTGCTCGGGATAGGGAACCCCCATCAACCCGAGCTCGCCGAGCTTGGCGACGATCTCGTAGGGGAAGCGCTTCTCACGGTCGAGCTCCTCGGCGACGGGCTTGACCTCCTGCTGCGCGAAGTCGCGCGCCAGTCGCTGGATGGCTGCCTGCTCGTCAGTTAGATCGAAGTTCACGGCGCGGGATCGTAACGGACCGCCTGGCTCGTCACAGGACGACGCATATATGCTACGAAATCGAGACGACTGCAACGAGTCTGCGACCGACCGTGTGACATTGGGTGGTTGCGCCGCCCTGATGTCCACACCCGAACCTATGTTCGGATCTCAACCGATGATCAGCACGAAGGGAGGGCATCATGTCCGAAACGACAATTCGGGTTCCGCCGGAGCACGTCGAGGCGATTCGCCGGAGCTTGAAGGGCCAGCACGGCGAGGCCGGTCGCGCGGAGGAAATAGAGAGCCTGCTCGACCAGATCGAGGGTGACACGACCGACGACGCCCAGCCGCGTGTGCTCGTCGGCTCGCGGGCCGTGCTCTGGAACGCGATCTACGACTCGCTTTGCGCAGCGGCCGAACAGCTCGCCGACGATTTCAACGAGTACTGGCGCGGTGCCATCGACCCAGAGTCGGCCCGTGCCCGTGTCACCACGGTCGCCGCCCGGCTCGAGTTGCTGGTCGCACTCGGCGCTCCGCCGGCGCGTTAGTAAATTCGTTGTGTCGGTTCGGTCGCACGGTTGGGACCTCGGCGCGGCTTCATGTAACCCCGGCCGGTGGAAGCTGTCGGGATGTATGGACAACGGGGTCAGGCTTCTGTGGAATGGGTCGCGCTGGTCGTGGTACTGGCCTTGGCGGTCGGTGGTCTGCTGGCGGCCATACCGGCCGTCGACGGCCGGTCGCTGGGGGGCGCGCTGGCGCACCGCTTGACCTGTGCTGTGAAGGGCGCCTGCGACGACGAGCTGCGCGGCGCTTACGGCGACGCCGACGCGGAGCTCGTACGGCGCCATCTCCAAGGGCTGGTCTTCGAGCCGGGCGAGCGGCAGGTCCCCGTCGACTGGCGCAGCTGTCGCACCGTCGAGTGTGCCGTGGCCCCAGACGATCGCGACCTCGACGTGCACCGCAGCGAGGCGGGTCTGCCGGTGACGGTCTTCACCCGCCTGTCCCGGGATGGCGACCGTCGCTATATCCAGTACTGGTTCTACTACCCCGACTCCAACACGGCTTGGGCGGGATCGGACAAGATCTGGAAGTACAGCTCGGTCGGTCTGGCCAACCGTCTCTTAACCGGCTCCGACGGCTATCCCGGATTTCATCAGGACGACTGGGAGGGAGCGATGGTCCGAGTCGAGGCGGACGGGCGCGCCGCGGTGCGCGTCACCTCCCACGGCCAATGGCAGTGGTGCAAGCAGCGACGGTGTGCGGGGCAGTGGGGCCCGGCGACCGGCTGGACGCGTGTATCGCGTGGTAGCCATGCCGGCCATGTGCCTACCGACGGCGAGCCTGGAAACGGCCTGCGCGAGCGCACGTCGACGGCGGAGGGCATCCGGCTGATCCCGCTCGAGGGGATCGACAAGGATCGTTATCGGCGTCTCGACCCGGGCATCTCGCCGCCCTGGCAGAAGGACGCCTACGCAAATCCCGAGACTCCGGAGTCATGAGCGGCTACCTTTAGAGGTGACGCTGGCTATCGAAAGCGAGGAACTCCCGCTATGGCGAGGACCGTCCGCGAGCAGCAGGACAAGCGACGCGAGGAGAAGTTGAAGCAGGTTCAGGAGCAGGTCGAGGAGGGCACGCTCGTGATTCGCAAGATGACCACGGCGGAGCGCAAGGCCAATCCGCCCCGGCCACCACGGGAGAAGAAGAAGCGCTGATCGGTCGAATCAAGGTCTTGGCCGACGCCGGCATCGTCAGGCCGGTGCGTCCAGACAAGCTGGTCGGGGTAGTCGCGACGCTCAAGCGTTGGGGTCGCGGGCCCGCTTCCGGGTACATCGCGTCGGGGTTGCTTTGCCCTGACGCGACGGCGATCGTCGACGAGCGCGGGGCACTCAGCTTCGGCGAGCTCGACCGACGTACCAATGCGCTTGCCAATTCGCTCGCCGCCGCCGGTGTACGCGAGGGCGACGGCGTCGGGATCATGTGCCGCAACCACCGCGGCTTCGTCGAGGCGACGGTCGCTACGGCGAAGCTCGGCGCGGACGTCCTCTACCTGAACACCGCATTCGCCGGACCTCAGCTCGCCGAGGTGGTCGAGCGTGAGGGACCGAGCGCGCTGATCTACGACGAGGAGTTCGGCGGCCTGCTCGAACAGGCTGGGGCGGATCGCGCTCGCTTCGTCGCCTGGCACGACGGCGATGACGGCTCCTACCCGACGCTCGACCAGCTGATCGCCGCCGGCTCGGACCGATTGCCGCCCGCGCCGGACCGCGTCGGGCGCACGGTGATCCTCACGTCGGGAACGACCGGGTCGCCAAAGGGCGCCAACCGCTCGTCGCCGACCTCGCTCGACCCGGCGATCTCGCTGCTCTCGAAGATCCCGCTGAAGCGCGGTCAGACGACGCATATCGCGGCGCCGCTATTCCACTCATGGGGTTTCGCCCACTTCACGATCGGGCTGATGCTCAACTCGACGCTCGTGCTGCACCGCCGCTTCGATCCCGAGGCGAGCCTTGCGGCGATCGCGCGTACGCGCGCCGACTCGCTCGTCGTGGTTCCGGTGATGATGCAGCGCATCCTCGATCTGCCGAGCGAGACGAGGCGCAAGTACGACGCCAGCTCGCTCTCGATCGTCGCGGCCAGCGGCTCGGCGCTGCCGGGCGACCTCGCGACGGAGTGGATGGACGCCTACGGCGACACGCTCTACAACCTCTATGGCTCGACCGAGGTCGCCTGGGCGACGATCGCCAGTCCAGCCGAGATGCGTGCGGCGCCGGGCACGGCCGGAACACCACCGCGCGGCACAGTGGTACGTCTGTACGACGAGCAGGGCCATGCGGTTCCGCAGGGCCGAACCGGCCGCATCTTCGTCGGCAACGAGTTCCTCTTCGAGGGCTACACCGGCGGTGGCACCAAGGACGAGATCGACGGCCTGATGGCGACCGGCGACGTCGGCCGCTTCGACGCCGCCGGCCGTCTGTTCGTCGAGGGACGGGACGACGAGATGATCGTCTCCGGCGGTGAGAACGTCTTCCCGAAGGAGGTCGAGGATCTGCTCGCCCGCCACGACGCGGTGGCCGAGGCCGCGGCGCTCGGCGTGCCCGACGACGAGTTCGGCCAGCGGCTGCTCGCCTTCGTGGTGCGCAAGCCTGACGCGGAGGTCGGCGAGGACGACCTCAAGGCCCACGTCAAGCAGAACCTCGCCCGCTACAAGGTCCCGCGCGAGATCCACTTCCTCGACGAGTTGCCACGCAACGCGACCGGCAAGGTGCTGAAGCGCGAGCTCAAGGAGACGGTGTCAGGAGGCTGAGATCGCGCGCGGGCTCGATGCCCCAGCGCGTGCCGGCGGCGATCAGCTCCGGCGTCAGCGTCCAGCGGTCGGGCCGCTCGTCGCCCTCGTGGTCAGGCGCGCCGCCCTTCAGGGCCATCGAGCCCGAGTTGTCGCCGATCGCCCGGATCTCGTTGACGTCGGCGGTATCCAGCACGACCTCGGATGGAGTGGCCGCCAGCTCGGCGCGCTGCCGCTCGATCGGCGCCGCGCCGGCGCCGCGCTCCTGGATCAGCGTCGGCACGGTGCAGGCGACGGCGTCGTGGGCGAGGTTCCACTGGCAGGCGAGCTGCAGCGGCGTCAGCCCGAGCCGCTCGGCGATCGGGCGTAGCAGAGCGATCCGCTCCCGTCCGCGCTCGATCCACCCCTGTGGCCTGAACGAACGGTGGTCGCGCTCGCCGAGGCCCTCGGCGGAGTGCAGGTCGCCCCAGAGCAGCCCGCCGTAGTCGACGACGCGAGTGATCAGGTTGACGCGCGCCTGCACCGCCGCCGGCAGAGCGAGCTCGCCCGGCCACGGCTCGAGCGGGCCGAGGATCGTCATCGCCCAGTCGATCCGGTCGCCGAAGCGCTCGAGGCAGTCGATCAGGTCGAGCACGAAACCGTTGGCGGGGCCCGGCGCGACTCCGATCGCGCTGGCGAGCCCCTCGTCGCGGAGCGCGGCCATCGCGTCCCAGACGGCCTCGCTGGTGTAGCCGGCGCGATCGGGGTTGTGCAGCAGCAGAACGTCGAAGTAGTCGACGCCGCACCGTTGCAGACTGCGCTCGGCCGCCATCCGCAGGTAGTCGGCGTACCCGTCGGGTCCGCGCAGCGCCGGGTCGGTGAAGCGCGGGAAGCCCTTGGCGCCCTGGCGCTCGCCGGAGTAGAAGTCGTGTCCGAGCGCTCCGACGAGGCAGTAGTCCTCGCGACGAATGCCCGACAGCGCCCGTCCGACCAGCTCGTCCGCGGCGCCCTGGCCGTAGACGTCGGCGGTGAGCACGGTGTCGATCCCGTCGCCGGGGCGCAGCAACGCCTCCAGCCGCGCTTCGTCGATCGGCTCGCCGAAATGCATGAAACGACCGCCGCTCCACGCTCCGACAGCAACATGTCCTGGGAGTCGCATTGGATCGGATGCTAGGTCAGAGGCTGCTGCGGACTGCCGAGAGCTGGGCGGCGAGGCCGGGCCAGACCGGGTGCAGACGGGCGACGAGGTCGGCTAGATAGACGTCGGCGGTCATGCCGGCGACGGGAATCTCGGAACCGGGACCGGCATCGGCGGCTTCGAAGATCTCGACGATGCGGGCGACCTCGGCCGCGGCGGCCGGCCGCGTGGCGGCGCTGGGGTTCTCCGTCGCGTTGGCGAGGAACGCGGTCAGCGCCGGGCGGTCGAGTTGGCGCGGAACCTCGAGCCGGTCGACGATCACGAGGCTCCGAACGGCGAGCCGCAGCTCGCCGAGCGCCGCGAGACCGAACTCGTCGAGTTGCTCGGCCTCGAGCGCGCCTGAGGCGACGATCTTCCGCACACGGGCCAGCAGGCGGTCGGCGGTCTCCGGCGAAGCGCTCAGTCGCTGCTCGGCGTCGACCGCCGCGATCGCCCGGTCACGCGCAAGGTCGAGCTGGACGCCGTCGCTCTCGGACAGCGAGTCCGGGCCGCCGCAGGCGGCGATCGTCGCCGCGGCCAGGGCGGTGAGGAACAGCCCCGCGAACCGCACCTAGGCGTCGGCCGACCGGCTGGCCAGCTCGATCAGCGCGCGCACGCCGAAACCCGAGGCGCCCTTGCCGACGTAGGGCCGGCCGAGCTCCCAGGCGGTGCCGGCGATGTCCATGTGAACCCATGGCACGTCGCCGACGAAGTTGCTGAGGAAGTGGGCGGCGGTGATCGACGATGCCTTGCGCCCGGCGGGGGCGTTGTCGAGGTCGGCGAACGTCCCCTCGACCAGCTTGGCCGTCTCACGGTGCAGTGGCAGCCGCCAGCCGAGCTCGCCGGTGGCTGTGCACGCCGCGTCGACCTCCTGGAACCAGTCGTCGTCGTTGGAGAAGAGACCGGCGTGGGTCGACCCGAGCGCGACGATGATCGCCCCGGTCAGCGTCGCCAGGTCGACGATCCGCTCGGCTCCCTGCTCGACGGCGTAGGAGAGCGCGTCGGCGAGGATCAGTCGCCCCTCGGCGTCGGTGTTGTTGATCTCGATCGTCTTGCCGTTGAGGGCGGTGACGATGTCGCCGGGCTTGATCGCGTGCCCGCTCGGCATGTTCTCGGTCGCCGGCACGACGGCCGTGATCGTCACCGGCAGCCCGAGCTTGGCGATCGCGTCGATCGACTCCAGCACCGCTGCGCCGCCGGACATGTCGAACTTCATCTCCGACATCTTCGCGCCGGGCTTCAGCGAGATTCCGCCCGTGTCGAAGGTCACCGCCTTGCCGACGAAGCCGAGGTGGGGCCCCTGGTCGCCGCCGCTGTAGCGGAGCACGATCAGCCGTGGCTCGGCGTGGGTGCCCTGGGCGACGGCGGCGAAGGCTCCCATGCCGCGCTGGACGATCTCGTCGCGGCCGAACAGCTCGAGCTCTACCTGGGCGTGTGCGTCGGCGATCTCCTGGGCGCGGCCGGCGAGGAAGATCGGATCGGCGACGTTCGAGGGCAGGTTCTGCAGCTCGCGTGCGCGGTTGACGGCGGCGGCGGCGATATGGCCGCGGCGCGCCGCCTCCTCGGAGACCCCCGAGCCCGCGATCTCGAGCGTCTCGAGGCCATTCGCGTCGTCGTCGGCCTTCGCCTTGTAGCGGTCGAACGAGTAGAGCTTGAGCAGCGTGCCCTCGACCAGGCCGACCTCGGCGCCGTCGTCGGGCAGCGCCCACGACAGCGATACCGCGCCGAGCTCGCGGGCGCGACCGGCGACCGCGGCGGCGGCGACCCGTGCGGCCTCGCTGTCGAACTCCTCGCGCTTGCCCAGGCCGGCGATCAGCACGCGGCGCCGGCCACCCCCTGGAGCCTCCTCGTGCGCGACCGCGACCTTGCGCAGGCCGGACTTCGCCTCACCGAGCTCGACGAGCTGCTGCAGCTCCGGCTCGGGCAGGTGCTCGCCGTCGAACAGGCCCAGCACACGGGTGTCGACGGCGGTCTCCTCAGGGGCTCCAGGACGGACTGTGACGGCGATCTCACGCATGCCGAAAGAGTCTATGGACGCCGTGCGGAGAAGGCCCTCCGATAAGGTTGCTAGCCCCCAGGCAGACCGAAGGAGACCGACGCCCCCATGCCCAAGACCGTGATCCTAGGCACCGCTCGCACCCCATTCGGGAAGATGGGCGGCGCGCTCGCCTCGTTCGACGCCACCGATCTAGGCGGCCACGTGATCGAGAATGCGCTGCTGCGCGCCGAGGTTTCCGGCGACCAGGTCCAGCACGTGATCGTCGGGCAGGTGCTGCAGGCCGGGCAGGGGCAGGTCCCCTCGCGCCAGGCGCAGATCAAGGGCGGCATTCCGAAGGAGGTCTCCTCTGAGACCGTCAACAAGGTCTGCGCGTCGGGCATGCGCGCCGCCGGGATCATCGACCAGCAGGTCCGCGCCGGAGACCTCGAGGTCGGCGTCGCCGCCGGCATGGAGTCGATGTCCGGCGCTCCCTACCTGCTCCCCAAGGCCCGCTTCGGCTACCGGATGGGCGACGCCAAGGCGCTCGACGCGATGGTCCACGACGGGCTGACGAACCCCTTCTCCGGCAAGCAGATGTTCGTCGAGGCGACCGAGGTCGGCGACGAGCTCGAGATCACGCGGCCTGACATGGACCGCTTCGCCCTGCGCAGCCACGAGCTGGCGCTCGAGGCGACCGACGACGGCCGGCTGTCCGAGGAGATCGCGCCGATCACCGTCACCTCGCGCAAGGGCGACACCGTGGTCGAGATCGACGAGGCGCCGCGCCGCGGCAGCACGCTCGAGACACTCGCCAAGCTTCCGGGCCTGACCGGCAAGGAGGGCTCGCACACCGCCGGCAACGCGCCGGGCGTCAACGACGGCGCCGGGGCGCTCGTGCTCGCCAGCGACGACTGGGCGAAGGCCAACGGCCGCACGCCGCTCGCGACGATCGTCGCCCAGGCCGCCGTCGCCGACGACTTCCCCTACCTCGCCCGGACGCCCGCGACCGCGACCAAGAAGGTTCTCGAGCAGGCGGGCCTGACTGTCGACGACATCGACCTCTTCGAGATCAACGAGGCGTTCGCCTCGGTCGCGATCAACTCGGTGCGGATGCTCGGCGTCGACGAGTCGAAGGTCAACGTCAACGGCGGCGCGATCGCCCTTGGGCATCCGATCGGCGCGTCCGGTGCACGCATCCTCGGCGCGCTCGTCCACGAGCTGCGGCGGCGCGGCGGCGGTCTCGGTGTCGCGGCGATCTGCTCCGGCGGCGGCCAGGGCGACGCGATGATCGTCGAAGTCGCGGGCGCATAGGCCGTAGACTGCTGCCGGTTTGACCATGACCGCTGATACCGAGACAGCCCAGGATCGACCGGCCACGGGTCGCAAGATCCGCGTGGTGGTCGCCAAGCCCGGCCTCGACGGGCACGACCGCGGCGCCAAGATCATCGCCCGCGCGCTGCGCGACGCGGGCATGGAGGTCATCTACACCGGCCTCCACCAGACGCCGGAGCAGATCGTCGAGACGGTGATCCAGGAGGACGCCGACGCCGTCGGCCTGTCGATCCTGTCGGGCGCCCACATGACGCTCGTGCCGCGAATCGCCGCGCTGCTGAACGAGCAGGGCGTCGACGACGTGGTGCTCGTGGTCGGCGGCACTATCCCGGCCGACGACATCCCCGAGCTCAAGCGCCTGGGCGTCTCGGAGATCTTCACGCCGGGGTCGCCGGTCCAGGAGATCATCGATTTCATCCAGAACTCCGTAGACTCGTAGACTGACTCGTCAGTCAACTTTTCCAAGGAGACCCCTTGAAGATCTGTGTCCTCGTAAAAGAGGTACCTGACGCCGCCGTCGAGAAGCGCATCGATCCCAATTCGAAGCGCCTCGACCGCAGCGGCGAGAAGAACCTGAATCCGTTCGACACCCACGCCATCGAGGCTGCGATGCAGCTCAAGGAGG
>Ga0190272_10000578_pt1 | contig 18834 bp, 21 predicted proteins | sample Popmic504T_FD_133746 | JGI IMG/M metagenome (GOLD analysis project Ga0190272, IMG submission 133746) | Populus adjacent soil microbial communities from riparian zone of Shoshone River, Wyoming, USA - 504 T | ecosystem: Environmental > Terrestrial > Soil > Riparian zone | place: USA: Wyoming... | reverse complement strand
TTCCAGCTCGTGGTCGGCGGCACCGTGCTGTCCGCACTGGTGCATCCGCTGTTCATCGCGATGTTGAGCTATGCGGTGGCGACCAACACCCTGTTTCCGGTGGGCGCCGATCTTACCTCCGCGGTGCTCGCCGCCCTGTGCGGCGCCGCGCTCACCGCGGGCTATCTCACCTCGGCCGCGCTGGGGCTGATCGGGCTCAAGCGCCGTGGACTGCTGCGCCACGGCTGGGTGCTGCTGCTGATGCCGGTGCACTGGCTGCTGCTCTCGGCCGCGGCCTGGCGCGCGCTCTGGCAGCTGGTGCGCGATCCCTATCGCTGGGAGAAGACCGCGCACGGGCTCGCCCGCACCTCGCGCCTCGCAGCGCTTGCCGGCACCGCGCGGACAACCGTGCTCAGAGGTAGCGGCGCAACTCGGCGGCCGCGTCCTCGGGCCGCCGCCTGAGACTGAACGGCGAAACGAACTGCCCGTTCTTGTCCATCAGATAGACGATGGCGGTGTGGTCCATCGTGTAGTCGCCGTCCTTGAGCGGAACCTTCTTGTAATAGACGCGATAGGCCTTCGCGACGGCCGCGAGCGCCTCCGCATCGCCGCCGACACCGATCAGGCGTGGATTGAAGCTCGTCAGATAGTCCTTCAGCACGGCGGGCGTATCGCGCTCGGGATCGACCGTGACGAACAGCGCATTTACCTTCTCGGCGTCCGCTCCGAGCTTGTCCATGATCTGCGAAATATCCGCGAGCGCGGTCGGGCACACTTCGGGGCAATGGGTGAAGCCGAAGAACACCAGGAACGGACGGCCCTTGAGATCCCGATCGCTGATGCTCTTGCCGTTCTGGTCGGTGAGCCGGAATGGACCGCCGATCGCCGCAGTGGGGTTGGCAAGCGGCGACGCGCCGCGCCCGGTCACGAGCAGCACCACCGCGAAGCACAGCACGAGCCCCGCGAGAAATGCGGAGAGGATGAGCAGCAGGCGCGTGGTGCGAGGGTTCATGTGTTGTAAAAGATCAGAAACATGCCGCGATGCCGGCCGCGATCATTTCGAAGAACACCGCCGTGCCGTAATGCGCCCAGAGGACCAGCGCCGCGGCCATCAGCACACCGGCCACCGCGCCCACAAGCAGGAACGGGCGCGTCATGAGCGGCGAGTTGAGTGCGGCTTCGGGCATGGCTCTTCGGCCTCTAGATAGGCTCAGCCGCCCCGCTCGGCAACCTCAGTTAAACAACACCGGCAGCTTGCGCGGGCCGCGCACCGTGCCCTCCGACCACGTCACCTTGGCGGCGGGATCGAGGTGGAATTCCGGGATGCGCTTGAGCCATTCCTGCAGCGCGACCGTGATCTCCATGCGGGCGAGGTTCGAGCCGATGCAGCGGTGGATTCCCAGCCCGAAGGCGGCGTGGCGGTTCTCCTTGCGGTCGATCACCACGCGGTCCGCGTCCTTGAACACCGCCGGGTCGCGGTTCGCCGCCGGGAACGAGAGCAGCACCATCTGCCCCGGCTTCATCGGACAGCCGCCGATGGTCGTGTCCTTGATCACCTCGCGCGCCATGGTGACGGGCGCATAGGCGCGCAAAAATTCCTCGACCGCGGTCGGGATCAGCGCAGGATCGGCAACGAGGCGCTGCCGGTCCGCCGGATGCTGCGCCAGATGCCAGAAGCATGAGCCGATCGCGCTCCAGGTCGTGTCGATGCCGGCAATCAAAATCAGGCGCATCGCGCCGAGCAGATGATCCTCGGTGATCGGCGCCCCGTCGATCTTGGCCTCCATCAACTGGCTGATGAGATCGTCGCGCGGCGCGCTCCGGCGCTTCTCGATTTCGGCCTGGAAATACTTCGTGGTCTCGCCGATTGCCTTCATCAGCACGTCCGGCCGGGTGATGCCAAGTTCGAGGATTTCGTGGATCCATGTGCGGAAGCGATCGCCCTCTTCCTCGGGCAGGCCGAGCATTACGGCGATGACACGCACCGGAATTTCCTGCGCGTAGTCGACCGCGGCATCGCAGCCGCTCTTGTCGGCGAAGCGCGCGACCAGCTTGCCGCAGATGTCACGCGTGTGCTGCTCGTAACGCTTGATCGCATCGGGCGTGAAGGCCGGCAGCAGCAGGTTCTTCGCCGGCCGGTGCTCGGGCGGATCGGAGGTGATCGGCGGCGCCGGAATGCGCGGCGGCGGCGTCTCGCGCACGATGATGCGGCGCGAGGAGAAATTTTCGGTGTCGTAGGCGACCGCGCGCACGTCCTCATAGCGCGACGGGAAATAGACGCCGCGGAAGCGCTCGGTGTGGGCCACGGGGCACTTTTCGCGCAACTCTTCCCAGATCGGATACGGGTTCTCGATCCAGCGCGGGTCGAGATGATCGAAGTCGGTGGCCCAGTCGTTGACCGGCGGGCGCGTGCTCATGGCTTTTCCTCGATGACTTCGATGGCGAGCTCGGGGCAATTGGCCTTGGCGAGATACGCCTTCTCGATGAGCGCCTCCGGCACGGTGCCGTCGCCGGCCTCGCGCGCGTTGCCAAGCTCGTCGAGCACGAACAGTTCGGGCGCGAGCGCCGCGCAACGCGCGTGGCCTTGGCAGCGCTCGGGATCGACCTTGACCTTTGTCACGCGCGGGCTTCCCCTTGGGCGTCCGCCTTCGCCAAGGCTACGGCGGACAGTCTTCGTCACAACATGGCTTGCCAGTCGAAACTCCGGAGGAGCGAAGACTGGAGCGGGCGATCGGGATCGAACCGACGACATTCAGCTTGGGAAGCTGAATAAGGTCGCTTCATAGCTCCTCATACCATCCCGCAAACCGCTCATAAGTCCTTTATTTGCAGGCATTTCTCGCGTATAATGCTTCATTGAACATCGCAGCTACACGAACGATTTTGGTACCTAATTGGTACCTAAAACGGAGCAGGCCATGCCGTCAATCCAGCTCACGGACTTGTCGATCCGCGCGCTGAAGTCGGACGCGCAGACCGACTACTGGGATACGAAGATGCCGGGCTTCGGCATCCGTATCGGGAAGCGCGCCAAGACGTTCGTGGTTAAGAAGGACAATCGTCGGATCAACGTCGGGCGATATCCCGACATGTCCCTTGCCGACGCGAAGCGGGAAGGTCGCCGCATCATCGCCGAAGCAAGCACCCCTCCTCGGCCGAGAAGTTTGAAGTTCGCCGAGGCGGTCAAGGAATTCATTGAGCAGCACTACGCCGACAAGCGACCGCGTGTGAAGGCTGAGGCCAAGCGGCTGTTGGAAAATCACTTCGGTCTCGAGTTCGACGGAGAGGACCTTGCCTCGATCACGGACAAAGACATTGGAGATCAGCTCGCGAAGCTCGCGCATGTGCCGAGCGAGCAGCTTCATGCCTTCCGCGCGCTTCGGACGTTCCTACGATGGTGCACCCGTCCGCCGCGCCGGTACCTGCCGCACAGCCCACTCGAAGGCTACGAGGCACCGTCGCAAGACCGCAAAGGTAAGCGCATCCTCTCCGACGAGGAGCTGATGAAGGTGTGGGAGGCTTCAGAGGGTCAGTACGGCGCGATGGTGCGTCTCCTCATCCTCTGGGGTGCGCGCAACGGCGAAGTCGCCCGCACGCGCCGCTCATGGATCGAAAATGGCGTGCTAACGATCCCTGGCGAGTTCACCAAGAACCACCGCGACCACGCCATCCCGCTCTTGCCGATGGCGCTGGCGATATTGGAAGCGCAGCCAAACACCGGAGACTTCTATTTCCCGGGGCATTGGGACTTCGACACCCACTTCCAAGACGGCTCGTGGGGCAAACTCAAGAGAGAGATAGCCGCGCGCTCGGGGGTGCGAGGATGGCAGATGCGCGATATCCGGCGCACGTTCCGCTCCAACCTGCCGAAGATTGGCGTCAGCCGTGATTTGGCTGAGAGGCTCCTCAACCACGTCAGCGGCACGAGGAATGAGTTGGACGAAATTTATGACCGCTATGATTATCTGGATGAAAAGCGACAGGCGCTCGCGAAGTGGGAGGCGAAGCTTTCGAAACTGATGCCATTGCAGGTCGCGGCGTAAAGATATCTGAGATCGTCAAATCTAAACGGCACCAGCTTCTCGTTCCAGTGATTGGCTGGTCACGCTGCTCAGGGCCTTCGCAGCCCCGAGCCGCGATCTTCGTGCCGTGTAGGTAGGCGGGCCTTGTGGAATGCCGCTAGAGCCCTTCACCCGTTGCCGAGACCATGAGAAGTTGCGATTATGCCCGGCCTCAACTTCGTTGTGCTGTCCAGGGGAAAGCAATGCGTCGGACTGCCATAGTGCTGCTCGCAGTTGGGCTGAGCACCACCGCACACACTCAAACCGCATCAAGGTTGAGCCAGATTGGCATGCTTGGTGAATGGAGCCGTAGTTGCCCCGATGATGATCGATCAGGAAGAGCGGACCTATGTCACGGTAGCGGCTTTGGTGGCCGCCATGATCGACCGGTACGGCGCAGAGCATGATCGGCAGTGTCCGAAGCAACTTCTTGAGTTCGGCGCGGTCGAGTTTTGCCCCGCTAACCTTCTCATGGAAAACACGGGCGCAGCCCGCTGCTTCGAGCTGGGTGACCTGTGCATCGAGCGCCTGCCCATTCGTGCTCACCCGCGCATAGCCGTCGACGTTCATAGCGTTGCAAAATTCTTGAATTCTGCAAGCGGCATCGTTGGGGTCTGTGAAGAGCACCGAAAAACCGAGTGTTTAGGCTGTGGGAACGGTTGTATTCTGCTACCGTCGATCATAGTGGTAATTTAGCATTTCTTTATGCATTTCAGATACTTAGGTACTTCCTCATATATCAAGATTTTTGCTCAGTAGTGCCCACGATCATTTTGAGGTTGTGCATTGTGCCCAGCTGCATCCTGAATAATCCGATCCTTGGCATCTCCGCGGGACCACCGAAGCCATGCGAAAGGGAGAGAACGACGTGACTAACCAGCCGTCTATCGCAGTCCGGGCTTGCGGATGGCATCGGGCTGACGTTCCAGCAGGTGCAGAAATACGAGAAAGGGACAAATCGCGTCTCGGCCGGTCGGCTACAAAAGATCGCCGACCTTCTCAATACCCCGATCATGTTTTTTTATCGCGGCATGGGCGTCCGCACGAAGAAGCAGGAGACGCACAACGCCGGCATCGCCCTCATTCAGTCCAAGGGTGCCATGCGGCTCCTGCGCTCCTATGCGGATATCTCATCGCGAACGACGAAATATGCGCTCGTGGTCTTGGCAGAATCCCTGCGCAACAAGGAGCGGGGATAGTTGCCGCGTCCATGGAGCGGGTGGTGAGGCGCTCGGTGACAAGAGGTTATGCCCGCTTTGGCGAGCAGGTCTTTAGTTGCAATGCTAAGCATAGAATTCAAAATGCTGGGATAGGCGCCCGTTGGTGCGCTTATCTCCGAATCCGCAACCGCTGCCATGAAACACTTGAGCCATTAACAGAATAGCCCTGTTGTATGCCATCGGAATTGTTCCGATCTCTTCGAAATTTTCTGGGTCCTTGAAGAATGCAAGCGTCTTCGCCCGAAATTCAGCGGGCGGTAGGCTGTAGAGATGGCCGTAGGCGCTTTGAAACCACTCTTCGTCCCATTCCGTCGCGCCCGTGTGGCGATTGCGGTAGAGAACAAGACCGCTTCTGCAATCCTTTGGCAGGGTCAAATAGACGATGCCGGACCATCGTTGTTGATCAATATGAACTCGGTCAATTCGCGACTCCTCGTCGGATCCAAGAGCGAGTCTAAATTTCCCTTGCGGAAACTGTGTAGCTTTGGGACAGGGAGCGTCGCAAGGCTCGTCTATTTTGCTTCGCATTCGCTGCCAGACTGGCATCCAGTCGCGAGATGCGACGATCGCCTCTTCGCCTGGGTATGTGGCTCCCGGCTTGCGACGAAACTCCTGTTGCAGCGCTAACGCCCTGATCTCGTCAGGATCGTCATAAAAATTATCGAACATCAGAATACGTGGGCTTTCCGGCATTGCTTCCTCTTCCTTGGCACCGTCCTTCTTGGCGCGAACGCTATTGGTTTTCGTGCGCTGTCGAAGCGCACTCTGGACAAAAAATAGCATTCGACGGCATTCTATACGCGCAAGCTGGACAAATCCGCCATTTACCAGGAATGGTTTCGGCGCACGGCTTACCGTCGTCCCGGGCCTCCCTGAAATCCATATGAGGCAGGCGCCGATCGCGCTCGTGAACGCCAGCCCACATGGGCGAAAGGAGATGGGCTAATGCGAGATAAGCATCTCGGACTTTTGGGTTGTTAGCGGGCACAGTGATGAAGTCTAGGGCCGGTCTCCAGGCGTCTTCCGCGAAATTAGCCGCGACCCACTCGTCTCGGCAGACTTCCGGCGTTCGTTCGAGGAAATGGACCTTTGCTACGACATTCAGCATCTTGCGTCCTTTGACAGCGTCGATTACCCCCCGTGTCAGGAGGTCAGCGAGAGCAGCTCTGAGGAATGGGATATTGACCGTTATTTCCTCGTATGTGGACGGATCGAGCGCAACAGCAACATCTGCGTCGCTCTTAAGTAATCCGGTGCGATAAGCAAGAAACACATCGCCGATTCCGACCATACCTTCCGGCCAGAGGTCTGCGGCACGTAACGCTCCCATACTGCTTGCTCCGAAAAGCGACCAACCGCTTCTCATCAGAGTGCGACATTCCGTTGGAGTAACCGCCTGATTCTCGGAAAAGACTCCGTCCAGGATAAGGACCCGACGCCGTGGTGAGTGTTGCAGCAATTTGGACAAATCACCCTCGCGAATCGGCGGCGAGCATTCAATGCGCCTTAACCAATTTGCATTGATTCCCCGCAACGAGCCCCCGACGAATACAATTGGCGTGTCCGACTCACGAAGCATGGTGGTGCACTCGCACATTTCCAATAAACGTATCGGCAAGTCCGGGCACTAGAACACGGAAAACCGGAATATCAAGCTGTTCGTTTGTTAAGTCGAATGCGATGGCCTCGGAATAGCCAGCCGATGAAAGAGCACGGAGTGCAATGGCCAACGGTTCCGCTCGCGGCGGCTCCTCCAGCATTAACGCGAGGGGTGTGTCGTGCTGACCCAGATGACCGCGCAGAAACTCGAACGTCTCTCGTACTTTAGAATACTCCGCCCTCCAGCTGATACGGTAACGGCTGAAGTCTTCTCGACTAGCTTGAATTGCGGTCGCTCTGGCCTGACATAACTCTAAGAGCGCTTTGCGAATTGCGCCGCTCAGCACGAGATCAGCCGCCTGTCCCGTAACTGCTAGGTGAGATTGACAGGAAAGGTTGTCGAGCGCGAACGCCTTTACGGATTCAATTCCGTGAATGGTTGGAAGTCGCGCGATCAACACATCTATCTTTCTTTCGCGAAATCTGTTCAGGATTTGCGTGCTGGCTGGATCCGTGATTGCAGATGCATCGACGCGAAAGACATCCTCACCCTCAAAAAAGCGAGAGACGGCGTCCCGCTCAACAAGTTCCAGAAGAGCATTCAAGGTGGCGTGGTGCGGCGTTGCACCTGCCGCAAGGCCGGAGGTATTTGGACGAGGGCCTAGATCCTTTGATGACCAGCGGTGATACGGGAAGAGAACGGCCGAAGCCCGTACGGCAAGTCTTTTCCCTGAGATGAGCGAGGTGCCCCAGACCGCCTCGACAATTTTCTCTTCCGGCGCGTTTGTTCCATCGAGCTCTTCAGCCGTGAGCTGGGATTCTTTAATCTCAACTGTGTCGGAGAACTCGGAGCACGAAAATCTCTCAGCTGCCTCCATAAGCGCACCTGCGATTGCCGACCGCAGCCGCAGGCCCTTGCCTTGGCAGGTAGTGATCTGACCTGTTCGTGCGGAAGGTCGGATTGCTGCCACGACAGGGATGCGAAGGCAATCGAGGGGTGTCAGCTCGGTCAGGCGAGATACTCCCATCACCGAACGCATAGCCCAAAGGTAACGGATCAGTGCAGTAGTACAGTTGACGGCAGTACCCGCTGGTCGAGGTAGTTTCCTTTTTCGGGAGACCGCTAACTGTGGCGCGGACGCATTTTCAGCCATCCGATTCACCATGATAAACGAGCAAACATTTCGACCAGAGCGCTATCAACGTTGCAAGCACGTTGCCTCTGTCCTCTGGTACTCCCAGATCTCGAAGACAGGCTTCCCCATCAAGCGCCGCGAGGATGCGGTGCGTGTATTCTGATAGTGCGATTCTCTGCCTGGACAGTTCTGACTCGATTTCAAATGTGGACGCGCGGCGGCTGCTGACGTGGCTTAACCGCACACCGGGCCCTAGTTTGAGAACCGACCGATGAGTCAACAGAGTTGCTGGAGGAGATCGGCGCCGTAAGAGCCGATCCCCAAGAATCAGAGCATCGATCGGTGTTGTAAGCAAAAAGCGAATCGCTTCAGAGGGCGTCTCGATGATCGGCTCACCCGCGACGTTTAGGGAAGTGTTTAGTAATACCGGTGGATGAGATAGAGATCGCAATGCAACAAGCAGTCTATAAATTGAAGGGTTGGTCGTCGAGTTTACGGTCTGAACCCTCGCTGACCCATCGACATGGCATACAGCCTGGAGCGTCGCTCGGTAAGCCCGCCGCACCGTGACAACGCGCAGCATGTAGGGGGAAACCACATCCAATTCAAAGAACGCCTCCGCATCTTCCTCCGCCACTACGGGCGCAAAGGGGCGAAAATCTTCTCGACCTTTGATGCGGCGATTGATGGATAGCCAGGTATCGCGGGACCTTGGGGAAGCAAGAATTGAGCGGTGTCCGAGGGCGCGTGGTCCAAATTCGCTGCCGCTCTCAAACCACGCCACGATCCACCCCTCAGCTAGTGATCGCGCCAATTCAGAAATGGACAGCGGCTTGATCTCCAGAGCTTTGTGCTCTTCCTCAACGGCCACCTCGTAATCGCGGTCGTCATAAGGATGCCCTTGGAAGTCGGACCAAGGCGCGAGTGCATCCATGCGAGCCTTGCCGGTCTTGGCAAAGACCGCAGCATGTGCGGCGCCGACTGAAATACCGGCGTCGTTTGCGGCAGGAAAAAAGAAAACCTCCTTGAATCCACTCTCGCGACGAACCCGTTCATTTGCCACGCTGTTGAGGGCCAACCCTCCAGTTAGGATAAGGTTTTCATGGCCAGTTATCTTGACGGCCGCTCGTACTCGATCGACAATCGCCTCCTCGAAGTCAGCCTGTATGCGTGCGGCTAGGTCTTTGTATTCCAGCGGATCACTTCCACTAGGACCACCGTGCGCGAGCTTCCAACTTGAGCGAAATGCTAAGCGCCCATACCTATCGCGATAGAGCAGAGACTCCTCTGATTGGCGATCACCATAGGGCGCTAGCCCCATTAGCTTGCCGCCATCGAGCCAATTCCCAAAGATGTATTCGGAAACTGCCGCATAAGTTTCGCCCAGTGATGATGATCCGCAGCGGGGGTTGAATGAGGGAGCGTATTCGCGATCAATGAGTTTGAACCCCTCCGCATTGAATATATAAGTCGAGGTAACGTGAATTCCCGGCAACGAGTTCGCCTCGCGCGACAAATAGCTTCGCATTTCAGGACCCGTCAGAATAAGGTCGGATTCGGGCCCAACGATGCCGCCGCCCGCGCCGTCGGCAACGACGACGACCGCCTGCGAGAACGGACTTGCGCAATATGCAGCGAACGCGTGGGCTAGATGATGCGACACGAACATCGCGTTGGGTCCATAGGGATCAAAAAGCGAGAATTGACGTGACGCAAGCGGCCGGGACAGCCCGGTCCATCCAGGCAGGACGGGCTGAGAATTGTACGCAAAAGTATCAATATCTGACGTCTGAATTCCTAGGGCCCCGAGGCAATAATGAGCCGCGTCTTCGTTTCCGAGGAAGGGGGAACCATCGGCCTTTCGACGGGTGACCCGCTCTAGCTGAATTGCGCGTTTCACGACATGCCCCTCGAGCACGCACGCGGACGCGTGATGGCTTGCCGAAATTCCGAAAGTCAGTAGACCACGCGAAATCGGCTGCTGCACCATAACGTGCTTTTCTAAACCTCCCTGAACGGCCACGGTCAGCGAACATTCTGCGCCGCGAATGCCAAGTCTGACTTCGACAGGGCCGTCACAGTGATCGGGCAGATCGCCTAACACATATCCGATACTGCTTGAGAATCGACGTGTTACATCGGAACAGTTGATTTCGAGATCCAGTGCAGAGTACGGGGATAGGAATTTCGATGGCGATAGACGTGTGATTAGGGCAGCCACCGTCAATGCGACCCCGGCCTGCTTCGTAAATCGCAGCGTATAGTTCTTTTGCGTGGCATTTGCGAACTGGCAGACGTAACTTGCTCGATCAAAAAGCCGGTTGGGCGCAATTGCGCGCGACGCTCCGGCGCTCATTGGAATGGTCGCGGCAAGGAGAGACGCCTTGACCAGAGCCGGATTAGAAACCTTGTTGTTCTGTTTGAGCCATTGGATGCTCAGCGCAGCGAGCCCAGTAACGACAGCCGCCGCCGCCGATGTGCCCTTCATCACTGAACGTGTGCCTGTGGCGTCAAGGGCATTAACGGCAAGATCAGGTACGAACATCTCCGGCTTACCGAAAGCGTCGCTATGGCTGCAGTAAATGGCCGGATTAAGCTCTGGATCGTGGACTCCGACGGCGAGAGTATCTTGCCACAGAGCAGGCATCCTCACGCGACCATTGCCATCATGTCCTGCCGCCGCAACAACAAGAATCCCTCGATGAGTAAGTTCCGCGGCTATAGCATCGCCGCGTATGGCCAGCTCCAATGTGGCAGCGGTGGACCAAGCAACGCAAATGATGTCGATCGGTCCTGTCTGGATCTCGATGCGCTCAAGCTCGTTGATAAACGTTTCGGGCGTAAGGAGCGCATGATTGAAGCTATAGAATTTCGCTTCTGGTGCCAGTCCTCGGGGATTGTCGGCAGGAAAGGGATCTCCACAGATGGAAGCAATACGAAACGAATGATCAGCCCTCACGCGATCTCCAGGCTCCGAGAGTCCAACAAAATTTGGTCCGAGAATGTCGGATGCTTCAATCCCGTTGTCGAGCAGGAGAACCCGCGTGCCACGACCCGTTAGCTCGCGTTGTCTTTCCAACGGAAGGAAATAAGGTCGCGCAGAGACTCCTGACATCCGGTAGTTCAATTCAGTTGAGGACGCCATCCGACTTCCGCGAGGGCCGCATCCACGCGCATCAAATCGAAAGATATCTCAGACGGTCCGAGCCCGACGCCGACTTCGTAGGTAACAGCTTTCAGGTTGTTGCACGCCATCGCAGCCTCCTGAAGCAGTGACACGATTGTATCCGGTATCGGCTCGCTGTGTGTGTCGATGTAGCGCCGCGCGGTTTGAGGATCGACGTGGCCGCCAGCAATATGAAGTTCCCAAACAGATTCCAGAGGGAGGGAGTGAAGGACCTCGCGTGGTTCGCGACCTACGGCCAAGGCGTACGAATAAATGTGGCTCACATCGGCAACCAAACGGCAATCACATTTGCGGACAATACGCTCGAAAAAAACGCCGAGCGGCATGGTGCCCACAACTATTGAGCAGGAAGGTACTTCGGCACAGAACGGTATCGAACTAACGTCCTGCATTCGGCTAATTCCTTCAGATATCCGGTCAGCGATGTCCGGTTCAAAGATCGGCGGGGTAAAGTATGGGATGCCATAGGGCCCGATCGACCAAATAGCGATATCTTCGCATATCCATTTGGCGTTTAGGGCTCGGCTCACTTTATCCAGTCGTTTCAGCAATTCGATTTTAGGGCCGTCGGGATCGGCAGGAGCTATTCCTGGAAGATGATGGATGATCGGCAATCCCTGGGCACAGCGGGTGGCAAAGCGCTCTGCTCGGTCTTCAGTGGCAAGGCTTACAATCGAGATGTGGCTCAGGCGGCTCCGATATGTGTCGCATAGTGCTTCTATTCCGCCTGGATAGCGGGCGGAATACTGAGCGTCCAGCCCAAAACCAACACGGACACCGGCACACGGGTTTGCTATTTGCGTCATAGTGGGACCGAATGCGCAACTACCTGGTTTTCCGAGGGCCGTTGTATGAAAACACGCGAAGTGATTTCGGCTTGTACGGTCACCAGATTCTTCTCATCGGCGAGGCCTCCATCCTCGTCGATCAACCGGAACTTGCTCACGAATGACTCGCCCGCCGTATGTGAATTATCTTCTCCCAGCTTTGAGGCTTCTCCTGCATATATCCAAGGACTCTCACTCTGCCTCGTCACCGAAATTCCGGCGACAATACCGCATGCCTTTAGCGTGTCTTTCTGAAACGGGGTAAGTCGAACATGTGCTTCGCGATGGGCGAAGAAACAGAAATTTTCAGCAAGCGACCGACCAGCGGCTTGCCAGAATACGTCGGAATTCGTAAATTCGGCAATCAGCGCGTCAAAAAGTTTGGTGTCCATTACGTGCTGAAGGGCCGGTGCAGCCCTAAGGACGTGTCGCCCGAGGTTTCTCGCGCGGGCAGCCTGCTCAAGTTCCATAATCCTGAAGTCGATGGACTTCAGGAACTGACGTGTGAGTTCCGGCAACCCCTGTCCGTCGGAACTAAGCAGCCGCGCCCGCTCCAAGTAATCCTTGCCATAAAGAATGCGGAGATAGAGAGCGGTCCGGGTAGCCGGGTCACCCCTTTCAAAAAAATTAGCGTCCATTGCCAGGCTCCATCAACCGCGAAGCCATTGAGGGTGGCTTCCCGGCAATCCGGGAGACGGCCAATGCAACTGTTTACTCTTGCCACTCCTTATCGGAGGACATGAACTGAGCAGAGACGTTCTTCAGCTTGCCCGTATCGACCTTGACGTGTTTTAAATATTCGTCGGGGAAGTCGCGCGCGAGAAGCTTGGTTACTTCAGCCCGTGTCTGCGGGTCCTTCTTGAGATGCTCCGCCAATTGCGCTGCGGTCAATTTGCCAGCCGGAGCGGTCATGTCGTATCTCCCTAGTGAGGTTGACTTCCAGATTCTACGCCTCGTAGTGTCGCGCCACTACTTCCCGTTGTCAACAGGGCGGCGAACCTGACACAGTCGTAGCCTCGCGCTGGCTGCCATCTGGCAAAGCAACACGATCGCTTGCAATTCTCGCGGAGCTCACCAATCCGAACGCTTGCCCCATGAACTCTTTCGAACTCCAAACCGATCAATTGAATATCCGACCTGTCGGCAGTATCTCCCCCGAGACGCTCCACGCGTATCTCTTGGAGAATCGAAGTTTTCATTCTCCCTGGGAACCAGCAAGAGGGGACAATTACTTCACACTGGAAGCGGTGAGGGCCCGCTTTCAGTCAGGCGACTTCGCGCTAATCAAGCCCACTGAACGCCGCTTCGCACTGCTGTGCAGGAGCGACGGAAACCTCATCGGCATTATCAACTTCACCAATATTGTCGAGGGTCCGTTCCGAGCATGTCACCTCGGCTTTGCAATTGCAGCCAAGCATGAAGGGAAGGGCCTGATGTCGGAAGGACTCCGAGCTACAATAACGTTTATGTTCCAATCGCTCGAACTCAACCGAGTGATGGCAAACTTTCTTCCGAGGAATTTTCGTTCGGCCCGTCTGCTTAGCAGACTGGGCTTTACTGTGGAGGGGTTCGCGAAGGATTATCTCTGCGTCAACGGGATGTGGGAAGACCACATTCTGACCTCTGTACTGAGAAAAGACTGGCTTTCGAATGTTCACCGCAAATAGCGTCATGAACAATTCTGCAGGGCGGTCGGCTATCGACCCGCGTGTAGCTGATTTCGTATCAAAAAGTGAACAGCCGCTAGAACAAGCAACTCTCGCGCGCCCGGACGGCTTACTGTCGTGAAAACACTTGAAGCCCTGAGCGGCTCGTTTGACCCAGGCATCATTGCTGCAGCTTTGGTTCCGGAGAAACGAGTAGCAACCGGAAATGATAGCGAGGTTTTTCGAGTAGGGGGTTGGGCTGTAAAAAGATATAGTCGTATCTCGTCAGAGGCTGCCGTGCTATATGCGGCCATCATGAACCGAGCGGTGAAGCTCGTCCCGCAAATAGGTTACACCTTCCGGATCAATCTCCTCGGCCGCATATACGACGTTGACTATGCCGGCGTGCTTGTCGAGCATGTTTTCAAATACAAGGACGACCACACCCTCGCTCTGTCCCGGTTCATTCCAGAGCCCAACCTTGATCGGCTTACCGCGTCACCTGCGATCTTCCGTGAATCCGATCTAGATGGCTTCGATGCGGAGGTGCGAGAGTTTTTCTTCGAGTTGAACAAGTTCTTCTCCGAGGAATTCCCCACCCGCGTCCGTGACGAATTCGAATTCCATACATCCATGCTGTCGCGACTCCTAGATTTCGAACTCGGAACATTTGGACTCTACATTGGAAAATATAACGTCAAGATCGTGCCCAATCTCGAGCGCGGAAGGATCACGTTGGCAGTGACGGACATAGCGGTTTATATCCCGCGTGTTGCCCAAGCTGATGCGTATCGCGATGCCGTATCGGCCTTCCGGGCTGGTCTTCACGGTTGTGACGGCTGACGGAGCCATGCCAGCGTTTGCGACAGGTATCAATGAGACTGACACTGCAGAGTCCCTCCCCTTCGCTGCGGGAGTGAGACGCGAGCTAGTCATCCTCAGATGTGTGAATCCGTGTACCAATAAAGCTCTGCACATCGGGCACCTCCGCGGCGCATCCCTCGCGGCGGCGACTGCTGCCACTTTGCGGCTACTTGGCCGCCGCTACATACGACATTGTATCTTTGAAAACATTGGTGCGCACATGGCGTTCGCCGTCATTGGACTGCGCGAAAACCGCGAGCGTCCTAATGAGGCTATGCCGCCTTCGATGAAGGGCGACCACAGGGCTCATGAATTTTATAGGCGTGGTCGCGCACTTTGCGAAGAGTTGAGTAATCCACTTGAGTCCGCTGTTCCGATCGAGATATTGCGCGAGTGGACATTAGGATCCCCCCGAGTTGCGCAGGATGCGGCGGAGATTCAGGCGCTTGCCACGCGCGGACAGGATTGCACCAGAACCCGTTTTGGAATCGTCTTCGATGCCTGTGACTTTGAATCGGCAGAGTTGCCTCACGCATTGGGGCTTCTGGAAGTTGGGGTGCAAGCTGACATTTTCCGGCGACGAGAAGATGGATCGGTCGTTTTTGAAAAAGACGAACACACAGTCGAGCTTGCCTATGGAGCTGCGGCTTTGCATGAATCCGCATATTTGTTGTCTTTCATGGCACGAACGCTGCGATGGTCTTCCCAGTCACCGGTCCACGTTGCGTTTGCCGGCATTGAATGGTCTCACGCCATGCAACACTACCGAGAGCTGCTCACGAACGTCGGTATAAAGAACGCGGATCGACGCTACTTCACGGTCTTTCATGGAATGGTCGAAAGCCGTGGCACGAAATTGTCATCTCGGGCTCAATCAGTAGCTCCGCTTGTGGACGAGCTCTTGGATATCGGGCGCCGCACTTCGGCCATACGACGTGTGGCAGAACAATCCCGGGGACATCTCAATCCCGATCAGATCACCTCCATGCTGACGCGCGTCGTCATGCTTGGATCTCCCCGTTTGGCGCCGATCAGCTTCTCCAAGAGCGCCTTCATAGGCCCTGACAACGTTGCCGGATGGACGATCGTAAACGCTCTCGCAACTCTCACTCGCCGGACTGGCATTCCCCTCGATGCGCTTCTATTCCAACCAGCGCGCTCGGAAGGGCGCAACCGCATCAAGCGCCTCGGTGAGGAGTCGTTACGTTCGCTAAGCTTCGACCTCGTTGTTAGCCATGCGGCACAAATGATTATGACGGCGAACGAGGACCTCACGTCCGCGCCCCTAGATGGCGCGATGATGTCGGAATTGTTGAGCACGCTTTCAATCCTGGGGCTGTCGTCGGGCTCGCCCGACGACGGCGCGGATCAGCTCCCCCGGCTGATCGACTTCATGCACAGCAAGTTCTCGGGGAACCGCGAGCCCAGCAGGTGATGCAGAACTCCGCACTGCGCGCCGAGGTAGCGGCGGGCCAGCGAGTCGATTCTGTCTGCGCATCCGGATTGCTGCATCGTGGAGTCGAGCGCGGTTGCTGCGACCTCGCTCGCGCGTTCACTCTCAACAAAGAAAGCCGAAGAGATTGCGTTCTCCCGTACGGGCAATCCGATGCTCGGCGAGTTTGCCGATGCGGTCGTGGGTGTCAAGGCGGGCGAGGTGCCTGTGAACATCTTTGGCCGGGGAGTAGAGAGCGACCCGTCCAAGTACCTAATTGGTACCTAAAGAACAAAAGCGAACAGCTAAGTCATTGAAAAATTGGAGCGGGCGATCGGGATCGAACCGACGACATTCAGCTTGGGAAGCTGACGTTCTACCACTGAACTACGCCCGCAATCGGGAGACGATAGCGGAGGGGGTGGGAGAGGAGCAATGGGGAGGCGAAACCCGCGCACGCCCCAAAAAAAGCCCCGCCGAAGCGGGGCTGAGTTTGATCGGTGTTGCGTTGTTATTTCTGCGCACCCGCGGGCGGCATCGGGGCCGGCGTCTGCGCCGGCACGTTGGTGGTGACCGGCGCGCGGTCGTTCTGCGCGGTGGTTGTCCTGTTGGTGGGGGCGGTGCCGAACAGCAGCAAGCCGCCGACCAGCACGATCGCGCCGATCAGCACGGGCAGACCCCAGCCCGAGAAGCGGTCGTCGCTCAGCCGCGAACGGTCATACTGGCTGTAGCTGAGCGGGCGGTTCGGGTCGTTTCGGTCGTCCATCATCGCATTCCTCCAATGGCTGCGTGGAGAGTAAACGCGCCATTGTGCTGACTCGTTCAATGGAACTCGCCGGAACCCCGAGCGTTGCACTACGCCCCGGGCGGCCGGGAATTGGTTCCCGATGCGCCACGCCGTAACGCTTGGATTCGGGGACGGACGAGACGAGAGGGACTACATGATCACACTTGCAAGGCTTGGGTTTGTTGCCGCTACGGTGCTGACGCTGTGTTTGGGCATCGGCGGCGCGAATGCTTTCGTCGCCGCGCCTGCGCTCACCGGCATCTCGGCCGGCGCGAGCGCGACACCGGTCGCGATGTGCGGCCGCAGCTGCCGGAACGGCGGGCGTTACATCCCGGGTCCGCCGGAGGTTTGCGCCCAGCGCGGCCTTGAGTATTGCGGCTCATCGCGCGGCGGTGGGGGCGGCGGCGGCCCGGCACCGGGCGTTGGCGTTGTGATCCCGGGAACCGGGATCGGCGTCGGCGTCGGACCGGGCGGCGTGGGCGTTGGCGTTGCGCCCGGCGGCAATTGCCGCACGATCACCGTCCGGCGCGACGACGGGAGCATGCGCACAGTACGCCGCTGCGACTGACCGCGCGCCTCACTTTGTCCGCTTGACTTCGACCGGCCCGCCGGTCGCCGCACACTCTCCGGCCCGCAGCCCGCCCTCACCCGAGCGCGCCGCGGGCCGATTTTTTTGAGCTGACCGTCACGGCTCGCCGGGACACGCCGCAAGACGCGGCTGGCGGCTAGCGGCGATCACTTATCGATCGCAGGCTGATCGTCATGCAGGACCATGTTCAACAGCGAGCTGTGAACCTTCAGGCTGCCGTTGTATTCGATGAATCCAAGCTGACGAAACTTGTTCATGAAAGAGCTGACGCGCGAGCGGGTGGTGCCGATCATCTCCGCCAGCATCTCCTGGCTGACCGGAGGAATGATCGCTTCCGGCTTCTCCTCCTTGCCGAAATTCGCAAGCAGCAGCAGCAGGCGCGCGAGGCGCTTTTCGCTCGAATTGAAAAGGTGGTCGACAAGGTCGGCTTCGACGCGGACGCTGCGCGCGAGAAGATGCGCGGTGAACAGCCCGGAAAACTCCGGATTGTCATGAAGCATGCGAACGACGGTCGATTTTCCAATGCGCGTGGCGGTGCCGTCGGTCATCGCCACAACCGAAGCCATGCGCACGGCCTGTCCGGCAAGACATCCCTCGCCGCAAAAATCGCCGGGCACAAGGATCGCGACCACTGCTTCCTTGCCCTGTTCGGACAGGACCGCGATCTTGACGCTGCCTTCCTGGATATAGAACACGGAATCCGCGGGCGTGCTCTGCGCGAACAGAATCTGATCCTTGCGAAACTTGACCGCAGTCGCCCCACCGTTAAAGTCGGGGAGAATAAATTTTTCGAGGCCTGTCATCCCCGCCAACGCTTTCGTGGTGCCGAAATTCCAGCGCCGCCCGCATCGGATTTTACACGCTCACGCGGAAAAATTCATCAGCCAAATCGATTATCGTGGCAACACGATACCGCTTGATGAGCGGGCATAGCTGAATTGCGCGCACCGCACGCGACCTCTCCATATCGGAGTACCAATCTGACGCAACGGCACGGTCGCGCTCACACCCGGAAATGCTTCGACAGTTTCAAGCCCTGCGCCTGATAGTTCGAGCCGATGCCCGAGCCGTAGAGCGTCTCGGGCCGCGCGAGCATCTTCTCGTAGACGAGCCGTCCGACGATCTGCCCGTGCTCGAGGATGAACGGCACTTCGCGCGAGCGCACTTCCAGCACCGCACGGCTGCCCTTGCCGCCCGCGCCGGCGTAACCGAAGCCCGGATCGAAGAAGCCCGCGTAGTGCACGCGGAATTCGCCGACCAGCGGATCGAACGGCACCATTTCGGCCGCGTAGTCGGGCGGCACCTGCACGGCTTCCTTCGATGCGAGAATGTAGAACTCGTCCGGATCGAGGATCAGCGTGCCGTCGCCGCGCGCACGCATCGACTCCCAGAACTCGGCGAAGTCGTAGCCGGCGCGGCGCTCGACATCGATCACGCCGGTGTGGCGCTTGGCGCGATAGCCGATCAGCGCGTTCGGGCCGCTCCCAGAGAGATCGACGCTCACCGA
>Ga0190272_10000577_pt1 | contig 18842 bp, 19 predicted proteins | sample Popmic504T_FD_133746 | JGI IMG/M metagenome (GOLD analysis project Ga0190272, IMG submission 133746) | Populus adjacent soil microbial communities from riparian zone of Shoshone River, Wyoming, USA - 504 T | ecosystem: Environmental > Terrestrial > Soil > Riparian zone | place: USA: Wyoming... | reverse complement strand
TTTCGCTTTCGCCGGCCAGTTCCCGGATCCTCTCGACCTCTTCGCGGATAAACTGCGCCGGGGTCCAGTCTCCGCGGCAGCCGCAGATCTCGAAAAGGAAATTCCGAAGTATCTCTTTGCCCAATGGTGTGTGCGACACTTCGGGGTGAAACTGTACGGCATAGATCGAACGCGCCGTGTTTTCGATGGCTGTGACCACCTCGCCCGTGGTTGCCGTTACGTGAAACCCATCCGGCAGCGACGTGACGTGGTCGCCGTGGCTCATCCACACATCGAGCTCGAATGGAAGCTCGCGAAACAGCTCGGTCTTTCCGCTCAATACCTTCAGCTTGGCATGGCCGTATTCGCGCCGGGCCGCCGGTTCGGACGTGCCGCCCAGGTCTACGGCCAGCAGCTGCATCCCGTAGCAGATCCCAAGGATAGGCGCTCCGAGTTTGTCGCAGAAATCGTCTGCAACCCGCGGGGCATCCTCATCCGTTACGCTTGAAGGGCCGCCGGAGAGGATAATGCCTTTCGGATTTTTCCTGATTATCTCGTCAACCGACAAGTGAAAAGGATGGATCTCGCAATAAACGCCCTGCTCGCGCACCCGCCGAGCTATCAGCTGGGTGTACTGCGAGCCAAAATCGAGAATTAAGATCAGTTCGTGCTGCAAAGAATATCTCCCGGAAAGACTAGTATAAGATGGATTATACAGTGAGTGTTGCCGGGTTCAAACGAGGGTGATTATTCACGTCTCGAAGAGAGCTCCGCCGCTCTTAACATGCGCTATCGACGATGCGACAAGGTCTTCGAGTATATTCACATCCACATCCGAGAGCCGCTTGATATAAAGACACGATTTGCCGGTTTTATATTTGCCCAAGCGGGCCATTAACTCGTCGTACCTGGAAAACCCGCTCATTATGTAAAGCGTGAGATTGGCCTTGCGCGGTGAAAACCCGGTCAGCATCCAGTCCAGCTCGCGCCCGGATTCGTATTTCAAATGTGTCGACCCGAAACCCACTATCGAGGGTCCCCACATCTTCGGCTCTTCGCCGGTAACTTTCTTCATAAGCTCGAGGACGCGAAAGCAGTCGGCGCGCCTTTCTTCGTCCTCGACGCCGTTTAAAAAGCCCTCGACGCTTGATTCATTCAGTTTGGTCTTTAATTCCACTTTGGCCATTTGCACATTAAAGATCAAACCGCTGTCCCTTTGCAACTGTTCGCGTTTTTTTGAAAAGAAGCTACGGGCTAAATATCGGGAGCTTTTTTGGCGAGACTTGAAAGGGTCTGTAAGCGACTTGACAACTGAAATAGAAGTTTCTAATCTTTAAGTTCGTCTCCGGACGACACTCCGCAGTAGCTCAATGGCAGAGCATTCGGCTGTTAACCGAAGGGTTGTAAGTTCGAGTCTTACCTGCGGAGCCAATATTATCAACAAGTTACGGCCACCGGGTAGGTGGCCGTTTTGATTGGTTTCCTCTAAAGTTTCCTCTAAGTAATAAATTAGCTCGGTTTTTGGATTGCTTCCTGGCTATAGACCACTTAGGTAGAATCATGACTTTAGCAATGTCTTTTTTCTGCTAAACAGATCGCCCAGACCATTCTTTCCGCTCATAACGACAATTACTAGAATCAGACCGTAAATGATCTGGCGCATATTTGCAGCGATACTATTCGGCATTCCGACAAATCTAAGTGCTTCCGGTAGCAGCACTAGAAACGCGGCCGCAAAAAAGCTTCCTTTGACGTTCCCGAGCCCACCTATAATTACGATCGAGAGAATAAAAATAGATTCGGCGACTGTGAAACTGGTAGGGTCGATGTATGATATATAGTGAGCATAAAGCGCGCCAGGTATAGCTGCCAGAACGGCACCTAGGGTAAAAGAGATTATTTTTGACTGATAAACGTTCTTGCCAATACTCTGGGTATAGATTTCGTCCTCGCTTATCGCGGTTAGAGTTTTTCCAAAAGCCGATTCGGAAAGATTTCTTAGTAAAAACCAGGTGATTCCGACAAATAGTACTGAAAGGAGCAAAAAGGGAATTTTCTCGCCGAGGCTTAAGCCGAAAAACGTGATCGGAGGAATACCCGGAATACCAAGCGGTCCCCGTGTCAAATCCATCAAGTTGTTCATGAGTGAAAAGACAATAACCTGGATACCAAGCGTGCAGATAATAAAATAATCCTCGACGGTCCGCAGCGCTATCAATGAGACTATGAACGCTGCGAAGCCGCTTAGAAGCACTGCAATAGGAAGGTTGATCCAGAAAGGCAAACCATATTGAGTAGCAAGAATAGCAGTGGTATATGCGCCGATCCCATAAAAGCCCGCGTGTGCCAGCGAGATTAGTCCCGTAAACCCGGCGGACAGGTTAAGACTTTGCGCGAGCATCGTGTAAAACGCTATGAGGATCAACAGATGCAGGATATATTCCATCTAGATCTCGACTTTTCTCAATTGCTTCCCGCTAAACCCCAGCGGCTTCCAGATGAGGAAGAGAATCAGGATGACGTAAGTGATCGCGTCCACCCATTTCGTGTCGATATAATACGCTGCGAGATGCTGCGCCGTCGCGACCAGCAACGCCCCAGCTATCAGCCCCCTCGTACTGCCGACCCCGCCGATGATCATTACAACCACGCCATAGAGCAGCAGATTAAACCCGAATGTCGGCGTCATATTCGTATCCATCGCCGAGAGTATTCCTACAATAGCCGCCAGCGCAGAGCCGATGCCGAATGCGATCAAAATAACCCTATTTGAATCGATGCCGTAGATATTGCAGAGTTCTGGATTGCTAGATACAGCACGAATCGATTTACCTATTGATGAGTAATGAAGAAAGAGAGTTATTACGACAAATAAAGCATTGGAAACCACGATCGTAATTATTTGAATCGAGGTGATATAAGCACCAAATATCTCATGTCCGACTGTCACCTCCTCAGTCTGGATAATTCTCGTATCATCTCCAAAAACTAGCGAGACTAGATTTTGCAAAATCACATAAAGACCGATTGAAGCGATTAAATAGGCAAGGGTCGAAACGTTCCTCTTCCTCATTGGACGATAAACGATGACCTCACAAAGAAGACCCAAGCAAGTAGATAATGCAATCGCAGAAATTACAGCAATTGCAAAGGGAGCTGATATTTGAAACGCAAACAGAAAAGTAAGATAGGCCCCGGAAGTTATTACGATTGCATGCGCGATGTGAAAAAACCTTGCCGAAAAATATACCAGAGAGAAGGAAAGCGCGATCAACAAATAAAACAACCCCGTAAAAATGATGTTGAAAATGACTTGTTCAACCATCACTTTAATGTAATAAATTCTCCGTTCTTTACGGTTTTCATCACGATAGGCTTGGTAACGTCACCATTCTCATCAAATTTAATCTCTCCGGTTACTCCCTTATACGAAACTGTATCTAAATATTTTCTCATACTGTCACCGCTAATATCTGCCGGGTTATTTTTCATAGCCTCCGCAATTAACATGAAAGCGTCATAACAGTGAGATTCAACCCAACTCGGTTCGTAACTGTATTTGTTTTCAAATGCATCTACAAACTTCTTCGAGGTCGCATCTTGTGATTTTGCATCAAAACTCGTCGCCAAGGGATATACGATCCCTTCAGAACTACTTCCGGCGATTGCGATAAATTTTTTATCTTCAATTGCGGTTGTCCCTATGAATTTCACGAAAAAGCCAAGTTCTTTCGCCTGTTTTAAGATGCTGGCACTATCCTCAAAATAACCTGCTAAGTAGATAACATCTGGTGTTAGAGCTTTAACTTTCGTTAAAACTGATCGAAAATCCGTCGCTTTGGGATCATACGCTTCATTGGCAACAACCTTCTGTTCTTGGTTTTCAAAATTTACGGTGAATATATTAGCTATTTGGGTGCCATACTCGTTGTTGACGTGTAAAATCACCGCTTTTTTGTAATTCTGTTGTCTCGCATAATTACCAGCGGCCATCCCCTCCGCTAAATCACTTGGCCAGACCCTATATATATACTCACCTGCATTGGTAATTGCAGGGGCAGATGACGTCGGAGCAATCATTATCACTTTATTTTTATTGGCAACTGCCGCGGCTGGGATCGTAACCGCACTAACAATATCACCCACCACAGCGGAAACCCTGTCAACACTTATCATTTTTTGAATAGCCGTCACACCTGTCGGCCCGTCAGATCTCGAGTCTTCGAAAATCGCTTCAACTTTTTTCCCGTCAATGCCCCCTCCACTATTAATCTGATCGACAGCCATTTCAATAGCATCCTTGCCTTTTTTACCATAATCCCCTTCATCACCCGTCAAAGGAAATAGTACACCAATCTTGATAACATTCTGTTTTCCCCCATTACAATTCGTAAAGCCACTAGAAATAATCAAAAATAAAAGAATAAATAGAAGTTTACGCATATTGTTCCTACCTTAGTTTCCCGAGTTTCGTATCATTCAAGGGGCCTTCTACCAAGTAATCTTTACATAATTTACTGGAAATATCTTGAATGGCCTCCACGATTTCCTGTTGAATTGGAATGTCAAAGTATTGCGTTAACTCTCGAGAATCCTGCCTCTCGAAAGATGATAGTAGTTCTCCGTTCATATTAGCCGGAAAAAGGATTACGTGCTGATATACTTTATCACGGTAATCTTTGTGAAATGTATTCGAATGGAATCCACTAGTGAAACCAAAGTTCGCCGTCTTGGATCGAGCGTCCTGCGTCACGAACCCGAATTCATAATCAAAATATCGATTTATCTTCTTCTGGTTTTGACTTTTATACCAATTGTTTAAATTTTTCTTGGTGGTAAAAAATAGGCACCCCTCGTTGGCTTCCTCGAATCGAAGCTTTCGATCCCTGATTTTACCGTTTGTCAGTCTTGAGCTAGAGCGCGCTTTTATCCTTTTAAAATCTAGCTGATGATAGTCTTTTGCCATCTGGAAATCCTCGAAAATCACGAGACGCTTTTTATTGAGTGTGCTGCAATCACGAAATGCCCTATCGTACTCAGTAAGGAAATCGGAAGCACCGTAGGCGTCTTGAACTAGTAAAGGAGATTTGTACAGCGTCCAAAGTATTTCATCTGATTGTAATTTCGAAGTAGTTATAGAAAATCTCTCGTAGAAATGTCTATTAGCAAACAAAGTGATGGGAGCATCGATATTAGAATCAACCGAGAACGACCTCACGATATTCTCAAACAAAAGATCTCGTTGCGTAGCACGACGCGCGCCTTTTTTCAAATTTCGATAAGTGCTCTTAAACTTGTTGAGAGCGTCTAAGTATTCTGATTTCGCGCATAAATTTAATCCTCTACTAAGGCACAGATCAAATAGCGATTCTAATGTTTCAATCTTATCGATCGCCGCATGTTGCAGATTTGGGGCGTTTGGAAGCGCGTCCTTGTAAGTAATACTCTCATCCAAAATCGGAAAGAATATGATATTCGAGTTTCGAGATAAGTACCGGAAGAAAGCCCCCCCGTTTTCCAAAAGGCAAAACTCTGAAGTTCTGTAATTGTCCGATAGAAAAAAAATAAAGATTCTAGTCGTGCGTAGGTCATGAAAAAGTTGAATATTATCTTGGCCCGTGAGTATTGTGTTGTCGAAACTTGAAGTGAACCTAATCTCCTTATTGTCCAACTTCGAGAATAGGACCTCTTTGAAAACCTTTGTCGCTAATTCAACAAAGATTTTATCTCTATGCGAGTGACTAATAAAAACTTGAATTTTCATGCTGGGAGTCATAATTTTAGTAGTTAGTTACGCAACGCGTAGTTCTTCGAGAATAGAATCGATGGTTCGGAGAGGCGTAACTCCGCTTCTAATCCTTCCAGTTGCTTCCACTGTGACAATCCCGTGTTCTCGCATTATCAAATCAGATTCCCTGCTGTCAGCTACGTACATGAATCTGTCACTTAAAACCCTAACTTTCAAAACGTCGACCAAATGCAGTAGTACGAGCCTAAGTCTTCTTCGGAATACAAAGCTATGTCTGATATTACTCGCTCGGCCGGCACTTATAAGGGGGCGGACGATTAGACTAGCACCAATCTCTTTACAGAAGTTTCCTATTTTCAGAACACCGTCCAAATTGTCGTCGGAAACAGTTGTGCTAATTTCAATCGGAACTCGCAGTTGCCCAAGCGCTTCAATTGCAGCCATTGCATCATCAAAAGCAGTCCTAAAGCCACGTCGTTGATTATGAACTTGCGGATCCATTGAATCTAAACTTATTTGGGCAAGTCGTAATTGCTTAAATAGATTCGGCATTTCGTAACAATATGAGGCTACTTTGAATCCATTGGAAAGCACCGTGGTACTCAATCCTAATTCTACCGATTTACATAAGATCCTTATAATATTTGGATGAAGAAAGGGTTCACCGCCCGTAATATGCACACTTTCAACCCCAAGATCCGATAAACTCGTAAGAGTCTTTTCCCATTCCTCGAGTTTTAACTCATTTTGTAAACGACTATATCCGGAATCGTTGAAACAATAAAAACACTTCTGATTACACTTCCTGGTAATTTCCAAGTTGAAGTGCTTCAAAATTAAATTGCCCATTACGTAAATACCTCTTCAAAAATTCCATCAGTGTGAAAATTTAATTTATTTGTAAACAATATGCAACCTAACTTTAGGGCAGTTATTGAATTACAGATACTTAATAGTTCCTTAACTCTGTGCTCGACAATCAGAAAACACACGCCCTCTTTTTTGTTAAGCGTCTCCAGTTTTTCTTTGATCCCTATAATGGATCTCTCCGAGAGTCCCGCAAAAGGCTCGTCGAACATTATCATTTTCGGTTTGTGAAGTGACGCCATTGCAATCGTCAACGTTTGTCGTTCCCCGCCGCTGAGTTTCATCGGCGTTCGATTTAGATGCGGAACGAGCGTGGAAAAAGTGTCCAGGGCAGAATCGATCCGTTCCTTCAAAACCCCCCGATTTTTTATCGTCAGCCCCGCCATTTCCAGATTTTCTTTAACAGTCAGGTCCGGGAAAAGATTGTCCTTCTGCGGGATATAAAGAAGCCCTTTTTTTAAGAGCCTCGAGGGGGGCAAGCCGGTTATTTCTTCGCCGTCGAAATAAATATGCCCCTTCTCGCCGAGTGCTTCTCCGTCAACAATATTCCAAAGGTGTAACAGTCCACAAATGGCCTTTAGAACCGTGGATTTCCCCGAGCCGTTCGAGCCAATCAAGAGAACGATCTCTCCTTGCTCAACAGCGAAAGAAACATCATGGAGCACTTGTTTCTTTCCGTAACCGGTGTTTATATTTTTTACTTCGAGCAAGGGCATAGGAGATAGGCTGATTAAACTGAAAGATATGCGTCCAGTACCTCTTTATCTTCTCTAAGCTGAACGAACGTATCATAAGCGTTTATCTTACCGTTTTTCAAGAAAAAGAAACGATCCGCGACCTGTTGTAGGAATTCAGTATTATGTTCTATCAATAAAATTGTTTTGCCTTCATCACGTAGCTGCTTTAGCAAAACAAGTATCTTCTCCTGGTAATGCGGATTGATCCCGGCGATCGGTTCATCCAACAAAAACAGCCTAGCATCATTTGCAATGCAGCATGCAAGGTTTAGAAGTTTTTGCTGCCCGTATGAAATTTCACCCGCCGGATTGTGTCTAATGTCCTCAAGGAAGCAGGTGGCTATGATCTGCTCGGCCTTTTCTTCCAGGGAAGCTGCTTCGTTTTTATAAACCGCGCCCGGCAAAAGGGCCTTATGCCAAGCCTGTGTCGGATGGTCCTGCATCGCTAGAAGAACATTTTCCTTCACAGTTAGCTTTGAGATTAGGCGCAAGTCCTGGAAGGTGCGGCCGATACCAAGGCGATTGATCTTGTATGGAGCCAAGCTATTGATCTTCTGTTCATTAAGCGTTATATCGCCGGCCAATGACTTTATAAAGCCTGTGATAATATTAAAGAGTGTCGTCTTACCCGATCCATTCGCTCCCATTAGGGCATAAATTTGCCTCTTTTCTAATTTGAACGATACACCGTCCAGGATATTCCGGGAAGCCGTGAATTTGTGGGTAATATTCTTTAGCTCAAGGGTCATTTTCTTATTCGGGTTTGCAGAGAAATTAACATAATCCGACCGATGTAACAAAGAGAGTTAACGAAAACTACGGAATACATAACGAGATTTGTGGTACTTTTATTTTTAGCAAAACTGAATGTCTTCTCGATTCTTTACCAACACCAACGAACGCAATCTGTTCGATAAGTTCACCGGCATATTGGACGCAATGAAGGACATTTACGCCTTTTATGTGGTCGTTGGATGCTTTCGCTCGTCGGGCTATTTTGGGAATTGGACCATGAATCCGCACGAATATCACGAAAATCCCTTGTTCGTGTCGTTTCGTGTAATTTCGTGGTTACGTTCTTTTCTTCGCTCCGCCTGGGCTTGCTAGGTGAGGTAAGATTAGTCTTCCGTAATAAACTCCAGCCGTTCGAATTTCATGGTTTTTTTGTGCCGGTCCGCTACCCGGCAATAGCCGATCGGGACGCCGATTAGTGTCACGTCCGAGAGGAAAATTAGCTCTTCAAGATCAACCAGGAAGATCTGGGCGAGTTCATCGTAAGCCAGACGGCCTATCCGGAAGGTATAGTTATAGGAATACAGCACAATTCCGCCGTCAAAGAGCGACTCGGATTTGACCGGCATAACGGCGACTATCGCATCAGCCTTGATGCCGAACGCCAGCATCAGGTACTTCGGGAAATAGAAGAACTGCGGCTCCAGCGTGCCGCGCCAGTTGAAATTGAACGAGTAAGTGCGGCCCTTCGGCATAATCAGCCGGGATAGCCAGAGCGGCGGTTCTTTCTTAATCTCTTTCGCCCGCCGCGCCCGCCGTTTTATCCCCAGCTCGTCATAAATATCGGGAAACTCCCTATTGAGTATTTGCGAAAGATGCTGCTGGCTTCGCAGTCCGAGCACTTTAACGGCCTTTGCCATATGCCCTTCTGTCTCGCGCAACGCCTTGACCACCAGGGAACGCTTTAAGGCTGTCAGTTCATCGGTAAGCGGGAAGCGTCTCAGGGGATGCATTTCCCCGACAAAAAGTGCCGCAAATTTATCAACGGCAACCTTACCGATCTGCCGGTCCGCGAGATCCATAAGCTTGGCGAATAGCTCGACAGCTTCGAGCGGCTGGTCGAGCCGGAGCAGGCAGAGACACTTCGTCCACATTGCATCTGTCCATCCCGAAAAATCTTCACCCTCGGAAAAGATGTCAATAGATCTTTCGATCACATCTAAAGCTTTGTCATGTTCTCCCTGATCGAGATAAGTAAGTGCTTTAGTATCGAGAAAGTGCGCGGTCCAGCCTTTATCTCCACGCGATTCCGTGATTGCTATCGCTGCATTGCTCGTTGCGAGGGCCCGTTCAAGATCACCGCCGGTTCGGTATGTATTCGCAAGATTATTCAGGTTGAGTGCCACAAACATAGAATTGTTGGCAGCGCTGGCAATATTTACAGCTTCTTTAGCGTGCCAGACACTTTGATCCACATCGCCTTTCAGCTGGTAAACGATACAGGTCAGGTTGTGAAAGTGGGTTCTTAAACGAAAATCATGTTCACGGGAAATTACCGTGGCTATCTTTTTAATGAAACGTTCGGCTTCCCCGAAATTCCTCTGCAGCATCGCAGCGAGAAGTTGGTTGAGATCAATCTGAATCGAAACCGGATGATCGGGCGTACTCTCAAATTCTGCCTTGATGGTTTTCAAGATGGCGTCGTATTCCGTTATTTCGCCCGCGAACAAATAACAATTTGCTAGCGCCACCTTCGTCTCGGCTGCCTTGTCAGGAACATTCCCCTCGTCAAATAAGCGCGCGGCGCGGGTAAGTATGTCTTTTGCCCGAATCTGATAGTCAGCTAATCCTCTAGCCCTTCCGAATTGATTCAAAAACACCCCGCAAAGACGCAATAGCTCAGCCTGAGCTGGAAAAACGAAAGAAGTGACGTCCGGCTCCACTTCTATATCCTCCCAAAAAGTCGAGAGGATTTGCCGAGATAGATCAAGATTGCAGTATAGTTCCGCATCCCTGGCTTCTTCAATGACCCGGAGAACGTCGGAGGACGTTAAGGTGGAAGATCTAGTTTTCATAGGAGTATCAACAAATGTTGTTAAGATTATGGCGATGATGCCGATACTTCACAGTCTCAGCGTCACAATCCAACAAAAATATAGGAGACAAAATCATGAGAAAAATTTTTTTAACAATTTCGTTGTTTTTGGCCTTAGCCGCTTCCATCCTTGCCGAGGGAAACACCCCTATGTCCGGCTTTGCAGGCTGTGCGCCAGGACTCTGGTATCCAGAAAGCCATGTGTGTGTCTACGAGCTTTCCGCTCCGGTTGAAATTACAAAACCGGAACCGTCAACGATCTTAGACGCGATAACGATCAAGGCATTTCTGCATATCCGGAACATGATCTTTTAATATGTTCCGTTTAGATAATTTTTCAACTCGCCTCCCAGCAATACCGGGAGGCTTTTTTATTTCTTCTTACCTTTCTTTTCCCTAATCCGTTTATCTAATTTACTTAGTTTTATATCACGGACTTCGCCGCCCGTTGTCTGCTCGCATTTACTAACAAAGTCGATCAGCTGGCCGATCTGTTTCCTAGTCAACTCCCGGCCCGGTTCGGACAGCCCCTTGAAGCCGTGCAGGGTGAGCCTGAAATCGTCTTCCACCTCTAAAGGTGTTAAGTTATCGTCACTCTCCGGGTAACCGGCTGATCGTCGAGCGTCCTCTATCGGCCATCCGAGTGCTGTCGCCAGCCCTTCAACCGTCACCAGCTTGGGTTTCTGCTCCGGGTGGCTCTCCAGATAAGAGATGGTCGAATTAGTACAGCCCGCGCGGGCCGCTAGATAATATTGCGACCAGCCCTTCTCTAGTCGTTTTTCTTTCAAGCGGGAGCCGAAAGTGGTTTTTTCTTTACCATTTTCTGTCATGTTTAATTTTCAACGAACCGGTTATTTCAAATTATTATATGTAATCAAATCGTATTCAACGAATAATGAAAATTAATATAAGCATGATTTTTCCGGGTGTCAAATATACGATAAGGAATCACAGTGTGTTGAGAAAAGTTAAATCCCAGCCATTATTAAAATAAATCCGCGCTCTGGAGAAACCTTAACGACTATAGGGAAAGGATTTGTCTCAGCTGACGATCACCTATCAATAGAAAATTAAACCTTCGATGCAAAGCATCGTTCAAATTTATTAAGATCCGGGGCCCATCGGACGCATCGGTTATTACGATATTCCGTCCGTCAATTAAAATGTCTTTAAACATTTTATTAAAATTAATTTCGTCCGGTTCAGTGTGTATTACTACGCCCGAGCACAATTTTTCGCCCGTTGAGAGCCTGTTTATGGTGGCAATCAATCTAAAATCAAAAGTAGTGAAGCGGCAATCTAGAACAACCTCGATATCCCGCTCCTTAAATCGCTTTTTCTTATGCAGCCACTCGTTCTTATAACCGTTCTTTCTAAAATCGTCCATTAAGTCCAACAAGGTATCCAGCGGTATTGTCTTAAACTCGGATGCCTTTTTGAATCCGGTTTCAAATAACTCTAAATAATACTCATAATCGGCTGTTCCTTTTATCTTTTCATATCTTTCCTTGTCGAATGAAATACTTACCGCTACAGCCTTGTCCGGTATAATCGTGCATTCATCCAACGTACCAGGTGTCGGATGCACCGATATCATGTCAAAGGTGCCATCCGTTTCAATCTTATATTTCCTAATCATTCTGGAAAGATAATTACTAATAAACCTGGTATGAAGAAGAAATTTATACCGGTAATCCTGGTCATATCCCGTGGCCGGATTTAACCAAATATTTATATACCATAATTTCATATAGTTACGGTCTCTTATGTTTACTGCGATCCAGGGTCTGGCGGTGCTTATTAGCCTCTACTACCTCGGCCGCCATCGCTTTTGTTCTGGCTCCCGGGCCTGGCGGTATTTTTTTCACCACACGAGAGCCGTACTTATTAGCTCCTTCCTTTCGGTTCCACTTTCTAACCTGTGCCTCTGCCCTAAGTGACTTGCCATTCTTCGCTATCTTACCACCGCTTACGCCAGTTTTTACAACGGCCCCTGTGGCGGCTTCCGTAATATGATAAACGTGCTGAGCCTTTCGGCTCAGTTTTGAGTTTTCGTGGATAGCTTTGGCGAGTCGATTCAGCTTTCGCGAAATTTTTGCCGCGGCAACTGGTAGACCGGCAATGGGGACGGCCGCGGCAAGATCCATAGCTGCCGAAGTCGAATCGCCAGCGGCTGTGTCCACTGCAGAAGCAGCTAAGTCGCAAGGGTCAAAAACGAGCCCACAAACGGTTAAACCAATGCTCACAACATCCATCGCTTGCTGCGTCTGCTGATCCATGACGGGCCTACAAAATCCAAAGGGACAAAGCTGTGAGCCAAAGGGTACGGTTGGCAGAGATGGACTGCCTGTTGGGAATATTCCACCGGGAGATCCGGCCTCAGTAGTTATGCTTAAATCAGGATCAGCGACAACTTCTGCACCGGTCGCCCGTGCATAATCGGGAAGGTCTTCCGGATTGGCGGGATCTAGAACGTATACCTTTCCATTGGGGAGAAAACGCACAACATCCCCCGGGGATGCACCGAGGGGACCCCAGATGGGACCGCCCCCGATCAGCCCGGTCGTGTTATCGATGTTTTTCCAACCATCTTTACACGGCGCTCCCACGCCCGTAAATTCGGTTTCGGTGCTGCCTTTTTTCCTACACCAACTCAATCCCGTCGGATCGTTGAAATTTACCGGATTATTACCCACATAGGCATAACGGTTAAATGTCTGCGGGTTGTCTAATTCACTTAAAGTGAGAAGCGGGTCGGCACCTGTAAACCGCGCGTACCTATTTTGATACATCCTGGCTTCGGCAAAATCCAGATCAGTTTCTACATCCTTCTCGTACCCGGTGAAACGCTGGCGAATTTGTCGGAGCCCGCAGGCGAGTACTTCAAGCTCTCGGTCCTTGGTCCTACGCCATTATGCAATTCCTCTCCGAAGGGCATAAAATCGCGCCTCGATTTAACATTCCCGGTCTTGTCGGTGATCACCCTCGGAGATCCAAGATGGTCGGCGGTTGTATAAGAGATCATGGGGGTTTGGGAGGTGGAGTATTCCGCTACCAATTTGCCGCCGGAGTAGACAAAGACCGTGGTTTCCGTTGTGGTTACTTTCTTTACCCGTTTGCCTTCGCCATCGTAGTAGTATTTGCCGATCGGTGTTCCATTCGCGTCTTTTACTTCCGTCTGCTTGTTGTCGCCGTTAAAAATGGTTGCCGCGCCTGATTTGTAACCGATCGGTGTCCCTGGTGATGTTCCCGTTCTTGTCATAGGTGAAGCCGGTAGATGTGAAACGATTGGTGTTTGGGTTAATTAAAGGTGTCCCATTTGACTGGATACCCCCAATAGTTTGCGAAAACGATGTCCGGGTTCCGTAGACATCGTAACCGAACCTTTGTGTCCCGTGGGGGTTAGTTATACTGGTACCGGTGACCTCCTTCGCCTCCGTTAGCCGGTAGAGGGGATCATATTTGTAAGATTGGGTGAAACTGGTTCCGGGAATGGTTAGGACCTGCCGGGCGATATTCCCGGTGTTTTTGGCCGTATCGACGGACCCATTGGCCCGCAGCTCGCCGTACTCGTAATCTAATTTCCACAGGCTCGCGTTGGTTGGAGAGATTCCCAAACCCAATCGAGTTACCTGCTGCCTGTTATTGAACTGCGCCGTTTCCCACCGGGCCGTTGCCGAGCATCATCCTGTTGATGCCTCCGTTCGCCGTGTAACTAAATCCGCTGGCATAGGTCCTGAAATTCCCTTAGACATCAATGAATTCTCATTATTCCAAATCTACAACACCCGCATCCCGCAATCGATACAATCCTTCCAGCAACACCTTAAAATTCCGGCCTTTCTTTGGTGCTACTAAGATCTTATCCTCATAACCATGCTCAATTAACCACTCGATTGAGAGGCTCCAATGTGTGCCGGAAAGGTCTACATCTTTCCATTTTCCCTCGAGCGCTTTCTCACGGGTCAAAATCGCTTGCGTCTTCGGGTCGCGCCTTATCAATCGGGAAGGAATCGCACGAATATCACAGTCCTTAAACTGCGCTTCGCTAATATCCAATGCCCAATCTACGTTTTTATAGTATTCGCGATTAGCCTCGTCGAAACTGCCCTGTACATTCGGGAAACGGCCGGAAAAGTCTACATAGGGAGTTAGCATCAGAAGGTCGATCATTCCCTTTATAGTTACATGTTTAAAAACAGTTCCCGCAGTTTGCACATGATTTTTTAATTTTAAGCCATCAATTAATACGTCTTCCACGATGCCCGGTTTTACATAGCAACCTCTAACGTCACAATTGGTAAAACTGAGATTCCTCGCGACGGACCGTAAAGCAACAAGGTCGAGGTCGTCGAAATTAACAATATCGATCATCGAAAACCCGCAGCCGACAAAACTACAATTGATAAACTCAATGTCAGAAAAAACCTTACCGCTAACCCAATCAGTGAAATGCTCGAAGGTTTGATTTTCAATTCTTTTCATAACTAAAATACCGAAAATGTACCGGGTCTCTGATAGGTACAGAGTTGCAGTCCCTCGCCATATGGCCTCGCCAAGTGCGAGTTGACTTGTCTTATCGTAGTGATGGCAAAATTTGGAGGTACAAAATTGGCAAGTCTGACCAAATCTCTCGGTTTGAGAAAGCTTCTGTTCCTTAAAATATCTGAAAGAATCCATGGTAAGTCGGTATCTTTTACATGCTGGCTTTCTGTTTTCATCGAGGTTACGGCAAAGATACAGGGCTAGGGCTGAAAGTTTGCGAAGGGTGCTTGTCATGATGTTAATCTTGAGCTAAAAGTATTTTGTCGACCAATTTTCAATTACCGTATCAATAGAGGGATCTTCGTTAAGTCCTTGCTCAACCGCTCCCCGAAAAATGTTCTCGGATATTAAGGTAGGAGCTAGTTCCTTGTTAAACTTAAAACCTGTAACGACTGGCATGTTGCAGTAGCGATAATCAACATCGCCGATTGCCCATTCTAGTTGGGGAAATGTCCGCACGAATGTCGTACCGAAATAATAGGCTGCTGCCAGAAGGATCGCATTTGACGCATCATCGAAATCAAACAAGCCCGTTTTGTAATCCTCCGTGTTCCTTATGAAATCCGGCACGTTCGGATCTGGAGCCCGCGGGAGGGTCTTTAGAATCGGTACTAAAGCTTTAAAGACAGCCGGTAGTGACTCAACCGTGTGATCAAGGGCAAAGGAAAGATTCTCTTCCAGAATGTTCATTCCGCAATCTTTTCCAAAAGCAAGAAATTCATTCAAGTACTCCTCAGCCTCCGACTTTGACATTGCCTCAAACAGGTGAAATTTCATCATGCCCTCCGTCTTTAATGAACCGTATATCTTATACCGTTCTGAGTCAGGAAATCCAGTACCTCTTCTTGGGCACCTTGAAAAAAATGCCAATGCGCACTTTTAATTTCTTTGTTACTTATCAGTTCAGCGTCTTTCAGAATCTGTTTTCTAATTGTCGAAGTCAGGCCAACATTTAATCCCGCTTTTGCCTCGTGCGCAACTCCGTCTACGAGAAAATCAGGAACTCGGTTATTTAAGGTGGTGGCAAACGGTTTAGTATTCTTTTGAACCCCACCACCTAAAAACTGTGCGAGTCTTGTTTCTCCCCACCTGCCGAGTGTCGACGCAGCTTTTGGCACCAAGGCAGTTGTTACTCCTGAAGTAATTCCTGTACCAATTTCATCTAATGGCCCCAACGAGGTGATAGTGCATTCAGCGCCTCCGATATAACGTCCCACGCCTGCTCCCGCACCGTACTGACCCGAGATTTTTCCAAAGTAGTACGTGCCATCCTCGACGTTTCCCGTGCGCATGTTCGCCGTCAGATAAGCCAAGTCCTTCACGCCGAAGGTTTCGTACAAGAACCCGTCGTAGTCGCCGTTAAAATCTGTTTGGAGCCCGACCCACATTTTGGCTGCATTCTCGTCTTGGGCGAGATATCTGTTTGCAGAATTTGGATCTAACCCATACCAGTTCTTATCATTTGCAAGATAGATATATTGGGTCCATCGCTGATTAATCGAATAGGCGTCTTCATCTGGATCATCGTCGAACCATCTAATTTCTCGTTTTCCGGTTGCATTATCAATCACATCCCACCAATCTAGTCCATTCGGATCAGAAATTCTTGTCGGTCGGTTTCCAACGTAGACATATCGATTAAATGTTTGTGGGCTACTGGACTTGCCGGATGCCAAAAATGGATCAACTGCCGTGAATCGCCCGTATCGGTTCTCGTACATCCGGGCTTCGGCGAAGTCGAGGTTTGTTTCGCTGTCCTTTTGGTAGCCGGTGAATTTCTGTCTTATGTCGTCCGCGGTGGATGAATATGTTTGTCCAATACTTCTGCCGCCGACGCCTACAAAAATGTCCTCGCCGAACGGCATGAAGTCGCGCCTCGACTTAACGTTCCCGGTTTTGTCGGTAATTATTCGTGGAGATCCGAGATGGTCGGTAGTTGTATAAGAGATTGTTGGGTTTTGAGAGATCTGGGTGGAATATTCAGCTACCAGCTTCCCGCCCGAGTAGACAAAAACGGTCGTTTCCGTGGCGGTTACTTTCTTGACCCGCTTTCCTTCACCGTCGTAGTAGTATTTGCCGATCGGGGTTCCATTCGCGTCTTTTACTTCCGTCTGCTTATTGTCGCCGTTGAAAACAAACTGCCTTGATTGTGTGGTTATCGGATCGCTATCCCGCGTTATATTCCCATTCTTGTCATAGATAAAGTTGGAGGACGTGAAACGATTAGTGTTCGGGTTAACTAAAGGTGTTCCATTGGTTTGGGTGCCGCCGATAGTCTGCGAAAACGATGTCCGGTTGCCGTAAACGTCATAGCCAAAGGTCTGTGTCCAATTCGGGTTGGCGGTATTGGTACCTGTCACTTCTTTGGCCTCGGTTAACCGGTACAACGAATCGTATCTGTATGACTGTGTAAAGCTGGTCCCGGGAAGTGTCAGGATCTGCCTTGCAATATTCCCGGTGTTTTTGGCCGTGTTGACCGATCCGTCCGAATTTAACTCGCCATACTGGTATTCATTTTTCCACAGGCTCGCGTTCGTTGGGGAAGTTCCAAGCCCGAGCTGGGTAACCTGCTGTCTCGAATTGAACTGTGCCGTTTCCCACCGGCCGTTGCCCAGCATCATTTTGCCGATAGCGCCGCTTGCCGTGTAGCTGAATCCGGACGCATAGGTCCTGTAATCCCCGTTAAAGACCCGGCTGCTGACCCCGTTGAGTCCGCCATCGGTCCCGAAATTGTTTTTCACGACCCTCCCCGATGGATATTCTTCCTCAACCAGCGCGCCGGAGAGTTTATAGGTGTATTTGGAGACCCGCGGTGTCGCTTCCCACGGCGCTTCGGTCCCGGCGGGCGTGCGCTGCTCCATCTCTTTGAGCCGTCCGAAGTTGTCAAACAGCTTGTAACGGGTTTGAGAGATCGAGTTATCGACCACGGTAAGCTTACCCTTAGCATAGTTCGGCGTCTGCTCGTCGGCGCCGAGGCCCTTACCGTCATAAAAGAAATAGACCGCCGGTATTTTCGGACCGGGATCGGGCTCGCCATAGTAGGCCCTGGTCGTAACCCGTCCGGCCCTATCGTAACTATTAACGGTCGTGACGCCTTTAGCGTCTATTGCCGTCACCAGATTGCCGAGGTCGTCGTAATCGAAGGCGGCTGTCCAATGGCCAGAGGTGTTGTAGGCGTCGGGCAGGTCCAGACCCTCATGATATTCCTGCTCCGGCTGGTTTACGCGGATGAGGCGCTCAAGGGAATCGTATTTAAAATACCGGTTCTGGACCCCCTGCGTTACCTGCACCATGTTGCCGTATGGATCGTATTTGTAATAGGTCGGCTGGTTAGGCGAGGCGAGTGAGCCGAGATCGGCGTCTGCCGTTCCTCCCATCGCCGTCGGCTCATCCACCCGCAGAAGCCGGCCGAGTGTAATTCGGGGTAGAAACGCAAGTCTAGCCGATATTATCTCTAATTATTAATTCGGGATCCTGACTCGTATCCAACATTTCTTGTATCCAACTATTAAAATCTGGCCAGATCTTTAACGGCTTGTACAGTTCGCGAGGCGTCACTCCAATCCATCCATGTTCCTCTTCCGACGTTTCAAAATAAACCCAGTTAGTCCCCTCATCAAGACTGCCGATAAATACTATTTCGGTAGGGCAACCCTCGGGACGACCGAATCTCAAATTACAATGAACTAGGTCGAAAGGCTGCCACGCTTTATCTATAGAGCGCTCCCATGTCCTTCTTTTACCCCACAGAGAGATTTTCTGACCGAACAATGTAAACCCATTGCACTCAAGGAAAACACTTCTCAAATCGGTCGGAAATCTTGCATTCAGAGCATTTTCCATATCTTCAATTTCCTCAAACGATAAAGGCGGTGCGAAGAGCTCGTGATGCCAGGCTTGGGGCGCAATCTCCGGTGCCGGTGAAACCAGCCATGTGCCGTCCGGAAGAATGCGCTCTCCATCACCCCGTGCAGAATCCAAAATTTGTCGAATTATTTCTACAATGGGCTCATTGTGAGTCATCGTGGCCTCCTTTTTACAAGCGGTCCTTCGGTTTGATTACGCAGTTCGATTTGGTCACAGATCAGTAACGGTTTCCGGGCGGTAAGTTCCCGGAGTCTTTTCAGGAACCTATCCG
>Ga0190272_10000576_pt1 | contig 18867 bp, 20 predicted proteins | sample Popmic504T_FD_133746 | JGI IMG/M metagenome (GOLD analysis project Ga0190272, IMG submission 133746) | Populus adjacent soil microbial communities from riparian zone of Shoshone River, Wyoming, USA - 504 T | ecosystem: Environmental > Terrestrial > Soil > Riparian zone | place: USA: Wyoming... | reverse complement strand
CTTCTCGGCCAACGACGGCAAGTGGGTGGAGACGGCCGCGGTCCGCGCGAGTGCGGTATGAGACTCGAAGACGACCCGCTCGACGGTCTCCTCGCTGACCATCCCTGCGAACTGATGCGCGAGTCGCTCAGCCGCCCGGTGCAGGACCGAGTCCGAGGACAAGAGGGCGTCCTGCCCTCGGCCGGAGGTCATCCGCCGACTCGCTCGGGCAGCAGGTCGTCGACCAGAGACTGCACCCTGCGGCGGATCTCATCGCGGATCGGGCGTACGGCCTCGATGCCCTGGCCCGCCGGGTCATCCAGAACCCAGTCCTCGTATCGCTTTCCGGGGAAGATCGGGCACACGTCGCCGCACCCCATGGTGATGACGACATCGGACTCTTTGACGGCGTCGACCGTCAGCACCTTCGGAGTGTTGTCCGCGATGTCGATGCCCTCTTCGGCCATCGCCTCCACGGCGACCGGGTTGATCTCGTCTTTCGGAGCGGATCCCGCGGAGATGACGTCGATCTCGCCACCGCCCAGTGAGCGGAGGAATCCTGCGGCCATCTGCGAGCGACCTGCGTTGTGGACGCAGACGAAAAGGACGGCGGGCTTGTCGGTCATCGTGTCTCGCTTTCTTCATCGAAAGCATAGACCAGTATCTATGTATCGGGGGTTACGCCTGAGTGAACGATCAACCGGGGAGGATTTCGGCGAGCAGTGCTCGAACTCGTTCGTCGATGTCGTTCCGGATGACGCGGACACCGGCCAGGGGCTTGCCGAAGGGATCCTCGATGTCCCAGTCGAGATAGCGGCGACCGGGATAGACGGGGCAGGCGTCGCCGCATCCCATCGTCACGACGACGTCGGCAGCGCGGACGGCTTCGTCCGTGAGCGGTTTGGGGAATTCGCCCCCGAGCGGGACGCCGATCTCGTCGAGCGCGGTGACGATCGTCGCCCGCACGGCGCCCGCGGGCGCGGAGCCCGCGGTGCGGACGAGCACGCGATCGCCGGCGAGCTGCCTCAGGATGCCGGCGGCGAGCTGCGATCGCCCGGCATTCTGTACGCATACGAACAGCACTTCGGGGACAGCGTGATGAATCATGTCGGTCCGCGCCAGAGCGTCAAGACGGAGGGTGGCGAACGCCGCGATCCGGGATCCGAGCAGGGGCGTGGTGTTATCCGACAAGAGAAGGTGGTTGCTCTCCGCGACGTAACGTGCGACGGTCTCCGCACTGAACGTGCCACGAAATCGCTCCGCGAGGTCTTGGACGATTCGCGGTAGATCCGGTTCCGTTGCCGATTCCGCTGCATCATCGTCGAGGAGGACATCGACGCGCTCGACGTTGCGAGGGTCCAGTGAGTACCAGACGACACGCCCCTCGGGATGTCGCGCGACGATTCCTTCGGCGACCAGGGCCTTCATGTGGTGGCTGACGGTCGGCTGGCGGAGTCCGAGTGCATCGGCCAGGCGACCGACGAGTGCGCGCCCGTCGGGCGAACTGCGAATCAGCCGGACGATCCGCGCACGGGTGGGGTCGCCGAGAACCGTCAATCCATGCGGGCTCGTACGGGTACCCATAGACCGCAGTCTATTCGCCGATCCCGGTTCAGTCTGCGCCGTTCACGCTGCTGCGGCGTTCGATCAGCACGGTGTCGCGCCAGAGACCTGCGTGCTCCCCGAGCGCTGAGCGGGCGATGCGCTCCCGGATGCCGATCACACGGAATCCGGCCGACTGGTGCACGCGGAGGCTCACGGTGTTCTCGGGGAAGATGCTCGACTGGATCGTCCAGAATCCCGCGTCGTCGGATGCCGTCACGAAGGCATCCAGCAGGAGTCGGCCCAGCCCTCGGCCGCGCGCGTCGCGATGGACGTAGACGGAGTGCTCGACCACACCCCGATACGCGGCACGGGACGAGACCGGCGATGCGGCCGCCCATCCCAGAACCTCTCCGCTCTCGCCGAGGGCGACCAGGCGTGGGTCGGAGAGTCTGCCGCTGTCGAATCCCTCCCAGGTCGGGGTCTGGGTTTCGAAGGTGGCTTCGCCGTCTTCGATCCCATGTCGGTAGATCTCTTCCACCTCCGGCCAGTCGGCCGGGGTCATGCTCCGGATCCGGGTCACGAGCAGCATCCGGCTCCGTCGCTCGCGTCGGTGGAGCAGACGCCGGTCGCGGGCAGGACGAGTTCAACGTTGGATGCCGACGCGGTGTCTCCCGCCAGCCACGCGGTCACCGAGCGGACCTGCTCGTAGCCCGTGGCGAGCAGGAAGGTGGGTGCGCGTCCGTAGGACTTCATCCCGACGACGAAGAATCCCTTCTCCGGATGGGTGAGTTCGCGGAAACCGTGAGGCTCAACGGTTCCGCAGGAGTGCACGTTCGGGTCGATAAGGGGTGCGAGCCGCTTGGGAGCTTCGACGATGTCGTCGAGCTCGAGTCGGATCTCGCGCAGCATGTCGAGATCTGGGCGGAAGCCGGTGGCGTTCACGACCACGTCGGTCGAGTGAGTGACCACTTCGCCATGACGGTGGCCGACGAGCTCCACCGAATCGCCGGTGCGGTGGGCGCGGATGATCTCGAACCCGTCGAGGACAGCGATCCGTCCATCCGCCACGGCCTGGTCGACCCGGCTGCCGAGGCGCGCCCGGTCGGCCAGCTCGTCATCGGCCGAGGAGGAGACCCGCACCGCCTGTGCATTGCGGATCAGCCAGGTCACCGTCGTCCCGGGCTCCTCGCGAGCGAGCTCCACCAGGCCCAGCAGCGTGTTCGCGGCGGAGTGTCCCGCGCCGACGACGGTCGTGTGCCGACCGGCGAACAGCGCCCGGTCACGCCCGAGCACGTTCGGCAGCGCGGCGGTGATCCGATCGGCGATCTCGGTCATGCCCAGCAGGTCGAGCCCGCCCGACGACAGTGAGTTCGGCGACCGATAGGTGCCCGAGGCGTCGATCACCGCGCGGGCGGCAACGTCCTCGATCTCGCCGTCCGCGGTGCGCACGCGCAGGGCGAACGGCGTGGCGAAGCGCGCCCTGGTGCGGGTGCGGTCCATTCCCTCGCGCGTGACGCCGAGCACTTCGGCCCCGGTGCGCAGACGCGAGGCGATCGGCTCGAGCGCAGCCAGCGGGGCGACGTACTTCTCGACCAGCTCGGCACCGGTCGGGGCTCGCTCGGGGTCCGGCAGTTCCCAGCCATGCGCCTCGAGCAGTCGCCGCGAGGCGGGGTCGACCAGATGCTTCCACGGCGAGAACAGGCGCGTGTGGCCCCACGCGCGCACGCTCGCCGCAGCCTGGTCGCCCGCCTCGAAGATCACGAAGTCGATGCCGCGTTCGCGCAGGTGCGCGGCGGCGGCGAGTCCGATCGGGCCGGCTCCGATGATCGCGACCGGAAGAGTGGTCAGTCGATCGATCTCTCCGACACGGGGCGTCAGGTCAAGCAGGGTCACAGCATCCTCCAGCAGAATATCGATGAACGTCGATACCTGATTCTGCCCCCGTCTATCGACATCTGTCAATATCGACTATTGTCGATATATGACCACGATGCTCGAGGTGACCGACGTCACCACCGGCGCATGCTGCACACCTCTTCAGCGCGAGCCTCTCACGGCCGCGGAAGCCGAACAGCTCGCGACGACGATGAAGGCTCTCGCCGATCCGACTCGACTGCGGCTGCTTTCGATCGTCGCAGCATCCAAGGACTCCGAGGCGTGCGTCTGCGATCTGATCGAGCCGGTCGGTCTCAGCCAGCCCACGGTGTCGCATCACCTGAAGATCCTCACCACAGCCGGCTTCCTCACCCGCAGCAAGCGCGGCACGTGGGCGTACTTCACGCTCGTGCCGGGCGCGCTCGATCGCGTCTCGCAGCTGCTCGTCGCCTCGTGAGGTCGGACACCGCACGCGCCCTCGGCGGCGAGTTCCTCGGCAGCGCGCTGCTGACCGCCGTCGTGGTCGGCTCCGGCATCGCCGCGCAGAATCTCTCGCCGGCGGATGTCGGCCTGCAGCTGTTCGAGAATGCCTTCGCCACCGCACTCGGGCTGGGCGTGCTGATCCTCATCTTCCAAACCGTGTCCGGCGCGCACTTCAACCCCGTCGTCTCGATCGTCGACCTCCTCTTTCACCGAAAAGGAGTCGCGATCACGGCGGCATACATCCCGGCGCAGATCCTCGGATGCATCGGCGGTGCGATCCTCGCAAACGTCATGTTCGCTGAACCCGCGATCGCGTGGAGCACGAGGAATCGCGCCGATGGGCCCCACCTGCTCGCCGAAGTCGTCGCCACGGCCGGACTGGTGCTGGTGATCTTCGCTCTGGTCCGCACCGGCCGCTCGCACCTCGCCGCGCCGGCGGTCGGCGCCTACATCGGCGCAGCGTACTTCTTCACCTCGTCCACGAGCTTCGCCAACCCCGCGATCACGATCGGCCGCGCCTTCTCGGACACGTTCGCCGGCATCGCGCCCGCCTCGGTTCTCCCCTTCATCGCTGCGCAGCTGGTCGGCGCCGCGCTCGGGTGGGTGCTGGTACGCGCGTTGTTCCCCGTCGCCACAGCCGAACCGGCGGCGTCACGCAGCTGATGACCGCACACTCCGACCGCGGACGGCGCTGGCCGCACTCGCGATCGCGCAGATCGTCGCCTGGGGCGTGCTCTACTACGCCGTCCTGGTCACCGCACCTGCGATTGCAGCCGACACCGGCTGGAACGAGCAGTCCCTCTTCCTCGCCGTCACGGCAGGCCTGCTGACCCCCGCGGTCTGCGCGGTCCCGGTCGGCCGGTGGCTCGACAAGCATCCTCGGCGCGTGCTGGTGAGCGGCGCGATCGTCGGCACCGTCGCCCTGCTCGGTGCTGCGGGCGCGCCCAGCATCTGGGTGTTCGCCACCGCCTGGATCGCCTGCGGCGCCGCCCAAGCCTCGGTGCTCTACCAAGCCGCCTTCACTGTTCTCACGCACCGGTATGGTGACGGCCGTCGCGGTCCGCTCACTCTCGTCACGCTGGCAGGCGGATCGGCATCCACGATCTTCGCCCCCACGACGGGATGGCTCCTCCCCCAGTTCGGGTGGCGGACGACGTTCGCCATCCTTGCCGGAATTCGCTGTCGCCGGCCAGTTCGGGCGCGCCTTCCTGCCCCCGCACCTCGCGGATTCCGCGGTGCGCTTCGGAGTACTCGGCATGGCATTCACCTACATCGGCTGGCTGCTGGTGCTGGCCTGCATCCTTCTCGTCTCCGTGACTGTGGGTCGAGTCGTGTACCTCACGCACGCCGGGCGAGCGTGGCGTCGGTCTTCCCGATACGCTCGCGATCGTGACCCCATATGAAGCGGCATCGCTGTGGGCGCAGTGGGTCGGATCGATCTCTGCAGCTCTGGCCGTCTTCGTGGCCGCGCTGTTCGGCTACCTCACCTATGCGAACAACAAGCGTTCGCGTGACAACCAGGAGCGGGCGACGCTCGCCGCAGCGATGGGCGAGGATGCCGCGACTCGCCGCTCCGGCATCCTTCCCCTCGAGGGAACGGGAGGTGGCGCCGAGTTCGTCATCCGCCGCGACCGCCCCGAGCACTGGCTGCTCGTCAACGAGGGCTCACAGACCGCCCGGGATGTGCGGCTCGAGGGACTGACCACACTCGACCGGCAGCGCCTCTCGAGCGGGTCGGATCCGGGCGATCTCGCGCCGGGGCAGTTCCGTGAATTCGGGCTCGTCTCGCGGTTCACCTCGTCCGGCCCCGCCAACGTGGTGGTCCGGTATCGACTCGAAGCCGGCGGCGCCGAGCTCAGCCGCGTGCTGCAGGTACCCGCCCCCTGATCGCCCGGATGCTTGATTCCGGGCGCAGATCGAGGCGGCGCAGCAACTGCGCGTTGAGGGCGACGACGATGGTGGACACAGACATCAGGATCGCACCGACCGACATCGGCAGCACGAACCCGAACGGGGCGAGCACCCCGGCGGCCAGTGGCACCGAGATGAGGTTGTAGCCGGCCGCCCACCAGAGGTTCTGGGTCATCTTGCGGTAGCTCGCGCGGGAGAGCTCGATCACCGACAGCACCGAGCGCGGGTCGTCGCTGGCGAGGATGACGCCGGCAGATGCGATCGCGACGTCGGTTCCCGCCCCGATCGCGATGCCGACATCGGCCTGCGCGAGCGCCGGGGCGTCATTGACGCCGTCCCCGACCATCGCGACCTTCCGCCCCTCGCGCTGCAGTTCGGCGACCTTCGCCGACTTCTCCTCCGGACGGACTCCGGCGAAAATACGGTCGACGCCGAGCTCGCGGCCGACCGACTGAGCGACGGCCTCGGCGTCGCCGGTGATCATGACGACCTGGATGCCGAGCCGGTGCAGCGCGTCGACCGCCTGCCGCGATTCGGGGCGGATCTCGTCGGCGAGCGCGAGGCCGCCGATGACCGCGCCGTCGCGGACGACGTGGAGGATGATCGCGCCGTCCTCGCGCCACTTCGCGGCCGAGCCGACTTCCTCGGCGCCCACCTCCTCGAGCAGACGCGGCCCCCCGACTCGGACCTGCCGGCCGTCGACGGTGGAGGTCACCCCGACCGCGGGGGAGGACGAGAACCCGGTCGCCACGGCGAGGCCGAGGCCCCGGTCGCTCGCTGCGCGGACGATCGCCTGCGCCAGGGGGTGCTCGCTGCCGGCTTCGGCTGCCGCGGCGAGGGCGAGCACCGAATCCGCGTCGATACCGGCCGTCGGTTCGACGGCGATCACCGTCGGCTCGCCCCTGGTGAGGGTTCCGGTCTTGTCGAACAGGACGGCGTCGATGGTTCGCATGCTCTCCAGCGCGAGGCGGTCCTTGATCAGCACGCCACCGCGGGCGGCGCGTTCGGTCGCGATCGAGACGACGAGCGGAATCGCAAGACCGAGGGCATGCGGGCAGGCGATGACGAGGACGGTGATGGTGCGCACGACCGCTGCATCCGGGTCGCCGAGCAGAGTCCACACCACCGCGGTGATCGCTGCGGCGATGAGGGCGAACCAGAACAGCCAGCCTGCGGCGCGGTCGGCGAGTCGCTGTGCCCGCGAGGTAGAGTTCTGCGCCTCGATGACGAGTCTCCGGATGCCGGCCAGGGTGGTGTCATCGCCGGTGGCGGTGACCTGCACCCGAAGTCCGGAGTCGGTCGCGACCGTGCCGGCGGTGACGGCGTCACCCGCGCCGCGGGCTACGGGGCGCGATTCGCCCGTGACCATGGACTCATCCATGTCCGCTCGGCCGTCGACGATGCGACCATCGGCGGGGACGCTTCCTCCTGGACGGACGACGACGATGTCCCCGACCCGCAGCTCTGCCGGCGCCACGGTCACGATCCGGTCGTCCTCGACCCTTTCGGCCTCGTCCGGCAGGAGCGCGGCCAGGGAGTCCAGTGCCGATGTCGTCTGCGCCAGCGACCGCATCTCCAGCCAGTGGCCGAGGAGCATGATCACGATCAGGAGGGCCAGCTCCCACCAGAACTCGAGTTCGTGGTGGAGCAGTCCGAGGCTCGCGCCCCAGGAGGCGACGAAGGCGACCGTGATCGCGAGTCCGATCAGGAGCATCATGCCGGGCGTGCGCCGGCGAAGCTCGCTGACCGCCCCCGTGAGGAACGGCCGGCCTCCCCAGAAGTACATGACCGTGCCGAGGGCCGGCGAGATCAGGCCGACGCCCGGAAAGTCGGGCAGCGGATATCCGATGAGCATCGCGAACATGCTCGAGAACCCGACGACCGGGATCGCCAGCAGGAGATTGATCCAGAAGAGGCGCCGGAACTGCGCGGCGTGGTCTGCTCCGTGGCCGGCATGCCCCGCGTGTTCGCTGCCGTTGCCGACATGCTTGACATGGTCAGCGGGAGCGACCGTCGCGGTGCTGTGGTTCGCGTGGTGTTCATGGTGATCAGTCATGAGATGTCTCCTCGTTCCGCGCGGATACCCCCATGGGGTATCTCTGGCGAGTGCAACCGGACGATGACGCGTCCTATTCCGGCTCAGAACTCTTCAGCAGCTCGATCATTGTGGCGATCTCCGCTGTCTGCGACTCGACGATGCTCAACGCGAGAGCGCGCACCTCGGGATCGGCTCCATCGTCGAGCTCGTCCTCGGCCATCTCGATGGCACCTTCGTCAAGGATCAGGTCGCTCATCTCGATGGCTTGTTCGTGGTGCGGGATCATCATCATCACGAACATCGAGTCCGCCATGGCAACCGCGCCCGGCACAGTGACTCCAGGCGATGCAGAGCCGGATTCATGATCCATGCCCCGCATCCCGACGGTGTTCCCACCGGCGCCACAGCCGACGATGGCCAACACGAGCGCGACGGACGTCGCCGCGACCACTCGCCGCGGCAACCTGTGTATTTGCAACATGATCCACCCAGGGTACCCCCTAGGGGTATAGACGGGTAGGGTGTCGGCCGGTCGGTCAGCTCACGGCTCGCCGGACCGCCTCGGTGATCTTCTTCTCCACAGCGGGTGTCCACGCGCGTACCGCGAACCCCACCGGCCACAGGTCGCCGTCGTCGAGGTTCGCCCGGTCTTCGAACCCGATGGTCGCGTACCGGGTCTTGAACTTCTTCGCGGGCTGGATGAACACGACGATCTTCCCCTCGCCGTTCGCGAATCCCGGCATCCCGTAATAGGTCTTGGGAACCAGGTCGGGCGCGACCTTGCCGACGACTTCGTAGAGCCCCTCGGCGAGCGGCTTGTCTTCGGGTTCGAGCGCCGCGATCGCCTCGAGTACCGCCTTCTCACCGGCGGCCCGGCTCTTGCCGGCTTTCTCCTGCTCGCGCAGCTCCTTGGCGCGCTGCTTGACCGCGTCCCGCTCCTCCGCGCTGAGCCCTCCGGATGTGTCGCTCTTGGCCATGGTGATCCGCCTTCCGATTCGTTGGGTCGACGCCCGCGCCGAGCGTCATCCATCCCAGGCTAGGCAGACCCGCCCGTGCGCGCTTCTCCGATCCTGATCGATCAGTGCGCGAATTCGCGACGATACGGACGCAGGAACTCCCGCAGCTCCTCGACGTAGATCTCGGGCTGTTCGAACGGCGCGAAGTGTCCGCCGCGCGAAGGCTCGGTCGCCCGCACCACATTCGCCGTCCGCTCCAGCCACGCCAGAGGCGGCCGAGCCAGGTCAGCGGGAAAGATCGAGAATCCGGACGGCACCTCGACACGACGGGACAGCTGCGCGGCGGAGATCGTCGCGTTCGCGTAGTACATCCGCATGGACGACCCGATCGTGCCCGTGATCCAGTACTGGGTCAGGAGCGTCAGGATCTCGTCCTTGGTGAAGCATCGCTCGATGTCACCGCCGCAGTCGCTCCATGCCCGGAGCTTCTCCACGATCCAAGCCGCCAGGCCGACGGGGGAATCCGTCAGGGCGAAGGCCGCCGTCTGCGGCTTGGTGCGATGCATCGCGGCGTACGCCCCCTCAGATGCGGCCCACGCCGCGGCGTCGTCCAGCCACGCGCGCTCCTCAGGCGCGAGGGTGGTTCGATCGCCGGCGAAGAACGGGAGCCCGGCATCCGTCCGGTGCACCGCCACCACGCGTTCGGGGTGATCGAGCGCCAGGTACCTGCTGACTCCGCTGCCGATGTCGCCGCCGGCCGTCGCGAAACGCTCGTAGCCGAGGACGCTCATCAGTTCGGCCCAGCGCGCGGCGACGTCGACGGACGTGAACGGATGCCGCGGGCTGTCGGAGTAGCCGAAGCCCGGCATGTCGGGCACGATCACGTCGAACGCGTCGGCCGGATCTCCGCCGTGGGCGCCGGGGTCCGTCAGCAGCGGGATCACCTTGAGGTAGCGCCAGGTCGAATCCGGCCAGCCGTGATTGAGGAGAAGCGGCATGACTGCGCCTCTGCGGTCGGTCGCCCTCACATGCACGACATGGATGCCGAGGTCTCCGAGCGTCACCCGGAAGTGGGGCAGACGCCCGATCGCGTCCTCCTGCGCCTGCCAGTCGAAGCCGTCGGCCCAGTACGCGACGAGTTCGCGAAGGTAGTCGAGGTCGGTGCCGAGCGACCAGCCGGCCTCTTCGGGCGCGTCCGGCCAGCGCGTCGCGTGCAACCGCGCGCGAAGGTCGTCGATCATCGCGGGATCCGCCCTCGGCGTGTACCGCTGCAGCGCCCGCTCATCCCGCGTCATGTCAGCAGGCTAGCGGCGGCACGGCTCAGGCGACCTGCGTCCCGCACATTCCGCACACGCCGGTGGCGGAGATCTCGACGAAGCAGTCGGGGCACATCGCGCGCGGCTTCGCGTCGATGGACGGCGTCCGACGCACGGCGGCGGTGCGCTCGGCGCGAGCGGCGGAGCGCCGGGTCTCGACCGGCACCGGTGGCCGTTCGACCGCCGGCAGATGGGACTGGCAGTAGAAGCGGACCTAGCCGGCGTGATGGTTCGGATGCCGGTGCTTGACGACCCAGAGCTCGGTTCGCGGAAGGAGCTCCGACGCACCGCCGCAGACCGAGCAGCGGGCCGGGTCGCCAGGGACGACGGCGGCGACGATCATGGGAGTCTCGAACGCGATGGTCTCGCGCCAGTCGGATGTCGCGGTGACCTTCATTTGTGCCTCCAGCGGGACGACGCGATGAGCGTCGACCCTCACCCCAGCGTAACCGGAGTGCCACTGCGGCGATCCCCCGGTGCCTACGGCATCCATGATGGAACCATGCGCCTGCCCGCCCTCACCGATGACGGTCTCCGGTTCGTCTCCGACTACCACCTCGCCACCCTCTCGACGATCGGCCCCGCGGACGGCATCCACGTCGTCGCCGTCGGATTCACCTACGTCGACGGCGTCGTGCGCATCATCACGAGCGATGGCAGCCAGAAGGTGCGCAACATCGAGCGCGACGGCCGCGCGACGGTCGCTCAGCTGTCGGGTCCGCAGTGGCTGAGCATCGCCGGCACCGGTGTGATCGACCGCGAGCCCGAGGCGGTGTCGCACGCGGTGAGCCTCTACGCCGCGCGTTATCGGCAGCCCAGGCCGAACCCGCGGCGCGTCGTCATCCGCATCACGCCGGAGAAGGCGCTCGGGTCGGCAGGGCTCTGGAGCTGAGCAGGGTCCGATCCCATCCGGTCGGCCGGATCAGCCGCCGCGGCGCTCCTCGCTCGTGTAGCTGCTCGCCATCTCGATCACCGCGAGGGTGCATCGGGAGATGCAGACGAGCTTGCCGTCGCCGTTCGTGATGCGCACTTCCCACACGTGCGACCGTCGTCCGATGGCCGCGGGGGTGACCTCCGCGTAGACCCACGCGCCCGGCGGCACGGGACGAATGTGATTGGCGTTGATCTCCTGACCGACGACGTGGAACCGCGTCCGGTCGACCGCGAGGTACCCCGCCCAGGAGGCGAGGGTCTCGGCGAGCGCGACCGACGCTCCCCCGTGCAGCACACCTGCCGGCTGCGTCGTGCGGGCGTCGACCGGCATCCGTCCTCTGAGACCCCGCTCGGTGATCTCGGTGACTTCGATGCCCAGAGCGGCGACGAGCGAGCCGCTCGACATCGCGTTCAGTTCGTCGACGGTGGCGTCGAAGGCCCAGATGCTCACGGCGCGAGTCTATGCTCCGCGCGCGGGGTGATGCGATGCCTGCCATCGCATGCCGGACACCCTCCGTGGTACGTTCCGTCGAAACCATGGATCGGCCGTGGTCGAGCAGGAGGACGCCCTCGCATGAGCCTCGCACGGCCGGAAGCCGATCCCGAAGTCACCCCCCGGAAGCTCCTGATGCTGGCCGTGCCGGCCATCCTCGTCGGAGTCGTCTCGGCGCTCATTCTGTGGACCCTCGACCGGTTGGCCGACGGGCTCTCCACCGTGATCTGGGATACGGTGCCCGATGCGCTGAGCATCGATCCGGACGGGTGGTGGATCATCCTGGTGCTCACCGTCACCGGGTTGGCGGTCGGCATCGCGCTGCAGGTGCTGCCCGGCCACGGGGGCCCGGACTCGGCGACGACCGAGCTGGTCGGCTCCCCCCTGCCGCTGCGCACACTCCCCGGCCTCGCGGTCGTCACTCTGCTGGGACTGGCCGGTGGCGTGAGCCTCGGGCCGGAGAACCCCATCATCGCGATCAACACCGCGATCATCGTCGCGATCTTCGCGCGCCTGATTCCCCAGGTGCCGGCACAGGTGTCGATGCTGCTCGCCGCCGCCGCCACGATCGGCGCCCTGTTCGGCACCCCGGTGGCCGCCGCCCTCGTCTTCACCGGACTGGTGGCCGCGGCACGCACGGGCGGATCGCTGTGGGACAAGCTGTTCCTGCCGTTGGCGGCCGCCGGCGCGGCATCCATCACCATGCATCTGCTGGGCGCGCCGCCGTTCGCGTTCGACATGCCCGCGTACGGCCCGCCCCAGGCGTTCGACATCCTCACCGGCGTGCTGGTCGCGTGTGCGGTGACGGTGGTCGGCCTCGCGGCCTTGGCCGTCTTCCCGTTCGTCTACCGCGCGCTGCACGCGCTGCGGCATCCGATCATCATCTGCACGGTCGGCGGGCTCATCCTCGGCATCCTGGGCTTCATCGGCGGGCCGATCACGATGTTCAAGGGGCTCACCCAGATGGGTGAACTGCTGCAGGATCCGGGTCAGTACGATGCCGGGCAGCTCGCCGTGATCGCGGGGATCAAGATCGTCGCGCTGCTGGTCGCGGCATCGGCTCTCTTCCGGGGCGGGCGCGTCTTCCCCGCGACCTTCATCGGCGTCGCGCTCGGGCTGCTCGTGAGCACGCTGTTCCCGTCGCTGCCCATGAGCCTGGTCGTCGCGTGCGCGGTACTGGGCATCGTGCTGGTCGTGGCTCGCGACGGCTGGCTCGCGCTCTTCATCGCCGTCGCGATCCCGGGCGACATCGCCCTGCTGCCGGTGCTCTGCATCGTCGTCCTGCCGGCGTGGCTGCTCGTCTCGCAGGCGCCCGAATTCCGCATCCTTCCGGAGGTTAAGGCCGACGCGGCGAACAGCGGGGCGACGTCGGGGTAGCCCACCGGCGCGTCAGTCGTCCTTGCCGTTTCCCTTGCCGTCGCCCTCGTCGTTGCCGTTGCCGTTGTTGTTGCCGTTGCCGTTGCCGTTGTTGTTTCCGGGGCCGGAATTGTCGCTGCCGCCCTCATCGCCGCCGTCCTGGTCGCTGACCGTCGGATCGGGTGCGGGGTCGGTGGAGGGCTCGACCACCGGAGCCGGCTCGGGCTGCAGATCAGCCCGCACGAGATCGATCCTGGTCTGGATCGCCGCGGCGCGCTCCGCGCTGACCGATCCGTCCGCGTGCGCCGCGTCGAGCTGCTGCTGCAGCCCGTCGAGCTGCGTCAGGGCACCGGCGGCGTCACCGGCCGCGGCCGATTCGGCGATCGAGACGACTGTGGTCTGCATCTCGGCCGCGGTGCCGCTGTCGATGTCGGCCGGCGGGGCGCCACAGCCCGCCAGCACACCGCCGGTGAGCACCATCGCGGCGGCGAAGAGGGTGATGCGCGTGTTCACGGGGAAACCTCATCCATCAGGTCTTGGAGATGTGTTCCGAGGGTTCCTTCGACCTGAGGCAGCTGCGGCGCCGGGGAGGGGGCCGATGCGAGCCCGTTCCAGAGCGTCACCGACAGGACGAGCCCCACCACTGCCACGGCGGCCGCGCCCAGGATGATGGCCCACCGACGACGGGAGCGGCGGCCGGAGTCGCGTGGCGCGGCATCGTCCCCCTTCTCCGCGACGGCCGCGCCGCTCAGCAGCGCGGTAGGAGCAGTCGACGCGAGGGGCGGCACGCGCTGGGGGAGCGGCGGCGGTACGGGCGGCGCCGGCAACACCTTCGTCGCATCGGCGGACGGTCGCGCGTCGGCTCCCGCGCCCGCCTCGGTCGGGCTGACGAGGCCCGTCGTGCCGGGATCGATGTCGCCGACGTCCAGCGCGCGACCCCTCATCGAGACCTCGAGCGCCGTGGGTCGGTCATGCGGGTTGATCGACGTCATGGCGGTCAAGAGCGAGCGCCAGCCGTATCCCCAGTCGCCGGGAACGTCGGGTGGCGTCGTCAGCCGCACCGAGATCGCCTCCATCGGCGTCTGCTGGGCGAATGCACGGCGACCCGAGAGAGCTTCGAGCAGCACCAGGCCGAGACTGTAGATGTCGGATGCCGGCGTCGGAGCGTGCCCCCGGACCTGCTCGGGCGAGATGTACGCAGCCGTGCCGATCGCCGTGCCGGGAGTCGTCACGCGAGCGGAGTCGACGAGGTAAGCGATCCCGAAGTCGGCCAGGACCGCCCGGAACGTGTGGTTCGGGGTCAAAGGCGGGCGCAACAGGATGTTCGCCGGCTTGACATCCCGGTGGATGATGCCCGCATCGTGCACCACGTGCAGGGCTTCGCCCAGGTCGGCGGTGAGGGATGCCGCATCCGGCGGTGCGATGGGACCTCGGGCGATCAGCGACCCGAGCGTTCCCCCGTCGATGTACTCCATCACGAGGTACGAGCGCGCATCGTGCAGGAGCTGCGCGTCGAACAGCGTGACCAGTGACGGATGGCTCACCGATGCCAGCAGGCGCTTCTCCGACTCACGGCGCACTGCGTCGGAGTCGTCGGTCGCTCCCGCCCAGAAGACCTTGACCGCGACGGTACGCCCGAGGGCCTCATCGGAGGCCCTCCACACCGACCCCATGCCGCCCTCGCCGATCAGCTCATCAAGCCGATAGCGTCCGTCGAGCACCTCTCCGGGCTGGGCGGGGCCGGAGAACGTGAGATCAGTCATCGCATTCACTGTCTCACGCCGCGCTGAGAACCCGCCTCCCGCTTGACAGCGCGCGGATCGCGTGCGCTACGTCACGTTCACCAGCGTGCGCTGCCACCCCGTGGAGCCGTCCGGTGCGATGGGCGCGCGCTCCTCGATCTGGAGCTCGCCGTTCTTGTCGACGGCGCGCACGGCGACGTAGTGGGGGCCGGGAGCGGCATCCCACTCCACGACCCACTGCACCCAGGTGTCGTCGTTGATCGGCGACGACAGCGTGGCCGGCTGCCAGTCCCCCTCGTCGATGCTGACCTCCACCCGGTCGATGCCCACGGTCTGCGCCCACGCGACACCGGCGAGCGGCACGCTGCCGGCCGAGACGGGCGTGCCGGTTCGGGGCGTGTCGATGCGCGAGGAGAACTTGATGGGAGCCGTGGCGCTGTATCCGCGCGGTGTCCAGTACGCCTCGTCGGCGGCGAACGTCGTGACCTTCAGCTCCGTCAGCCATTTCGTCGCCGAGACGTACCCGTACAGGCCCGGGACCACCATCCGCACCGGGAAGCCGTGCTCCACGGGCAGCGGCTCGCCGTTCATTCCCACCGCGAGGATCGCGTCCAGCCCGTCGTCGGTGAGGGACTCCAGCGGCGTGCTCGCCGTGAAGCCGTCGACGCTGCGCGAGAGCACCATATCGGCGCCCGATGTCGGGCCTGCCAGCTTGAGCACCTCGCGCACGGGGATGCCGAGCCACAGGGCGTTGCCGAGGAGCTGGCCGCCCACTTCGTTCGAGACGCACGTCAGCGTGATCGCGTACTCGTCCAGACCCATGCCGACGAGCTCGTCGAAGGTGAGCTCGACCCGCTGGTCCACCATCCCGTCGATCACGAGCCGCCACGTCGCCGGATCGATGGCGGGCACGGTGAGCGCCGTGTCGACGCGGTAGAAGTCGGCGTTCGGGGTGAAGAGGGGCGAGATGCCGGGAATGTCCAGCTCGGCGCCCTCGGGAATCGCGACCCTCGTGCGGGGGGCCGGCAGCTTCAGGGCCGTGCGCACCGCGGAGATCGACGAGGCGGTCGCGTTGATGAGCGCGCGTGCGCCGACGCCGACGACGACGGCCGATGCGCCGGCGATGGCCGCGATGCGGAAGAACATGCGGCGATCCACGGATGCCGGGACCGGGACACCGTTCGGATGCACGGCGGGTCGCTCGCTCGCCCAGCGGCGCAGTCTCGACACCAGGAACCAGAGCACCCCGCATCCGGCGATCGTCCCTGCGATCGGAGGCAACGACGCGAGCGGCGTCGCGCCCGCGCGGGTCACGATCGCCGCGACGGAGAGTCCGCCGGCCACGATGAGCGCGACGATGCCCAGGGGCGGCTTGAGGAACTGCAGGATGCCGGCGACGGCAGACGCGACCAGCACGGCGAGGCCGAGGCCTGCGAGCAGGGCGATCTTGTCGTACTCGCCGAAGGTCGCGATCGCGAACTCCTTGAACGGCTGGGGCACGATGTCGATGACGAATCCCCCGACCGCGAGGATCGGGCTGCCCTCCCGCGCCACGAGCAGGGCGGCGAGTTCCGCGGTCGCGAGGAACACGGCGGCGCTCACGACGCCCGCCACGGCTGCCCAGAACCAGAACAGCAGTCGATGCGTTCGCGTCGTCGTCACCATCGTCATCGCCGAGCCTCCGCATCCGCGGGGTCTGCCCCCATGTCCCCTCTTGTTCGCGGCGGACCCCCGTTCGGATTGCGCCGGCATGCGGCGCGCCGATGGTGCCGGTAGCTTCGGGTCCATGACGATCACGGTCCGGGTCGCCGAACGACGGGATGCCAGGGCGATCGCGATCGTCCGGATCGAGACCTGGCGCGCCGCGTATGACGGGCTGATCGCGTCGGAGGTGCTCGAACGGATGGACGTCGACCGCGAGGCGCAGCGACGCGCCGACCTGTGGGACGACTATCACGCCGACCCCCGCGGCGCGGAGCTGCTCGCCGAGATCGACGGCGAGCCGGCCGGCTGGGCCGCATTCGGACCGTCGCTGGATGCCGACCTGCCCGACGACGGTCAGGTGTACGCGATCTACGCGCTCCCGCGGTACTGGTCGGCCGGCGTGGGACACGCATTGATGACGGATGCCGAAGCCCGGCTCCGCGCATCGGGCTTCACGCACGCGCATCTCTGGGTGCTCGATGGCAACGAGCGCGCGGCATCCTTCTACGAACGCCACGGATGGCACGAGGACGGTGCCGTCCAGGATGACGATCAGCTCATCCGAGGCGAGCATCCGCAGACGCTCCGCGAGCGCCGTCGCGTCCGCGACCTCTCCGGGACCTTCGACCCATCGGCCGCAGGCATCCGACGTCCATGATGGCTGCGGGCCGTGGCACACGAGGGGGAGCTCGCTCGACGTCGAAGCATTCGGGAGGGTCCACAGCGTCCGCGATCTCGCGGCGGACTCGATGCCCGCGTCGGCGAGCGCGGTGCGTTGGTCTCGGGCGGTCAGGCACAGCGCATCGCACTGGCCCGCGCGCTGCTCCGCGGCTTCCCCGTGCTCGTGCTCGACGAACCGACCGCGGGTGTGGACCCCGCAGCATCCGACGCCCTTCTCACCGATCTGCTGTCGGCGGTGGGCGACGATCAGGCGGTCGTGCTGATCTCCTACGTCACGGTGCCGGCCGGGATGATCGACCGCGAGGTGCGACTCGTGCACGGGCGCATCGCGGACTGAGGCGCTGATCAGTCAGGCGGCGCGCTCCGCGTCGGCATCGGCTGCTTCGGCGGCTGCCGTGATGCGTGCGGCCATGCCGGCGAAGATGAAGCCGTGGAACGGCAGCACGGCGAGCCAGTAGAGGCGGCCGGCCAACCCTCGCGGGAAGAAGACCGCGCGCTGGTCGTACGTCGCGCCGGCCCCGTCGGGCTTCACACGCATCTCGAGCCACGCGAGCCCGGGCACCTTCATCTCGGCGCGCAGGCGCAGCAGGGCTCCGGGCTCGAGCGCCTCGACCCGCCAGAAGTCGACGGCGTCGCCCACGAGCAGCCGGTCGCGATGGCGGCGGCCGCGGCGCAGGCCCACTCCTCCGACGAGCTTGTCGGCCCAGCCGCGGATCGCCCACAGCAGCGGGTTGGAGTACCACCCGCGCTCGCCGCCGATGCCCTGGATGACACGCCAGAGCGACTCCGGTGAGGCGTCGGTGGTCGCGGTGCGCCGGTCGGTGAAGACCGTCTTGCCGGCCCAGTCGGGATCGTTGGGCAACGGGTCGCTCGGCACGCCGAGCACTTCGCCGTCCTGCCAGCTGGTCTCGATCGCGTCCAGCTTCACCTTGCCGAGCGCGAGATCGACTGCGCGCCGGTAGGACGTCAGACCCTCCTCGGGTCGCGGGATCAGGGCGTCGACGTCGCGGTTCTTCACGACGCACTCATTCTGCAGCGACTCCACGAGCGGCATCGCCACGCGTCGCGGAATCGGGGTCACCAGGTTCACCCAGTGCGACGCGAGCCGCGGGGTCAGCACCGGCAGCGCTGCGATCCCGCGCTGCCTCAACCCGGCCTCGACGGCGTAGCCGTTCATCATCTGCCCATACCGCAGCACGTCAGGACCCCCGATGTCGACGGCCCGGTTCACGTCGGGCTCCACCCGCGCGGCTCCCAGCAGGTAGTGCAGGACATCGCGCACGGCGATCGGCTGGATGCGGTTTCGCACCCACTTGGGCGCGGGCATGTAGGGCAGCACCTCGGTGAGGTGGCGCACCATCTCGAACGATGCCGAGCCCGACCCGATGACGACACCGGCCTGCAGCACGAGCGTCGGAACCCCGCTGTCGAGAAGGATCTGTCCGACTTCGACGCGCGACCGCAGGTGTGGCGAGAGTTGAGAGTCGTCGTCCGGATGCAGGCCGCCCAAGTACACGATCCGGCCTACGGAGGTGGCAGCCGCCGCATCCGCGACGGTCGTCGCCGCGTCTCGGTCGGCGCTCTCGAAGCCCTTGCCCGCACCCATCGAGTGGACGAGGTAGTAAAGCACGTCGACGTCCTCCGCGGCCTCGCGGACGGCATCCGGATCGGTGGCATCACCCTCGACGACCTCGACCCTGCTCCCCCAGTCGAACGCCGCGACCCGGCGGGAATCGCGCGCCAGCACCCGCATGCGGTATCCGCCGTTGAGCAGGCGGGGCACGAGGCGTCCGCCGAGATAGCCGGTGGCGCCCAGCACCAGGGCGAGCCGAGCGGTGCCGTCGGCGCGCGGGAG
>Ga0190272_10000575_pt1 | contig 18887 bp, 16 predicted proteins | sample Popmic504T_FD_133746 | JGI IMG/M metagenome (GOLD analysis project Ga0190272, IMG submission 133746) | Populus adjacent soil microbial communities from riparian zone of Shoshone River, Wyoming, USA - 504 T | ecosystem: Environmental > Terrestrial > Soil > Riparian zone | place: USA: Wyoming... | reverse complement strand
CTTCGGCACGTCGCGCAGGTTGGTGCGGTACATCTTGTCGGGCGGCATGCCTTCCTTGATTTTCTCCGCGGTCTTCTTGAACGCCTTGCCCAAGGCGGCCCCGAACATCTCGGCCTTCGATGTCATGATTGCCCTCCAAGGCGGCGATAGACTTCATGCGCGGCGACGAAATCCTTGCGGTCGATGCCGAGGCCGCGGCACGCATTCATCATCTCGTTGGCGGCGGCCGCAAGCGGCACCGGGCTGCCGAGCTTGCGGCCGAGATCGAGCGCGAGCAGCATGTCTTTCTGCTGCAACGTCACGTCCGCAAGCGGCACGGCGGGCATCTTGCCCTCCAGAATAAACGGGCCGCGATAACCGAGCACCGGCGAAGCCGCGACGCTCTTCAGGATCGCGTCGACCGCGACCTCACGCTGCACCCCACCCTTTTCGGCGAGCGCGACCGCCTCGCCGAACGCGATCACTTCGACCATCAGCAACAAATTGACGGCGATCTTCATCTGACAGGCAAGGCCGTTCGCGCCGATATGGGTCACCTTCGGGCCGATCGCCAGCATCACGGGCTTCGCTCGCTCGAACGCCGCCGCTTCGCCGCCGACCATCACGGAGGCATTGCCGGCGACGACCGTCACGGGGCTGCCCGAGATCGGCGCATCCAGCATGCAGCGGCCGGCCTTGGCGAACTGCGCCGCGACCTCGCGGCTGACATCCGGCGATATGGTGCTCATGTCGGCATAGATGCGGTCCGGACGCAGGCCGGCGAGCACGCCATCGGCCCCGAGCGCGACCGCGCGCACGGCCGCGCCGTCAGTGACGATCGAGAACACGATTTCGCACTGCGCCGCGACCGCGCGGGGCGAATCCGCCCAGGCCATTCCGGCATCGATCAGTGTCGCAGCCTTGTCGCGCGAACGGTTCCAGCCGGTCACGCTGTGCCCCGCCGCCATCAAGCGCGGGACGATCAGCGCACCCATGGCGCCAAGACCGATGAAACCGACTTGCATTGCTATTTCCAAAACTCGCGCGACGCGATGCGCGCGCCTTCGGCAAGCGCCGCAAGCTTCGCCCATACCACGTCGGGATCGACCGCCGCCTGCCCGACCCAGGTGCCGTAGCCGCAATCGCTGCCGGCCATGACGTTCTCGCGCCCGACGAGTTTCGCATAACGGCCGATGCGCTGCGCGATCAGCTCGGGATGTTCGATAAAATTCGATTTCGACTCGATCACGCCCGGGATCAGCACCTTGCCCTCCGGCAGCTTCACGGTTTCGAACAGCGTCCATTCGTGCGCGTGGCGCGGGTTGGCGGCCTCGAAGGAAATGTAGCTCGCGCGCGCCTTGAACACGAGATCGATCACATCGGCGAGCGGCACGTCGTAATGATGCGGGCCCTCGTAATTGCCCCAGCACACATGCATGCGCAGCTGCTCGGGGGGAATGTTCGCGGTCGCGTGGTTCATCGCCTCGATGTTGAGCTGCGCGGCCTTGCGGAAGGCTTTCAGATCGACATCGTAATATTTGATGTGTTTGCCCATCGCGAGATCCGGGCAATCGATTTGCAGCACGAATCCCGCCTTTGCGACCGCCTCGTATTCGGCGCGCATCGCATCCGCGATGGCGTAAAGATAGGCTTCCTCGCTCGGATAATGGTCGTTGCGAAAGAACACCGAGATGACACCGGGCGAGGCCGCGCTCATGAAGCCACCGCTCGCACGCACGCCACCGAGTGCACGCTTGAGGTTGTCGGCGTCCGTCACGGCGGCTCCCGGGTCGCGCACCGCGATCGGCGCGTTGCAGGCCGGGGTCTTGCGCCGCGAGCGGCCGGGATCGCCGAATACCTTCTGCTGCAGCTTCGGGAAGTCCGCGAGGTCCTGATAGACGAAGGTATTGCCGCTGCCGCCGAAGCCCGCGAGCCGGTCCTTCACGTAGGTCGCGTAGCTCGGCTTCGACAACTCCCCGTCGTTGATCACGTCGATGCCGGCATCCGTCTGTTTCTTCACGACATCGGCGACCGCCCAGCGCACGCGCATCCCAAGCGCCTCCGGGTCGACCGGCACGCCGCTTTCCTTGGCGTACATCATCTGGATGAGGTCGTCCGGCCGCGGCAGGCTGCCGGTATGCGTGGTGAGAAAACGCTCGGTACTGCGCGCCGCCATGCGTGTCGATTCCTCCCGGGCCGCCGATCGGCGCGCCGGGATTTCCCGGCCGTTGGGCGGAAGGTTATAGAAGGGGTTGGCAAAAAGACAGGCGCGAAACAATGCCCACTCGGCCCACCGTCAAGACCGCCACCCGCATCGTGCGGCGCGAGGGCGCAACCGCGCGGCAGATCGGCGCGGACATCTGCGTGGCCGGCGCCGGCATCGCGGGCGTCTCGGCGGCATTGGAGGCGGCGCAACTCGGCCGCAAGGTTGCGCTGGTCGACGGGCTGCACGCGCTCGGCGGGCAGGCGGTCAATTCGGTGATTGGGACGTTCTGCGGATTCTTTTCGAACGGGTATTCCGGCTATCAGACCGTTCATGGCATCGCGGATGGCATCCTGCGCGATCTCGGCGCGCAAGGCGCGCTGCATTATCGCCACGGCGGGCCGTCGAACACCATCGTTGTGCAATACGACGAGATCGCGCTCGCCCGCTGGATCGAGAGCCAGATACGCGCCGCCGGCATCACGGTACTGCTCGGCGCAGTCATGCGCGAGGTCAAGCGCGATGGGCGGCGCATTCGTTCGATTGAGCTGGCGACGCGCTATGGCGATGCGAGCGTTGCGGCGGCGGGGTTCGTCGATGCCACCGGCGACGCGGCGCTCGCGTGGAATGCCGGGCTCCCCTGCCGCGAGGCCGCCGACGGGCCGATCTACGGCACCCAGATGGTCGTCATCGAGGGGATCGACGAGGCGCACCAGCCGGAGCGCCCGGAGGTCGCGGCGCGGCTCAAGCAAAAAGCCAGAGATTACGGCCTGACGCGCGAGAGCGGCTTCGCGTTCGTGTTCCCGGGCAAGAACATCGCGCTGGTCAACATGACGCACGTCGAGACGCCGCTCGATCCGGTCGGGATGACGACGAAATCGCTCGAAGGCAAGGAGCAGGCGGACCGCGCGGTCGCGTTCCTGCGCGCCGAATATCCGGCGGCGTTCGGCAACGCGCGCATCCGCACCTACGGCGCGCTCGGCATCCGCCAGACCCGCTGGATCGTCGGGCGCCAGCAATTGACCGTCGAGGAGGTGCGCGCGGGCCGTAACTTTCCCGACGCGGTCGCGCGCACCGGCTGGCCGATCGAGCTGCACGACACGCCGCAGGGCCATGTGTGGGAGCCATTTCCGGACGACCATCTGCATTATGTGCCGATGGGCAGTCTCGTGTCGGGAGAATGCGACAACATGGTTGCAGCGGGACGCAACATCGACGGCGACGTGGCGGCGCTTTCCAGCGTGCGCGTCATGGGCCCGTGCATCGCGATGGGCGCGGCGGCGGCGCACGCGCTCGATCTCGCGGGCGCCGGCAGTGTGCACCAGATCGACAACGCGGCGCTGCGCGCGCGGGTGAAGGACAATGTGGAGCGGAGGGACTAGGGCGCGGACTCACAAAGATGCAAATCGCCGCCACCTAGGCAGCCACCTTCGTCGGGAACGTGGTGTGCGTGGTGTGCGTGATCGACACGGTGGTGCCCCCAGCGCCCGTCACGGTTTCCACCTGGGCGTCGAGTTGATTTGAAAGCGCTTTGATGATGCCGGTGCCTAATCCGGATTTTTCGGGGGCCAGAACCCCGTCCGACTTTCCAATCCCGTCGTCGGAGATTGAAAGCTTCCAGTTCGTTCCGGTCCTTTCATACGCGACGGTGATCTGACCTATCGCTTTACTGTCGGGGAACGCATGCTTGAGTGCGTTCATGACGAGTTCGGTCACGATCAAGCCGAGACTTTCCGCCTCACGTGATGAAGCGCTGCCCGCTTGACCAACCACCTTTAGTGCAATTGGCCGGGTGTCGCCAATCATCGATGTCGCAAGGCTCTCGCACAATCTTGTGAGATAAGGCGCAATAGCAACGGACCCGGTCGCTCCGGATGCGTGGAGTTGCTTCTGCACGGCGGCAACCGAGATGACACGCTTGTGCGCGTCCTGCAGATGAAATCGCGTCTCCTCCGACTGCACCACGCGCGCCTTCATCAGAATAATGCTCGCGATGATTTGCAGAGTGTTAGCCACACGATGCTGCAGCTCTTCGAACAACACGTCCTTTTCTCTCAACAACTCGTCCTTTTCGCGCTCCAACACGCGCTGCGTGGTAACGTCCTCAATTCCGAGCAGAATGGTGGTGTTGGCGCCGCCCTCGTAAAACACCTTGCGTGCATTCAAGAGCATCGTGCGTTGCCCTATGTCGGGAAACATATGCTCGACTTCATAGTCTTCCATCACTCCGCGCTCAGGTACGATTTTCTCCAGGAGCAAGCGAAGTCCTGGAATGTCCCATTGACCGTCGCCTAGCGCGTAAAGCGGTCTGCCTTGGGTGTCTTCGGGACTGACCTCAAATGCCGAATAGAAGGAGCGGCTTGCGGCGAGAACGCGGAGGTCGTGGTCAAGCACTAGGAACGGTTCGCGAACCGTATCCACGATCGCCTGCGCGAACGCCCGCGATTCTTCAAATTGCCGTAGTAACGCGTCCTTTTCGCGCTCCAGCACACGCTGCACGGTAACATCCTCAATTCCCAGCAGAATGGTGGTGTTGGCGCCGCCCTCGTAGAAAACCTGGCGAGCGTTCAAGCGCATGGTGCGGTGCCCGAGGCTTGGAAATTCGTGCTCGACCTCATAGCCTTCCATCACACCCTTCTCGGGAATGATTTTTTCCAGCAGCACACGAAGCTTCGGAATGTCCCATTGGCCATCGCCCAACGCGTAAAGCAGCCGACCTTGGGTGTCGTTGGGCTTGACCTTGAATGCCGAATAGAAGGAGCGGCTCGCGGCGATCACGCGTAGTTCATTGTCCAGCACCAGAACGGGCTCGCGAACCGTATCGACAATGCCTTGAGCGAGCGCCCACGCGTCGCCGATGGCGACAAACTGCTCTCTGAACCCTGTCGGATGCACGAGGCCTCCACAACAAATGTCCTCACTCCGAAAAAGAGTCAAATCGGGTGCGGGGATAAGAGGTTGGGGCAATCCGGAGAACGCCCAATCAACGATCATACGACTCATATCGGACATGAGTCTGTATAAAATTGACCACTATTTCGGTCGTTCGCCGATTAGGCTTTTAACGATCGGGGTATTGAATGTGGAACGAACTTCACGGGTGAGTGTTACCGACGATGCCCGAGTCTCCTTCCAGCGCCCTCGTTATGGTCATCGATGACGATGTATTGGAACGTATGGGGGCATCCTACATGTTCTCGGATGCAGGATACCGGGTGCTGGAAGCCGGAAATGCCGATGAGGCCCTGCGGCTCCTCGAACTAAACGCGGACGTTGGGCTGCTATTCACGGACGTAAGCATGCCTGGATCGATGAACGGATCAGACTTGGCCCATCAGGTCGCCGCGCGCTGGCCCAGGATCGGTATTATCGTGACGTCGGGCCGGCCAAGACCTGAGCCGCTCCCATTGGGCTCGCAATTTCATGCCAAACCCTACGAGCCGACCAATGTGCTCCGGCATGCCAGGGAAATGACAATTTCGCTCGGATAGCCCTGTTTCTCGGATAGCCCTGTTTATTGATTGGGCATTGCCGGTATTCTTCCGGCATGCGGCCAGTATCCAAGTTCGCTATCGGTCAAATCCAGAAGTACCCCGTGCGGGTGGAAGTTGTCCGCCTTCCCCTTCGGACGGAAGCGTTGCTCGACGGTCCAGCCTGCGGCAATCTGGGCGTGGCTTCGTGTCGATGAGTCTAAGTCCTCACCCCCGGATTAAGTTCGGCCAGCTCTTCGCACATGCGCCCTCGCCCTTCGAGCCTGCCGCTTGCGGCAGCCGCTATCTGGCGTTTCGGGATGTCTTGCGGGCCGGTCTCGGCCGTATCGGGGGAGGTGCTTCGGCGTCCTCGTCGCTGTGGACGAAGCATCTGTAATAGGTGTCATCGGTGCGCCGGCGCAGGGTTGCGCAATCATGGAAGGGCCGCAGGTCCTCCTCGGTGCGGTAATAGAGATACGGTCCGATCAAATAGCGGCCGGAACCGTCGGGCGCTCCGCCAACGCGATCGATCTTGCCCGCAAGACTTGGGTCAACCGCGAGAATGGCCTCGCGCAGCTCTTCGCCTTCGATGAAATTATCCGGTAATTGATCGAAGGGACCATCGAAGTAATTGTTCACGCGGGCATTTCCCGCGAACACGCCAATCAGGATTTTCCGCTTCACTCGGTAGTCCTGATAAAAAGCGAAACCGGTTCGCCTGCCGATGAGAATGCGGCTGGTTTGACCGGCGCGAACGAATTGATCGGCAACTGGGATGGTTTCATCGAGCACGTAGTGAAAGAGCTTTAGCCGCTTGTTGAAGATCAGGAAGTAGCGGACGGCGGATTCATCGAACACCGGCCCGAGATATTTTTCATCCGGGCCCATGATGGCTGCCGGCGGCTTGACGGCGGAGAGATCGTTGAGCCGGAACACCACGCTCTTCTCGCCGTAGGAGACGCGATAGACCAGCCGTTCGAGCTTCTCCACGGTCACGCCGTCGGACTTGTCCAGCCTTTGATACAGGACCGGCGACTGCTCTTTCCATTCGGCGAGATCTTCGTAATAGGCAAAATGCAGTTTTCCCTCGTCGCGGTCGGACGCATCGAGACGGATGTTGCCCGCGTAGCGCGTCGAATTGTGATAGAAGTAGAAATAGTAATAATTTTCCGTCGGATAGACTTTGACGCTGTCCGGCAAGGTGCCGAGCACGAACGCCAGCATCGCCTTGAGATCGCCCGTCGGCAACGTGGTGGCACGCGTCGCGTCCTCGACGAACGCCTCGTTGGTATAGATCCGCGGACGATCGGTGCTCTCCGCGAATGCCGCACCGGCGATGACCGGCCCAAACAGCAAGGCGATCACACACCACGATTTCACGCGCATCGGCCGACGACCTTATTCTGCATTCCGCGGAGCGACAGGAAATCCGCCGGGGGGTGTCCGGAACTCAACCGCGTGCTCCGGCAGGGTCCGCCCTGCCGGAGCGCGAGGATGTCCGCATGACCGGTATTAGCGGCGCGGTCCGCCCTGCCCTCCGCCGCCAAATCCGCCGCCGCCGCCGCGGCCAAATCCGCCGCCGCCGAAGCCGCCGCGTCCGGGGCCCTGCAGCCCCGGTCCAAGCCTCGGCACTCCACCGCCAGAATTGCTGATCCTCGGATTATGGCTGCCGGGCGGCCGGTGACCACTGATCCGCTGGTTGTGACTGCCTGCCGGCTTGTGGCCACTGATCCTGCGATTGTGGCTGCCGACCGGCTGGTGGCCGCTGATCCTCGGACTGTGGCTTTGGGACGGCTTGTGGCCGCTGATATTCCGATTGTGGCTGCGCGCTGGCGGATGCTCGTTGCTCCCCTGCACGGCGTGACTGCGCTGGCGCGTGTGATCGTTGCTCCCTTGCACGGCGTGACTGCGCGCCGACGTATGGTCGTTGCTCCCTTGCACGGCGTGACTGCGCTGCCGCGTGTGGTCGTTGCTGGCCTTCCGGTTATGGCTGCCGGGCGGCCTGTGCTCGTTGCTGATCCGCTGGTTATGGCTGCCGGGCGGGATGTGGCTGATCCGCGGATTGTGGGTCCGCTCGGTCGGATGGCTGAGCTTGCGATTATGGCTGAGCGTCGGCACGTCCGAGCTCACGCGCGGGTTATGCGACTTCGGTTGCTGATGAGTGCTCTGTTCCCGATTGTGGGTCAGGGACGGCGGATGAACCTGGGCTCGCGGCGTTGACGTGCCTGGCCGCTGCGGACGGCTGATGTAGCGGTGATGGGTCATCGAGCGGGTGTGCGAGCGCGCCCGTTCGTGACTGAGCTTCGGGTTGTGCGTTCCATGCCGATGATGGCTGTAGCGCGGGTTATGCGTTCCGGCCCGCGAATGCGAGAAGACCGGCCAGTGCGCGACCTGAAGCAAAGGCAGCGCAAAAGCCAGCGGGGCTGCGCCGGCCGGGGCATCGCAGATTTGATAAACCGCAACATCGCCGATCTTGGTCGCGTCGTTGCGCAGCAGCGAGTCGGGTATGATCGCGCCGCTTGAATCGACATTGATGTCGATGTCGATGAGGTACGCTTGGTCTACGCCCGCTGCCTGATCGTTCGCGTTCGGGGGCGGGGCTATCGGGCTGAACAGGTCTACCGGCATGCCCTGGAGGCCGTGGACTTCCGCATCGTCCGGGTCCAGCGACTGATCGGAAACCGTCTGCGGCGCCTGCGGTTGGGGACCCGGTCCGGGCTGGACTCGCGCGGAGCTGTTGCACGGGCCGTCGACTGAACACAGGGCGTCGCCCGAGATCCAGGCGAACTGATCCGGCCGGCCAAGGTCGGCCATTCCGGCCGGAGCATAACTCGGCCCGAAAGCGACGCCGCCCGCGCAGTTGGCGCGGACATAGGGCTCGCCGTCGAGGCGGCGGTTATAGAAGCCGACATCGTAGCGGCCGATGATGCGCCAGCCGCCTTGCTGGCTCAATCCGACCCGGAACGCGCGCGACTCATGCGGAGCGGCGAACGGGTTGTCGGCATCGAGGCCGAGATTGCGGATGCCGCCGCGCTCGCCGAGCAGCATGAGTCCCGCGCCGCCGCACTCGGGGAACGTGATGTCGCTGACCGGGGAGCTGTGGCCACTGCGCGCGATGGCCGCCGGATCGCGGAAGAAATCGGGCATCAGAAACTCGCGGCGAATGTCGGAAACGACAAAGCCGCCGTCCGGGCCAAGCCGCACCGACCAGATGGAATTGCGCTTCTCGCTGTCATCGCCGCTCGCGGCCCAATTCGGATCGCCAAACGCCGGGCTGCTCCATACGGAGTAATAGAGCCGCGTTTCGCCCGTCGTCGGATGCTTCCACGCGGCGAGGCCCCAAACGCGCCGCCCGGAGGCCGCGACGTTCCAGCATTCGGGCGAGTTGTCGAATTTGCCGGTGGCGCAATCATTGATGCGCGGCTGCGAAGCGGGATCGAACGGGATCGGCGGAAGGTTGCCCGGCTGCGCGCGGGCGACATCGAGGAAGTTGGCGCGGCCTTGCGTACCGTGGTCGTAGAAGCCGAGATCGGTGCCGTCCGCGGCGCGCAACCGGTGGATCATTCCGGTTTCCAGGTCGGACACGAACAGCTGCTGATTCCATTTGTCGAACGCAATATTGCCCAATCCGGGCCCGCTGTTCGGCCGGCCATTGAGGGTGACGGTAGCAAACACGCGCGGCTGGTAACCGGCTTCGCGATCGAGCCGATAGATCGTGCCGGGGCCGCCCCCGGCGCCCCACATGCCCTCCATCCACTGCGAATTGTCCGGGCTGCGATGCAGCCCGAACGCCGCGGTCGCGGCGAGATAGATGTTCGGCGGCGATGCGGCGTCCAAGGCAACGCCGAAGACCTGGCCGACCTCGCGCGCCGTCACGTTTCTGCGCTGCGGTTCGTCGACCCAGTGTTCGCCGGCAGGCGGCCGGCCCGGCGCGCGGAGGTCGACAATGCTGCCGACCGTTCCGGCGGGATCGATCACGACGAGCGGTTTGCCGTCGGGACCGTTGACAGAGGCGGTTCCCGAGAAGCGGGTCGCAAAGGCTTCCCCGGGCCGCAGCAAATCCGGTTGTGCCGCCGCGGGTTCAATCGCGATCCCGGCGAACGCGGTCAGGACACCGACGACGCAAACGGAAAAACGACTCCGCCGGGATTCAAAAATAACGGGGCGCATGAGACCCTCCCTGATGATTGCTTGTGGCGCAAATTTCTTGCCGGTTGTGTTTTTCCAGCTTCAGTCAAAAAGACAGCGTGGTGATCCTGCGACACATACCCGCCCTGTCGCCGGCACGCGGCGTCATCTGCTGCATTCGCGCGTGATCAGATGGCGATTTTCATTAGCGGTCTACCAAGCCTGAAGCGCTTGTCACCACTCGTCACGATAATACCAACCGGCGCCAACTGCAATCCTGACCTTTGCCTAGTTCGTCCCAAGCATGTTCCGCCGCAACCGCCGATCGACCGCCAGCAGCAGCGCGCTTGCCGTCACGGCGATGACGACCAGCAACAGCGTCAGCGCCATGATCATGCGCACATTGTGCAGGCCGATTGCCTGGATCAGCAGATAGCCAAGCCCGCGCTGCGATGCGAACATCTCGCCCAGCAGTGTGCCGATCAACGTGAGCGAGAAGCCGATGCGGATGCCGGTGAAGATTTCCGGGATCGCGGCCGGCAGCAGCACGCGGGCCGCGATGCGCGACGGCGAAAGACGCATCACGCGCGCGGCCTTCAGGTAGACCGGGTTGAGATTGCGCACCGCGCCGAGCGCGAAGATGGCGATCGGCATGATGCCGTGAATCGCGCCGAACGCGATCTTGGCCGGCATGCCGATGCCGAAGGCGAGCAGCACGATCGGATAGAGCGTGAGCTTCGGGATCGAGTAGAGCGCGACCAGCACCGGCTCGCCGACGTCAGCGGCGAAACGATAGAGGCCGAGCGTGAAGCCGATCAGGATGCCCGCCGAGATCGCGATGGCGAGCGCGGCCGCGAATGCTTTTGCGGTCTCGATCAGGTGCGGATAGAACCTCGGCGAGGAGAGCAACTCGCCTAGGTAGGCCATCGTGTCGAGCGGCGAAGTCAGCGCGTTTGACCCCGCATACCAGAACAGCAACTGCCAGGCCGCGAATACGCAGGCGATCAGGATTGCGGCGCGCAAGCTTCTCATTTGCGCCGCCTCGCCAGCATCTTCTTCTCCCACAGGAAGAACATGGTGTTGACGGTGGCGGCGACCGTCAGCACGAACACGATCAGCGGATACATCACGGCATTGTCGAAATTGTTGTAGGCGTAGCCGATCTCGTAGCCGAGCCCGGTGCGCGACATGATCAGCTCCGCGCCGATCACGCCGATGAACGAATACGCCACCGCGAGCTTGATGCCGGTGAAGATGTACGGCACCGCGTAGGGCAGCGTCACCTTCAGCGCGGTCGCCAGCGGCCCGAGACGCTGGATGCGCGCGGTCTTGAGCAGCACGCGCGGCACACGGTCGAGACCGTTGAGCGTGTTCACGATAACGGCGACCAACCCGAGCATGAAGCCGATCAGCACCTGCGGGAAATCGCCGAGGCCGAAGATCACGATGAACAGCGGATAGAAAGCATACACCGGGATCGCGTAGTAGGCGGCGAACAACGGATCGAGCGTTTCGCGTAAGCTCCGCCAGGCGTGGATCAGCGTGCCGAGGATGACGCCGACGACGATGGCGGCCACGCAGGCGACAGCGACGTTGGTCAGCGTCTTGACGATCGCGGGCCACATCTCGCCGACGATGAGTATCTTGCCGAGATGCCAGAGGATTTCGCTCGGCGGGATCATGGCGAAGCGGTCGATGAAACCGAAGCGGCTCAGGCCTTCGAGCAGCAGCACCAGTGCCGCCGCGAGCGCGAGCCTGACTTGGCCGGGCGTCACGGCGCGCCCGTCATCGCGCGCTGCGATTCGTCGCGCAGCAATTCCCACAGGCGCGCGGTGATCTCGCCGAAGCGCGGCGTCGCCACGACCCTGCTGCCGCGCTCCTCGCCCCAGCCGGTCTCGATGATTTCCAGCATGCGGCCGGGCCGTGCCGACATCACGCCGATGCGGTCGGCGAGCATCGCGGCCTCGTCGAGCGAATGCGTGATCAGCATCACGGTCGCGCCGGATTCGCGCCACAGCCGCAGCAGTTCGTCGCCCATCAGGAAGCGCGTCTGCTGATCGAGTGCGCCGAACGGCTCGTCGAGCAGGATCACACGCGGCTTTTGAACCAGCGTCCGCGCGAGGCAGACGCGTTGGCGCATGCCGCCGGACAATTGCACCGGATAGGCGGCGGCGAACTCCGTGAGTCCCATCAGGCGCAACGCATGCTCGACGCGGCGTCCGATCTCGGCCTTGTCGAGTGCGGTCTGGCGCAGCCCGAACGCGATGTTGTCGGTGACGTTGAGCCAGGGAAAGCTCGCGTCCTCCTGGAACACGACGCCGATGCCCTCGGGCACTTCGCCCGCGACCGGCTTGCCTTCGAGCGTCACGGTCCCCGCGGTCGCGGTGCTCAACCCGGCGATGATTTCGAGCAGCGTGGATTTCCCGCAGCCAGATGGCCCGACCACCACGAAGAACTCCGCCGTCCGCAGATCGAGATCGATCGGGCCGAGCGCCTTGACCTCGCGTTGCGCGGCGCTCGCCGGAAAGACGCGCGTGACGCCACGCAGCGCGACATGAACCGGGGTCACGGTCAGTTGGTTTTCTTCTTCAGATCGTCGGGAAGAAAGCTCTCGTCGATGATCTTGTTCCAGTCCGGATCGTCCTTCAGCGCGCCGACGATCTTCTGCGCGCGCATCATCTCGTTCATGGCTTTCAGGTTGATCTCGCCGCCGCTCCAGTAGCGCACGCCGGATTTCTCGTGGCTGCCGAGCAGGTTCTTCAACGCACTGAGCGCGACTTCGGGCGTCAGATTGTAGACCTTGGCGATGATGCCGGCGGACTCGTCGGGGTTGGCGTACATGAAATCGACCGCCTGACGCCGCGCGCGGATCACGGCGCGGATGAAATCGCCGCGCGCCGCTGCGGCCTTTCCGGTGGTGACGCCGACCACGTTGTCGAGCGGCGGCAACAGCTCGCTCGCCCGCACGACCGCGCGGTATTTCGCCTGATGCAGCGACCAGAGCGGCTCCGGGATCGGCGTGATGTCGACGGCGCCGAGATCGAGCGCCACGACGCCTTCGCCGAAGCCGCCGGTTTTCACCAGTTCGGCGTCGGTGGGCTTGAGCCCGGCCTTCTCCAGCACCAGGATCGCGAGTGCCTGACTGGTTGAGCGTGGATTGGTGTAGCCGATCTTCTTTCCCTTCAGGTCGGCCGCCGTCTTGATCGGCGAATCCGGCTTCACGGCCCAGATGAATTCCGCCACCGTCTGCACATTGTCGCTGACGATCTTCAGGTCGGCGCCCTGCTGGATCGCGATCACCGTCGCGGTCGGGTTGATCTCGCCATAGGCGAGGTTGCCGCCCAGCAGCGTGCGCACCGTGGTGCCGCCGCCGTCCGACGACAGGATGCCGGTGACGTCGGCGCCCTGCTGCTTGAAGAAACCTTTGGCGAGCGCGACTGCGAACGGCATGCCGTTGGTGGTGACGCCGTAATTGCTCACCACGATCTCTTCCGCCTGCGCGGCGAGCGGCAGCGCGCACGCGAGCGCAATCGCAGTAAGCCTGCAACCCCTGGTCATTTCCGCCTCCCCGGCTGTTTATTCTGTCGGCGCGCAGGGCACCACGGTTTTCCGCGGCTGGCAACAGCCGCGGTGCCGAACGCGGGCCGTGTCCCAACTTCGTAAGCCGGCGTGGCGCGTGATAGGAAGCGTCATGGAGCTTGGCATTCGCGGCCGCAAGGCGCTGCTCTCCGGCGCGAGCCGCGGGCTCGGCAAGGCGTGTGCGCTGGCGCTGGCGCAGGAGGGCGCCGACGTCACGATCGTGCCGCGCAGGCGCGACGTGCTGGAGCGGACGGCGGATGAACTTCGCCAGTCCGGCGCGACCGTGACGCCGGTGGTGGGCGACATCGCGACGCCGCAGGGGCGCGAGGCCGCGCTCGCCGCGTGCCCCGCACCGGACATTCTGGTGAACAACGCCGAGGGCCGCCTGCCGGGCGATTTCCGCACCTGGACGCGCGACGACTGGATCTCTGCGCTCGACACCATGATGCTCAGCCATATCGAAATGATGCGCCTGACCGTCGACGGCATGATGGCGCGCGGCTTCGGCCGCATCGTCAACATCGTGTCGCGCAGCGTGAAGATCCCGCAGCTCGAGCTGGGCCTCTCGAACGGCGCGCGCTCCGGGCTGGTCGGCTTCGTGGCGGGGCTCGCGCGCCAGACGGTCAAGCACAACGTCACGATCAACAATCTGCTGCCCGGTCCCTTCGACACCGACGCGCAGCGCGAACACGTGCAGGGCATGGTGGATGCGAGCCATTCGTTCGATCAGCTTTGGCAGGCGCGGGTGGCGCAAAACCCGGCGGGCCGGTTCGGGCAGGCGCACGAACTTGGCGCGTATTGTGCATTCCTCTGCTCTGCGCAGGCGGGCTTCGTTACAGGGCAGAACCTGCTGATTGACGGCGGAAGCTATCCGGGCACGTACTAGTGGAGCGGATTTGACATTCGCTACCCAGCCAGCCGCGGACTCGCGAAGCGAATGTCAAATCCAAAGCTCCACTAGGATGTAATACTTGCTAGTGGTCCTTTGATTCTAACATTCGCAAGAGAGCCCGCCGCACGGGGATGCGAATGTTAGAATCGGACCACTAGCGCCAAGGAGACGGCCGATGAAGCGCATCCTGACGGCACTCGCTCTGCTGATGCTCGCCGCACCCGCGATCGCGCAGCCCTATCCGAACCGCACCGTGAGCGTAATCGTGCCGTTTCCGGCCGGCGGCTCGGTCGACGTGGTGGCGCGGCTGCTGATGCAGAAGCTCAACGAGAACATGGGACAGAATTTCATCGTTGAGAATCGCGCCGGTGGTGCCGGAGGCGCGGTCGGCGCGAATGCGGTCGCGAAGGCCGCGCCGGACGGCTACACGCTGATGTTCACCGCCTCGATCCACATTATCACGCCGTTCATCAACAGCAAGATTCCCTATGATGCCGTGAAGGATTTTGCGCCGGTCTCGCTGGTGGCGTCCGGGCCGCTGATCGTCTCGACCGCGCTGAACGTGCCGGCGAACAACCTGAAGGAACTCTTCGACCTCGTCCGCAAGGCGCCGGACAAATACACTTTCGCGACGTCGAGCTATGGGTCCGCCGGGCATCTGGCGGTCGAGCTGCTCAAGCGCGATGCGGGCGTCGACACGCTGGTGATCGCCTACAAGGGCGCGGGGCCGATGCTCAACGACATCATGGGCGGGCAGATTCATCTGATCGCCGATCCGATGGCCTCCTCGCTGCCGCTCGCTGCCTCAGGCAAGATCAAGGCGCTGGCAGTGACCAGCACCAAGCGCGTGGCCGCGGCGCCGGACATCCCAACGATTGCTGAATCCGGCATGACGGGATTCGATTTCGGCTCGTGGTACGGGCTGTGGGGGCCGAAAGGCTTGCCCGCCGATATCACGGCGAAACTTCAGGCCGAAGCCGCCAAGGCGCTGGCGCAGCCGGAGATCAAGCAGAAGCTCGGCCTACTCGGCTTCGAGGCGATCGGCTCGACCGCCGCGGAGTTCGCTAAATACATCGACGATGAATCCGCAAAGTACGGGCAGATCGTCCGCGACGCCAAGATCAAGGCGGAGTGACGCCGGCCGTCGTCATGGCGGCGTATTGGCTGTCGGTGTGCGGAAACACCCACGAATGATCCGGCGGGATCACGACGCGGATCTGATCCTCCGCGGAAAAGCGCGGCACGGTGCCGAGTTCGATCGCTTCCAGCCGGTGGCCAAGCGTTTCGATCGCGTAAGTGGTCTGCGTGCCGTGGAAATGGCCTTCGATCACGCGCGCCGGGAAGCTGTTCGCCTCCGCCTCGCCAGTGGGACGCAGCAGAATGTTCTCCGGCCGCACCGCCACCACGACAGCATCGCCCGGCTTGCCGCGTGATGGAGCCGTGATGCGCAGCAGTTCACCGGTGGCGAGCTTCACGCCGCCGGGCGCCGGCGCGATCTCGCCCTTGATGAGATTCGAGACGCCGGTGAAGTTCGCGACGAACAGGTTCTCGGGGTTGTTGTAAAGCTCGACCGGCGCGCTCATCTGCATCAGCTTGCCGTTTTCCATCACGCCGATGCGGTCGCCGAGCACCACGGCCTCGGACTGATCGTGCGTCACGTAGAGCGCCGTGACCTTGGCCTTCTTGATGATGCGGCGCAGCTCGTCGCGCAGCCGCAGCCGCAGCTTGGCATCGAGGTTGGAGAGCGGCTCGTCGAGCAACAGGATGCGCGGCTCGTAAACCAGCGCGCGGGCGAGCGCCACGCGCTGCATCTGCCCGCCGGACAGCTGCGTGACCGGGCGTTCGGAATATTCGGTCAGGCCCACGAGGCCGAGCACTTCGTCGACCTTGCGGTGCGCCTGGTCGCGCGGCACCTTGCGGTGGCGCAGCGGGTAATTGACGTTCTGGCGCACCGTCATATGCGGCCAGACCGCGTAGGACTGGAACACCATGCCGATGTTGCGCAGGCGCGGCGGCACGTGCAGGCCGCGTTCGGGCGCCGCGACCTCGTCGCCGCCGATCGCGATCGTGCCGGCGGTCGGCTGCTCGAGGCCGGCGATGCAGCGCAAAGTCGTGGTCTTGCCGCAACCCGACGGTCCGAGCAGCACCACGATCTCGCCCGCCGCGATGCGGAAGCTGACGTCGTCGACCGCCGGCCGGCCGACCGCGAATTGCTTGCGCAGATGCGAAACGATCAGTTCGGCGGACATTCAAACTCCCTGTATCCCGCACGCGATGCAGCGCTTAGGCGGTGCATCGCAGATGCGGGATCGTCAAACACTCCGGCGTTTGTGGCGATCCCGGGTCTGCGTCGCATCATTGCATGCTGCGCCGCGCCCGGGACACGTCACTGCCGGTACCCGTAAACCTTGTTCCACTCTTCGATCCACTTCCCGTACAGCGCCTCGAATTCCTCGAACTTCGGCACCCACACCTTGGTGTCCTTGGTCATTCCGGCCGGTAGCAGCGGCGGCACTTTGAGCGAGGTGAGATTGCCGTGCTGCTTGATCGAGTAGATCTGCCCTTCCTCGGAAAGCTGCCATTCGAGATACAGCCGCGCCGCATTCGGGTTCTGAGCGGTCTTCGGAATGCCCGAGCCGTACGGGATGACCGGTACCCCTTCGGGCGGAAAGAAGGTCTTCACCGGCGCGCCGTCGCGCTCCTTCGGATAGATGATGTTGTAGACGAGCGGCGCGATCGAGACCTCGCCGCGCACCAGCGCATCGGAGAGCGGCGCGCCCGACGGATAAAGCTTCGGCTTGGTCGCGGCCTGCTTCGCCCAATAGTCCTCGCCGAGCACCTGCCGCTCGAACATGATGCGGGTCCAGGTCGTGCCGCCCGACTGTCCGATCACCTGCGCGATCTGCCCCCCGCTGTATTCCGGCTTGGTGAGATCCATCCAGGCCTTCGGCGGATTTTTCACAAGCTCGGTGTGGTAGGCGATGCACCAGCCGACGGTAATGTTCGGCCATAGTTTTGGCGAAGCGAGCGAGTCGGGGAGATAGTCCGCGGCGTTCGGCGGCGCGTAGTCGGCGAACAGGTGCTCGATGCCCTTCATCAGTCCGCGGTCGGAGTGCAGCACGAGGTCGGCCGCGAGCTTGCCGGCGGCCGCTTCGGTTCTCACGCGCTGGATCAGTTGCCCGCCCGGCGCGCGGATCATCTCGATGCGGATGAAGGGAAACTTCTTGCGGAATTCGTTGATGACCTCCTGCTCCACTTCGGTGAAGGTCGCGGTGTAGAGAAGGAACTTCCCCTCCTTGCGCGCGGCCTCGAGCAGGCTGTCGGATGGCTTGTAGGGCGTTGCGGCGCGCGTGCGCCCGATAATCGCGAAGCTGCCGATGCCGGCGGCCGACGCGAGAAGCTTCCGCCTCGTCAGTCTTTTTCCGATCACTCGCCCCTCCCTCATTGAGAGCGTGTCACTGCCGATAACCGTAAATCTTGTTCCACTCGTCGAGCCATTCGCGTTGCAATTTCACGAACTGCTCGTAATTCGGCACCCACACCTTCACGACATTCGGATCGAAGCCTTGCGGATAGAACGGCGCCTTCTTCAACGACGTGAGGTTGCCGATCTCGCGGATCATCATTGCCTGGCCTTCCTCCGAAAGGCACCAGTTGAGGAAAAGCCTGGCTGCATTCGGGTTGGCGGCGGTTTTCGGGATGCCGGCAGCGAACGGCGTCATCGGCGCGCCCTCGGGCGCAAAGAAGACCTTCACGGGAGCGCCGTCGCGCAGCTTGGGAAAGATCGCATTGTAGAGCAACGCCGCGACATGGATTTCGCCGCGCACCAGCGCGTCCGAGGTCGGCGCGTTGGAGGGGAACAGCATCGGCTGCGTCGCGGCTTGCTTCTTCCAGTAGTCGGGATCGACGACCTGACGTTCGAACATCGCGCGCGTCCAGGTCGTTCCGCCGGACGGCGCGATCACGTTGCCGATCTGCTTGCTGCCGTATTCGGTCTTGGTGAGGTCCATCCAGGTTTTCGGCGGGTTCTTCACCAGCTCGGAATTGTAGGCGATCGCCCACACTACCGTGGAGCGCGGCCACAGCTTCTCCGATACGCGCGTCTCCGGGATGTAGTCGGCAGCATTCGGCGGCGCGTAGTCCTGGAACAAGTTTTCGATCTCGAACATCAGCGAGCGGTCCGAGTGATCGATGACGTCTGCGAGCAGCTTGCCCGCGGCGGCTTCCGTCTTCACGCGCTGGAGCAACTGATTGCCCGGTGCGCGCAGGAATTCGATCCTGATGAACGGAAAGCGCTTGTTGAACGCGTTGATGACCGGCGTTTCGCTCTCGGCAACGTTGGCGCTGTAGAAGACGAGCTTGCCTTCACGGCGCGCCGCCTCGATCAGCTCCGGCGGGCCGAACTGCGCGGCCGCCGGAACGATGAATGCTGCGAACGCAAGCGCTGCGATGGCAAGCTTGGTCATTGCACTACTGCCGATAGCCGTAGGTCTTGTTCCACTCGTCGATCCAGCTGTCGCGCAGCTTGACGTATTCTTCGAACTTCGGCGACCACGGCTTGATCACCGCCGGATCGTAGCCGGGCGGATTGAACGGCGGCTTCTTCAGCGCCGTCAGATAGCCAAGCTCCTTGATG
>Ga0190272_10000574_pt1 | contig 18898 bp, 25 predicted proteins | sample Popmic504T_FD_133746 | JGI IMG/M metagenome (GOLD analysis project Ga0190272, IMG submission 133746) | Populus adjacent soil microbial communities from riparian zone of Shoshone River, Wyoming, USA - 504 T | ecosystem: Environmental > Terrestrial > Soil > Riparian zone | place: USA: Wyoming... | reverse complement strand
GGAGGGGCAACCAAGCCCCCGCCGCATTGACCCGATCAGCGGATCGGGCCGAATGACTTCACCCGCATATCGTCGAGTCCGATTGCGTCGATCTGGACGGTGACGGCGCGGTCCGGCGAATCGCGCGATGCGAGCCCGAAGGCAAAGCTGGTATCGCCGGGGCTCCTGTCGTCGGTCGCGCAGATTGGCCGCTCGAACGTGAATGTCACGAAATCTCCGGTTTGTACTGCACTGGAAAAACCGATCTGATTGGACGGCACGCCCTGCTTGATCGCGTAAACATCGCGCAGGGTCACGCCGGCGGCGTAGGGCAACTTCTCGATCGGTCCGAATTTGACCGTCAGATTGGTTACGCAAGAGAGGTCGACGAACGTCGTCGCGTTGCTCAGATCGACGCGATACTGATAGGCAAACCGGCCCTCAGCGCGGCTGCCGGCTGCGGCTCGGATAATGCGGGACTGTAGCACCGCCTTGCCATTGATTCCCGGCAGGGGAATGTCGGTAACTTCCTCCGAGCCTGGTTGACCAAACAGAGCTTCGATATTGGCCGCACTCACCTGGGCCGGGAAAAGTGTGACCGATTGCGCCGCAGCTGGCGCTACCATAAGCACGTGCCAAATCGCTAACGTTCCAACGCAAAGCCCAAACCTTCGCGCGATGTCCATTGGCTGCCCCCGAGGCTCCAAGCCGACCATACGGCTGGCCCAAGATTGTACCTCTTGCAAACGCGCCGCAAGGTTGATCCACACGCCGCAGCAGGTGGGGCGTTGCTACTCAGCGCCGCGGTAGCGTCTCCGTCGCCGTCCGCTGTCGATTTCCGCCAGCTTGCCCACTCCCCCACAACGCGTCAGCGCAATTCCTCCGCCATTGCTTCGCGCAGTTTGTGCAGCAACACGAATGCGGACTTGCACGAGAGACCGAGATCGCGGCAGAGCGCCAGCGCGCTCTTGCCCTTCACCTCGTTGCAGAAAATCGCGATGGCGGCGTGCGATCTTAGGTCGCGTCGTCCCGTGTTTCGCCTTGCGCTTGTCGCAGTTGCGTGATCCACTTTTTCGCGCATGGGCTCACGGGGACTGATTTCCGCGCAGACCAGCATTATCGATCAATCGCATCCAGCTCGGGAGACAATCATGCAAAAGACAGCATTGGGCCTGGCGGCGTGCCTCGCCGCCGGCCTCACGGGAGACTGTTGGGCACAGGATTTGAAAGCGACCCAGCGAGTGAGCGAGACGCAGATCGGATTCGATCTGGGCGGCAGCTACGGCAACTACACGCTGACCATTGCGGGCCCGAACGGATTCCATGCGAGCGCCACATCCAAGACCGGTACGCCCCTGATCGACTTGCGCCGGATCGGAAAATTCGATGACGGCGTCTACACTTATCAGTTGACGGCCTCCACCGATGAGACGGTCGCGGTGCGAGGCGCACTCGACAACGGACGCGCAGGCGGCCCGACCGACTCGATGCTCAAGGGCGTAGCCACGAGCGGCAATTTTGAGGTCAAGGGCGGGACGATCGTCAAGTACGACCCGGCCGCGACCGAATCCAAGCGCCAGTGATAAGGGAGGACATGTCATGACCATGCACAGAACATTGTTGAACACATGCTCCGCCCTCGTTCTCGGCGCGACATTCGCCGCAAGCACCGGCGCGATGGCGGATCAGGTCATCCCTGACGATCTCATCGTGCAGGGGAGCACCTGCGTCGGGATGGACTGCGTGAACAACGAGTCGTTCGGCTTCGATACGCTGCGGCTGAAGGAAAATAATACCCGCATCAAGTTCGAAGACACGAGCACCATCGCGGGCTTCCCGGCCAACAAATGGCAACTGACTGCGAACGATTCTGCGTCCGGCGGACTCAACAAGTTCTCCATTGAGAATACAACGACCGCGACGGTACCGTTCACGATCGTTGGGTCCGCACCGACCAACGCGATGTTTGTCGCCAACACCGGCAAGGTTGGCCTCCGCACCTCGACCCCGTTGCTCGACCTTCACATCGCCACGGGCGATACGCCCGCCCATCGCTTCGAGCAGACCGCGGCAGGCGGCTTCACGGCGCAAACCTGGGACATCGGCGCCAACGAGGCGAACTTCTTCGTGCGCGACGTGACCGGCGGCACCCGGTTGCCGTTCCGCATCCGGCCGGGCGCCCCGACCAGCAGCATCGATATCGCGGCCAGCGGCAATGTCGGTATCGGCACGGCGAGCCCGGGGAGCCCACTTCATCTTTCTACCGCGACAGGAGGGCGGGCAACTACTTTTCAGCATAACACCGCCACGACATTGAATGCGCAAACCTTGTTCCTCCGGCAAGACGGCACGGGCGATTCCAGAATTGGATTTGAGATCAACGGAGTCACGGGCTGGGATATCGGAATCGACAACAGCGACGGCGATAAATTCAAGATTTCCAATACAACAGGCGTGGGCGATTTTACCGCGACGGGCATCGCCATCGACACCTCCGGCAACGTCGGCGTCGGAACGACCACTCCAACCACAAAGCTCGACGTCAACGGCACGGTGCGCGTCGCGACGCTGGGCGCAAACCCGCCGGCCAACACGGTGTGCTTCAGCGCCGCGAACGTGCTCGGCACCTGCGCTTCGGATGCCCGCCTCAAGCACAACGTCCGCTATCTCCAGGAAAGCGCCGGCCTGGACGCGGTGATGAAGCTCAAGCCCGCGACCTTCCAGTGGCAGGACGGCGACGAGCGTCTGATGGCGGGATTCATCGCGCAGGAAACGCACGCGGCGATTCCGGCAGCGGTGCACAAGCAGGCCGGCTCCGAGTTCCTGAGCCTCGATACCGCCGCCGTTCTTTCCTACGCGGTCCGAGCCATTCAGGAACTCAAGGCGGATAATGACAAATTGCGCGGCGACATCGAACGTCTGAAGGCCTCGCGCTAGACGATCGCACTCAGGCAACAACGGCGGGCTCACGAGCCCGCCGTTTCATTTGGCGGCTCGCCGCAGCATCAGCGTGAGCGCCAGCGCCACGACGGCGGAAACCAGCATGACGACAAACGCCGCGTCGTAGCCGCCGGTCGCATCGAAGATCGCCGCGCCCGCATAGGCGCCGATGCCGCCGAAGATCTGATGCACCATGGTGATCAGCCCGGCGAGCGCGCCGAGATGTTTCGTGCCGAAGCTCTCGCGCACGAACACCACGGTGAGCGGCGCCGTGACCAGGAACGTCGCGCCGAACACCAGCGCGAACACCGCGATCGAGAGCGGCGACTGGTCGATAGCGATCCAGCCGAACACAATAATGCGTGCCGCGAAAGCCGCAGCCGTCGGCCACACCGGGCCGAGGCGATCGCTCGCCCAGCCGGATGCAATGACGCCCACGAGGCCGGTCAATCCCATCAGCGCGAGCAGGTGACCAGCCGCCAGCGCGCTCAAGCCGCGATCCTGCGCGAACGCCGCCACATGGGTGGTGACGAAGAAATCGTCGAGGCCGCAGATCCCGTAAACACCAAGCAGCAGCCAGAACTGGCGCTTGCCCGCCGCTTCGCGCAGCGAAAGGCTTTCGCGCGGCACTCCGGTTGAAGATACCGCGCCGCCCTGCGCCGGCAGCGCGAACAACAGCGGCAACAGCAATAGATGCGCGATACCGATCCAGATGAACACCGAGGGCCAGCCGATCTGCACCATCACGCTCGCCAGCACAGCGATCATCACGAGCTGGCCGACGCTCATCCCGGAGATCGCGAGCGCGTTGGCGAGCCCGGCGCGGCCCGGGAAGATGCGCATCACGATCACGCCGACGACCACCAGCGAGGCCGCGCCGTTGCCGATCGCGAACACGACGCCGTAGAGAACGAGCGCGTGCCACGGCTGCGTGACCAAGCTCATCAAGCCGATGCCGATACCGCCGATGACCGTGCCGCCGATCAGCAGCGCGCGCGGGCTCAGGCGGTCGGCCATGCGCCCCGCGAGGAACGTCGCCACGGCCGAAACCAGCATGTAGGCGCCGACCGCGAGCCCGAGTTCGCCCCGCGCCCAGCCGAACTCGTCGACCATCGGCTTGAATGTCAGCCCGATCGCAAAGCGTGCGCCGCCGCCAACCAGCAGCACGAGAAAGCCGGCGGAGAGTGCGAGGGCGGCGCGTGCACCGCTCAAGCTCCCTCCCCCCGAAACGGGGAGGGTTGGAGTGGGGGTCATGATTTCGGCGCGTCGGGCTGGCGCAGCGGGTGCTCGGCGGCGAACGCTTCGACCGCCATGCAATTTCCGTAGATGCGACCCGCAACCGGAAAATCGGAGGGATCGCGCCCGCCGAACAGTTTCGCGCTGGTCAAGTGCGCCGCAAGGCAGATGTCCGCGACCGTCACCTGATCGCCAACACAGAATTTTCCGGTGCGCGGATCGCGCGCCAGCACCTCTTCGATGGCGCGGCTGCCGGTATCGAGCCAGTGACGCACCCATGTGGCGCGCGTTGCTTCGTCGAGCCGCAGCTCCTCCTCGAGATATTTACGCACGCGCGGCACGATGAAGGGATGCGCGTCCATCGCCACAACTTGAGCAACGGCGCGAGCATGCGCACGCGCGCGCAGGTCCTGCGGCAACAGCGGCGGCTCGGGATATTTCTCGTCGAGATATTCCAGAATCGCCAGAGACTGCACGAGCGGCTGCCCCTCGCCGTCGATCAGCGTCGGCACCACGCCTTCGGGATTGAGCTTGTGGTAGTCGGCCGCGAACTGGTCGCCTGCGAGCAGGTCGAGCGTGACCTTCTCCATCGCCAGCCCCTTGAGGCGTAGCGCGACACGCACCCGGAACGCGGCCTGCGAGCGCCAGTAGGTGAAGAGCTTCATGTGGCGCTAGTTCGTTGGACGCGTTGGGACGATCCCGATCGGCGTAAAGGTGTAAACAGCCTCACCCTTCTGGTTGAACATCGTCCATTTGATCAGAACGATGCCCTGCGGCTTTGTTTTCGATGGCGTCAGAGCGATGACCTCGCCTTCGACATGCAGTTCGTCCCCCGCCCGCACGGGTAGCATCCAGCGCAGATTATCGACACCGAGACCGATCATCGGATGCGGGCCGAACGGCTTGATCTGCACGGTCAGACCCATCCCAATCGCGGCCGTGTGCCAGCCGGATGCCGCCAGGCCCTTGAACAAGGTCTTTTGCGCCGCGGCGTCGTCGAGGTGCATCGGCTGCGGATCGAATTCGGCCGCAAACCGCTTGATGGCCTCCTCGGTGACCTTGAGGGCCCCGCTCTTGAACTTCATGCCGAGCGTGAAATCGTCAAACCACTCGATCATCGCCGGCCTTTCGCATCGATGGAGTGGTTACCCGGCCGCCTTCACGGTCACGCGGGTGCCGGCTTTCACGGCAGCGAGCGCCTTCGCATCGCCGATGAGCGTGCCGAAAATATTGCACGGGCTCGCGAGCCGGCATTCATTGCCCTGGGAAATCGGCGTGCGGCCGTAACCCAAAGCGATGCACGGACCGTCCGGCCAGTAGGCGACCTCGCCCGGCGTCACGACCGCGCGGGCATCCGCCTCGCGCGCCACGCTTACCGGCACATTGAAATAGACTTCCTCTCCCCAGGTCATCACGCGCGCGTCGTAAGGAAGCTTGGCGAGCACCGCCTGGGCGGTCGGCGTGTCGATGAGTTCGGCCTGAAGCGTGAGCGTGCCGAAATCGAATGTAATTCTCGGCATGTTATCCTTACGCGATGCCGAAGGTGAAACCGCTCAGGTGAGCTCGACGGTCTCGAAGTCCGCCGGCAAGATGATCTCCAGCACTTCGGCGTCGTCCGAATAGTCGAGCACCTTGTGCTTGATGCGTGGCGGCTGGATCCACGCAGTGCCCGGACGCATCACGTGCGCGCCCTGCCCTTCGAGTTCGGTCTTGATCCAGCCCTTGAGCACATAGATCATCTGAAATTCGACGTCGTGATAATGCAGCTTGGAGACTTCCTCCGGGCGGCACGGCGGCACGAAGCGGATGACGTGCGCCTGCACCCTGCCGCTGGTCGCCTTGGCCATGCCGAGGTCGCGGTACTTGGCGTAGCGCCGCAACCCGATCTCGAAATCCTCTTCGCTGTGATGGCTGACGCGAAAAATGTGCGACGTGGGCTTGAGCTTCGCCGGCGCTGCGCGCTTCCCCGCTGCGGCGCGTGAAGGCTTTGCACGTGACTTAGCCATCGGTTTGCGCGCTGCCGAACGGCGCGCGCTGGTTTTGGTCCTTGCCATGACTTTCTCCGCCCCCAACCTGCCCACCCGACAGATTGCGCGGTCAGACGGCCTGCGGTCAACGGCAGGCGGAAGCTATTGATTTACAAGATAAATCAGTGGAGGCGGAACAGGCCGTCGACGGCCTTCAATTCGGCCGGCTTGATGAGTCCCGAGTGCGCGACCGTGACTGAGTGCAGGGCTCCGTCGAGCTTCGCGCGCCAGAACTCAAGAAAACGCTGCAATTCCGGGAATTTCGGGCAAAGATCGTAGTCCTGCCAGACATAGGACTGGAGCAGCCAAGGATGATCCGGACGCTTGTAGAAGATATGCGCGGTGGTGAGCCCGTATCCGGCGAGCTGACGCTGGAAGTCACTGCTGGCCATTTTGGTCCTCCAGGAATCTGCGGAGACTCAAATTCTCAGGCACGCGACGGTTCCATTGCAAGCCTAAAAGATGAATAAATTGTTTACAATCAAGACATTAGCAGCAATGTGCTAGCAGTGCTGATAATTCGGCAAAAGCTACTAGCAGTCGACGCCAATGAGTGCTAAGAAATTTTCATCGAGCCCTTGTGGCTCACATTGGCGTGAACTATCTCCGCGCCAGGCGGCCCGATGGGGCACTTACCAGCACGGCCGCCATCCCAAAATACCTAGTCCAACAAGCACTTAGGAGAATACCCATGAAATTCCGCCCGCTTCACGACCGCGTCGTCGTCAAGCGCATCGATGCCGAGGAAAAGACGTCCGGCGGCATCATTATTCCCGACACCGTCAAAGAGAAGCCCTCCCAGGGCGAGATCGTGGCTGTTGGTCCGGGCGGCCGCGACGAGGCCGGCAAACTGATTCCGATCGACCTCAAGGTCGGCGAGCGCGTCCTGTTCGGCAAGTGGTCGGGCACCGAGGTCAAGATCGACAACGTCGATCTCCTGATCATGAAGGAAAGCGACATCATGGGCGTTCTCGAAGAGACCGCCACTGCCCGCAAGAAGGCCGCGTAACTCGCGCCTTATCCAGACAATCAACGGAGCAATGTAAATGGCTGCCAAAGACGTCAAATTCTCCGTCGACGCGCGCGATCGCATGCTGCGCGGCGTCGACATCCTTGCGAATGCCGTGAGGGTTACGCTGGGCCCGAAGGGCCGCAACGTCGTGCTCGACAAGTCGTTCGGCGCACCGCGCATCACCAAGGACGGTGTGACGGTCGCCAAGGAAATCGAGCTCGAAGACAAGTTCGAGAACATGGGCGCGCAGATGGTGCGCGAGGTCGCTTCCAAGACCTCCGACGTTGCCGGTGACGGCACCACCACGGCGACCGTGCTCGCGCAGGCGATCGTGAAGGAAGGCGCCAAGGCCGTGGCCGCCGGCATGAACCCGATGGACCTCAAGCGCGGCGTCGACCTCGCGGTCGATGCGGTGGTCGAGCACCTCAAGGCCAACTCCAAGAAGGTCACCTCGAACGACGAGATCGCCCAGGTCGGCACCATCTCGGCGAACGGCGACAAGGAGATCGGCGACTTCCTCGCCAAGGCGATGGCCAAGGTCGGCAACGAAGGCGTGATCACGGTGGAAGAGGCGAAGAGCCTCGAGACCGAACTCGACATCGTCGAGGGCATGCAGTTCGACCGCGGCTACATCTCGCCTTACTTCATCACCAACGCCGACAAGATGCGCGTCGAGTTCGACGACGCCTACATCCTGATCTGCGAGAAGAAGCTCTCGGGCTTGCAGGAGCTGCTCCCGCTGCTCGAAGCGGTGGTGCAGACCTCCAAGCCGCTCGTCATCATCGCCGAGGACATCGAGGGCGAGGCTCTGGCCACGCTCGTCGTCAACAAGCTGCGCGGCGGCCTCAAGGTCGCTGCCGTGAAGGCTCCGGGCTTCGGCGATCGCCGCAAGGCCATGTTGCAGGACATCGCGGTCCTGACGGGCGGCCAGGCGATCTCGGAAGACCTCGGCATCAAGCTTGAGAACGTGACGCTCGCCATGCTCGGCCGTTCCAAGAAGGTGATGATCGAGAAGGAGAACACCACCATCGTCAACGGCGCCGGCAAGAAGTCCGACATCGAGGGCCGCATCCAGCAGATCAAGGCGCAGATCGAGGAGACCACCTCGGACTACGACCGTGAGAAGCTGCAGGAGCGTCTCGCCAAGCTCGCGGGCGGCGTCGCGGTGATCCGCGTCGGCGGCGCGACCGAGGTCGAGGTGAAGGAGCGCAAGGATCGCGTCGACGACGCGATGCATGCAACCCGCGCGGCGGTCGAGGAAGGCATTCTCCCCGGCGGCGGCGTTGCGCTGCTCCGCGCCATCGAGACGCTGAAGAAGGTCCGTACGCAGAACGACGACCAGAAGACCGGCGTCGACATCGTGCGCAAGGCGCTGTCCTATCCGGCACGCCAGATCGCCATCAATGCGGGCGAGGACGGCTCGGTGATCGTCGGCAAGATTCTGGAAAAGGATCAGTACGCCTACGGCTTCGACGCGCAGTCGGGCGAGTACGTCAACATGGTGTCGAAGGGCATCATCGACCCGACCAAGGTGGTGCGTCAGGCACTCCAGGGCGCGGCGTCGGTCGCGGGCCTGCTGATCACCACCGAGGCGATGGTCGCCGAAGTGCCGAAGAAGCAGGGCGCGGGCGGCGGCGGCGGTATGCCCCCGGGCGGTGGGATGGACTTCTAAGTCCAGCCAATCGACGATCTAGAAATGTGAAGGCCCGGGAGAAATCCCGGGCCTTTTTCCATGTGCACAGCATGGTACAATGAGTCATGAGGCGCCCATGAACGTGCAGATTCAGCGACCGATGGATAGCTCGGCGTTCCTCGCATGGGCCGAAGGACGCGAGGGACGTTATGAGTTGGTCAATGGGCACGTCGTCATGATGACGGGCGGTTCCCGCGGCCACGCGGTCATCGTGCGCCGGCTTGCGAGCGCACTTGAGCAACGACTCGATGGCGCTCGGTGGACCGTACTGACATCGGACTTTGCAGCGAGGATTGCGTCGCAGACCGTGCGTTATCCGGATGTGATTGTCGACGTAGCCGCCGGTCCGCTGAGAGATTTGGCCGCGACAGCGCCTTCGCTGATAGCGGAAGTTCTCTCGCCTTCTTCGGTGACGGCCGATCTCGGCGACAAGGCTGCGGAATACTTCCACCTTACCAGCCTGTTGGCCTACCTTGTCTTGTCGCAGGATGAGGCGAAGGCGTGGGTTTGGCTGCGAGGTGAGGCCGGCTTTCCGGCGGGCGCCGAGGTGATCGCGGGGCACGAGGGGCTCATTCGAATTCCGGCCCTCACCGTCGAACTGCCGCTTGCGGAAATCTACAAGGACTTTCCAGCCCCCGAAACAAACTAGGGCACCGCCCCAAAAAGCCAACGACCACGAACCAGCGGCGCGTACATCCGGCGCCGCCCGTCGTGGCCGCTTCGCGGCAATAACGCGCCGCGTATCGTCAAGATAGCTGTGGCGTGTGACAGGGGCATGTAGCCCCAAAAATGCTAACGACCACGAAGGAACGGTGCGCTTACATCCGGCGTCACCAGCTCTATCCGTGGTCGTCCAGGCGACGGAGCCTTTCGGCTCAACACCGCCGTCTGAACCTATATGGTAGGCCCATGGTGGTTATTCAATGGTTAACGGAATGAAAAGTTCCGGCAAGGTCTATGTCGGCATTGGTGGCTGGAACTTCGAGCCGTGGCGCGGCGTGTTCTATCCCGACAAGTGGCCGCAGGCGAAGGAACTCGAATACGCGGCCGGCAAGCTGACCGCCATCGAGATCAATTCCACCTACTATGGCTCGCAAAAGCCGGAGACGTTCCGCAAATGGGCCTCCCAGACGCCCGATGGCTTCAAGTTCTCGGTGAAGGCCTCGCGCTTTTCCACGAACCGCAAGGTGCTCGCCGAAGGCGCGGACTCGGTGAAACGGTTTCTTACCTCAGGGGTGACCGAACTTGGCGACCGGCTCGGACCCCTGCTCTGGCAGTTCGCGCCCACCAAGAAGTTCGACGAGGCGGACTTCCGTTCGTTTCTTGAACTGCTGCCGCAGAAGCAGGACGGCTTGGCGCTCCGCCATGTTGTCGAGGTGCGGCACGACAGCTTCCGCACGCCGGCGTTCATCGCACTGATCCGCAAGTTCAATGTCGCGGTTGTGTGCGCCGAGCACGCGACCTACCCGGGCATCGCGGACGTGACGTCGGATTTCGTCTATCTGCGTCTGCAGAAGGGCAAGGACACGCTTCCCGCCGGCTATCCGCCGAAGGAGTTGGATGCCTGGGCCAAGCGCTTCCAGGCATTCGCCTCAGGCGGCGTTCCGAAGGATCTCGATCAGGTCGACGCTGACAACGCGCCGAAGCCCGCGCCGCGCGACGTGTTCGCCTACGTGATCCACGAGGGCAAGGTGCGTGCGCCTGCCGCCGCGATGGAATTGATCAAGCGGCTGTAGGGCGTCTACAACTTCTCGCCCATTCCCTTCAGCTCGGCCGTCGCCGCGATACCTTCGAGAAACCCGCGCGGGCATTCCTTCGCGGCGGACTGGAACAGCTTCACCGCTTCGTCGCGGCTGTTCTGGATCAGCAGATACTGGCCGCCGTAGAAATTCGCCTCGCAGGTGTGCGCTTCCTTCAGCGCCGGATTCGGATCGTCCGCGGCGATCAGCGCACCGTCCGGCTTCAGCTCGCCGGCAAACATCGAGAGCAGCGGCGCGGGCCAGCCCTTCATCTCGACATCCTTCAGCCCCTTGCCCCCCGCGAGCACGCCCTTCTGCTTGCCGCGCCGCTCGGCGATGTCCTGCCACAACACCGCGTAGGCATTGCGCCGCTCCAGCCGCGCCGCGAGCTTCATGTCGGCCTGCGCCTTGGCGCCAGCGCCGCCCGCAAGGTACAGCGCGCCGCGCGCGATGTAGGCGTTCACGTTGCGCCGATTGTATTTGATCGCCGTCGTGTAATCTGAGATGGCGCGTTCGGCCTCGCCTTTCGCCCCATACGCATTGGCGCGGTTGAAATACGCGGAAGCCAAGCGCGCATCGTGCTTGATCGCGGTGCCGAAGTCCTCGATCGCGGCGTCGAACTCGCCCCTGTCGCTGCGCGCGGTGCCGCGGTTGTTGAAGGCGCGCGCGTTCTTTGGCTCGAGCTTGATCGCCGCGTCGTAGTCGGCAATGGCGCCGGCCTGATCGCCGTTGGCGGCATGCGCGTTGCCGCGATTGTAGTAGGCGGCGGCGCGGCTTTTCGGCTTCTGCTTGCCGTCCTCGATGACGCGCGTGCAGCCCGCGACGGCCGCATCGTGGTCCTTTACCTGCGCGCAGGCCGCGACGTCGCGCGGACCAGCCTTGTCGCCTCGCGCGGCCATCTCGCGTTCCGCGGAATAACCCGTGGGCCGGCGAACGGTCCGCCTTTTCGGCGCGGCTGCCGGCGGCGCCGCAACCACGGTAGCGGGCGTATCGTCGCGCTTGTAGCGCGGCCGCGTATCGGCCGGCACCGCCGCTGCGGCTGCGCCTTTCTTGGCCCCGACGGCGCGCTTGGCCGCGTTAGCCGGTTGCGGCTGCGCATCGGCCGCGCCGCCGGTGCATAGAAAAGCAAAAGCTGAACACAACAGAACGAGACGGCGCATGTTGGCTCCCATGCGTTTGAGCGACGAACGAATGCGTATTGAGCCGCGCGCCGAAACGCAAGCGTTGCGTCACTCCGCCGGTTGTACCGCCGGACGGGCCTGCGCGCGCCTGCTCTCCGCGCCAACGACAAGCGCACTGATGGCGAACGTGTTGAGCGCGCCGAGCACCGCGATCGCCGCACCGACGCCGAGCACGGTATTGAAGCCGCCCTGCTCGTAGAGGCGCCCGATGCCCCACGCGGCCGGCCCCGCCATGGTGAAGATGAGAAAGAAACGGAGCGCATAGATGCGCCCGCGCCACGCCGGCGGCGCGTAGCGGGCGAGTACGAAATCGTTGACCGTCACCTGCCCGTAGATCGCCGCGACCGCGAGCGCGAGGCTCGGCAGCAGCCACCAGCCGCTGGCGTAGATGGCGAGCAGAATGCCGATCACCTGGATGCCGGCGATGTACGACATGACCAGATGCGGCGTCATCCGCTCCACCGCGCGCCCCATGGTGAACTGCGCCATCCCGCCGCACAGGAACACCGCGGTCGCCAGCGCGCCGACCTGCGCCAGCGGCATGCCGGACGCCATGCGCTGCTGCACCAGCTTCGGCAGCATAATGGTGATGGCGTTGAACACCAGCCCGACCCAGAACGCGAGCAGCAGGAACATGATGACGACCGCGATCGTCAGCCCCTTGCTCAATGCCACATCCTGGTCGGGCGCCTGCACCACGCGCTTGCCGCCGTCGTCGGGCACGAATGCCAGATAGGCAAAGCCCGTCAGGATGAAGAACGCCGCCGGAATGAAGAATGCGAAGCGCCAGCCGAGCCAGGCCGCGATCACCGCGGTGCATCCGCTCGCGATCGACACGCCGATATTGCCGCAGATGCCGTTGAACGCCATCGTGCGCCCGCGCACCACCGCGGCGTCGACCACCATCGGCGTCCCCACCGGATGATAGATCGCCGCGAACACGCCGACACCGAACAGCGCGATTGCGAGCGTCTCGAAACTCTCCGACATGCCGACCAGCACGCAGCAGATGCCGGTGCCGAAGAAATACAGCGCAATCATGTTGCGCCGGCTCCAGTTGTCGGCGAGCCAGCCGGACGGCAGCGCGAACAGGCCGAACGCCGTGAACGCCGCGGTCGAAAGCACGAGCAGCTCGCCGTAGGAGCGGCCGTAAACGGCTTCGAGCCCAATCACGACGGTCGGGAAGATCAGGATCACGTAGTGATCGAGAAAATGCGCCCAGTTGAGAAAGCCGATCGAACGCCGCCGCGCGCTTTCGGCCGTCAGGAGCACTTGTTTTTCGTTCATGTCGGTCCCGGCAGGGGCGCGCCCGCTCCGGACGCGCCCGAGCTATAGCGCGGCCCCTCGGCTTCTCCCATTCGGTTTTTGCAAATCAGGGTGGACTCCTGAACAACCTTCTCGTTACCGTGGGTTGCAGATCGGGGTAGAAACTGCCGAAGTGGCGCGGGGGCGTCGTCATGCGTCGCTTAGTTGTATGCGTCACGGCGGTTTTGGCCGCGGGGCTCGGCACCATCCAGTCGGCAGCCGCCGAAGCCGAGGGCGATGCCGCGGCGGTCGCGCACCTCCTGTTCTTCAGCGGGACCGACATCTGGCGCAACGGCGCATTCTCGCACGGCGGCTTTCTCTGGTCGTATCAAGGGCTTAACCAGGACGGTCCGGTCTTCAAGCTGCTCCTCAACGGCGGGCTCTACCGCTACCGTTCCGGCACCATCGAGATCACCGGCCGCCAGACGATGGGCGCGGCACTGCCCGGCTGGCGCTGGAACCGGCCGGGATTTGAGGTGACGGTGTTTGCCGGGCTCGACGTGCAGGATCACCGCTACCTCCCGGACGACCCGGGCAACCGCCTGCGCGGCACCCGTCTGGGCGCACGCGGCGGCTTCGACGTCTGGTACGAGCCGTTGCGCGACGGGATGGTTACGGCCTCGGCCTCGTTATCCACAGTCGGCAAGAGCTACTGGACCCGCGCCGCGGCGGGCTGGCGCTTGTTCGACATGATCTGGCTCGGCCCGGAATTCCTGGCCTGCGGCGACGATAGCTATCGCCAGCTGCGCTTCGGCGCGCACGTCACGAGCTTTCGGTTGTCGTCGTACGAATTCTCCGTCGGCGCCGGCTGGGCCACCGACACCGACCAGCGCAGCGGCGCGTATGGCCGTGTCGGCATGATCTACCGGCCGTTCGAACGGGCGCTGCAGACCGAGAAGCCGGCACCGTTTTGAACGGGCGCGTGAAGAAGAAGCAACCGCCTCAATTCCCCTTCGGCCCGTGCGCCTCGGGGAAGAACAATTCCTGCCACGCCGCCGGCATGTTTTTGAGCGCGCCGACCTTGTGCATGAAGCCGTAAATCTTCATCACGTTCTCGGGCTCCGGCGCGTAGGAGAATTCCGGATCGCCGATAGGGGGGCGCAATCTAATGACAAAGACGATAGACGATCGAGGAAAGCCTATCATGTCCATGACGCTCAAACCTGTCACACCAGCCGTCGGCGCGGAAATTTCCGGCGTCAATCTGGCGCAGTTGAGCGATACGGAATTCTTGGCAATCGAGCAGGCCTGGAACCGGCATTCGGCGCTCCTGTTCCGTAGCCAGATGCTGACCGACGACGACCTGCTGGCGTTCTCGCGCCGCTTCGGCGAACTCGATCCGCCGCCGATCCAGGAGCACGGCCGCCAGTCGCCCGAAGGCTATCCCGACATCTATGTCGTCTCCAATGTGCTCGACGACAAGGGCGCACCGATCGGCGCGCTCGGCGCGGGCGAGGCCGTGTGGCACACCGACATGAGCTATCTGCAAACGCCGCCCGACGCCTCGATGCTCTATTCGCTCGAAGTGCCGCCAACGGGCGGCGACACCTGGGTGCTCGGCATGCAGGCCGCGTGGTCGACGCTGCCCTACGCGCTCAGGACACAGGTGCGCGGCCGCCGCATCAAGCATGACGGCACCTACAACAGCGGCGGTTACCTGCGCAAAGGCGTGACGCCGACCGACGATCCGCACAAGGCGCCGGGCGCGTGGCATCCGGCGGTGATCGCACATCCGTCGACCGGCGCGCCCTCGCTCTATCTCGGCCGGCGGCGTAACTCCTATGTGGAAGGCCTGGCGCCGGCGGAGTCCGACGCACTGCTCGACGCGCTGTGGGCGCACATCGAGCGCGAGGATTTGCGCTACCAGCACCGCTGGCGCGTCGGCGATCTCCTGCTATGGGACAATCGCTCCACCATGCACCGCCGCGACCCGTTCGATAGCGCCACGCGCCGCGTGATGCACCGCACGCAGATCAAGGGGAAAGCCGCGCCGCGCGCGTGGGCGGAGGCGGCTTAATCCAGCGTCCTTCCAATGGCCGGGTGCAAGAGTGCTGGACCTATGGACGCGAAATCGCGAGATCGTGAGAACTATCGATAACCGAACGGCTTACCATTGCGATGGGCGACAACCGGAGATTCCCTATGCGAACCCTTCCCTTACTTGGCGCACTCGCGTTGTTCGGCTTGGTCCAGCCCGCCAGCGCGCAAATGTGCGGCGCACCGGGCCAGCAAGCTCAGGACTCGACCCCCGCACAAGGCATGGGAGGCATGATGTGCGGCGGCATGGGCGCTGCGGCGCAAGACGATCCGATGGCGGACAAGCCGGCTCAGAAGCCGCGGGCCAGCGGTATGTGCCCCTGCTGCGGCAAGATGGCGATGATGCGCGGCGGCGGAAGGATGCAGCAACATCAGGGAATGCCGGGCATGGAGCAGCCCAAGCAACAATGAGGCTCCTATGATCGTAGCGAGGCGGAGCGCGATGCTTGGCGGCGGCGCGGCCCTTGCGTCGCTTGCTCTCACTCGCGCAACCGCCGCCGAGCCTGCCCATATCGCGGTAACCAAAGGCCCCGGCTGCGAGTGCTGCGAGGGATGGGCGAAGCATCTCAGGGCGAACGGCTACGCCGTGTCGGTAACGGAATCAGATGACTTGGACGGCGTGAAAACCAAGCTCGGCATTCCTGACGATTTGCGCACCTGCCACACCGGCCAGATCGGCGACTATGTGCTCGAAGGGCACGTCCCTGCCGTCGCGGTCGCCTATCTGCTCCGCGAGAAACCAGACGGCATGATTGGTCTGGCGGTGCCGGGAATGCCGGTCGGGTCACCCGGCATGGAAGTGAAGGGTGCGAAGCCGGATGAATATTCGGTAATCCTGTTTGGTCCTGCGGGCCAGCGCATCTGGGGCAAATTCAAAGGGACATCCCGGATTCCGTGACGACCGCGTGCCGCCCTAAGGCGCCACCGACCGCTCGATGAGCAGGCGCCTCACTGCTGTCATCGCCGCCTTGAATCCGGCATTCCAGGCTGCATCCTGCTTGCGGTCCCCCCGCCGAGGCAGCGCATCCATGATCGCCTGCCTCTCCTGCCCGCGCGCGATGTTTGCCGTGTCGGACAGAAAGACAAAGAGCGGCACGAGCGAATAGCCCAGACGGCCCCGAGCGCGTTCACGCTCGAAGTCCATGCCGTCTCGGATGATCTCTTCAATGTCGCGCATGGCACCGGCAAGTTGTCCCGGCGCCACAATACCTCAAAATAAGTTATTGGCAAATCGCTTATCTGATCCGCTTGATGACCCGTATCGCCTCGATGGGATCGAACCCGATCGCCGCCGCGATGTTTACCAGCTCAACGGCATCGATGCGCTTCTGCCCGCGCTCGTAGTCCGTCACGTACGACTGATAGCGGCCGAGACGCTTGGCCACCTTGGCCTGCGTCAAGCCCTTCTTCTCCTCACGCTTCTGGCGGAGAAAGTTCACCAGCGCGGTGTGTCGCGGCGAGGCAAAGGTACGTGCCATTCCGGCCCCTCAGAAGAGGGGCTGGAAAGTAAAACTGATTTGCCGTTAAACTCAAAAAGAGTTATTTGCGCACGCAATTCGCGTTTCACAAAGCGGCGGCCCCCAGATCAGGCCGAGGCGGAGGAAACGAAAGTCTGCTGGTTCTCACGCCCGGCGCTACACTTCGGCGAGTTTGAAGAATATTTGTAAATTTTTGCGAGAATTTGTTGCAAGGTGTGCAATTTTATACAGACAACTTCCGGTGAAAGCGTCTACTCTGGACAATGCGGGGTTTATTCGCTCCGCCAAGAAAACGTGGTCGGCATCAGCGCGAACTGCTGTCGCTGAAACAGTTCGGATTACCCGGACTGAGCGGTGCTCGTTCGTCGCTCCGAATGGCGCGGCTACGCATATCGGAGCCATTTTCAGTGGCCACACAGGGAGTAAGCTTCATGCAAACGCATTCTATTTCTCCTCTGATAGCGGCAGGTTTGTTCGTTGGAGCCTGTGTTCTGTCCGGCGCTGCGCTGGCAGTGGAAATCAAGGTCGGAGAGCCCAATAGGGAGGTCCTCTGTCCCCACCCGGCAACGCTGCAACTGACCGCGACCGCGACACAGTCAATCAGTGCGGTCGACTTTCCGAATGCATTACCGGCCGGCCAGGGGGTGCGGGTCCTCAACGTAGCCGGGACGGACCAGTTCTTTCGCTATACCTTCAACTGGACAGTCTCCGACAAGCTGTGCTGCGAAATCAGCAAGGGCAAGTTGACCGTCAAATTCAATTGGAACAACGGTGGCAATGATACTGTCGGCATCGTCCATAACGGCGTGTCGGTGCCCCAGCAGGGAGGATATATTTGGGGTGCGTCCGGTACCAGCACTGGAACGGTCGCTTACACTGGAGGCCCGTTGCCGCAGAAGACAGTCGTTATCGATCTGAGCGCGGCGTCTTTAAGCTATGCGACTCAGGACAATCGCCTCAGCTTCAACGTGCAAGACGACTCGACGGTGGTATCCGCTGTTCTCGAAATCAGTGGCTGTTGCGTGAGCCATCACAAATGAACTGTGTGTGACAGCGAGGAGAGGCCGCCCGAGCGGCGGCCTCTCCTCATCGGCTTGATGCGTAGAAAACAAACCCGATTACGAAAGAGAGGAAGCTATGGCGGTTCGTATCCTTGCCCCGCTCATGTGCGGAGCCGTTCTGATACTCGCCATGACGGGGAGCAGTCTCGCAAAGCACAAGGTATGGCATCCGTGCGACCCTTGGGGACCTTGGAGTGAATCGAAATCCTGCAAACAAGTGAATTTCTGTTTCGGCTCCGGCCATAAGAGGACTATCGTGCAGTTGACGAGAACCCGCGAATGTCGAAACGGGATGCAACAACAAAATAAGCAGAGAACTTACTGCGGCTGCCCATGATCTGCGACTCAACGCCAGACGAGAAGCGCGGAGAGCGTTCGAACGGCGGGGCCGGCACAAGGCGGTAGATCGCGACGCGATCTCGCCAGCTCAACGCCGAAAAAGGAAGCGTTGAGTTTCCAAACGCAAAGCGGCCCCGCCGAGGCGGGGCCGCATCACATGCAAAATTCTCGCGCGCGTTACTGCTTCGGCGCCGTAACCGGTGGCGCCGGGGTGACGGGTGCCGGAGTTGGCGCGGGTGCTGAGCGCTCCACCGCCGGATTGTTGGCGGCAGTCTGCGTCCTGTCGCTCGGCGAGAACATGAACAACCCGCCGACGACCAGCGCGATCGCCACCAGCGCGATCACCGGGCCATAGCCCGAGCCGTCACGTACGGCGGCGTCGTCGAGGTATGCGTCGCGACGCCCCAGATCGCGGTTGAGATCTCTGTTGTCGTCCAACATTGAAATCCTCCATCTGCGTTGTGTCCTTGAAAACGCCCGGCGCGGGCAGGCGTTCCCCGATTCGAACAGCAACCGAGGATAAGATTTCAATTTAGTCCTTGACATTCTCAATAATTAGGATTATCAGCTGGGATAACCTGTTCCCGCCAAGGGAAGTCTCGAGCGTCACGAGGCTGGGGACAGGGGCGGCGGCCGGATGTTGGGGTGCAAAGACGGACACCCCGCCCCGGTAGCCGAAGCTGCACGGTCCCGGCGCGCCCGCTGGCGCGACACTTGGGGCTCACGGTGGCAGCGCCGTACGGCGGTTACCGTCCGCCAGGCGCCGTCGATAGCTCCGCAGCGGTGGTGAGGCTTCCGCGCCTGAAAGGGAAGGAAGCCTGAAAAGTAACGACCACCGGGGGCCGTGCCGAATAAGGCTTCAAACACCGCG
>Ga0190272_10000573_pt1 | contig 18900 bp, 13 predicted proteins | sample Popmic504T_FD_133746 | JGI IMG/M metagenome (GOLD analysis project Ga0190272, IMG submission 133746) | Populus adjacent soil microbial communities from riparian zone of Shoshone River, Wyoming, USA - 504 T | ecosystem: Environmental > Terrestrial > Soil > Riparian zone | place: USA: Wyoming... | reverse complement strand
GCGCAGGTCGACGTCGAACGCGCGCAACGTCTCGATGGCGAACGCGGTGCCGAGGTCCGCGGTGGTCGCGCCGACCCGGCCGGCCACCAGCAGGGCGGCGGCCTCCTCGATGCGACACCCCGCCTCGCGCCAGATGTGGATCGCCTCGGCGAGCGCGCGGTCGCGCCGCGCCGGATCCGGCGAGCACAGCGCGCCCAGCACCAGCGCCTCGGCCAGACCGGGATCGTCGTGCCGCTGTCGGGCCGCGGCCGCGGCCAACGCGGCGTCCGCCGCAGCGGCGGACCGCTCCCCGGTGACGGCGGCCACCCACCCGCGGGCCAGCAGCGCCTGCACGTGCCGCATCCCCTCGCCCAGCCGCACCGCCCGCTGGGCCAGCTGGTGGGCGATCACCGGATCGTCGGCCGCCCTGACCCGCGCCAGCCCGACCAGCGCGGACCCGATCCCGAGCACGTCGCGGTGCGGCTCGGCCAGCGCGAGGGCCTGCTCGTACACCGCCCTGGCCCTGGCCAGCTGGCCGCGCATCCGGTACACGTCGCCCAGCCCGCACAGCGGCCAGGCGAGCAGCCGCGACCCGGCGCGCTGGAACGCGTCGCGGGCCAGGGCGAAGTCGCGCAGCGCCGGGTCGACGGTGCCGAGCCGGGCCATCGCGGCCGCCCTGGTGGTGAGCGCCTGCGCCACCAGCAGCACGTCGCCGCACCGCTCGCCGAGCCGGACCGCGGCCGTCGCCTCGTCGACCGCCTGCCGTGGCATTCCCAGCTCGCCGAAGGCCGCGGCCCGCTGCACCCGCAGCCGCAGCAGCTGCAGCGCGTCGTCGCCGGCCTCGGCCGCGGCCAGCGCGCTCTCGCCGTGGGCCTCGGCCTGCCGCTGGTCGCCCTCGGCCGCGGCCAGCGCCGCCCGAACGGTGTGACCGGCGGCCAGCGCGGCCGGGTCGGCGCAGCGGCGAGCGATCGCCACCGCGCGGTCGGTGTCCGCGCGGCAGCCGACGTAGTCGCCCACCGCGCGGCGGGCGGCCGCGATCAGCGCGAGCCACCTAGCCTCGTCCGCGGAGTCCTGCGCGGTCGGCGCGGTCCGCTCGGCCAGCTCGAACACCGTGTCGAACTCGCCCAGGTTGTAGGCGATCGTGCCGAGCCGCCAGGCCAGCGCGGGGTCGATGAGGTCGTCGTCGCGGCCGGCGCGGCGGAAGCACTCGCGGGCGTCGGTGAGGTGTCCGCGCACCTGCCTGGCCTGGCCGAGCACCCGCTGGATGTCGGGGTCACCGGCGTGCTCCGGCGCGAGGGACGCGTCGAGGACGACCGCGACCTCCCCGCCGTTGACCAGCCGGGCGCCGTGCCGCGCCAGCAGGGCGCCGCTGGTCTGCCGGTCGCCGGCCGCGGTGGCGTGCCGCAGCGCCGGCCCGTACTCGCCGCGCCGGGTGTACTCGGCGGCCGCGGTGTGGTGCAGCTCGACCCGCAGGTCGGGTGCGCGCCCGAGCTCCTGGTCGAGGTGGTCGCGCAGCAGCCCGACGAGCGACCACCGGTCGCCGGGCAGGCGCCGCACCAGCCCGCGCCGGGCCAGGTCCGCGAGGAGTTCCGGCGCATCGGCGGTGCCGGCCGCCGTCGCGGACGCGGCGTCGACCTCCCCGATCACTGCCACCCAGCGCAGCAGCCGGCGCACGGGTTCGGGCTCGGCCCGGACGACCTCCTCGCACAGGTACTCGTACAGCCGCTCGCCGGGGCGGACCAGCCGGTCCATGGCGTCGCGGCACCCGTCCTCGTCGGCGCCGGGGCGCAGGGCCTGCACCGCGAGCCTGGTGGCGGCGGGCCAGCCGCCGGTGCGTTCCCACACGAGCCGGGGCAGGGCGGCCGCGCCGGTGGGGACGGCCGCCCTGACCAGCGCGGCGATCTCGGTGCGGCCGAGCGCCAGGTCCGGCGCGTGGATCTCGGTGACGAGGCCCTGCCCCCGCTGCCTGGCGAGGGAGAACGGCAGCTCGCGGCGCGACAGCAGCACGAGGTGCAGCCGCTCGTCGGCGTGCCGGCACAGTCCTTCGAGGAGCTCCTGCGCGGGGCTGTCGGGCGGCAGCTCGTGCACGTCGTCGACGACGAGCGCGACCCGGCGGGCGAGGGCGGTGCGGAGCAGGGCGCACAGCGCGGCGGCGCGACCGGCGGGGCCGTCGCCCCCGGTCGGCTCCGGCAGGTCGGCCGGGTCGGCGAGGTGGGGTCGCAGCGCGTCGTGCAGCGCGAGGGCGAACCCGGCGAGCGACGCGTCGCCCCCGTGCCGGACGGTGGCTGTGGTGACCGGCAGGGTTCGCGCCGCGAAGGACTTGCCCCAACCGGCGGCCGCGACCATGGTGCAGATCCGGTTGCCGGCCCCGGCGGCGAGCAGATCCCGCAGCGCCCGGCGACCGTCATGCGGCCACCCGGCAGTGTTGCCCATGCGCCCTCCGAATCGCCGGGGTTGTGCAACTCGTGATCACCGGTGCGGGGAGCGACGAGAATGGCGTACTCCGTGCCCTGTCTGGATGCCTACTTTAGTGGGGGTCCCCCGCCAATCGGTCACTCGACGCACATGTGATGGGGCCACGCGCGCTCCGACCCGGGCAAGTGTCGCGCACATAGAGTGAGATGGCTCGTCGTGCCACCCGGTCGCTGGGGCCTTCCACCCGGACGGCCGCCACAGATCAGGACGCAGCCGAACCCGAATGGATCAAATGCGTGGTCTTGATCACCCGATCCGGGGAAGCTTTCGCCCGACCGGTCACCTCAGACCGGTGCCCCTGGCACGCGCCGTGTCCACCAGAACGGCCAGCAGGCTCGGGTAGTCCAGGCCGGTGACGGCCCACATCCGGGGAAACATCGAGATGGGTGTGAAGCCCGGCATCGTGTTGACCTCGTTGACGACCAGCCGGCCGTCGTCGCCGACGAAGAAGTCGACCCGCGCCAGGCCCTGGCAGTCCAGCGCCCGGAACGCCGCGACCGCCATCGTCCGCAGCCGGTCCGTCACGGCGTCGTCGAGCTTGGCCGGGATGTCGAACTCGCACACGTCGTCGAGGTACTTGGCGTCGAAGTCGTACCAGCCGACCGTGTCCGCCGTGATCCTGATCTCCGCGGGGAGCGACGCCTCGACCCGGCCGTCGGCGAACTCCAGCACGCCGCACTCGACCTCGCGGCCCAGCACGGCGGCCTCGACCAGCACCTTGGGATCGGTCCGGCGGGCGGTGTCGATCGCCGCGTCCAGGTCGGCCCAGTCGGTGACCCTGGTGATCCCGATGGACGACCCGGCCCGCGCGGGCTTGACGAACACCGGCAGCCCCAGCCGCTCGCGCTGCCCCTGGGTCAGGGTCGCGGTTCCCGGGCGCAGCGTCACCGCGTCGCCGACCGGCAGGCCGTCGGCGGCCAGCAGCTTCTTCGCGAACTCCTTGTCCATGCCGACGGCGCTGGCCAGCACCCCGGCGCCGACGTAGGGCAGGCCGGCCAGCTCCAGCAGGCCCTGGATCGTGCCGTCCTCGCCGAACGCGCCGTGCAGCACCGGGAACACCACGTCGACGCCGGAGAACACCTCCCCGGCATGGCCGGGCTCCAGCAGCACCAGCCCACCACTCGTCGGGTCGCCGGGCAGGGCGAGCGCGGTGTTGGCCTCGACGCGCGGCAGTTCGCGGCCGTGGAAGCTCAGCGCGGCCGGGTCGCCGGACCCGAGCACCCACGCGCCGTCGGGCGTGATCCCCACCGGGATGACCTCGAAGCGGTCACGATCCAGGTGGGCGAGGACGCTGCCGGCCGAGACGCACGACACGGCGTGCTCGCCGCTGCGTCCGCCGAACACCACTGCGACGCGGGTCTTGGGTCCGCTCATGGCGGCGACCCTACCTGTGGATAACTCGTGAGCGCCTCATGGTGCTCCAGCACCAATTGCCACTCACGACTAACTTGACACTGTCACGTTGACAGTGTCAAGGTTGCCCCATGGACGACGCCGCGCTGTACACCATCGACGAGCTCACCGAGCTGGTCGGGGCGGCGCTGTCGGTCGACTACGACGGCGCGCCGACCGGTCGGGTACGCGACGTGCCCGACCAGCGGGCCATCCGCTGGTACGTCACCCGCGGGCTGGTCGACCGGCCGGTCGCCACCCGCGGCCGGGTCGCCCTCTACGGCCGGCGCCACCTGTTGCAGCTCGTGGCGATCAAGCGCCGGCAGGCCGGGGGGCGGTCGCTGGCCGACATCCAGGCCGAGCTCGCCGGCGCCACCGACCGGACGCTGGCCGCGGTGGCGCGGATCGAGGGCGACGCCGCCCGGCCGGTCGCGCGTCCGGTTCCGGCGCCGGCCCGGGCCCGCTTCTGGGTCGACCGCCCGACCTCTCCGGTCGGGGTCGTCGCCGTTTCCTCGGCCGCCGTACCCACGGCGGCGGCTGTCGCGGGGCCCGAGGTGTTCGCGGAAAGCGTTGCGCTGCAAGGCATCCGGCTCGCACCCGGGGTGACCCTGCTGATCGAGAACGGCACGGCCGACCCGGCCGCCGTGTACCTGGCGGCCCGGCCGCTGCTGGACCTGCTCGCCGCCGGCGGGCCCGCCTGCGAGGAGGAGCGATGACCGTACTACTGCCGACGCTGCCCACCACCGACTACGAGGCGGCGAGCGAGGACGCCGGGCTGGGCGCGCTGGCCACCGACCGCGGCAACCTGCCACTGGAGACGATCGACGTGGCAGCGGCCATCACGGGCCTCACCGCCCGGGTCGTGCTGAGCCAGGGTTTCCGCAACCCCCACGAGGTGCCGCTGGAGGCCACCTACGTCTTCCCGCTGCCGGACCGCGCCGCGGTCACCGGCATGCGCATGGAGGCCGACGGCCGGGTGGTGGACGGCGTGCTCAAGGAACGCGGCCAGGCCCGCGCCGACTACCAGCAGGCCATCAGCGAGGGCCGCCGGGCGTCGATCGCCGAGGAGGAGCGGCCCGACGTGTTCACCATGCGGGTGGGCAACATCGCGCCGGGCGAGGTGGTGACCGTGCGGCTCACCCTCGACCAGCCGCTGCCCTACGCCGACGGCGCGGCGACGTTCCGCTTCCCGCTGGTCGTGGCGCCGCGGTACATCCCCGGTGCCGCGCTGCCAGGGGAGTCCGTCGGCAGCGGGTGGGCGCCGGACACCGACGCGACGCCGGACGCCTCACGGATCACCCCGCCGGTGCTGCTGCCGGGGTTCCCGAACCCGGTCGCCCTGTCCATCGGGGTGGACGTCGACGCCGGCGGGCTGCCGCTGGCCGGGATGCGGTCGAGCCTGCACACGGTGCGGGCCGACCCGGACAGCGACCGGCCGACGCACCTGAGCATCGAGCCGGGCGAGCGCGCCGACCGCGACTTCGTGCTGCGCCTGGACTACGGCCGGCCGGACGCCACCGCGCAGGCCCTCGTGCTGACCACCGACAAGGACAGCTCGGAGAACGAGGGCACGTTCCAGCTGACGGTGCTCCCGCCGACCGGCGCGGCCCCGGACCGGCCGCGCGACGTCGTCCTGGTGCTGGACCGCTCCGGCAGCATGGGCGGCTGGAAGATGGTCGCGGCCCGGCGGGCGGCGGCGCGGATCGTCGACACCTTCACCGACCGGGACCGGTTCGCCGTCCTGGCGTTCGACCACACCGTGGAACGGCCGGTGGGGCTGCCGTCCGGGCTGGTCGCCGGCACCGACCGGAACCGGTACCGCGCGGTCGAACACCTGGCGCGCACCGAGGCCCGCGGCGGCACCGAGATGCTCGAACCGCTGACCGAGGCCGTCGGGCTGCTCACCGACGAGGGCCGCGACCGGGTGCTGGTGCTCGTCACCGACGGGCAGGTGGGCAACGAGGACCACCTGCTGTCGTCGCTGTCCGACGGGCTCGCCGGCATCAGGGTGCACACCGTCGGCATCGACCGCGCGGTCAACGCCGGCTTCCTCACCCGGCTCGCGGTGACCGGCGGCGGACGGTGCGAGCTGGTGGAGTCCGAGGACCGGCTGGACGAGGCCGCCGAGCACATCCACAGCCGGATCTGCACCCCGCTGGTCACCGACCTGCGGCTGAACGTCGACGGCGGCAGCGACGGCGGGTTCGCCATCCAGGACGGGACCGTGGCCCCGGCCCGGCTGCCCGCCCTGTTCCCCGGCGTCCCGCTGGTGATCACCGGGCGGTGGCGTGGCACGGCGGCCGGCGCGGTGACGGTGACCGGCCGCGACGCCGCCGGTGAGCCGTGGTCGGTGGTCGTGCGGGCCGACGCCCCGGTGGCGGCCCCCGCGGTCGGGCCGATCTGGGCCAGGGCGCACCTTCGCGACCTGGAGGACCGCTACCTGGTGGCCGGACCGCAGGCGACCGGCGAGCTGGAACGGCGCATCGTCGCCACGTCGCTGCGCTTCGGGGTGCTGTGCCGGTTCACCGCGTACGTGGCGATCGACTCCAGGGTGGTGACCGACACCTCACAGGCGGGAGGCAGCGCACCGCACCAGGTGACGCAGCCGGTCGAGCCGGCGTCCGGTTGGGACATGCTCGCCGGCGGGCCACCGGTGCGGTTGGCGGCGATGTCCGCCATGCCGCCGGCGATGGCGACCGCCGACCTGGACATGGAGACGGCCGCGCCGATGTCGGCCGGGATGCCCACGGGGTTCGCCGCGGCGCCCCAGCAGACCCGGTTCGGCGGACCGCCCATGCCACCCGCCCCGTTGGGCCGAGCGGCACCGGCACCTGGTGGCGGTGGCGGACCGGCCCGGGGCGCCCGCAAGCGCGCGGCCGACGGCCGGACGGCGCCGGCCGACCCGCTGGCCTGGGCCCGCGCCCAGGCCGCCGACGAGGTGCGGCGGCTGAACACCGCCAGGGTGCCCGCCGGCGTCGGCCGGGTGCCGCTGCTGGCCGACCTCGGCAACCGGCTGCAGGCCATGGTGGTCGCGCTCGTCCACCAGGGGTTGCCGGCCGGTGACACCGACGAGCTGCGCAGGCTGGCCGACGACCTGCGGGCCGTCGACGCCGGCACCGCGGACGCGCTGTGGCGGCGGGCGGTGACCGCGCTGACCGCGTTCGCCGGGTCGATCACCCCGCCGTCGCGCACCCCCGGCCCGCCGGTCCGCCGGACGTTCTGGAAGCGCTGACCCACGCCCGGCCGCCACCGGACACCCACGCGGTGCTCCCGGTGGCGGCTGGTCCCGGTGGCGCGGGCTTGGCACAGTGGGCGTCGTGACGACACTGTCCCCCACCCCGCGGTCCACGGTGCGCAGAGGCCAGGAGCGCGCCCGCGACGACCGCGACGAGCTGTACGCCCTGCTCGACGCCGCGCTGGTGTGCCACCTCGCCGTGGTGCACGACGGCGTTCCGCTGGTGCTGCCGACCGGCTTCGGCCGCGACGGCGACACCCTCTACCTGCACGGATCGAGCGGCGCCGCGAGCCTGCGCTCGGCCACCGAGGCGCCGGTGTGCGTGGCGGTCACCGAGCTCGACGGCATCGTGTACGCCCGCTCGGTGTTCCACCATTCCGTGAACTACCGCAGCGCCGTCGTGCACGGCACCGCCCGCGTGGTCGATGACGACGAGAAGCTGCGGGGCCTGCGGGTGCTCACCGACCACCTGGCGCCCGGCTCGTGGGACTACTGCCGTCCGCCCAACCGGCGCGAGCTGGCCGCGACCACCGTGCTGGCCATGGACCTCACCGAGGCCAGCCTCAAGGTCCGCGGCGGTCCGCCAGTGGACGACGACGAGGACGTCGAGGACGACACCGTGTGGGCCGGCACCCTCCCCCTCACTCGCTCGTGGGGCGCGCCCCTGCCGTGCCCCCAGCTGGGCCCGCACCTGGCGACCCCACCCCCACACCTGACCGCCCGCACCCACCCCGTCTGACCCACGCACCCACCCGCGGAACCCGCGATACGCGGGCTTGTCGCGGTATCCAGCAGTCCGGAACCCGCGTTGAGCGGGCTTGTCGTGGTATCCAGCAGTCCGAAGCCCGCGTTGCGCGGGCCTGTCGCGTCAGCGGCACTCCGCGAGCGGGACCGGCGGGCCGGTCAGCGGGCGCGGCCGAGGCGGATCTGGATGTGGACGGCGAGGACCGGCGTGGTGCCGGTGTTGTGCACCTCGTGGTGGTAGCCGGGGCCGAACACCCGCACCTGCCCGGGTCGCAGCGGCAGGGTGCGGCCGCCGGACCGCTCGGTGACGGCGCCGCTGAGCACGGCGAAGGCGCCCTGGCCGGCGTCGTAGCTCAGGGTGGCCCGGTGGCCGGGCGGCAGGTGTGACGCCCATACGCGCACCCGAGGGTCGTCGACCGGCACGGGGCCGGGGACGACGGACGTGGCGGCGACGGCCCTGACCAGCGCGGTCGGGGTCAGCGGCGGCAGCGCGCGGGTGCTGAGGACGGTGTGCTCGGGAACGGCGAACATCGGGGCTCCTGGCGGCGACGGCGTAGGCCGGGCCGCCGATCCGTGGCGACCGGGCCACGGATGGGGTGCGATGTCACCAGGAGCAACAGAGCGCGCTCGCCACCAGCCGCAGACCCACCGGGCCGCGACAACAGCAACGGAACGCGTGCATGCGAAAAGGAAAGCGCGCCACCACCCCCACCGTCAACCCGCGCCATCCACTGGGTGGATGGCACATGTGGCCAATAGAACCGACCACATGTGCCATTCACCCGGATCGGGCGGGCTCAGCAGAGGGTGTCGAGGGCGGTGCGGACGTCGGCGACGAGGTCGTCGGTGTCCTCGCACCCCGCGGAGAGCCGGACGAAACCGGCGGGCACGGCGTCGCCCCACTGGGCCCGCCGGTCGGCCGTGGTGTGCAGGCCGCCGAAGCTCGTCGCGTAGATCACCAGCTTGCTCGCCCCGACGAACCGCGCGACGGCGTCGTGCGAGTCGAGCTCGAAGCACAGCACCCCGCCGAACCGGCGCATCTGCGCGGACGCCACCGGGTACGCCGGGTCGTCGGGCAGGCCGGGCCAGCGCACCCGACGGACCGCGGGGTGGCCGGCCAGCAGGGTGGCGAGGGCCCGCGCGTTGTCGGCGTGCCTGGTCAGCCGCAGGTCGAGGGTGCCGAGGCTGCGGTGCGCGAGCCACGCCTCGAACGGCCCGACGACCGCGCCGGAGCTGGTCCTGGCCTCGGTCACCGCGGCGGCGAGGTCTGCGTCGGCGGTGCTGACGTGGCCGAGGATGAGGTCGCTGTGTCCGGTGAGGGCCTTGCTGTCGCTGGCGACCACGATGTCGGCGCCGAGCTCCAGCGGCCGCTGCCCCAGCGGGGACGCCGTGGTGTTGTCGACGGCCAGGAGAGCGCCGGCGGCGTGGGCGCGCCCGGCGAGGGCCGCGATGTTGCACACGTCCAGCCCCGGGTTGGACGGGGTCTCCAGCAGGACGATCCGGACGCCGTCGAACACGCCGTCGGGCCACGGCCCGGGGGTCGGCACCTCGCGGACGGTGACACCGCCGCGGGCCAGCGCGTCGTGCGCGTGCCGCCGCACCTGGTAGTAGCCGTCGGACGGGAGCACCACGGTGTCGCCCGAGCTGAGGACCGTGCGCAGGAGGGTGCTGATCGCGGACATGCCGGAGGGGAACAGGACGCAGTGTCCGCCGTCGAGTTCCCCGATCGCAGCCTCGAGGCGGCGCCACGTAGGGTTGCCGTGGCGGCCGTAGTAGTCCGTCTCGCCGGGACCGGCCGGATCCATCAGGTACGGCGCGGCGAACACCGGACCGGGCGACAGCGCGGATCCGACGTCGCCGTCGGTGTGCCCGGCCTGGATGCAGCGCGTTCCGTCGTTCCACACGGACGCCACGGTAGCGGGCGGACGGCGTCGGCCGTCACGATCTGCTCTGCCACCGTTTGGGTTCACCCCGTGGGTGGAACTCAGGGGGGTGACCCTCCGGTGGGCGAGGGTGGTCGAGGGTGGTCGAGAGGTCGACACTGGGCAACAACGGCCGACAGCGGCGAGAACGACGAGCAGGGTGGAGCAACGATGATCGACGACCGGCTGGTCGCCGGCCGCTATCGCCTCGTGCGGCAGTTGGGCAGCGGCGGGATGGGCGTGGTCTGGCAGGCGCACGACGAGCGGCTCGACCGGACCGTCGCGGTCAAGGAGCTGACGCTGCCCGCCGGACTCACCGGGCCGGAGGCCACCGAGGTCAAGCGCCTGGCGATGCGCGAGGGTCGCATCGCGGCGCGGCTGCAGCACCCGAACCTGATCATGGTCTACGACGTCACCGAGGACGACGGACGGCCGTACCTGATCATGGAGTACCTGCGGTCCAGGAGCCTGTCCGAGGTGCTGGCCGAGCGCGGCACCTTGACCCCGGCCGAGACGGCCCGCATCGGGGCGCACGCGGCGGCGGCCCTGACCGCGGCGCACGCCGCCGGGGTGGTGCACCGCGACGTCAAGCCGGGCAACGTCCTGCTCGGCGAGGGTCCCAGCGACGGCGACGCCGGCCCGGACGGCGCCGAGGGAGCGGTGAAGATCACCGACTTCGGCATCTCGCGGGCCGTCGAGGACGTCACGACCACGTCGACCGGCATCATCACCGGCACCCCGGCCTACCTGTCCCCCGAGGTGGCGAAGGGCGACCGCGCCACCTTCTCGTCCGACGTCTTCTCGCTGGGCTCGACGCTGTACACGGCGATCGAGGGCGCGCCGCCGTTCGGTACGGCGGACAACGCGATGGCGTTGTTGTACCGGGTGGCGTCGAACCAGATCAACCCGCCGCGGCAGGCCGGGCCGATGACCGACGTGCTGCTGCACCTGCTGCGCACCGACCCGGCGGAGCGCCCGACGATGGCCGAGGCCGCCCAGGCGCTGGCCGCGGCCGCGCGGACCGGCCGGCCGGTACAGGTGGCCGGGCCGGTGGCGGCCACCACGGCGGTCCTGACCGACGCCGACCGCAACTACCGACCGACGGCCCTGCTGGACCCGACGCCAGGAACACCAGCGCAAGGAACAACAGCGCAAGGAACAACGGCGCAGGGACCGACCCCGCCGAGGACGCCGACCACCAGACAGCCCGCCCCGCCGCACCAGCCGACCCGCCCGCCGCTCAGCGCCTACCCGCCACCACGGCCGCCCCGACCGGCCACCCGCCGCAACCGTGGACCGCTGGCCGCCGCCCTGATCGTCCTGCTGGCCGCGGCCGGGGCGCTGGCCGCGCTGTGGCTGACCGACGACGAGACCGGGACCCCGGCGACCGGCGCCACCACCGCGGCGGAGCAGCCCGTCCCGTCCGGCGGCCAGGAGCCCAGCGCGGCCCCGCCGACGACCACGGCCACCCAGACGCCGACGCCCACGTCGGCCGACGATCCGCCCTCGGCCGGCACGCCGGTGCAGGCCGTCACGGACTACTACGGCCTGATGCCCGAGAACACGGAGCAGGGCTGGAGCCGCCTGACCGAGCGGTACCAGCAGAGCCCGGGCAACGGGTACGACGGCTACCGGCGCTTCTGGGCGCAGATGAGCGACGTCGCGGTGTCCGAGGTCGCGGCGACCGGCGAGAACGTGGTCGAGGCGACCGTCGTCTACACGTACACGACCGGCCGGGCGGTGCGGGAGCGCCACAGCTACACCCTGGTCCAGAGCGACGACGATGACGACGATGGCGGCGGCGGATGGCTGATCGACGCGTCGACCGTGCTGAGCAGCCGCGAACAGTAGCGAGCGGTGGGCGTCAGGCCTCCGGCTTGTGGGAGCGGCCGAGGAACTCGACGGTCATCTGCTCCGGGGTGAGGTTCTCGAAGCAGGCGCGGTACACGCCGTCGGCGATGGGCAGGTCGACGCCGTGCAGCGCCGCCAGCGCCCGGATCGGGGCGCACGACCGCACCCCCTCGGCGACCTGGCCGTGGCCGGCGAGCTCCGCGGCGGCGAGGGTCTCGCCACGGCCCAGCCGCTCGCCGAGCGAGCGGTTGCGCGACAGCGGCGAACTGCAGGTGGCGACCATGTCGCCGAGGCCGGCGAGCCCGGCGAAGGTCATCGGGTCGGCGCCGAGGACCACCCCGAGGCGCGCGGTCTCGGCGAGCCCCCTGGTGATGAGCGACGCCACCGTGTTCGCGCCGTACCCCTTGCCGACCGCGATGCCGCAGGCCAGGGCGATCACGTTCTTGCAGGCACCGGCCAGCTCGCACCCGACGACGTCGGTGATGGTGTACGGGCGGAAGTAGCCGGTGCCGCAGGCCTGCTGCACGGCGACGGCCCGCTCGTGGTCGGCGCAGGCGATCACCGTCGCGGTGGGCTGCTCGGCGGCGATCTCGCGGGCCAGGTTGGGCCCGGAGAGCACGGCGACGCGGTCCGCGGGCACCCCGGTGACCTCGATGACCACCTCGCTCATCCGCTTGAGGGTGCCGAGCTCCACGCCCTTGGCGAGGCTGAGGACCGTGCACCCCGGCGGCAGCAGGTGCCGCCATCGCTCCAGGTTGGCTCGCATCGACTGGGACGGCACGGCGAGCACGACGGCGTCCGCGCCGTCGACGGCCCGCGCCGCGTCGGACGTGCTGGTGAGCCCGGCCGGCAGCCGCACCCCCGGCAGGTAGTACGGGTTCTCGCCATCGCACAGCGCGTCGGCGACCTCGGGCCGCCGGGCCCACACCACCACGGACCGGCCGGCGTCGGCGAGCACCTTGGCGAAGGCCGTGCCCCACGATCCGGCACCGAGAACGGCCACCCGCCGGATGGGCCCGTGGGTCACCCGCGGTCTTTCTGGCGGCGGTGGAACTCGGTGGGCGCCTGCTCGCCGCGCACCTGGGCCAGCACGTCGCGCACCGCGGTCATCAGGTGATCGGTGGCGAGGCGCAGGGTATCGCCGTTCGCCGGAACGCCGTGGAACGCGGACATGTCCACCGGCGCCCCGGCCTGCACGACGACCCGCTTGCGGGGGAACGGCCGGAACCTCTTGCCGTTGTAGTGGTCGTAGATGAGCTGCGTGTTCCAGTGCGCCAGCGGGATGACCGGCACGTCGGGATGGTCCAGGGCCAGCCGGGCGGCGCCGGTGTGGGCGCGCATCGGCCAGTGGGCGGGATCCCTGGTGATCGTGCCCTCCGGGTAGATGAGCACGATGTGGCCGTCGGCGAGCGCCTGGTCGGCGGCGCGGAGGCTGTCGACCGCGTCGGAGCCGCCGCGGCGCACCGGGATCTGGCCCAGCCGGGTGGCGAGCCGGCCGACCACCGGCATCCGGAACACCGCGTCCTTGGCCAGGAACCGCGGGATGCGCCCCATCTTGTCGAAGAAGATCCCGGTGTAGATCGGGTCGAGGTAGGAGATGTGGTTGGCCACCGCCAGCGCGGGGCCCTCGGTCGGCACGTGCTCGACGCCGAGGAAGCGGTGTGGCCCCGCGACCCACTTCGTCGGGTACCAGATCGCCCGCGCCGCGTTCCAATAGACGCCGCTCGCTTCTTGCGCCACCGCATCCTCCTCAGGCTCACCTGGTCACAGTGTCCCAGTCGACTCACGGTCGGCTCGGCATCGGCCCGATGTGAGGATGTGCCGGTGACACCGGAGGTTGACCTGGTCGTGCCGGTCAAGGCGCTGCGCCTGGCCAAGTCGCGCCTGCGCGGCGACCGCGACGGCGCCGACCCGGCGCACCACCGGCTGGTGCTCGCGTTCACCAGGGACACCGTCGCGGCCGCCCGCGCGGCCGTGCGGGTGCGCCGCGTGGTGGCGATCTGCTCGGACCCGACGGCGGTGGCCGTGCTGCGCGCCGACGGCGTCGACGTGGTCCCCGACGTGCCGGCCGCCGGGCTCAACGCGGCGCTGCGGCACGGCGCCGGGCTGCTGCGCGCCGACGACGCGGCGGTGATCGTCGGGGCGCTGCAGGCCGACCTGCCGGCGCTGGCCCCTGCCGAGCTCGACGCCGCGCTGGACGCCGCCGTGGCCGCGTTCGACACGGCGGCGCACGCCTTCTGCGCGGACCGGGCCGGCACCGGCACCACCATGCTGCTGGCCGCGCCGGGCGCCGGGCTGCGACCCCGGTTCGGTCCCGGCTCGGCGCAGGCGCACGCCGACGCCTGCGCCCACCGGCTGGACGGTCCGTGGCCGACCCTGCGCTGCGACGTCGACACCGCGGCCGATCTGGCGGAGGCGGCCCGGCTGGGGCTCGGCCCACACACCGGCGCGGAGCTGGGCTCCACCATCGGGTGGTGACCCGCGGGCTATCCCGTGGTGACCCGCAGGCGGGACCGTTCCCGCTCGTCCAGGTAGCGGCCGGAGGAGTTGAGCCGCCACAGCGCGCCGCGGGCGATGCCGCGACGCATCGTCGGCGAGTCCGCCGCCGGCACCACCACGTCGTGGAACCACCCGGCGGCGTGCTTGGAGTCGATCGTGATGTGCAGCCGGTGGTAGACGATGCCGACCTCGGGCAGGCCCAGCCGCTCCCACGCCCGCACCACGTGGACGAAGCGGTCCGGCACCAGCCACTCGGTCATGCCCATGAGGCCGACCGCCTCCGGGTACAGGCCGCGGTAGCGGCACACCAGCACGGCCAGGTTGCCGTTGAGCAGCGCGTTGGCGGTGAGGCCGCGCTCCAGCTCCTGCGGGGTGACCTCGAAGACCTCGAAGATCCGGTTGAACAGGGACGTGTGCACCTCGTCGGGGTTGCCGTTGCCCATCTCGTCCCAGAAGTTGTGGGCGATCTCCAGCTTGGCCGCGCCGCTCGTGCCCACCTGCATCATCGCGAGCAGGTCGTCGAACCGGCCGTCGACGACGGACTCCTGGATCACGTAGTCGCGCAGGTCCTCGACGGTGGCGTGGTTCTTGATGAAGTCCGTGTAGTACGGGTGCTTGAACACCCGGTGCGCGCGGGCCGTCCGCTTGAGCCAGGACAGGTACTCCCTGGGCTCGGTGGGCATCCGGTCGAACGCGTCGGGCGCGAGCCGGGCGTCCTCGGCGGCCGCGGTGGCCCGCTCCAGCAGCCGGGTGATCTCGTGCAGGACCACCGAGCCCTCCGCGGTCGGCCGGTCCGGGATCCGCATGATCTGCGAGTAGATCCGGGACAGCAGCAACTGCTGGCAGTAGTGGGCCTGCCGGTCGCCGTCGGCCGCGCCGTCGTTGACCGACGCGATCCCGTCGCACAGCCGCCGCCGCTCGCCGTCGAGCTCGTGGTCGACCTCGTCGGCCGGCCGGTCCAGCCAGCCGGAGATCTCGTCGACGAGCGCGACCGCGTCGAACCGGGATTCGGTCGCGCGGAGGGGAACCTCGACAGTGGACAACCGATCACTCCATCTACGTGGATTCAGGATCGGCCCGCGTTCTGGCGGCCGAAACCGGGCACGCCCTGGCTCGTCAGGTCTCGCTGACCCGTCGCCCGGGCGCCGTTCTTCGCGTCGCGACCGCGCCGAAATCGGACGTTATCGCAGGCGATTGACAACTCGTACCCCCGATCTGGTGAACGGTTGCGCGCCGCCGCCGTCCAGTCGTGACCAGCTGTTCATCTGGATCTCCCCCGGCCGTACGGCGCGCCGACGCACGTCGTGGGTGAGAATCGAGCCGTGCGCACCGATCCCAAGGACGACCCCGGCGGCGCCGTTGCCCTCGACGCGGCCGAGCTCGCGGACAGGGCTGCGTCGGAGGCCGCCGCTGAACCTGCCGCTGAGGCTGCCGCTGGGGCCGCCGCGGTCGACCCCGTGGTACGCGGGCCGCTGCTGGTGCCTCCCGCGGTCACCCGGCCCGACGCGCCGACCGACCTGCCCGACGACCGCTACCTCAACCGCGAGCTGTCCTGGCTCGACTTCAACGCGCGCGTGCTGGCCCTCGCCGAGGACACCAGCCAGCCGCTGCTGGAGCGCGCCAAGTTCCTCGCGATCTTCGCGTCCAACCTCGACGAGTTCTACATGGTGCGGGTGGCCGGCCTGAAGCGCCGCGAGGAGACCGGGCTCTCGGTGCGCAGCGCGGACGGTCTCTCTCCCCGCGAGCAGCTGGTGCGGATCGCCGCGCGCACCCAGGACCTGGTGTCGCAGCACTCCCAGGTGTTCACCGACGAGGTGGCCCCCGGCCTCGACAAGCACGGCATCCGCCTCGTCAGCTGGGCCGACCTCGCCGAGCCCGACCAGCAGCGGCTGTCGACGTACTTCTCCGAGCAGGTGTTCCCGGTGCTCACCCCGCTGGCCGTCGACCCGGCACACCCGTTCCCCTACATCTCCGGGCTGTCGCTGAACCTCGCCGTGACGGTCCGCGACCCGGACAGCCACACCGAGCGGTTCGCCCGCGTCAAGGTGCCGAACAACGTGCCCCGCCTGGTGCGCGTCGAGGTGGGCAGGGAGATCGACCGGGCCACGTTCCTGCCGGTCGAGGAGCTCATCGCGGCCCACCTGCAGGCGCTGTTCGCCGGCATGGACGTCACCGAGCACCACGTGTTCCGCATCACCCGCAACGCCGATCTGGAGGTCGAGGAGGACCGCGACGAGGACCTGCTCAAGGCGCTCGAGCGCGAGCTCGCGATGCGGCGGTTCGGGCCGCCGGTGCGGCTGGAGATCGCCGACACCATGAGCGAGCACGTGCTGGAACTGCTGCTGCGGGAGCTGGAGGTGGACCCCGACGACGTCGTGCACGTGCGGGGGCTGCTCGACCTGTCGTGCCTGTGGCAGCTGTACGGGCTGGACGCCGCCGAGCTCAAGGACGACGCGTTCGTGCCGACCACCCACGCGGCCTTCGGCGAGGGCGAGACCCCGAAGAGCGTGTTCGCCACCCTGCGCGAGGGCGACGTGCTGGTGCACCACCCGTACGACTCGTTCTCCACGAGCGTGCAGCGGTTCATCGAGCAGGCCGCTGCCGACCCGCACGTGCTGGCGATCAAGCAGACCCTGTACCGGACGTCCGGCGACTCGCCCATCGTGGACGCGCTCATCGACGCGGCCGAGGCCGGCAAGCAGGTCGTCGCGCTGGTGGAGATCAAGGCCAGGTTCGACGAGCACGCCAACATCAAGTGGGCCAGGGCGCTGGAACGCGCCGGGGTGCACGTGGTGTACGGGCTGGTCGGGCTGAAGACGCACTGCAAGACAGCGCTGGTGGTGCGCCAGGAGGGCTCGACCATCCGCCGCTACTGCCACGTCGGCACCGGCAACTACAACCCGAAGACCGCGCGGCTGTACGAGGACGTCGGCATCCTCACCGCCGAGCCGGCCGTCGGGGCCGACCTCACCGACCTGTTCAACGCCCTCACCGGCTACGCCCGCCCGCAGTCCTACCGCAGCCTGATGGTGGCGCCCTACGGCGTGCGGCGCGGCATCGTCGCGCGCATCGACGCCGAGATCGAGCACGCCGCCGCCGGCCGCCCCGCCGGCATGCGGCTCAAGCTCAACGCCCTGGTGGACGAGCAGGTGATCGACGCCCTGTACCGCGCGTCGCAGGCCGGGGTGCCGGTGGACATCGTGGTGCGCAGCATCTGCGCGTTGAAACCGGGGCGCGAGGGGCTGAGCGAGAACATCCGGGTGCGGTCGATCCTCGGCCGCTTCCTCGAACACTCCAGGGTGTTCCACTTCGTCGGCGCCGACGAGTACTGGATCGGCAGCGCCGACCTCATGCACCGCAACCTGGACCGCCGCGTCGAGGTTCTGGTGCGGGTCACCGACGGGCGGCTCACCGGGCAGCTCGACCGGATGTTCACGTCCACCCTGCACCCGCTGACCAGGTGCTGGGTGCTCGGCCCCGACGGCGGGTGGCACGGCTCCCCCGACCCCGACGAGATCGCCGACGGCCAGGTCCGCGATCATCAGCTGGAGATGCTGCGCCAGCACCGCAACGGGGAATGAGCATGACCCTCATCCGGGCGGCGGGCGCCGTCCTGTGGCGGCCGGACGGGCGCCAACTTCAGGTCGCCCTCGTGCACCGGCCGCGCTACGACGACTGGTCGCTGCCCAAGGGCAAGCTCGACAACGGCGAGACCGCACCGGCCGCGGCCGTCCGCGAGGTGCACGAGGAGACCGGGTTCCGCGCCCACCTCGGGCGGCGGCTCGGGCAGGCCAGGTACGTCGTGACCTCGCCGTACGCGAAGCGCACCGGCCCCAAGGTCGTCGACTACTGGGCCGCCCGCGCCGTCGACGGCGAGTTCGAACCCGGCGAGGAGGTCGACCGGCTGCGCTGGCTGGCCACCGACGAGGCCGCCGACCTGCTCACCCACCCCGTCGACCGCACGATCCTCGACTCCTTCACCACCGTGCCCGTGCCGACCGCCACCATCCTGTTGGTACGCCACGGCAAGGCCGGCGACCGGTCCCGCTGGCACGGCGACGACGACGAGCGGCCGCTCACCCCGGCCGGCCGCCGCCAGGCCGATTCGCTGCGGTCCATGCTGGCCCTGTTCGGCCCCACCCGCGTGTACTCGGCGCCGCGGGTCCGGTGCGTCCAGACCGTCGAGCCGCTCGCCGCCGCCGTCGGCACCACGGTCGTCCCCGAGCCGCTGCTGGCCGAGGAGGGCTACTGGCCCGACCCCGCCACCGCCCGCGACCGCTTCCTCCAGCTGGCCACCGCCTTCGGTGACGCCGCCGGCGGATCTGGCGCCGTTGTGGTGTGCAGCCAGGGGGGCGTCATCCCCGACCTCGTGCACGAGCTGGCCGGCCCCGCCGCCGCGGACGACGACGGCACCATTGCGTCCAAGAAGGCCAGCACGTGGGTCCTGTCGCTCCGCCGCCGCCAACTGCTGGCCGCCGACTACTACGGCCCGCCCTGACCCGGCCTCTCCACCATGATCGCCAGGAGTGTCGACGTGGGTTCCATCCCGGGAACCAGCACCGACAGTCCCGGTGATCATGGACGGGACCACCGTGCGACGAGGGCGGCGCGACGAGGGCGGTGCGACACGGGTGCGGCCACGGCATGGCGAGGGCGCGGCGCCGGTGATGGTGGCGCCGCGCCCTGCGGCTGATCCGGAGAAGCGGGTGAGCGCTACTTCTTCTTGCCGTTGCCTGCCTTCTTCGCGGCCGACTTGGCGGTCGCCTTGGCCGCGGTCTTGGCGCCGGACGGCTTCGCGGTGGC
>Ga0190272_10000572_pt1 | contig 18906 bp, 14 predicted proteins | sample Popmic504T_FD_133746 | JGI IMG/M metagenome (GOLD analysis project Ga0190272, IMG submission 133746) | Populus adjacent soil microbial communities from riparian zone of Shoshone River, Wyoming, USA - 504 T | ecosystem: Environmental > Terrestrial > Soil > Riparian zone | place: USA: Wyoming... | reverse complement strand
GTAAAGGCCGATAAAACTATTTTCAACGTCGAAAGCAGCGTCAACTCCACCGGAAGCACAGCCTATGAACTGCTTCAAAAGGCACCTGGTGTGGTGGTCGACAATAACGATAATATTTCACTTAAGGGCCGGGGAGGGGTGATGGTGCAGGTTGACGGAAGATCGACACACCTGTCTGAAGGTGACCTTGCCGATTACCTGAAGTCAATACAGAGTACTGATGTTGAATCCATCGAGCTGATTTCAAACCCGTCTTCAAAATACGATGCTGCTGGAACTGCCGGTATCATTAACATCAGGCTTAAGAAAAATAAAAATTTTGGTACCAACGGGTCCGTTACACTGGGTTATGCCATAGGCCGGTTTTCGAAATATAATACATCACTTTCCCTGAACAACCGCTCACAAAAGTTGAATTTGTACGGAAGCTACAGCAACAACTGGGGCGACAGGGCAAACGATTTTTTCATGTACCGCGAACAGAACCCCTATACGTTTACTCAGTCATCCATTTCAAAGCGAGGTGGCCTCAGTCATAATTATAAGGCCGGCCTTGATTACACCATAAACAAGAAAAACAACCTGGGCTTTATGGTGAACGGAAATTACAGCGATATCAGTGCTGAGCAGACCAACCGCAACGTAATCCGTAATTTCACCACCCAGGTGACCGACAGCATCCTCAAGTCTGACCAGGAATCAAAAGTGCTTACCAATAACATCAATGTGAACCTTAACCATCACTATAAGGATACCTCGGGACATGAGCTGACGACGGATTTTGACTTCGGGTATTATGACGGCAACCGCAACAGTTACATCCCCAATGTATATACACTGCCTGATTTTGTGACCCCGCTTTCGGCGAGCTATTTCCGTTCTGTAACTCCAACCCTTATACGTATTTATACCCTTAAGACGGATTACTCTCAGAACCTTTTCAAAGGAAAGATCGGTGTTGGATTCAAAACTTCTTATGTAAGCACTGACAATACCTACAACTTCTATAACATCATTGACAACAATGAAATGCTTGACAATTCACGCAGCAACCATTTTATCTATACCGAGAATGTAAATGCGCTTTATTTGAATTACCAGCTTTCTGTTAAAAAGTTTGAATTCCAGGCTGGTGTCCGGATGGAAAACACAAACAGCGAGGGCGATCTCACCAGTATCAGCGCAGCAGGGGACAAAAATGTAAAACGCGATTACACGGACTTTTTTCCGAGCGGTGGTGTCACCTTTAATGCGAATAAGAACCATTCAACAGCAATTGTTTACAGCTCACGCATCGACAGGCCGAGCTACCAGGAGCTCAACCCGTTTGAGTACAAGCTGGATGAGCTGAGCTATGTAAAAGGGAATCCGTTCCTTAACCCGCAGTATTCAAAAACCATTGAACTTTCACATACCTATAAATATGCAACCACATTGAGTATCGGTTATAGCAGGACAGAAGATTTTTTTGCCAAAATAGGAGATACTATTCCGGGAGGCATCAGCATTCTTACCTCGCGTAACCTTGCAACGGAAGACGTTTTAACCCTTAACCTGAGCACTTCCCAGCAGCTGTTTAAATGGTACAGCATTTATTTAAATGCAGGTGTCAGCAACCAGGCTTATGAAGCGGATTTCGGAGGCACTAAAACCATATCCACTTCTTTTACGCTGTTCAACCTGTATGCCCAGAATACATTCAAGCTGCCTTACGGCTTTACTTTTGAAATTTCAGGCTGGTACAATTCCGGCGGTATCTGGGGTGGTGCATTTAAAACGGATGCACAGGGTTCTCTTGATGCGGGACTTCAGAAGAAATTTTTACGTGACCGGGCGACACTGAAGCTTTCGTATACGGATATTTTCAAAACAGCACCATGGAGCGCATACAACACTTATGCAGGAATTGTAAGCCGGGCCAACGGCGCATGGGAAAGCCAGCAGCTCAGGGTTTCATTAACCTGGCGGTTTGGAAACAACCAGATGAAAAATATCAGGCAGCGTTCTACAGGAAGTGAATCGGAACAGAAGCGTATAAGCGGAGGGGAGTAAAAATTCCGGTTATCATATGCTATGGCCGTTAGTTCCGGATATTGAGGGTATTAACCGGTTTTTTTGAAATCCGGTTCTTTATCAAAAGCGTTTTTTTTATTGTTTCATAATGCCTGTTGGGATTTTCAGGTTCCGTATTCTGAAATTTTCCATGGCCTGCTTTTTTGATCACATGGCCGTGATGAATGATAAAAAATAAATAAGTGAATTTAATTACCATAATTGGAATACTGGCAAGTATAGGAACAGGCACATCCCTTGTGCCCCAACTGTTGAAAATTATCCGTGAGAAAAAGGCTGAAGGAGTAGCAGTAGGCATGCTTACCGTACTCATCGTTGGGAATGGCCTTTGGGTTTATTATGGTGTGCTTAAAGAAGACTGGATCATCATTATATCAAACTCCTGCTCAGTTGCAATGAACCTTGCGATAATGATGCTGAAGTTCATTTATAAGTAACTGACACAAATTGATATCTGATAATCCATCAATATCATAATAAAGTGCACTAATTCCGATAGCTTATTCTGCCAGCGCTTTTTGATTGACCAGGCTCTTTGCCAGGAAATTCAGCTTGGTATCGGCCTGCTGCTCTTCCTCCAGGATTGACCGGAGTTTGGCTGCAACTGCTTTGTAACCTAGCATTTCGGCATAACAGGCTGCCGTGCCGTAACCGGAGATCTCATAATGTTCAACTTTTTGAGCGCCGGCAATAAGGGCAGCGTCAAGGGCGTCGTCCGAAGCGTCTTTGCTCATCACTTTCCTGCCCTCTTCAATAATTCCTTTCATGCCGGGATTAAAATCCCCGTCGGGTGGAATATTGAATTGTTTGGCAATAAATTCCATTGCAGTTTTATGCTGCTGTGTCTCGGCAAGATGAAAGGCAAGACTTTTCTTCAGGCCATCATTTTTTGCTTTTTCTATCATTTCCGGCATCGCTTCCACAAGCAAGCTTTCTGCACTCCATAATACCTGTATTTCATGATAGAACAGGTCCTCCAGGTTTTTTATTTCTTTCATATTAATTATTTTTTTGACTCAGTTTCCTTCATACCCGGCTTTAACACAACCTTCACGCAATCATCTTTTTTATGCTTGAACATATCATATGCTTCTGAAGCTTTGGTCAGTGGGACCGTATGTGTGATAATGTCATCCAGCACCACTTTGCCTGATCTGACATATTCAAAGCACTGGTCAATGTACAGGTGCGTCTGTGCCTGGCCAAACTGCATGATCAGTCCTTTATCGAAAATGCGGTGAACAGGAAAGTTGTCAAATGGGGTGGCATAAACCCCGACCACGGAAATAATTCCACTGCGACGCACAGCCTCCGTGCACATTTCAATTACTTTCATGGATCCTTTTTCTACGTTTATAACGGCCTTTGCTTTTTCAAGAAGTGTGCGTTCTGCTTCCATCCCGACAGCATCAATGGCCACATCTGCCCCACGTCCCACTGTCATTTCCCTTATCTTTTCCATCAGGTGCTCATCATTTGAATTGATCACATCAACCTGGTTTACCTGTTTTGCTTTTTCGAGACGGTACTCAAGCGGATCAATGGCGATCACTCGTTTTGCTCCATGAAGCAGGGCAGCTTTTTGAGCCATGAGGCCAACGGGCCCGCTGCCGAAAATCACAACTGTATCACCTTCCTTAACCTTTCCCCATTTAATTGCGCTCCAGCCTGTAGGAAATATATCTGTAAGAAAAAGCACCTGCTCGTCGGTGAAACCATCAGGAATTATTTTGGGTCCTGCATTTGCTTTAGGCACCCTGACGTATTCAGCCTGTCCGCCGTTGTATCCGCCATACAGGTCGGTATAGCCAAACATCGCTCCTCCTTTTTCTTTTAACAGATCTCCGGAAGGGCCATACATTTCCGGATTGGTATGCTCGCAGTTGGGATGAAAACCCTGAGAACAAAAAAAGCATTGTCCGCAAGCGATCGTAAATGGTACTACCACACGATCTCCTTTTTTAACTTTTTTTACATCCGGACCGGCTTCCACAACTGTTCCCATGAATTCGTGGCCGAGCACCATATCGCGGAGCTGCGGAACAAAGCCATTATAAATGTGAAGATCGGAACCGCAAATAGCAGTTGACGTTACCTGTAAAATAATATCATCCGGAGCTTCAATTTTTGGATCTTCCACTTCTTCTACGCGGATATCTCCTATCTTGTGAAATACTGCTGCTTTCATTATTAGTGTGTGCGTTGTTTGAGGTTGTTAATTCAAAAATGCATGCCATGAGAGTGGCATGATGACAGGGTGCAGCTTAAAAAAATAAGACCCGGTTATTACTTTAAATTTCATCATCTTTATGCTGATCAGAATGAATTGGGATGACGGCAAAGATTCCAGTAATCAAATATAATTTTTATTGCTTTTCTGCTATTTTCATAATTGCTGGACTTCTGAAAAAATCCCTGGACCGTCAGATGAATGTAAGCTTCATTTACTGCTGATTGCTGTACTGCTGTAGTGAAAAATATAAAAGGGATACTTTTTTTTCTAAGCTGGGGATCATTATCAACCTGCCTTTTGAATTCAATGCCGTTCTGTACCGGAAGGTTAATGTCGCAAATGATCAGGAAGGGTTGCTCTTCGGTTGTTTTCAGATATGTGAAAGCATCAGGTGCATTTATGAGCCAGACCAACTTGTTTAATATTCCAAGTTCCTTCAGAACTTCTTCAAAGATTTCCTTATCATCGGGGTCATCTTCAATAATAATTATTGGTCCGCTTGCCGACATGAGTTTTTTGGAATATGGGTTAAAATAATTATACCAATTGATGCAAATTGTTGTATTTATAGCTGTCCTGAATCAACACCATCAGGTAAATTTTGAGGATTTTTTTACCGATAAGAATAATTCAGGAAAGCACTTCCGCTTATTTACCCAGCTTGCCTGATGACGTGTGATAAAAAAGATTTTACCCTCAGATAATTGAATTATATATCATTAATTATTATTTTCGACACATCAAAAAAAGTTCCCCATGAATAATAATCCCACAATTTTTTTGATTGATGATGATACGGACGACCAGGAGATATTTTCCCTGGCACTCAACCAGGCAGACCAGTCGGCATCCTGTATTTTTGCTAATGATGGCGTTCAGGCGCTTGACAAAATCAATGCAGACCACACTCTTATTCCTGATTTTATTTTCATAGATGTTAACATGCCCAGGATGAACGGGCAGCAGTGCCTCATCGAGCTGAAAAAAATTGACAGGCTTAAAAATGTTCCGGTTTACATGTATTCTACTTCTGCTGACCCGGAAAGTGTAAGCAACAATAAAATGCTTGGAGCAGATGATTACCTCCTTAAGCCCGCCGATATTGATCTCCTTGGTGAGCTTCTGGCGAATATTATGAAACGGCGCATGATTCCGGTTATGGTTTTTCTTTGCTGTCTTACCATGCTCCCTGTGAAATCGTTTTCCCAGGACACACTGCCGCCGGTAAAGGAACTGAAAAAGCTTTCGGTTGAAGAACTTATGAATATCGTAGTTACTTCAGCCTCCAAGTCTCCGGAGAAGCTTACAGAGGTAGCATCAGCCATTCAAGTGATTACGGGAACCGATATAAACAGGTCGGCTGCAACGCGGTTGCCTGAGGCGTTGCGGCTTGCACCCAACATGCAGGTTGCACAGTCGAGTTCTCATGGTTGGGGCATCTCTTCCAGGGGATTTAACGGTGCCCCTGTTTCGGGCAGCTCTCTTGCAAACAAGCTCCTTGTAATGATTGACGGTCGTACGGTTTATACTCCTTTATTCGGAGGGGTTTTCTGGGACGTACAGAATGTTCTGCTTGAAGACATTGATCGGATAGAGGTGGTGAGCGGACCTGGAGGCACATTGTGGGGAGCAAATGCAGTAAACGGTGTGGTAAATATCTTAAGCAAAAGTTCAACGCAGACCCAGGGTTTATATGCTTCAGTGGCTAGCGGTAATTTCCTGCGTGATTTCGGCGCGGTAAGATATGGAGGTCAGGTGGATTCCACTTTGTATTATCGCGTATATGCCCAAAGGTTTGATGCGAACAGTACCACATGGCCAGGTGATATCGATGCCAAAGATTCTTGGGATATGACACAGGGAGGATTCAGGATGGATTATATTCCTTCAGCAAAAAATAATTTTACACTACAGTGTGACTTATATGCAGGACACGAGGATGATACCTCACGTCTTGGAAATACTGTAATTAACGGGCAGAATATTCTTGGACGCTGGACACATACCTTCTCAGATGAAGCAAATCTGGTTATTCAGACATACCTTGACCGTACCTACCGTGACATTCAATACCAGAGTTTAATTGATGAACTTACTACTTACGACATTGACCTGCAGCACGAATTTTCAATCGGAAAAAGAAACCGCATCATATGGGGAGCAGGATACAGAATGGCTCAGGATAATATCATCAGCCCGCAGGGTGATTTTATTCCGGAAAAGCGCAATATGCAGCTGTTCAGCGCCTTCCTCCAGGACCGGTTTGCAATTATAATTGACAGGCTGGAGCTTATCGCCGGCGCCAAATTTCTTTATAACGATTATACCGACCTGGAAATCCAGCCCAGCATCAGGCTCGCATGGACACCTTCAGACGACCACACGTTATGGCTGGCTGTGTCACGTGCGGTTAGGACTCCTTCGAGGTTCGACGCAGACAATGTTTCTTCCGGCCTGGGATCGGCCGACAACTTTGAATCTGAAAAGGTGATTGCTTATGAACTTGGTTACCGCCTCCGTCCGATAAGCTCACTTTCTTTATCTCTTGCCCTTTTCTATAATCAGTATACAGATCTCCGCAGTGCCGATTTCAATAGTGGGGGTGTACCTGTATATGTTTTTAAAAACAATCTTGAAGCCACAACTTATGGCGGTGAATTAACCGCAAATCTTGTTGCTACCAGCTGGTTGCGCATGCGGGGCGGATATACGTACCTTAACGAGGATTTTAAAGTCCTTTCACCTTTAACATACCCTCAGACCTTCCTGCTGGAGGCGATAGACCCCAATCACCAGTTCCTTGTTCAATCGATCATGAACCTGCCGCTCAACTTTGAGCTGGACGGACTTGTCAGATATGTAGATGTATTACCTATACAGCTCGGTGCCTCGGGAACCCGTGTGCCTTCTTACTTTACGTTTGATTTACGGTTAGGATGGCAATTCAAATGGATCAGCATATCGGTTGGTGGGCAGCATTTAGCACAGGAGTATCATGCAGAATTAAGCGCCAACCGAATACCAAGGCATATTTATGGAAAAGTTTCAGTCAGATTTTAATGTATGATAAATTATAGCGGAGTTTGAATGATGGGAAAAGGCATGCTTTTGTTTTTCCTTGTTGTGATGGGTTATTCAGCTCAGGCGCAGAATAAGCCAGTACCTGAATACCAGGTTAAAGCTGTATTTTTATACAACTTCACGCAATTCGTCGACTGGCCCCAGGATGCATTTGAATCACCCGAGGCGCCGCTTGTGATCGGTGTAGTAGGTGGAGATCCATTCGGGGTATATCTGAGCGACGCAATAATTTCAGAGAATGCAGGGACCCATCCTATTATAGTGAGGTATTTCCATGATAAGGATAATATACCTGATTGCCATGTGCTTTATATCAACACAAAAAGCCCGGAACGTGTGAAGTCCATCCTGCATGAAATTTCAGGACGCAGCATATTAAGTGTAAATGAACTTCCTGGCTTCACAAGATGGGGCGGCACGGTACGGTTCTTTAATGAAAACAACCGTATAAGGCTTCAGGTAAATGTGAATGCTGCAAAGGCCGCACGCCTCACAATCAGCTCCAAATTATTGAATGTCGCCCAGATTTACTGATACCTGAACCAAGGATGAAGCTAAAAGACACTCCCATCCAACGCAAGCTGATGAGCGTGATCCTGCTTACATGCGCAGTTTCTTTATCCTTAATGTGTATTGCATACAGCATTTTTGAATATTATACTTACCGGCAGACGGTCAAAACGAACGTATCAACCCTTGCCAGTGTTATTGCATCCAACAGCTCAGCAGCACTCGCCTTTTTAAGCAACCGGGATGCCCATGAAATACTCAATGCACTCAAAGCAGAGGAGCATATTGTAGCAGCGTGCCTGTATGATAAGGATGGAGCCGTTTTCGCCAAGTACCCGGTGGATTCGCCTTCAACCTTGTTTCCTTCTGTGCCTGTCATGGAAGAAAAATTCTGGTTTGAAGGCATTTACCTGGTAGGATTTCAACCAGTGTTACAGAAGAACCAGCACCTTGGAACACTGTATATCAAATCAGACCTGGAGGCGATGTACAACCAGCTGCGGAATTATGTGCTGATCGCCATCATGCTTATTGCGGGATCCATGTTTGTGGCTTATATCCTGTCAAAGCTTCTTCAGAAAACAATTTCAGAGCCCATACTTTCACTTGAACAAACTGCCCGCATAATATCGCAGAAGCGTGATTATTCGGTCAGGGCCGTTAAATCAGGAAACGATGAGGTGGGGTCGCTCACCGATGCATTCAACCAGATGCTTGCACAGATCCAGCTGCAGAATGAAGAGATCACCCGGTTCAACCAGAATCTCGAGCAAATGGTTAATGAGCGGACATATGACCTGCAGGAGCAGAAAAATTTCGTGGAAACAATTATCAATTCATCTGTTGACCTTGTAACGGTTTTCGACCGCAACCTGAATTACATGATGCTGAATGAGCGTGCTGATCATTACTTTGATAAAAAACGTGAAGAAGTAATCGGTAAAAACATACTAGAAATCTACCCCCATACCAAGGAATCCGGAATGTATGAGGACCTTTTACGCGCATTGTCAGGCGAGGCCGTTCACAATGCAAGATACAAGTCGAAGCTCCTGAACCGGTATTTTGAAAATTTTTACATCCCTTTAAAGGATAAAATGGGAATGACCTACGGTGTGCTTACAATCGGTCATGATATCACAAACATTATTGAGGCCAATGAGCAGCTTGAATCCGTTAACGCAGAACTGCTGAAATCAAACCGCGACCTTGAACAATTCGCATATGTGGCAAGCCATGACCTGCAGGAACCGCTCCGTAAGATCCAGACTTTTACCCAGCTGATGGGAAAAAATCTGGATAATGAACAAAAAGTTTTACAGTACCATGAAAAGATAAACCAGGCAGCCGTGAGGATGCAGCAGCTGATCCAGGATGTCCTGAATTTTTCCAGGATATCGAATTCCGATGAGGCCTTTATACAGACTGATCTGAACCGCATTATTGAAACACTTAAGATCGATTTCGAATTGCTGCTGAAAGAAAAGAGTGCAGTCATTAACCATCCTGTGCTACCGGTTATCAGGGGAATTCCATTGCAACTGTCGCAGCTGTTTTCAAACCTGATCAGCAATTCGCTCAAGTATACTGTAAACAAACCTGTGATCAATATTTCGGTAACTTATCCATCCAGGGAGGAACTGTTGCAGCATCCCAAGCTGAATGAATCATACCGGTATGTCAAGATCGAATTTAAGGATAATGGCATCGGGTTCGAGTCTCAGTTCAATGAGAAAATATTTAAAATTTTCCAACGTCTTCACGGAAAGCAAACATACAGCGGCACGGGGATTGGGTTGGCGCTATGCAAAAAAATTGTTGAGAATCACCAGGGAGTAATATACGCAGTCAGTGAGCCAGAAAAAGGTTCCGTTTTTACGGTTTTCCTTCCTGAGAATATCAGCTAACAGTTAGCATACTGGAAAAATTTATGTGTTTTTATAAAATTTTCCAAGTTTATTTTACATAGGAATAAATGTATTGTGGAATCTTATTTATTGACTATATCGTTTCGTGGTATTTTTAATGGCATAGTATTTTACCCGCAAAATCATTGTCAGCAAATTTATATGAAACACAAAATTTTCCTTCCTGAACTCATGTTCATTATTGTTATGATGGTATGCATGATCACACAGGCCTCTGCTCAGACAGTTCGGGCAGAATGTATTATTTTCGAAAATGTATACGTTCCCTGCCCGGAAAAAATATCCGGGGAATTGGCAGATTGAAACTGATATGACAAATGAATGAAACCACTTTTAACGGTATCCGGTTTCCCCTGGGTCATTCATTACATACGAGGGAAGGCCTTAAGGCTGTGTTGCTCGACCTGATCGGCCAGTATGAGAAATTTACAAAGCTTGAATCCATTGACCCATCCTATCTTGGTGATACAAATGAAAAGCTGTTCAGGGCGCGGATGAAAAAAAATGCATCAAAATTAAAAATCAGCCTGGCTATTCTTAATAGCAAAGGCTATACGGTTGCAGATAATTTCCGTGTGAATGACCTGCTGACTTCCGTAAAGGAAAACCCGTACATATTATTATAGCATTATCAATATGACCATGTCTTCAGCTCCGGTTGTCAGGAACAAAGATGAAAATTGATTTCTGGATGATAATTTTAACATAAGAAAATCAATTTTTTATTATTTATTTGATTCATTGTTAGTCCAGAAATAAAAATTGTGCTCATGGTCTGCATGGAATCCGGTTTTGATGTAGAGCCTGTTTGCTTCAGTGTTTGCTGCTGCCGTTTCAAGCGATAATCCACATGCATTCGAGCTGATGCACAGTTCTTTTGCTTTCACGATCAGCCCCGATGCCACCCCGCTTCCACGAAATTCGGGGAGTACATACAGGTCGTTAAGCAGCCACAGTCTTTTCAGCCTTGTTGATGAAAACAAAGGGTAGAGTTGGGTAAAACCTATCTTAATACCGTCGTCCGCGGTTGCTATAAATACAACCGATTCATGATGGTTAAGCCGTGCTTCCAAAAAATCTTTTCCATCCTTCAACGAAGGATCCATGTTGTAAAATTTACGGTATTCATCAAACAGTACGGCAAGACTGTCTAAATCATCTATGGTAGCTCTGTGTATTTTCATCGTTCAATGTGGCAAATTGTTGCAGACTTACAATATACGTAGATAAATCTAACAGAGCTCCGGCACACTTGCGGGGGATTCAGAGTTTAGAAGGTTTAGAAGGTTTAGAAGGTTTAAGGTTTAGAAGGTTTAGAAGGTTTTGAAAGTTTGTCAAGCAGGGTTTATACATACGGTAGAAAATCTTCTGAACCGTAATATTACGGGATTCAAGGCTTAGCAGGTTGTGTTATTGTTTCGATCCGTGGTTGGCGTCCCGCCAACCACCAGCTGTTTCTCTCGCTTCCGCCAACCACTAGCTGCTCTCCTAGCTTCCTGCAATTCACCAGCTGTATCTCTCTCTTCAGCCAGCCACCAGCCGCTCTTCTCGCTTCCTGCAATTCACCATCTCCCCCCGCTTCCGCCTATTCACCGACTGCACTCCACTATGAAGTTTATAAATTAAAAAAGTCTTCCGCGATATTCTGCAGAAGACTTATCAAAAAATAAACCCTCAAATTATTTTTCCATGCGAATCCTGGTTTCTGCCATTACACTTTCGGCTTTCAGGATTCCGCCATACTGTCCGTCTGATTTTCTGATCACTTCATTAACGGCAATGATGTCGTTATTTTTTGTGATCTTTTGTTCACGCAAAAGTTCTTCTTCGCGATCAATGTCTTTCTGCAACTGTGCTACTGCCATTGCTGTCCTTGAGGCAGCTTCATCGTTACCGTCCTTAAGATCCCTGTTAAGCTGTTTTCTGCTTTCTTTCAACTGGCATTTGTTGTCACGGATGTTTTTTTTGCGCTGATCAATTACTGTATTATGATCATCGATAAGGTTGATCTTATCAGCACGTAAATAACTCCGGTACATTCTGAGATCTGCTTTTTCTTTTCTCAGCTCTTTCATTGTGGAAGCTTCTGCAATTTCATTTTTCGCAATCTTTGCATCACGACATTTCTCTTTCAGGGCGGCAATCTTTTCACGCTGTAATTGAATATTTGCAACATCCCTGCTGATGTCTGATTTTTCCTCCCGGAATGAGACAGTTTGGATATTTACATCCTTTGCCTGAGCCAAAGCCAGTGTTGGAATTATGGAAGCAGAACCTATTACCAGCGCACCGCTTATGATCCATGGCTTTAAATTTAATGTCTTTATAATGTCCTCCTATTTTAATTGGTTCAACATACAGGAAGGGCGTAAATATCTATGCCAATGGAACTGTTTGTCCACAAAATAAACATTAGAAATTCAATTAAAATGCTGGTTATCAGGTTTGCCGGAGTGCTCTCCCCAGGAGCCGGCTAATTTCACCGGGCGGGAGAAAACTACATATATAACGGAATAAAAACACCTTTTTGCCCCAACATTGTGCACGTTAATGCTGCACTGAAAACTTTCTGTTGATGATTCCATCCTTTGCAACCAGCTGCAGAATATACAGCCCTGGTTTCAGACCGGAAACATCCAGTGCAAATGCTTTATCAACAGCATGGCTGAATTGCATTACAACTCGACCATTGATATCAATTACCTGAAGATTATCGATATCCGTATTTTCGCTTAAATGTACATGCAGGTATTCTGATGTAGGGTTTGGATAAATCAGCAATTCTTCTTCTACTACTTCTTCTTCAGGAAGTCTTAATGTCTCAATATTTATTTTGGCAGGCGAATTATAGCTGATCCTGAGTTCGGGCTGATTAAATGCATTTTCAGATGAATTAAAGTTTACTGCATCACTATTGGTGGTGGTATGGCTTTTCAACAAAACTGAAAGGTATTTGATGCCACTTCCTCTGAGCGAGTTCACAAGCTGTGTAAGATCCCATTCATAATAGCCAGGTTCCGTGCCTGATACAATACTAGCAGCAATGATTGCAGATTGTCCGGCAGGTTTGTTGTTCCATGTGATGTTCTTTTCCTGCCATGAGGTGATTGATACCTTTGAGAGTTGCACAATTGAAGTCGGATTCACCCCGTTTTGCATGCTCCCGAATAATCTCAGTTTTGCTGAAGCTACATTGTTATTAATTCCTGCAATATCAAATTTAATGAACCCCAGGTGTGTGCCATCAGCATAGGTTGCTTTCTTAATCTTGATTAAAGATAAATTACCATAATTGTTATTCGCAAAAGCACCTGACCGTACGTGCGCATCATGAATTGCATTTAATACAAGGTTTATGGAGTTCGTAAAATTTACTGTAAATGTTGTATTAGTCACAGGTGTAGGAAAAGTATGAACCTGTCCTTTACCATTTGACCATGAATTGAAATACCATGCTGTACCGCTATTTATCTGAGGTGAATTCAGCACACTGATGGTCCGGAGAATACCTTCCACGCTTGAAAACGTTACCGGTGTTGTAAATCCCAGTCCGTCCACTTCCACAACAAGACCCGGAGGAGAAGAGTTCAGTGTTATGTTAACCTTCCTGGGAAGAATATCCGTTGATGCTGTGTCCTTTCTGCCCTGTGAATCTGTAACGACCAGGTATAAACGATAAAATACATTCGGGGAGGTTTCGCCTGTGACCGGAACTGTAAATGAACCGCTGGTAACACCTGAAGGAGTGAATGGTCCCGGATGCGTATGGGAGTCATGGTGGAAATTCACGAACCAGCTAAATGCAGATGCAGGCAGGTTGCCATCCTCCGGATCAGTAGCAGAACCACTGAAACTGATCACCTGGTTTCCTCCGTAAGTTGCTCCTGTAGCAGGAGTCAGGATGGTAGCGTTTGGCGGCAGGTTAGGAGCCGTAACAGTAAGCACGGCATTATTGCTGATGACATTCCCGACCGAATTGGTTACCCTTACGGAGTAATTACCGGCATCGGCAGGCGTTACAGCAGGAATTTTATATTTTTTACTTTTTGCACCTGGTATGCTGGTTCCGTTTTTCCTCCACTGGTATTTCAACTGCGGAGATCCTGAAGCACTCACGATAAAGACTGCTGAATCTCCCTGGGCAACGCTTATGCTCTGCGGGTGGCTGGTGATCACCGGCGCCTGTGAATTATTGTAAATTATTTTATAAACCGAGTTATTGTAAAAAGAAAGAAAATAAAGGTTGCCATCAGGTCCAGTTGTCAGCGCAAGCGGATAATCGGCAATGCCGGTTCCGAACTGGCTGTTTATAATGCTTGATCCGCTATCCGTCAGCATGTCCATCCATGCATTGCAGTAATCAACAAAAAAATATTTTCCAAGGTAAGCAGAAGGCCAATCGGTAGCAGCCGGACTGAAAAAGGCCCCGCCCGTTACAGCACATCCTGAGTCAGGGCCCGAGCCATGCGGATAATAGTGAATAGGGTTGTCGTATGTATTCGTGGAATCATAACCTTCAACATAGGGCCATCCGAAATTTCTGCCGGGGACGGTTGCATCATGAATTTCATCCCATGTATCCTGTCCTACATCATTAACATATAACTTTCCTGTACCGGGCTGAAAATCGAAAGTAAACGGATTCCGTAGTCCATACACCCATACACGTTTTTTCTGTGGCGAACCGGTCGTGTACGGATTGCCCGGAGGCACACTTCCGTCAGCATTTATCCTTAAAATTTTTCCATGATAAGTATCCAGGTCCTGGGAAGTGAAAGGGTGCGTTGCATCACCGACACCAACATACAATTTGCCGTCGGGACCGAATTTCATGCATCCTGCATTATGAATAAGTCCTCCGCCTAGCGGATCAAGGTCGAGGATTGTTACAGCACTGCCCGGAATGGCAGTGTCGCCGCTGGCGGTATACCTGACAATGCGGTTATGATCACCCGAAGCAAGCGTATAATACAGGTAAACATATTTATTTGTGCTAAAATTCGGATGTAGCGCAACACCTACAAGGCCCCGCTCGCCGGAAGTACTTACGCTGAGGGTCACAAATGGCTTCGGTAATAGGACACCGTTTTTTATAACCCGAAGTGAACCCGTTTTTTCAGCAACGAATATCCTGCCATCGTTGGGAGTGAAGCAAATAGCAGACGGACTTGTTACAGCATTGGTAATTAGCACCTGGCTAAAGCCGGGGGGCAGATTCTGCGCCAGCAGCAGCGCAGGGAAAAGAAATAAGATGAAGAAGGAAAATGAAGGCAGGATTGTTTTCCACTGATTTATGGAATCAGATGAGTGTAAGGTGAAAGGTTTCATTAAGGTTCTTTTTTAAGGTAGCGATTAGATATTTAGGAAGTAAATTGATATGCCATGGAATGGCTCAAAATGGTTTATTACTCTGATTAATTGCGATCGTCCAGTTGGTTTCCAGCACTTTCTGAATCACTTCTTTCAGTTGGGCATAGCTCTCCGGCTTGCTAAGATAATAGTTTGCACCAAGTGAATAGGCTTTTTCAATATCCTCCGTATTTCCGGATGTTGAATAGATGATCACCGGGATATGCCTTAACCGTTCATCTTTTTTCATGGTCTCAAGGCATTCAAAACCGTTAATTAATGGCATGTTCAAATCAAGCAGAACAAGATGAGGAAGCTCAATATTGGGTTTTTCAAGAAAGTTCAGAAGCTCAAAACCATCCTCAGCTATTCGTATTTCGAAAGGTGATGACAGTTCATTTACTGCTTCTTTAAAAATCAAACGATCATCCTCGTCATCTTCGGCAAGAATAATATATTTTTTGGAGCTTCCTGACTGGTTCATTTAAAAATTTATAATTCCATTGAAAGAGTTAAAGATTTTCAGTGTAAAATCTTGTTTCAATTTTCTACTATGATTTCAAAACCCATACCTTCCTGCATATTGTTTTCATTTTCCTTTCCCCCCATGCGATTTATCCAAAAGAGCAGCGAATCCTACCAAAATGTCTACATAAAAAAATGCCTGCAAAGATGAATTGATTTCTGGCACGGAATTTCCCTCAATGGGTAATAAAATCTACATCCAATCATTGTCACTGATCTGCATACACCTTTTTGGTTTGAAGGGCTTCAGTGGAAAAATGAAGCGGTATTATTAACAATTTTCGTTAAAACAATCCTTGCTTTCGATTTAAAGGAATGAAACCTGTAGCATTTTAATTTTCGGCGGGATTTTTATACCACACTCTAATATAGAAAGCATAAACCCTGTTTCTATGATAAATTTCCAGTTGACCCGGTGGTTGAATAATATATCCATCAAGCGAAAATTATATTTCACCGCCGGTACGATGGCTTTGCTTGTCCTTGCGGAGCTTCTGATACTTTTTTTTGCAGTCAACACCTTGTCTTCTGTAAGAGCGTATGTGGCCGGTGAAGGTCTTTATTCAAAAGCGCAGAAAGATGCTGTTTACCACCTGCTCAAATATGGCCGGAGGCATGACAGCAGTGACTATGAGGCTTTTCTTACCTTTATGAAGGTACCACTGGGAATTCAGAAAGCACGAACAGAGCTGTACAGTGATAATCCCGATATGAACAGAGTCAGGGAGGGCTTTCTCGAAGGCAGGAACCACCCTGATGATATTGATGGTATGATAAGCCTGTATAAAAGGTTCAGGCATGTAACATATTTTGAAAGGGCCAATACCTTTTACAGCCAGGCTGATTCGATCACAACACTGTTGTTGCAGGTAGGAGCGCGGCTTCACCAGGAAATTTCTGCAGGTAATCATTCCAATGAAAAGCTGGATCAAATGGTGCTTGCTATCCACCCGCTCAACAGCCGGATAACCGAGCTTGAAGATAATTTTTCCTATACGCTTGGCGAGGGATCCCGGAAGCTTGAAAGGCTCATATTTTCACTTCTTCTTATCATAGCTTTTTCAGTTGAATTCACCGGCCTGGCCCTCACGATCCTGATCAGCAGGGGCATCAGGAAAGGAATTGACGAAATCAGGCGCGCTTCTTTGTCAGTGGCCAAAGGGAATTTAAGCGACCGTGCACAGGTTAATACCAGGGACGAGATAGGAGAACTGGCAGATTCATTCAATCATATGATAGAAGCTCTTGAGCAGAGCAATATAGAGCGTACCGAAGCAAATGTAAACCAGAAAGAATTCATTCAGCTGAGACGTGCCGAAAGGATGTTCCGCATCGCACTGGAATCGGCTCCCAGCGCACTGGTCATGATGAACAAGGACGGGAAAGTGATTCTGGTGAACCAGCAAACCGAAAAGCTTTTCGGTTATACGAGGGAAGAGCTGATCGGCAGGCACATCAAATCACTTGTTCCAGGAAGGCTACATGGCAGCTTCCCCGTTAACTGGACCGCAGTGTTTAATTCAGGCAGCGACAGGTCGCTTGCACAGGAATTCCACGGCATTGACAAGAACGGTCGCGAATTCCCGGTTGAGATCGGGGTTAATCCAATTGTGACGGAAGAAGGCATGATGATGCTGAGCAGCATTGTAGATATCACCAAACGTAAAAAAGATGAAGACCAGCTTCGCGAGGCCAAGGAAAAGGCAGAACAGCTTTCACACGCACGCCAGGAATTCCTGTCGGTGATGAGCCATGAAATGAGGACGCCGCTTAATGCCGTGGTAGGAATTACACATTTGCTGATGGAAGACAAGCTTACACCCGAGCAGGCTGAAAATGTAAATATTCTTCATTTTTCAACCCAAAACCTTCTTGCGCTGATCAACAACATACTTGATTTTTCAAAGATAGAATCAGGAAAACTTCAGCTGGAAAAAATTGAATTCAACCTGAATGAACTGGTAAGGCACCTGATGGATTCATTCAGGCACAATGCCCAGGAAAAGCAGGTGAAGCTGGTGCTTCAGAATGAAATTCAAATTCCCGACAACCTTTTGGGTGATCCGGTAAGGGTTACACAGGTGCTTACAAACCTTATTCACAATGCCTTGAAATTTACGGAACAGGGTGAGGTAAGACTCTCAGTTATGAATTTGTCGGCCACGCCTGAAAAAGTTGTACTCCTCTTTAAGATTGCTGATACAGGCATAGGCATCGAACCCGACAGGCTGAATGAAATTTTCGACAGCTACACCCAGGCCAGGCCATCGATTACAAGGCAATTCGGCGGAACAGGCCTTGGCCTCACCATATGCAAAAAACTCGTTAAAATGATGGGTGGTGAAATAAAGGTTGAAAGCGAAGTGAACAAGGGATCGGTCTTCAGCTTCCACCTCGAATTCCCGGTGAGTGCCAACAGTGATCAGAAACCTGCCAATTACAGGCACGAAAGCGACTTTAACCTGAAAGGCATCAGGGTTCTGCTTGTCGAAGACAATGCGATCAACCAGGTGCTTGCCAAGAAATTCATTACCAGGTGGGGTGCAATTGTTGAGTCTGCTGCTAACGGACAGGAAGCTATTGAGCGGGTGAATGAAGCGGAATATGATGTAGTGCTGATGGATCTCCAGATGCCTGTGATGGACGGCTACAAAGCTACCCGCATTATCAGGGATCTTGGATATACTTCCGACAAGCTGCCGGTAATTGCACTCTCGGCATATATGCTGGAGGAAGTTAAAATGCGCGTACGGGGTGCAGGAATGAATGATTTCCTGCCGAAGCCGATCGATCCGCATGAGCTGTACAGAAAGATTGTAAAGAACATTAAAAGGAAAAAACGTAACGATGACGACACATTTCTCATCGCTGAAACACCGGAAGAAGTGCTGGGTCTTGAACAGCTATTAGAATCGTTTGATGCAGATTTCAGGAAGGAATTTTTAAGGTTGCTTGAAAAAGAATTCAATGTGTTTGCATCCAGAATATCCGGGATGGCACGCGAACGAAACATTGAAGAAGTCAGACAGCTGATTCACAAGGTAACTCCTTCCCTGAAGCGGTTTGATCGTGAAACGTTGACCGGGGCCCTTGACGATCTTAAAAACATGCTTAACAATAGTCCTGCACCTGCCGAGGTTGAAACGGTGCTGGAACGGATCAGGCAGGAATGCAATTCAATTTTAACCACATTGAAAAAGCTGGAGG
>Ga0190272_10000571_pt1 | contig 18922 bp, 9 predicted proteins | sample Popmic504T_FD_133746 | JGI IMG/M metagenome (GOLD analysis project Ga0190272, IMG submission 133746) | Populus adjacent soil microbial communities from riparian zone of Shoshone River, Wyoming, USA - 504 T | ecosystem: Environmental > Terrestrial > Soil > Riparian zone | place: USA: Wyoming... | reverse complement strand
CGGGGAGTTCGCCGACATCGGGTTCGAGGTGCACGCCGGTGAGGTCCTCGGCATCGCCGGGCTGGTCGGGTCGGGGCGCAGCGAGGTGCTGGAAACGATCGCCGGCGCCCGCCGCCCGGACGCTGGCACGGTCGCCGTCGCCGGCCGGCGGCTGCGGCCGGGCTCGGTGCCCGCCGCGGTCCGCGCCGGGGTGGGGCTCGCCCCGGAGGAGCGCAAGAGCCAGGGGCTGGTGCTCGGCCTGTCGGTCGCGCACAACCTCACCCTCGCCACCCTGTCCCAGTTCGCCTCCGGCGGGCTGCTGCGCCGCCGCGACGAGCTGCGTGCCGCGCGCGGCCTCACCGAGAAGCTGCAGCTGCGGCCGGCTGATCCCCGGCGCGTGGTCCGCACCCTGTCCGGCGGCAACCAGCAGAAGGTCGTCGTCGGCCGCTGGCTGCTGCGCGGCGCGCGGGTGCTGCTGCTCGACGAGCCGACCCGCGGCGTCGACGTCGGGGCCCGCGCCGAGATGTACCGGCTGATCCGCGAGCTGGCGGACTCCGGGGTGGCGGTGGTCGTGGTCTCCAGCGAGGTGCCCGAGGTGCTCGGCCTGGCCGACCGGGTGCTGGTGATGCGGGAGGGCAGGGTGATCGGCGAGGCGGTGGCCGGCGAGCTCACCGAGGCCGACGTGCTGGACATGGTGATGGAGGGAAGTGTTGCGGTGACAGAAGAGGCGCTGCCGTGAGCGCGGACACGAGCGCGCAGCCGGGCGCCCCGTCCGTGAGCGAGGCCCCGGCCAGGCCGGCGGAGACCCAGCGGGACAAGGCATTGCGACTGTTCTCCGTCGACGCCCGCATGCTGGCCCTGCTCGGCGTGCTGGTGGCGATCTGCGTCGTCGGCTACATCACCCGCCCCGACGCCTTCCTGACCCAGTCGAACATCTCGACCATGCTGCGGCTGGCCGCGGCGATCGGCGTGGTCAGCGTCGGCATGACGTTCGTGATCATCGGTGGCGGCATCGACCTGTCGGTCGGCTCGATGGTGGCGCTGTGCAGCGTGTGGATGACGACTCTCGCGACCCAGTCGTACGGGCCGGTCGTCATGATCGTCTGCGCGGTCGCGGTCGGCGCCGGGTGCGGGCTCGTCAACGGGGTGCTCATCGCGTACGGCCGGGTGGTGCCGTTCATCGCCACCCTCGCCATGTACGTCTCGGCGCGTGGCCTGGCCGAGCGGATCAGCAACGGGCAGACCCAGGTGGTGCGCGAGACCGGCTTCACCAGCCCGCTGCGCGGCTCGCTGATCGGCGTCCCGGTGCTGATCTGGATCTTCGCGGCCGTCGTCCTGGTGGGCTGGATCGTGTTGCAGCGCACCACGTTCGGCCGTCGCACCCTGGCTGTCGGTGGCAACCCGGAGGCGGCCCGGCTGGCCGGCATCGACGTGCGCAGGCACACCACCCTGCTCTACATCATCGCGGGCGTCTGCTGCGGCATCGCCGCGATCATGGTGGTGGCCCGCACCACTTCGGGCGCGTCGACCAACGGTCAGCTGTACGAGCTGGACGCCATCGCCGCCGTGGTCATCGGCGGCACCCTCCTGGCCGGTGGCCGCGGCTCGCTGATCGGCACCCTGATCGGCGTCCTGATCTTCACCGCGGTCGGGAACGTGTTCACCCTGAACAACCTCGAGACCGACATCCAGAACATCGCCAAGGGCGCGATCATCGTGGTCGCCGTCCTGTTCCAGTCGCTGCGCTTCCGGCGCGGCCGAACCGGCGCGACCGGATCCGGCTGAGCCGACCCCCACCGCCCCGCACCAACAGCACAACCCCTTGTAGATCGGAGAACCCTCATGACCGTCTCTGTCGGCCGTCGCGGCTTCCTGCTCGGCGGTGCGGCGCTCGGCGCCGGTGCGGTGCTGACCGCCTGCACCTCCAACACGCCGGACGACCCGCCGGCCAACTCGGGCGCCAACGTGGCCGCCGGTGCGGGCGACAACGCGCAGCCCGGCAAGGCCGTCACCATCGGCTTCTCCGCCCCGGCCGCCGACCACGGCTGGATCGCGGCGATCACCCGCAACGCGCAGGCGCAGGCCGGGCAGTTCTCCGACGTCACCCTCAAGGCCACCGAGGGCACCAACGACGTCAACCAGCAGATCGCCCAGGTCGAGACGCTGATCAACGACAAGCCGGACGTGCTGGTGATCCTGCCGTTCGACGGCAAGGCGCTCACCGAGGTGGGCAAGCAGGCCATGGCGGCCGGCATCCCGGTGGTGAACCTGGACCGCATCTTCGACTCGCCGCTGGCGTACCGCACCTGGATCGGCGGCGACAACTACGGCATGGGCGTCAGCGCGGGCAACTACATCGCCGCGCAGATGAAGGCCAAGGGCGTCAGCAGCCCGGTGATCGGCGAGGTGGCCGGCATCGACTCGCTGCCACTGACCCAGCAGCGCAGCCAGGGGTTCAAGGATGCCTTGGCGGCCAACGGTTTCGGCGTCGGCCCGCGGGTGGCGGCCGAGTTCACCGTCGAGTCGGGTGAGCGCCAGACCTCGAACCTGCTCCAGTCGGCCGGCAAGCTCGACGCCCTGTGGAACCACGACGACGACCAGGGCATCGGGGTGCTCGCGGCCATCGACGCGGCGAGCCGCAGCGAGTTCCTCATGGTCGGCGGCGCCGGTTCGCGCAACGCCATGGACCTGATCAAGGCCGACAGCGGGGTGCTCAAGGCGACCGTCCTGTACAGCCCGAGCATGGCGTCGTCGGCGATCGCACTCGGCCGCCTCATCGCCCAGGCCAAGGGGATGGGCGACCTCGTCGAGAACGAGGTGCCGGCGTCGATCACCACGTACTCGGCCGTGGTGACCAAGGACAACGTCGACGACTACCTCAGCATCGGCTTCCAGTCCTGACGGTCCTGAGCTTCGCCAGCGAGGGCCGGCCGTCGGAGTAGGGGAGCGCGATGAGTGATCGGATCGGCGTCGGGATGGTGGGCTATGCCTTCATGGGCAAGGCCCACTCACAGGCCTGGCGCAACGTGCACCGGTTCTTCGACCCGCCGCTGACGCCGGACCTGGCCGCCCTGTGCGGCCGGGACCGGCAGCGCGCCACCGCGGCGGCGGCCACCCTCGGCTGGGCGCACGTCGAGACGGACTGGCGTGCCCTGGTGGACCGCGACGACGTGCAGTTGGTCGACGTGTGCACGCCGGGCGACAGCCACGCCGAGATCGCTCTCGCCGCCCTGGCCGCGGGCAAGCACGTGCTGTGCGAGAAGCCGCTGTCGAACTCGGTCGCGGAGGCCGAGGAGATGACCGCCGCGGCCGAGCGGGCCGCGGTGAACGGTGTGGTGGCGATGGTCGGGTTCAACTACCGGCGGGTGCCGGCCATCGCCCTGGCCCGCGAGCTGGTGCGGTCCGGCCGGATCGGCGACGTCCGGCACGTGCGGGCGCTGTACCTGCAGGACTGGATCGTCGACCCGCAGTTCCCGCTGGTGTGGCGGCTGCAGCGGGACAAGGCCGGCTCCGGGGCGCTCGGCGACATCGGTGCACACATCGTCGACCTGGCGCAGTACGTCACCGGTGAGCTGATCGCCGGGGTGTCCGCGCAGACCGAGACGTTCGTGCGGGAGCGGCCGCTGCCCGCGGAGTCCGCCGGGCTGGCGGCCGACAGCAACGGTTCCGGCACCGGCGTTGTGACGGTCGACGACTGCGCGCTGTTCACCGCCCGGCTCACCGGCGGCGGCATGGCGACGTTCGAGGCCACCCGGTTCGCCACCGGCCGCAAGAACTCGATGCGCCTGGAGATCAACGGATCGCTGGGCAGCATCGCCTTCGACTTCGAGTCCATGAACGAACTGCACTTCCACGACGACACCGAGCCGGCGACCTCGGCGGGCTTCCGGCGCATCCTCGTGACCGAACCGGAGCACCCGTACCTGTCGGGGTGGTGGCCGGCCGGGCACGGCCTCGGCTACGAGCACGCCTTCACCCACCAGGCGTACGACCTGCTCACCGCGATCGCCGGCAACGGCATCGTGCACCCGACCTTCCGCGACGGGCTGCAGGTGCAGCGCGTCCTCGACGCCGTCGAGCGCAGCGCGGCCGACGGTTCCCGCTTCACCGCGGTCGCAGGGCTCGACCTGGTCGAGCCCGCCGCGGCCGTCACCACATAGGACCAGTACCGGCAAGGGAGAAGCCGGGGGACGCAGTCGGCGGCGAACCCCGCTCCATCACCGAGCAGAGGAGCTGACCGTGCGCGACATTCCCGCGCAGTCACCGGGTGAGCACAGCACAGCCGACCAACAGCACAACGAACACCCCAGGCCGCCGCGCGCGCCGTCGCGCGGCCCCGGACGCGGTGGGGCGGTGTCGGATACGCCGACTCGGCACCGCCCCGCCGCACCTTCCCCGTGGACACGCCCGAGAAGTCGTGAGTGGCGTGTGGTGTTCAGGCACCACACGCCACTCACGACCCTGGTGGCGGTGCTCGCGGTGCTCTTCGGCTTGGTGACGACGCCCGCCGCGGCCGCGGCCCAGCCGGCCGGGCCGCTGCACGACGAGTTCTCCGTGCTGGTGTTCTCCAAGACCGCGGGCTTCCGCCACGACTCGATCCCAGCGGGCATCGCCGCGATCGAGCAGTTGGGGCTGGACAACCACTTCGCGGTCGACGCCACCGAGGACGCCGCCGCGTTCACCGACGAGAACCTCGCCCAGTACGCGGCCGTGATCTGGTTGTCCACCACCGGTGACGTGCTCAACGCCGCCCAGCAGGGCGCGTTCGAGCGGTACGTCCAGGCCGGTGGCGGGTACGTCGGCATCCACGCCGCGTCGGACACCGAGTACGACTGGCCGTGGTACGGCGAGCTGGTGGGCGCGTACTTCGACTCGCATCCGCAGATCCAGCAGGCCGACATCATCGTGCCGGACGCGGTGCACCCGTCGACCGAGGCGCTTCCGCAGACCTGGACGCGCACCGACGAGTGGTACAACTTCCGGGACAACCCCCGCGCGCAGGTGCACGTGCTGGCGGCGCTCGACGAGTCGAGCTACGCCCCCGGTGCGGGCGCCATGGGCCATGACCACCCGATCGCCTGGTGCCAGAGCATCGACGGCGGCCGCGCCTGGTACACCGGCATCGGCCACACCGTGGAGAGCTACTCGGAACCCGCTGCGCTGCAACACCTCCTGGGCGGCATCCGCACCGCCGCGGGCGCGGTGAGCGCCGACTGCGGCGCCACCGTCGACGGCTCGTTCGACCAGGTCGTCCTCGCCCAGGGCGAGGAGAAGACCGGCGAGCCCATCGCCATGGCGGTGCTCCCGGACGGCCGGGTACTGCACACCTCGCGCGACGGCCGGGTGTGGCTCACCACGCCGCAGGCCACCACGTCCCTGGCGGCCACCATCCCGGTGTACAGCCACGACGAGGACGGCCTGCAGGGCATCGCGATCGACGCCGGGTTCGCCACCAACCGGTGGGTGTACCTGTACTACGCCCCGCCGCTGGACACCCCGCCGGGCGACGCCCCGACCGACGGCCCGCCGTCGACCTTCGAGCCGTGGCGCGGGCACAACCAGCTCAGCCGGGTCCGGTTGCTGGACAACGGAACCCTCGACCTCGGCTCCGAGCAGCAGATCATGCGGGTGGCCGCCGACCGCGGCATCTGCTGCCACGCCGGCGGCGAGATCGACTTCGACGCGCAGGGCAACCTGTACCTGTCCACCGGCGACGACACCAACCCGTTCGCGTCCGACGGGTACACCCCGATCGACGAGCGGGCCACCCGCAGCCCGGTGTTCGACGCACAGCGCTCGTCCGGCAACACCAACGACCTGCGGGGCAAGGTATTGCGCATCACGGTCGGCGAGGACGGCACCTACACCGTGCCGTCCGGCAACCTGTTCGCCCCGGGCACCGCGCTGACCAGGCCCGAGATCTACGCCATGGGCTTCCGCAACCCGTTCCGGTTCTCCGTGGACCGGGCCACCGGCGTCGTCTACCTGGCCGACTACGGGCCGGACGCCGGCGCGGCCAACCCGGCCCGCGGGCCCGGTGGCACGGTGGAGTTCAACCGCATCACCGCCGCCGGCAACTTCGGCTGGCCGTACTGCATCGGCGACCAGCTGCCCTTCGTGGACTACCAGTTCCCGTCGGGGCCGTCCGGCGCGACGTTCGACTGCGCCGCACCGGTGAACGAGTCGCCGCACAACACCGGCCTGCGTGAGCTGCCACCGGCGCAGGCGGCCTGGATCCCGTACGACGGGGCCAGCCGGCCGGAGTTCGGCAGCGGCTCCGAGTCGCCGATGGGCGGCCCGGTCTACAACTACGACCCCGACCTGGCGTCCACGACGAAGTTCCCCGAGTACTACGACGGCAAGGCGTTCATCCACGAGTGGGAACGCAGCTGGATCAAGGCCGTCACGATGGACTCCACCGGTGCCGCGGTGAAGATCGACCCGTTCTTCGACTCCATGGTGCTGACCCGGCCGATGAACCTGGAGTTCGGGCCGGAGGGGTCGCTGTACGTCCTCGACTACGGGACCGGCTACTTCGGTGGCAGCCCCGAGTCGGCGGTGTTCCGCATCGACTACACGCAGGGCACCAGGGCGCCGCGGGTCCGGCTCGCCGCGAACCCGACGTCCGGGCAGGCGCCGCTCACGGTGGCGTTCGACCCGACCGGCACCGAGGACCCGGACGGTGACGCGCTCGACTACGCCTGGGACTTCACCAGCGACGGCGTGGTCGACTCGACGACCGAGGGCCCGGTGAGCTTCACCTACACGGCCAACGGCCGCTACGACGCCCGGCTCACCGTGACCGACGCGACCGGGCGCGACGCCGCGGCGACCGTGGTGATCACCGTGGGCAACACGGCGCCGACCGTCGTGCTGACCACCCCACCGGACGGCGGCGTGTTCGGCTTCGGCGACCGGGTGCCGTTCAGCGTCGAGGTGACGGATCCAGAAGACGGTACGAACGTCGACTGCTCCCGCGTCGTGGTGGAGTACATCCTCGGCCACGACGACCACGGGCACCCGCTGTCCAGGGCCACCGGGTGCGAGGGTGTCCTGCAGACCGTGGCCGACGAGGGGCACGGCGCCGACTCCAACGTGTTCGGCGTCATCAACGCCACCTACACCGACGGCGGCGGCGCCGGGCTGCCCCCGCTGACCGGCTCGGACGAGGCCATCCTGCAGCCGCGGGAGAAGCAGGCCGAGTTCTTCGCCGAGGCCAACGGCATCACGGTCGTCTCCCAGGACCAGGCGTCCGGCGGACGCCGCGTCGGCTACATCGACGCCGGTGACTGGATCACGATCGACCCGGCGAACCTCACCGGCGTCACCGCCATGGGCTACCGGGTGTCCTCCGGCGGCTCCGGCGGCACCATCGAGGTCCGCTCCGGCGCGGTCGACGGCCCGCTGGTCCAGACCGTCCCGGTGTCGAGCACCGGCGGGTGGGACAACTACGTCGACATCGCCCCGTCGGCGATCACCGCGGTGCCGGGCAGCGGCCCGCTGTACCTGGTGTTCCAGGGAACCGGCACCGGCGGCCTGTTCGACGTCGACGTGATCCGCTTCGTCGGCGGCGTCGGGCAACCGACCGACTGCTCCGAGCCGGTGAACCCCGACGACACCTTCGACGGGACCGAGCTCGACCGCTGCCGGTGGGACCACATCCTGCGGGAGGACACCAGCGGGTACCGGCTGGACGTCGGCGAGCTGGAGATCGACGCCCGGCCCGGCGACATGTACGGCAGCACGGCCAACGCGCAGAACCTCGTGCTGCAGGACAGCCCGGCCGGCGGCGTATGGACGGCCACCACCCGGATGTCCATCACCGGCACCAGCGACTACGTGCAGGGCGGGCTGATAGCGCACACGTCCGACACGGACTTCGTGAAGTTCGTGCTCATCTACATGCCGGGCCAGGGCTGGCGGCTGGAGAACGGCCGCACCACGGCCGGGCAGCCGGTCGCGGACCAGAGCGGTCCGCTGCCGGCCGGGTTCAACGAGGACGGGTGGCTGCGGCTCAGCAGCGACGGCACGAACCTGACCGCGCTCATGTCCACCGACGGCCAGACCTGGCAGCAGGTCGGCCCGGCCAGGACCCTCGTCGGGCTGCCGAACCCGAGGATCGGCGTCGGCGCGTTCCACGGCGTCGCGGGCGAGCTGGCCCGGTTCGACTCCTTCGACGTCGGTGAGCCGGCGTCCTGCGAGCCGACCGACCCGGGCGCGGGCTACACCAGCCTGTTCGACGGCACCGGCACGGACGGCTGGCGGATGTCCGGGCCGGGCAGGTTCGACCTGGTCGACTGCGAACTGCTGTCCCGCGGTGGGCTGGGCCTGTACTGGTACGAGGCCGAGTCGTTCGACAGCTACTCGCTCAAGGCCGACTGGAAGGTCGCGGGCGACGACAACTCGGGCGTGTTCGTCGGGTTCCCGAACCCCGGTGACGACCCGTGGGTGGCCGTGAACCAGGGCCACGAGGTGCAGATCGACGCCACCGACGCCCCGGACCGCACCACCGGCGCCATCTACGCGTTCCAGTCGGCCGACGTGGCCGCCCGCGACGCGGCGCTCAACCCGCCGGGGGAGTGGAACGAGTTCGAGATCACCGTCGAGGGTGACCGCATCCGGGTGCACCTCAACGGTGTGCTGATCAACGACTACACCGACACCGACCCGAACCGGATGAACGCGCCCAGCTACGTCGGCATCCAGAACCACGGCGACGGCGACGACGTGTACTTCCGCAACATCCGGGTCAGGGCGATCGACTCGGTGGCGCCGACCACGCTGGCGGCGACCACCCCGGACGAGCCCAACGGGACCGACGGGTGGTTCCGCACCAGCCCGGTGACCGTGACGCTCAGCGCCACCGATGCGGGCGGCGGCACCGTCACCGGCACCGAGTACCGCGTCGACGGTGGGGCGTGGACCGCCTACGCCGCTCCGTTCGCGGTGACCGGCGACGGTGAGCACGTCGTGGAGTACCGCTCCACCGACGACTCTGGCAACGTCGAGGCCGTTCGCTCGCTGCCGCTGAAGCTCGACACCACGGCCCCGGCGGTCGCGGCGACCGGGCTGACCGACGGCCGGGTGTACGGCGACGCCACCGACGTGGTGGTGTCCTTCTCCGGGCAGGACGCCACGTCCGGCGTCGCGTCGGTGACGGCCACCCTGGACGGCACGGCGTTCACCTCCGGCCAGCTGCTGGCGACCTACCGGCTGCCGCTGGGCGTGCACGCGCTGCGCGTCACGGCGACCGACCGGGCCGGCAACCCGACGGTGCACACCGTGACGTTCGCGACCACCACGTCGATGCGCGACATCGGCCAGCTCCTCGATCGGTTCAGGGCGACCAACCGGCTGCCCCGCGCCGTGTACAACGAGCTGACCAGCACGTTGACCAAGGCGCGCAACGCCGAGGCCAACGGCAACGACGCCAAGGCGGTGCGGCTGCTGCGGGACTTCATCGAGACGGCGGACGACCCCGGCCGGGTCACCGACGCGGAGGTCCGGTTCGTGCTGGTGCGCGACGCCGACGCGGTGATCGACACCATCGAGGGAACACCGAACGCCGCGCGGCCGGCCAGGGCCGTGCGGTGACCGCTCCGGGTGGGGCGTCGGCCTCCCGCGACGTCCCACCCGGGTTCCACCCGTAACACGAGAAGGAGCACCATGGCTCGTCCGATCACGCTGTTCACCGGCCAGTGGGCCGACCTGCCGTTCGACGAGGTCTGCGCGCTCGCGGCCAAGTGGGGCTACGACGGTCTGGAGATCGCCTGCTGGGGCGACCACTTCGACGTGGCCGCCGCGGTGTCCGATCCGTCCTATGTGGACGGACGCAGGGAGATCCTCGATCGGCACGGGCTCAAGGTGTTCGCCATCTCCAACCACCTGGTCGGGCAGGCCGTCTGCGACGACCCGATAGACCAGCGCCACCGCGACATCCTGCCGTCCCGCATCTGGGGCGACGGTCACCAGGAGGGCGTGCGCCGGCGGGCCGCCGACGAGATGAAGGACACCGCGCGGGCCGCCGCAGCCCTCGGCGTGAACACCGTGGTCGGGTTCACCGGCTCGTCCATCTGGAAGTGCGTCGCCATGTTCCCGCCGGCCTCCGCGGCGATGATCGACGCCGGCTACGCGGACTTCGCCGACCGGTGGAACCCGATCCTGGACGTGTACGACGAGGTCGGGGTGCGCTTCGCCCACGAGGTGCACCCCAGCGAGATCGCCTACGACTACTGGACGACCGTGCGGACCCTGGAGGCGATCGGACACCGGGAGGCGTTCGGCCTCAACTGGGACCCGTCGCACTTCGTGTGGCAGGACCTCGACCCGGTCGGGTTCATCCTCGACTTCTCCGACCGCATCTACCACGTCGACTGCAAGGACGCGAAGCGTCGCGTCGGCAACGGCCGCAACGGCCGGCTCGGCAGCCACCTGCCGTGGGCCGACCTGCGTCGCGGCTGGGACTTCGTGTCGACCGGCCATGGCGAGGTGCCGTGGGAGGACTGCTTCCGCGCCCTCAACGCCATCGGCTACGACGGCCCCATCTCCGTGGAGTGGGAGGACGCCGGGATGGACCGGCTCGTCGGCGCCCCAGAGGCCCGCGAGTTCGTCGCCCGGCTCGCCTTCGACCCCCCGAGCGCGGCGTTCGACGCCGCCTTCTCCAGCGACAGGAGCTGACCCGTATGTGCACCCCGGAACTGGACCGCAGAACCGCACTGCGACTGGCCGCCACCGGCGTGGTCGCGGCCGGCGCGCTGATCGGCGCGGGCGCCGGCACGGCAGCCGCGTCGTCCTCCGCCGCGGCCTCGGCCGAGGCCGGCACCGACGGCCACGGTCACCACCCCCGGCAGAAGGTGCCCAAGGAACAGATCAGCATCCAGCTGTACACCCTGCGCAATGCCATCGGCGACAACCCGGAGCCGGTCCTGCGTCAGCTGCACCGCATCGGCTACCGCAAGGTCGAGCTGGCCGGCACCTACGGGCTCACCGCCCGCCAGTTCCGCAGGATCCTCGACCGCACCGGCATCCGCGCCACCTCGGCCCACGTCGGCCCGGACGGCGACTTCTCCCGCACCGTCGACGACTGCCTGACCCTCGGGTGTCGGATGGCCGCCATGCCGTACGCGGCCTACACCACCCCCGAGGAGTGGTCCGCGCTCGCCGACCGGCTCAACACCGCCGCGGCCATCGCGGCCCGGCGCGGGCTGCGCTACGGCTACCACAACCACGCCCAGGAGTTCGCCACCCTGTCCGACGGGCGCACCGGGTACGCCATCCTGCTCGACGGCACGGACCGCAGGCTGCTGCACATGGAGCTCGACCTGTACTGGGCCGTCACCGGCGGCGCCGACCCGGTCGAGGTCGTGGCCCGCGACCCGTACCGGTTCCGCCAGTTCCACGTGAAGGACCGCGCGCCCGACGGGTCGTTCGCCGACCTGGGCACCGGCACCATCGACTTCGCCCGCATCTTCCGCGAGACCCGCTCCGGCGACCGGTTCGAGTACATCGTGGAGCACGACCAGCCGACCGACCCGCTGTCCACCGCGGCCGTCGGCTACCGCTACCTCCGCACCCTCCGCTACTGACCCCACCCGCGCCCCACCCGGGGCGCCCCCCCGGGCGTCTCGCATCCGTATGGCCGTTCTGAGCGCCCGAAAACGTCCATACGGATGCGAGTGGCCGGCCGGCGAGATCGTGAGAGGACCCTCATGTCGGACCTGTACGTCCCGCGCCCCGAGCACAGGTTCAGCTTCGGCCTCTGGACCGTCGGCTGGCAGGGCCGCGATCCCTTCGGGGACGCCACCCGGCCGCCGCTGGACCCGGTGCGGGCCGTGCACAAGCTGGCCGAGCTCGGGGCGTGGGGGGTGAGCTTCCACGACGACGACCTGGTGCCGTTCGGGTCCGACGACGTCACCAGGCGCGCCATCGTCGAGCAGTTCGCCAAGGCGCTGGAGCAGACCGGCCTGGTGGTGCCGATGGCCACCACGAACCTGTTCACCCACCCGGTGTTCAAGGACGGGGCGTTCACCGCCAACGACCGCGACATCCGGCGCTACGCCATCGCCAAGGTGCTGCGCAACATCGACTTGGCGGCCGAGCTCGGCGCGTCGACGTACGTGCTGTGGGGCGGCCGGGAGGGTGCCGAGTCGCCGGCCACCAAGGATGTGCGGGTGGCGCTCGACCGGTACCGGGAGGCGCTGGACCTGTTGTGCGGGTACGTGATCGACAAGGGGTACGACCTGCGGTTCGCGCTGGAGCCCAAGCCGAACGAGCCCCGCGGCGACATCCTGCTGCCGACGATCGGGCACGCGCTGGCGTTCATCACCGAGCTGGCGCACCCCGACATGGTGGGGCTCAACCCCGAGGTGGGCCACGAGCAGATGGCCGGCCTGTCGTTCGTCCACGGGGTGGCGCAGGCGCTGTGGCACGACAAGCTCTTCCACATCGACCTCAACGGCCAGAACGGTCCGCGCTACGACCAGGACTTCCGCTTCGGCAACGGGGACGTGAAGACCGCGTTCCTGCTCGTCGACCTGCTGGAGTCCGCCTCCTCCACCTCCTCCACCACCTACGATGGCCCGCGCCACTTCGACTTCAAGCCGCCGCGCACCGAGGACGACGACGGGGTGTGGGCGTCGGCGGCCGGGTGCATGCGTAACTACCTCATCCTGGCGGAGAAGGCCCGCCGGTTCAGGGCCGACCCGCACGTCGCGGCCGCGCTCGCCGCCACCAGGGCCGACCAGCTCACCCAGGCGACGCTCGGTGACGGTGAGACCCTCGACGACCTGCGCGCCGAGGAGTTCGACGTCGAGGCGGCCGCGTCCCGTGGGATGGGATACGAGCAGCTCGATCAGCTCGCACTGGAGCACCTCTTCGGTTCCCGCTGAGCCACTTGGCTAGGGTTTCGAACTCGTGAGAGCACTGCGTCGATTCACCGTCCGTGCCCAGCTGCCGGAGTCGCTGTCCGCGTTGGAGGCGTTGGCCACCAATTTGCGCTGGACCTGGCACCCGCCCACCCAGGACCTCTTCGCCTCGCTCGACCCGGAGACCTGGGCCGGCGTCGGCGGGGATCCGTTGCGTCTGCTCGGTGAGATCAGCCCCTCCCGGCTGACCGAACTGGCCACCGACGACACCACGGTGGCCCGCACCAAAGCGCTCGCCGACGACCTCCAGCGATATCTGACCGAGCCGCGGTGGTACCAGCAGCGCCGCGCCAAGGACCGGTCGCTGCCCGTGTCCGTCGCCTACTTCTCGATGGAGTTCGGCGTCTCCGAGGTGCTGCCGAACTACTCCGGCGGCCTCGGCGTGCTGGCCGGCGACCACCTCAAGGCCGCGTCCGACCTCGGGGTGCCACTGATCGGCGTCGGCCTGCTGTACCGGTCGGGGTACTTCCGGCAGTCGCTGTCGCTCGACGGGTGGCAGCTGGAGCACTACCCGGCCATCGACCCGCAGGGCCAGCCGCTGCAGCTGGTCACCGACGCGGAGGGCGCCCCCGTCCTCGTACACGTCGCCATGCCCGGCGGCCGGGAGCTGCGGGCCAGGATCTGGAACGCGCCGATCGGCCGGGTGCCGCTGCTGCTGCTCGACTCCGACATCGAGGACAACGACGACGACCTGCGCAGCGTCACCGACCGGCTCTACGGCGGCGACCAGGACCACCGCATCCGCCAGGAGATCCTCGCCGGGGTCGGCGGTGTCCGCGCGGTCCGCGCGTTCTGTGCCCTGTCCGGCACCCCGCAGCCCGAGGTCTTCCACACCAACGAGGGCCACGCCGGGTTCCTCGGCCTGGAGCGCATCCGCGAGCTCATCGCCACGGAGGGGCTGGACTTCGACGTCGCCCTCACCGCGGTGCGGTCCGGCACCGTGTTCACCACCCACACCCCGGTGCCCGCCGGCATCGACCGCTTCCCCGTCGACATGGTGAAGCACTACTTCGGCGGCCCCGGTGGCTCCAGCGGCACCGGCCACGTGCTGCTGTCCGGCGTCCCGACCGACCGGGTGCTGGCGCTGGGCGCCGAGGAGAACCCCGGCGTGTTCAACATGGCCCACATGGGGCTGCGGCTCGCGCAGCGGGCCAACGGCGTCTCCCAGCTGCACGGCGCCGTGTCCAGGGACATGTTCCGCGGCATGTGGTCCGGCCTCGACGACCGCGAGGTGCCGATCGGGTCCGTGACCAACGGCGTCCACGGCCCGACGTGGGCCGCCCGCGAGATCGCCAGGCTGTTCGGCGAGCCGGACCCCTCGTTCGGCGGCGACCCAGGCTCTGTGGGCTCTGTCGGCTCCGGCGGCTCTGTGGCGGGCGCGCCGGTCACCGACGCGCTGCTGTGGGAGTTGCGGTCGGCGTTGCGTGGTCGGCTGGTGGACGAGGTGCGTCGTCGGGTGCACGCCGCCTGGGTGGAGCGGGGTGCGTCGGCTCCTGAGCTGGGGTGGACGTCGCGGGTGTTCGATCCAGAGGTCCTCACCATCGGGTTCGCGCGTCGGGTGCCGACGTACAAGCGGCTGACCCTGATGTTGCGGGAGCCGGAGCGGCTGCGCGCCATGTTGCTGCACCCCGAGCACCCGGTGCAGCTCGTGATCGCCGGCAAGTCCCACCCCGCCGACGACGGTGGCAAGGCGCTCATCCAGCAGATCGTGCGGTTCGCCGACGACGCCGAGGTGCGGCACCGGATCGCGTTCCTGCCGGACTACGACATGTCGATGGCCCGGTACCTGTACTGGGGCTGCGACGTGTGGCTGAACAACCCGCTACGGCCACTGGAGGCGTGCGGCACGTCCGGGATGAAGTCGGCGCTCAACGGCGGCCTGAACCTGTCGATCCGGGACGGGTGGTGGGACGAGTTCTACGACGGTGAGAACGGCTGGGCCATCCCCACCGCCGACGGGGTCGTCGACCCCAACCGCCGCGACGACCTGGAGGCCGCCGCGCTGTACGAACTGCTCGGCACCCAGGTGGGGCCGCTGTTCTACGACCGCGACGACGACGGGGTACCGGCCAGGTGGGTCGCCATGGTGCGGCACACCCTGGCCAGCCTGCGGCCGCAGGTGCAGGCCTCGCGGATGGTGCAGGAGTACGCCGAGAAGTGGTACGCCCCGGCGGCGCGCTCATCGGCGGCCGTGCTGGCGGACAGCTTCAAGGGCGCGCACGACCTCGCCGCGTACCGCGGCCGGCTGGAGCTGGCGTGGCCGCGGGTGCGGGTGGCCCACGTCGACACCACTGGCGTGCCGGACGGCCCGGCCGCGGTGTCACTGGCCATGGGCACCCCGCTGAACGTGCGCGCCGCCGTGGAGCTCAGCGGGCTCGACGCCGGTGAGGTGACCGTCCAGGTGCTGGTGGGCCGCGTCGACGACCACGACGAGCTGCACTCACCGGTCGCGACCGACATGCAGCCGGTCGGCACGGCCGACGGTGGCGCGGAGCGCTTCGAGGCGACGGTGGCGCTGCCCGCCGCCGGCGTCATCGGGTACACGGTCCGCGTCCTGCCCCGGCACGACCTCCTCGCCTCACCCGTAGAGCTGGGCCGCGTAGTTCTCGCCTCGTAACCACCCGCGTGTCCGGCGTTTCGGTCGCGTGTGTCCGGCGTTCTCGTCGTGTGCACGGCCGGCGTCTCGCATCCGTGTTGTCGTTTTTCGGCGTCCAGAACGGCAACACGGATGCGAGACGCCCTGGCGGGCCCGGGGGACGGGGTCCGGTCAGAGGTTGAGGCGGAGGCGGGTGGCGGCCACGCGGGGCCACCACGGGGCGAGCGACTCGGCCTCGGCCAGGGCGACCCGCGCCGCGCGGTTGTCGCCGCCGGCCATCTTGGCGCGGGCCAGGGTGGCGAGGTCGTCGGCCCTGGACAGGGCGTGGTCGTTGACGTCGGCGGCCGACCGGGCGAGCCGCGCGGCCGCGTCGGGGTCGCCGTCGATCAGCGCGAGCAGCGCCCTGGTGCCGTCGAGCCTGAACGACGGATAGCCGAGCTGCACGGCGTCGGCGAGCGCCTGGCGGGCGGTGGGGAGGGCGACCTCGGCCGGCACCTGCCCGGCCTCGACGGCGCTCACCGCGAGGCCCGCGACCCCGGCCATCATGAGCGCGGCGTCGCGTTCCGTCGGCGGCGGATCGGCCACCAGGGTCAGGACGGTCGACAGCGCCTCGGCGTAGCGGCCGTGGGCCTCCAGCACTGCGACGCGCGTGGCCCCGGTGGCGCGGGCGTCGGGGAAGCGGGCCGTCAGCTCGGCGGTGGCCGCGTCGGCGGTGGCCAGGTCACCGGCGTTCACCGCGGTCAGGGCGTCGTCGGACAGGGAGGACGCCCGCAGGTCGGCGACCCGCTCGGCGGACAGCCGCGGCAGGCCGAAGAGCACCCACCCGGTCGTGGTGGACATGGCGCTCTGCCTGGGCAGCAACGAGTGCACCACCACCGCGGCCGCGCCGATCGCCACGCCCCGCCCGAACGCCGACGACGTGGCAACCCACAGCAGCACCGGCACCGCGACGCCCACCACGGCCGAGCACACCCCGGCGGCCCACAGCCGCAGCCGCAGCGGCGGGCGACCCGGTCCGACGCTCACCGACAGCATCACCGGCACCCGCCGCACCGCGATGGTGCACCGCGGGGTGACCCACTCGCGCCACCGGCGGCCCATGCCGATCACGACCTTGTGCACCCGCGCGCCGAACACCAGCGCGCCGGCCAGCATCCCCACCTGCAGGGCGGCCAGCCCGACGAACAGCCCGACACAGGCGCCGGCCAGGCCGAGGGCGACGCCGGTGAGGGAGCGCTCGACGGCGACGACCTCGAGGGCGATGACGCAGAGCAGCGCCAGCACGGCGAGGATCGGCCCTGACCGGGCCAGCAGACGGGTCACGAGACAGGGACGCTACCTCGGCCTCACCTGGTTCCCCGACAGCGTCTCGCATCCGTGTTGCCGTTCTGAGGCCCACCAGACGTCCACACGGATGCGAGACGCCCAAAGGGAGGTGGGTCAGGCGCGGGCGGCGCGTAGCAGCAGGACGGTGCGTCCGGGCACCACGAGCTCGCCGCCTGCCTCGTGCCGGCCGCGGGACGCCGGTGCGCCGTCGGCCGTCGTGGTGTCCAGCACGGGTTCGTAGCCGGCCCCGTACTCCGGGGCGGGCAGCGTCACGACCGTCGGGTCCGGCCCGGCGTGCAGCACCAGCAGCCAGGCCGCGTCGCCACGGCCGTCCGAGTCGATCCACATGCCGAGGGTGCGCCGGTCGTCGTCGAACCAGTCGGCCTCGGTCATCTCGTCGCCGTCGGCCCGCAGCCACATCAGGTCGGGCGTGCCGTCCTGGCTCTCCCTGCCGTCGAAGAACTCCGCCTGACGCAGCGACGGTGCCTCGTGCCGGATCGCCAGCAGCCTGGCGACGAACCCGACCATCGGCTCGGCAGAAGGCTCGGCGGCCGGCTCGTCTGTCGTCCAGGGCACCCACGACGTGTCGTCGTCGACGCAGTAGGCGTTGTTGTTGCCGCACTGGGTGCGCCACAGCTCGTCACCGGCCGTCAGCATCGGGGTGCCGGTGGCCAGCAGCAGGGTGGCCAGCAGGTTGCGGGCCTGCCGCCGCCGCAGCGCCACGATCGACGGGTCACCGGTCTCGCCCTCGACGCCGTGGTTGCACGAGCGGTTGTCGTCGGTGCCGTCGGCCCCGTTCTCGCCGTTGGCGAGGTTGTGCTTGCGGTCGTAGGACACCAGGTCGCGCAGCGTGAACCCGTCGTGCGCCGTGACGAAGTTGATCGACTGCCACGGCCGCCGCCCGCCGTCGGAGTACAGGTCCGACGAACCGGCGAGGCGGTACGCCAGGTCCCGCACGTTGGTGGCGCCGCGCCAGAAATCCCGTGCGGTGTCGCGAAAGCGGCCGTTCCACTCGGTCCACTGCACCCCGTACCCGCCGACCCGGTAGCCCTCACCGGTGGCGTCCCACGGCTCGGCGATCAGCTTGCGCTGGGCCAGCACCGGGTCGGCCGTGATGGCGGTGAGGAGGGTGGCGTGCGGGTCGAACGCCCCGGCGTGCGGGCGGCCGAGCACCGAGGCGAGGTCGAAGCGGAACCCGTCCACGCCCATCGCGCCCGCCCAGTACCGCAGCGAGTCGAGCACCAGGCGCACCACGGGGGGTGACCCGGCGTCGAGGGTGTTGCCGCAGCCGGTGATGTCCACCTGGGAGCCGTCCACCCGGTGCACGTAGTAGGCGGGGGCGTCGAGGCCGCGCCAGGACAGCGTCGGCCCGTCCACCCCGCCCTCGCAGGTGTGGTTGTAGACGACGTCGAGCACCACCTCGATGCCGGCCGCGTGCAGGGCGTCGACCATGGTCCTGAACTCGGCCACCTCCTCGCCGGCGACCGACGCGTAGCCGGGGTGCGGGGCGAGGAACCCGAGGGTGGAGTAGCCCCAGTAGTTGGAGCGGCCGCGCCGTCGCAGCGACGGCTCGTCGCCGATGGCGTGCACCGGGAGCAGCTCGACCGTGGTGACGCCGAGCCGCACGAGGTGGTCGATGACCGCGGGGTGCGCCAGGCCGAGGTACGTGCCGCGCTGGTGCGGCGGCACGTCCGGGTGGCGGCGGGTGAACCCCCGCACGTGCAGCTCGTACAACACGGTGTCGGCCCACGGCACCGGCTCCGGCAGCGGGCGCCCGTCGGGCAGATGCGGCATCACCACCGACAGCGGCACGTGGCCCAACGAGTCGACCGTGGACGGCAGGCCGGTGCGGGGGTCACCCTGGTATCCGAGCAGCGCGTCGTGGTCGCCGAGCGCGCCGGCCAGCCGGCGGGCGTACGGGTCGACCAGTAGCTTCGCCGGGTTGCACCGCAGGCCGCGGCCCGGCTCGTACGGGCCGTGCACCCGGAACCCGTACCGCTGGCCGGGCCCGATGTCCGGCACCACGCCGTGCCACACCCCGAACGTCCGCTCGGTCAGCTCCACCCGGCGTTCGGTGAGACCGCCCGACGGCCCGTCG
>Ga0190272_10000570_pt1 | contig 18922 bp, 16 predicted proteins | sample Popmic504T_FD_133746 | JGI IMG/M metagenome (GOLD analysis project Ga0190272, IMG submission 133746) | Populus adjacent soil microbial communities from riparian zone of Shoshone River, Wyoming, USA - 504 T | ecosystem: Environmental > Terrestrial > Soil > Riparian zone | place: USA: Wyoming... | reverse complement strand
CCGCGGACCTGGTTGAGCGTGTCGCGCGTCGCCTGGCGCAGCTCGGCGAGCTCCTCGCGCTCCTCGCCGGCCGCGGAGCGCTCGAGCCCCTCGATCTGCAGCAGCAGCGCCGTCAGGCTCTGGCCGATCTCGTCGTGCAGCTCCTGCGCGACGCGCTGGCGCTCTCGCTCCTGGGCGGCGAGCGAGCGCTGGACGCTCTCGCGCCGCTCGCGCTCGATCCGGTCGAGCATGTCGTTGAACGCCTTCGTCAGCTGGACGATCTCGCGCTCGTTGCCGTAGACCGGCACGCGATAGTCGGCGTTCAGCGGCTCGAACCGCTCCATCGCCTCGATCAGCCGGCTCAGCGGGGCGAACGTGCGCCCGACGACCAGCAGGTTGAGCAGCACCGTGGCGGTCAGGCCGATCGCCAGCACGAGCGCCTCGCTGAGGTCGGTCGGCACGCTGATCGTCGCCGGGGTCAGCGCCAGCAGCGTGCCGGCGATGACGAAGACGAAGGCGTTGACGAGGAAGACGCGGGTGCGCAGGGAGGTGCCGGAGCCCGTCATCGGTTCGATCCTATGGGAGCGCCGTCTCAGGCGTATGCGAACATCTGTTCGCATGGTCGTCTGCGTCCTGATTCCCCGCTTCTCGCTGCTTGCGGCGCTGGGGGATCGGCGGGTGCTGGCCGAGGAGGCGGTCGTGCTCGGTCCGGAGCCGGGGCGCGAGCAGGCGATCGGCGAGGTCTCGCCGCTTGCCGAGACCTTTGGCGTCGCCGCCGGGATGCGCGTCGGGGAGGCGTTGTCGCGCTGCCCGGAGCTGCGGCTCGTGCCGCCCGATCCGGAAGGGGTGCGCGAGCTGTGGGAGATCGTGCTGGGACGGATCGAGGCGATCGGCGGCGCGCCGGAGTCGGCGCGGGCGGGAGTCGCGTTCTTCGACGCCGGCGGGCTGCGCGGCATCCACGGCGGCAGCCTCGGCGGGGTGCTCGATGCGGCGCGAGGGAGGCTCGGACGGGCGCGGCTCGGTGTCGCGCCGAGCCGTTTCGCCGCCTGGTGCGCGGCCAGTGAGACGTCGCGGCGGCGCTCGACGCTGAAGGTCGACGCTCGCCGGCTGGAGCGCTTTCTCGACCCCCTGCCGGTCGGCCTGCTGCGTGAGCGATCGGAGCTCGAGGGAATCCCGGAGGTGCTCGAGCGACTCGGGATCCGGACGCTCGGCGAGCTTGCGGCCCTGCCGACGCCGGCGCTGGTCGAGCGATTCGGCCATCCGGGCCTGCTGGCGCGTGAGCTGGCGCACGGCCGCGACCTGCCGCTGCGCCCTCGGCGCCCGCCGGAGCCGGTCACCGAGCGCGTCGAGCTGCCCGAGGGCGTCTCCGGCCAGCAGCTCGAGCGAACGCTGGAGCTGCTGATAGCGCGGATGCTGGCGCGCAGCGAGCGGCGCGGCCGCGCGCTGCGCGCGGTCGCGTTGTCGGCGCGCTTCGTCGCCGGCGGTACCTGGCGGAGCGAGGTCACCTTGCGTCACGCCAGCGCCGAGCCCGAGCGACTGCGGATCGTCCTGACGCCAAGGCTCGGCGAGCTGCCGGCTCCGGCGGAGTCGCTGGCGCTCGAGGTCGAGGCGTTCGGTCCGCCGGCGCGCGAGCAGACGCGGATGCTCGACGGCGGCGAAGCGGAGCGCCGCGGCCGGCTCGCCGAGGCGGTCCACCAGGCGCGCCAGGCGGCGGGGGAGGGCGCCGCGCTGCGCGTGCTCGACGTCGATCCGGGCTCGCGGATACCGGAGCGACGCGCCGTCCTCGCGCCCTTCCCGGACCCGTGAGGCGTCGCATCTCTTTGTCCTCGGTCGGGCATGGCCGCCCGGCCTATGCCCTCCCTGCGTCCGCGAGCTGCTCGCCTCACGGGCCGGGAACATGAGTGTCAAGGCACGTCGTCTCGGGACGCCGCGCCCGGCACGCGTAGAGGTCGGCCTCGACGGCCGGCCGATCACCGTCGGCCGCCTGCGTGTCGAGGCCGTTCGCGAGGACTGGGTGGTCGAGGACCGCTGGTGGACCTCCGAGCCCCTGCGCCGCCGCTACTTCGAGCTCGTCCTCGAGAACGGTCGCAACACCGTCGTCTTCCGTGACCTGGAGACCCGCGCCTGGCACACCCAGCGCGGATGACCGCGACGGGCCGGCGGCGCTGGGCTGCCGACTGATGATTTTTGCCGTCCTGGACCCCATAATTCATCACTCGGCACCGGGCGGCGGGGCCGTGCGGCGCTGGAGGTGTCGCCGAACTGATGCGAACATGTGTTCGTGTCGATCTATGTGGAGCTGCATTGTCACTCGGCGTATTCATTCCTCGACGGGGCGTCGCTGCCGGACGAGCTGGCCGTGGCCGCCCACGGGTTGGGCTATGGCGCAGTTGCACTGACAGATCACGACGGGCTGTACGGAGCGATGGAGCTGGCGGATGCGACTCGCTCTAAGGGCCCGCTCGAAAGTCTGCGCCCGATCGCCGGCGCCGAGCTGACGCTGGAGGACGACAGTCACCTGACGCTGCTCTGCGCGACGCGCGTGGGCTACTCCAACCTCTGCCGGCTGATCACCAAGGCGCATGCGGACACACGGCCGCACCCAGGCCGCAAGCCGTTGCCTCCGGCGACCGCCTACGCAGACCTCGAGCGCCACGCCGCCGGGCTGATCTGCCTCTCCGGCTGCGCCGGCCGTGGCGCTACGGCACGCGCGATCGAGGAGGGCCGCTACGCCGACGCCGCCAGCGCCGCGCGGCGGCTGTTCGCGATCTTCGGGCCCGACCGCCTGCGGATCGAGCTGCAGCGCCCGTTCGCCCGTCACGACCGCCGCCGCAACCGCCTGCTCTCCGAGCTCGCAGAGCGGATCGGCGTGCCGTGCGTCGCCACTGGCAACGTCCACGCCCACGACAAGACGCGCGCCGCGCTCCAGGACGCGCTCGTCGCCGTCCGGCTCGGCCGCACGCTCGACGAGTGCGAGGCTCAGCGGCGCGGCAACCGCTCGCACGTGCTCGACGCCCCCGCGAAGATGGCGGCCCGCTTCCACGATCACCCCGACGCAGTCATCGAGACGCTGCGGATCGCCGAGCGGATCGAGTTCGATCTCCGCCGCGACCTCGGCTACGCCTATCCGCGCCAGGGCGATCCGGCCGCCGACCACGAGCTGGCGACCGTCTGCCAGGCGCGGATGGACGAGCGCTATCCGAAGCGCGACGAGCGTGCCACCGCCGACCCTCGCCTCGACGAGGAGCTGGCTGTGATCCGCAAGCTCGGCCTCTCCGGCTTCTTCCTGCTCCACCGCGACATGCTCGAGCTGGCGCGCGAAGTCGCCGCCGAGGTCCGCGGACCCGACACGGCGCGGGCGCTGCTGCCGCCCGGACGCGGGCGCGGCTCGAGCGTCTCGTCGCTCGTCTGTTACCTGACCGGCCTCTCGCACATCGACCCCGTCCAGCAGGGCCTCCACCTCGGCCGCTTCCTCAACGACGACCTCCAGGCGATGCCCGACATCGACCTCGACTTCCCGCGCGACATTCGCGAAAAGCTGATCCCGCGCGTCCATGAGCTCTACGGCCACGACCACTCGGCGCTCGTCGCCTCCTTCCCGACCTACCAGGCGCCTTCGGCTGTGCGCGACTTCGCCAAGACGCTCGGCCTGCCGCCGGCAGAGGTCGAGCGGATCGCCCGCACCGTCGATCCCTGGCGGTCCGGCAACGACATCGCGCCCGACGTCGCTGAGGCACGCGCCATCGACGCCGCCAACCCGCGCTGGCGGGCGCTGATCGGGCTCGTTCGCGACGCCCGCCGGTTGCCGCGCCACATGTCCCAGCACCCCGGCGGGATGGTCGTCTCTACCGAGCCGCTGACCGATCTCTGCCCGATCCAGCCGGCGGCGATGGAGGGCCGTCAGATGGTCCAGTGGGACAAGGACTCCTGCAACGACGCCGGCTTCCTGAAGATCGACCTGCTCGGCCTCGGGATGCTGTCAGCCGTCGAGCGCTGCGTCGAGACGATCGCCCGCACGCGCGGCGAGCTGATCGACCTGTCGCGGATCGACCTCGCCGATAAGCACGTCTACGCGGAGATCCAGGCCGCCGACACGATGGGCGTCTTCCAGATCGAGAGCCGCGCCCAGATGCAGATGCTCAAGCGGACGCGGCCCGAGAACCTCGACGACCTGACCGTCCAGGTCGCGATCGTGCGGCCCGGGCCGATCCTCGGCGGCGCCGTCCACCCATACATCGAGCGGCGTCGCGCGTTGCGCGAGAACCCTGACTACGAGGTGCCGTACGAGCACCCGTCGCTGGAGCCGGTGCTGCGCGACACGCTTGGCGCGATCGTCTTCCAGGATCAGGTGATCGAAGTGGCGATGGCGTTCGCGGGGTTCTCGGCGGGCGACGCCGAGGGGCTGCGGCGGGCGATGAGCCGGCGGCGGTCGGAGGAGCTGATGCTCAGCTATGAGAAGAAGTTCGTCGAGGGAGCGGTGAGGCGCGGAGTCGAGCGAGTTGTCGCCGAGCGGGTGTACTCGCAGATCGTGGGGTTCTCTGGGTTCGGGTTTCCGAAGGCGCACTCGGCGGCGTTTGGGCTGCTGGCGTACCAGTCGACGTGGTTGCGGGTGCACTATGGGGCGGAGTTCCTGTGTGCGTTGCTGAATGAGCAGCCGATGGGGTTCTATCCGCCGGATGCGCTGGTGCATGAGGCGCAGCGGCGGGGGTTGACTGTCTTGCCGCCTTGTGTTGTGGCTAGCGGTGTGGAGTGTTCGGTGGAGCGTGTGGAGTCGGTGGCCGCGGGGCCCGTCTCCGGTGGCGGCGTTTCCGTGCTCGGCGGGCTCGGACTGCGCCCCGTGCCTGGCGCGGATGGGGGAGGAGGGAGCGAGGCGGGGGTCGACGGCAGGGGCTCCGCCGAGCGCCCGCCTGCGCGCGGAAAGCCGCCACCGTCGCCACCCGCGGGAGCGGCGCCGGTCTCAGGCGGAACTGCTCTGGCGGTGCGGATTGGGTTGGGCTACGTCAATGGGGTGGTGGAGCGGGAGGTGCGGGCGTTGGTGGGGGAGCGGGAGCGTGGGGGTGAGTGGCGGTCGGTGAGTGATTTGGCGGGGCGGAGCGGGGCGGGGATGGAGACTTTGGGGCGGTTGGCGTGGGCGGGGGCCTGTGACGCGCTGGTCGAGGGACCTGAAGAGGAGCGGCGCAGAATGGCCCTGTGGAACCTTGGGGTGGCCGCGCCAGCTGTCTCCCTCGGGACGGTGGGGGACCAGCTGGCGCTGCCGTTGGAGGCGCATGAGGGACCGGAGTTGCGGGCGCTGACGGCTTGGGAGAGGTTGTTGGCGGACTATGGGTCGACGGGGGTGACGCTGCGGGAGCATCCAATGGAGCTGATGCGGCCGGCGCTACCTGAGCTGACGATCGCCAGCGATGAGTTGGAGCGTGCCGGTCACGGCGCCCAGGTCCGCGTCGCCGGCCTGGTGGTCGCGCGCCAGCGACCTGAGACAGCCAAGGGCGTGACGTTCATGCTGCTGGAGGACGAGTTGGGGACGATCAACCTGATCGTGCCGCCGGCGGTTCATGACGAGTGCCGGATGGTGGTTCGGGGCGAGCCGCTGGTCGTCGCGGACGGGCGGGTGGAGCACCGGGAGGGCGTGACCAACGTGCTCGTGCACGACATCCGGCGGCTCGAGCGCGTCGACCTGCCGCAGGCCGAGGTGCTCAACCTCGACGATCGCCGCCCGCGTCAGCCTCAGGACGACGAGGACGTCGAGAGCGAGCTGCGCGCCGTCGCTCCGGCGGGGCACCGCTGGGGGCGACGAGGCCGCTGAGACCAGAAGGACGCCACTGTCCTTGTACATGCGGTACAAGCCGATTACGCTCTGTTGGCCCGGGCGGTCAGCCTGGCCGTTCGGCTTCTAGGAGGGAGAAGCCATGCGTAAGTCAAGAGCCCTGCTGCTGGCGCTGACGACGGTTGCGGTCCTCGTCCTGGCGCCACCGGCGCTTGGGCAGTCGCCGCTTTCCGTGGAGGAAGAAAGCCACAACAGCTGCGGCGATCTGCTGGTGGTCGGGCATCACGTCGAGGGACTCTGCGCCGTGCACGCGGTCAGCACGAGCAACATGGTCCTCGAGGTCTCGAGCACGCCGGTCGCAAGCTGCGCGAGCGAATTGGGGGGCGTGATCGGCGGAGACGGCATCGGCTACCTCAACGACGTGATCCTCACCGGAGGGTTGTGCTCGCTCCAAGCCTGTGAGGAAGAAGAAGGCGAAATCGTTCCCTGGCAGGTCCACATAGAGGAAAACGTCTCCGAAGACCCGCACATGCTGATCTCCATGTGCCTCAACGCCGGCGAGGAAGACGTCCCCTGCGAATTCGAAGCCGAGATGGTGGTCAACAGCCACAGCTCGATCGAGTTCATGGCCGACGACGCTCCCTGTGCCGAGGAGCCCTCGATCGAGGTCACCGGCGAGTGGGCGATCGAAGGCGCCGGCGAAGAGAACTACGAGCTGGCGTTCCGGCCGCCGCCCGCGGCCGCGGTCCTCTATCCGATCGGGATGACCAGGCATCACGACTTCAACGGCGCGATGGCCGGCTCCGAAAGGGAGGTCACGTTCAAGAACAACACGGGCGCGGCGATCGTCACCACCACGGCGGTGAAGACCGGCAACGCCGGCGCTCTGGCGCGTTACACGCTCGGCGTCGGCTGCAATGGGCAGACGCTCCAGCCGAACGACGAATGTGACGTCGTGGTCACCAAGACGAACATGGGCAACAACCTGCCGGTGGCGATCAGGGTGCACTACGCCGCCGGGGCGTCGATGTCGGAGCCCTTTCTGTTCTACAGGTAAGCCGCTCTCCGCGGCCAGCGCGCGCCCCAGCCGGGGCGCGCGCACGTCCGCCGCTAGCGTTCGGCGCGTGGCCGGTCGGATAGTCGTCGGGACTTCGAGCTGGGCGGATCCTGGGTTCGTCAAGGACTGGTACCCGCCGAAGCTGCCGGCCGGGCAGCGGCTGGGCTGGTACGCCGAGCGGTTCGAGGCGGTCGAGCTGAACGCGAGCTTCTACGCGGTGCCGGAGCGCGACACGGTGCGGCGCTGGGTCGATGTGACCCCGGACGGGTTCACCTTCGACGTGAAGCTGCACCGGCTGCTTTCGCGGCACAGCGCCAGCCTCGACTCGCTGCCGCCGAGCCTGCGTGAGCGGGCGCGGACGACGCCGCGTGGACGGGTCGTGCTCGAGGAGGGGCTGGAGCTGGCGCTGGTCGAGGAGCTGCTCGACGCGATCGAGCCGCTGGAGACGGCGGGCAAGCTGGGAGCGCTGCTCCTGCAGACGACGCCCGCCTTCAAGCCGCGGCGCCGCGACGAGACCGACGCGAAGGGCCGATCTCAGGGCGACCCGTCCGATCTGGACGACGAGCCGCCCGGGCCGAACCGCCTGGTCGAGCTCGAGCCGCTGGTCGCCGCGGTCGCGCCGCGCAAGCTGGCGCTCGAGCTGCGCAACCGTCACTGGGTCGAGGACGAGCAGCTGTCCGAGACGCTCGCCTGGTGCTCTGAGCACGGCGTCGCCTTCGTCTGCGTCGACGCCCCGCCTGGCGACCACTTCTCGATCATGCCGGCGGTCGACGCCGTAACGCGCGACGACCTCGCCTACGTCCGCCTCCACGGCCGCGACACACACGGCTACCTGACCGGCAAGACCGTCGCCGAGCGCTTCGGCTGGGTCTACGGCGAGCAGGAGCTCGAGGAGGTCGCCGGCCGTGCCCACAGCCTCGCCGACCAGGCTGCCGAGGTACACGTCCTCTTCAACAACAACCGCGACGACGACGCTCCCAGCGCCGCCCGCCGCTTCCGCGCCCTCCTGGGCCAAGACCCCGGCCCACCGCCCGACGACGGTCAGCTCCGCCTCGCCTGATCGTCCGATCCGTCGTCGAGCCGTTCCTGTCTGCCCGGGTCGCCGCCGTTGCGGGACTGCTGCTCGCGCTCGGCGTCGGCGATCTGCTCCATCCGCTCGAGGCGGTCGGCGCCGAGGGCGGAGCGGGGGGACGCGCCGACGCGAGCGAGCGTGAAGCGCTTGACGCCGTCGGGCTTCGCGCCCACGGGTGAGCGCGGAACGAGCGTGTAGCGCTTGATCCGGTCGGGGTCTCGCACCCCCTCGATGGTGGCCGGCGGGGAGTCGAAAGCCATTCGCCCGGCGTCCAAAGATCGTGCCGGGCGGTTGTGCGCGCTGTCGTGAGCCCCGACGCGACACGACGCCTGGGAGGATTGGGCGATGGACGCCGAGCGCCATCCCGACGGGGTCGTGCGCGTCAGGGCCCCCAACCCGTCGCCGATGACGCTCGACGGGACGAACACCTACGTCGCGGCAGGCTGGGCGATCGATCCTGGGCCGGCCGAGCACGGCCATCTGGAGGCCGTGCTCGCCGCCGCCGATGGCGAAATCGAAGGGGTCCTGCTGACGCACACCCACCCCGACCACTCCGACGGCGCCCAGCCGCTCGCCGACCTCGCGGGCGGCGTTCCGATCGTGCTCCCCGACGCCGACGGACCCGTCGGGCCCTTCGAAGCGGTCCTGACCCCCGGCCACGCCCCCGACCACGTCTGCCTGCTGCTCGGCGGCGCCTGCTTCGCCGGCGACCTCGTGATGGGCACGGGCAGCGTCTTCATCATGCCCGGCGAGGGCTCGCTGTCGGCCTATCTCGACTCGCTCCGCCGCATCCGTTCCCTCGGCCTCGACGTCCTCTGTCCCGGCCACGGCCCGTACGTCTGGGACCCCGCCACCAAGCTCGACGAGTACATCGCCCACCGCCTCGAACGAGAGCGCCTGCTGCTCGAGGCCCTCGACGCCGGCGCCCGCGACACCGACGATCTGCTCGACCGCGCCTGGGCCGACGCCCCGCGCGAGCTGCGACCGATCGCGGCGCTCAGCCTCCAGGCGCATCTCGAGAAGCTCCGCGAGGAAGGCCGCCTGCCCGACGACCTCGCCTAACCCGTCGATGTCGACGTTGCGGCGAAAGTTTCGCGGCAACGTCGACATCGACAGACTGAGGATGGGACGGAGCCGATATCTTGGCTGGCTGGATTACTGAGGAGAGCCTTGATTTCCACCAACCAATTCAAGAACGGAACCCACATAGAGGTCGACGGCGTCGTCTTCAAGGTCGTCGACTTCCAACACGTCAAGCCCGGCAAGGGCGGGGCGTTCGTGCGCACGAAGCTGAAGCGGCTCAGCGACGGCGCGGCGATCGACCGCACGTTCCGCGCGGGCGAGAAGTTCCGGCCGATCCGCACCGAGACGCGCAAGATGCAGTACCTCTACTCGGACGGCACCGACGCGCACTTCATGGACTCGCAGACCTACGAGCAGCTGCCGATCCCCGAGGATCAGCTCAAGGACTCGCTGAAATGGGTCGTCGACAACCAGGAGGTCGACGTCCTCTACGTCGACGAGCAGCCGTCCGACGTCCAGGTGGCGAGCGCAGTCGAGCTCGAGGTCACCGAGACCGAGCCCGGCCTGAAGGGCGACACCGTCTCGGGCGGCGGCGACAAGCCGGCGACGCTCGAGTCGGGCGCGACGATCCGCGTGCCGCTGTTCGTCAACGTCGGCGACCGCGTGCGCGTCGACACCCGCTCCGGCGACTACGTCTCGCGCGCCTAGGAGCCGCGATGCGGCGGACCGACCAGCGTCGCGCGGCCACCGTCGCCCTCTACCAGGCCGATCTCACCGGTCGGCCGCTCGACACCCTGCTGCCGCGCGAGGCGACCGCCTTCAGCCGCGAGCTCGTCGCCGGCGTCGACTCCGAACGCGAGCAGCTCGACGCGCTGATCGAGCGCCACGCCACCGGCTGGACGCTCGACCGGATCGCGCCGCTCGAGCGCTCGATCCTGCGCGTCGCGCTCTACGAGCTGCTGCACCGCTCCGACATCCCCGCCGAGGTCGCGATCGACGAGGCGGTCGAGACGGCGAAGGAGCTCTGCGGCGCCGACGCGCCCGGCTTCGTCAACGGCATCCTCGGCGCCGTCCAGCGCGAGCAGGTGGCGGCGCGGTGAGCGCTGAGCTGGAGGCTGCCGTGCGCGAGCTCGAGCAGGCGGCGCGCGAGCTGCGCGCGCCCGACGTCGACGCCGCCCACGCCGCCGAGCTGGTCGACCGCTGCGCCGAGATCGCCACGGAGATCGGCAAGGAGCTCGACCGCGTCGGTCGCGAGGCGGAGCGCGACGCGCCCTCCAGCGGCCAAGAGCGCCTGTTGTGACGACGGTCGCCTACCCGACCGACCTCCAGCAGCGCGTCGACGCCTACCTCGATCGACTCGACCTCGGCGACGGGCCCGGCACCGACCGCCTCGCCGAGGCGATGCGCTACTCGCTGCTCGCCGGCGGCAAGCGGATCCGCCCGGTGCTCGCGCTGGCGACCGGCGAGACGCTCGGACGCGATCCCGAGGAGCTGCTGCCGCTCGCGGGCGCGCTGGAGATGATCCACACCTACTCGCTGATCCACGACGACCTGCCGGCGATGGACGACGACGACCTCCGTCGGGGGATTCCGACCTGCCACAAGGCGTTCGGCGAGGACGTGGCGATCCTCGCCGGCGATGGCCTCTTCGCGGAGGCGCTCCACCTGGCGCTCGCCCACCAGGGGGGGCCGCCGGCGAACGTGCTCGCGGCGCTGCGCGAGATCACCGCCGCGGCCGGCGTCAACGGGATGGTTGGAGGCCAGTTCCTCGACATCACCGCACCGGACGATCTCGACGCGGCGGCGCTGCGCCGCCTCCACGGGCTGAAGACCGGCCGCCTGATCGCCGCTTCCGTCAACTCGGTCCTGCTGCTGGCGGGAACGGAGGAACCTGCGACAATCCACTACGGCCGTTTTGCCGCGGAGCTCGGCGTCTTGTTCCAGATCGTCGACGACATACTCGACGTGACCGGTGACGAGGCTTCCCTCGGGAAGCCGCGGGGGTCCGACGAGCGCCACGGCAAGCGGACATACGTGAGCATGTTCGGCCTCGAGCGCGCTCGTGAGCTGGCGAGCGAGTCTCACGCGGAGGCCCGCGCGGCGCTCGAGCAGGCGGGTGGAAGCGGCGGCCGGCTGGAGCAGATCGCCGACTACATCCTGACCCGGCAGACTTAGAGACCCTTCCGATGCCCTCCGACCCAGACAAGCGCCTGCTCGACAGCGTCGACGGTCCCGCCGATCTGCACGATCTCGACGACGGTCAGCTGCAGCAGGTCGCCCAGGAGGTCCGCGAGCAGATCATCGAGACGATCGGCGAGATCGGCGGCCACTTCGGCGCCAACCTCGGCGCCTGCGAGCTGGCGGTGGCGATCCACAGCCTGCTCGACTCGCCGCGCGACAAGGTCCTCTGGGACGTCGGCCACCAGGCGTACCCGCACAAGGTGCTCACCGGCCGCCGCGACGAGCTGCACACGATCCGCAAGTACGGCGGGCTGACGCCGTTCTGCTCGATCGAGGAGTCCGAGCACGACATCATGGGCGCCGGCCACGCCTCGACCTCGGTCAGCTACGCGGTCGGCCTCAAGGAGGGGATGCGCGACGGGATCGGCGAGGACGGCAAGGTCGTCGCGGTGATCGGCGACGGCGCGCTGACCGGCGGCGTCTCGTTCGAGGCGCTGCACCACGCGGGCGGCCTCGGCCTTCCGGTCGTGATCGTCGTCAACGACAACGGCATGTCGATCGCGCCGAACGTCGGCGCGATGTCGCGCTACTTCCACCGCATCCGGATGAACCCGCGCCTGCACAAGGCGCGCGAGGACGTCGAGAGCAGCCTGACCAAGCTGCCGGCGGGCATCGGCGAGCGCTTCGAGCGGCTCGGGCCGATCTTCAAGGAGTCGCTGAAGGCGTACTGGGCGCCCGGACTGTTCTGGGAGGAGCTCGACATCGCCTATATCGGCGTGATCGACGGCCACGACGTCGGCGCGCTGCGCGAGGCGATCGGCGAGGCGCTCGCCGCCGAGCGCCCGGTCGTCGTCCACTGCGCGACCGTCAAGGGCAAGGGCTTCGCGCCCGCCGAGGACGGCGGCCTCGAGGGGATGGAGCGCTGGCACGCGGCCAAGCCCGCCTCGATCGTCAACGGCGCGCCGGCCCCGAAGCCGGCCGCGGCGCCGAAGCCCGCCAACGGCAAGACGGCGCCGCCGCAGTACACGAAGGTCTTCGGCGACGCCCTGGTCGCCGAGGCGCGCCGCGACGAGCGTGTGCTCGGCATCACCGCCGCGATGAACAGCGGCACCGGCCTCGACATCCTCCAGCGCGAGCTGCCCGACCGCTACTACGACGTCGGCATCGCCGAGCAGCACGCGGTCCTGTTCGCCGCTGGGCTGGCGCTGCAAGGCGCCAAGCCGGTGACCGCGATCTACTCGACCTTCCTCCAGCGCGGCTTCGACCAGATCGTCCACGACGTCTGCCTGCAGGAGCTGGATGTCGTCTTCGCGATGGATCGCGCTGGTCTGGTCGGCGACGACGGTCCGACCCACCACGGCGTCTTCGACATCTCCTACCTGCGCTGCCTGCCGCACATGACGCTGATGGCGCCGCGCGACGAGGCCCAGCTCGTGCACATGCTGCACACCGCGATCGCCCATCCGGGACCGGTCGGCCTGCGCTACCCACGTGGCGAGGGCGAGGGCGTCGCGCTGCCCGCGGGGCCGGAAGCGCTCGAGATCGGCCGCGGCGAGCTGCTGCGCGAGGGTGAGCGCGTGGCGCTGCTCGGCTACGGCTACGGCGTGCCGGTCGCGCTCGGCGCCGCGGATGAGATCGCGGCGGTTCATGGAGTCCATGCCACGGTTGCCGATGCGCGCTTCGCGAAGCCGCTCGACGCCGAGCTGATCGAGCGGCTGGCCGCCGATCACGACGTGCTGGTGACGGTCGAGGAGAACGTCCTCGCCGGCGGCTTCGGCGCGGCCGTGCTCGAGCATCTCGCCGACCGCGACCTGCTCGGCGACGTGCGCGTGCTGCGGATCGGCTTGCCGGACCGCTACGTGACGCACGGTAAGCCGGCACTGCTGCGCGAGGAGGTCGGCCTGACTTCCGAGGCGGTGGCCGCCAAGGTCGCCGCCGCGCTGCTGTCGCCACGCGGCGCACTTGCTTAGCAAGCAGCGATCGTCACTTTCCCCTAGGCTTTGCGTCCTCGGCCGCGTCCTGGGGAGGAGCGAGTTCCGAGTCGCCCGTCCGGTCTACCGGGCGGGCGGTTCTCTTTCTGGGGACGATCCCCCGAACGGGTGTTTGTGTGATCGACCTCACAGTGGATCGGGCTGACGGTCCGTACCTTGGTAATCGCAGACGTCACGGCAGCTCGTCAAGCGCCTCACGTCGACCAACTTCCCGTTCCAGATCCACATACGCATCACTCCTCCCTCGGAAGCGGCCCGCCCTCGGCGGGTCGTTTCTTTTCCAGGCTCGGGTAGGACGCCTTCATGGGCCTGGATCTGATCGTCACCTTCCTGCTCGTCTTCGCGAACGGATTCTTCGTGGCGACGGAGTTCGCGATCACGCGGCTGCGGCCGACCCAGGTGGCCGACTTCGAGCGCGACGGGCGTCCCGGCGCCAGGTCGGTCCGCCACGCCGTCGATCGCATCGACTCGTACCTGTCCGCGTGCCAGCTCGGCATCACGCTGGCGAGCATCGGGCTCGGCGTCGTCGGCAAGCCGGTCTTCGAGGAGCTGCTCGAGCCGATCCTCGGCGAGAACGCGGCGATCGGCGGCGTCGTGCTCGCCGGGGCGCTCGCGTTCGGAATCGTCACGCTGCTGCACGTCGTCGTCGGCGAGCTGGCGCCGAAGAGCTTCGCGATCGCCCGCACGGCCGGCGCCTCGCTCTTCCTCGCGCCGCCGATGCGCGTCTTCTATCTGCTGACGCGGCCGGTCGTCGACCTCTTCAACGCGATGGGCAACCTGCTGCTGCGCCCGTTCGGGATCCCGCCGGCGCGCGACGTCGGCCACTCGCCGCACAGCGAGGACGAGCTGCGAGTGCTGCTGCGCCAGAGCGCGGCCGAGGGCCTGATCGACCGCGAGGAGGGCCGCTTCTCCGAGAACGTGCTGCTGTTCGGCGACCTGCGCGCCCGCGAGGTGATGGTGCCACGGCCCGAGGTCGATTGGGTGACCGCCGAGGACTCGATCGGCGACGTCGCGCGGCGGTCGATCGAGACCGGCCACACCCGCCTGCCGGTCTGCGAGACGGAGGGCGGCCTCGACGCCCCGGTCGGGGTGATCCACGCCAAGGACCTGCTGCCCGCGCTCGTGCGACCGGGCGAGCCGAGCGTGCGTGATCTCGCGCGGCCGCTGGCCCGCGTCTCGGAGTCGGTCCTGCTCGACGAGCTGCTGCGCGACCTGCGTCGCGAGCACGCGCACATCGCGCTGGTCGTCGACGAGCACGGCACGACGATCGGGCTGGTGACGCTCGAGAACATCATCGAGGAGATCGTCGGCGAGATCGAGGACGAGTTCGACGCCGACCACGAGGAGCTGATCGAGCAGCGCGACGGCCGCGCAATCGTCTCCGGCGCGGCGCCGATCCGGCTCGTGGCGGAGCGGCTCGGCGTCGAGGTCGCGAATCCGCACGAGGCGACGATCGGCGGGCACGTCGTCGAGCTGCTCGGGCGTGTCCCCGAGGTCGGCGAGCTGGTCGAGGTCGACGGTCACACGATGGAGGTGACCGCCGTCGAGGAGACACGGGTCGCGGAGCTGACGCTCGTCGGCCCCGCGCGCGGCGAGGACGCCGGCGAGCCGCGCGGCCACGACGCCGACTGACCCCGGATACCCTCTGCGGATGGGCAAGCGCCGGCTTGACACCCTGCTGGCCGAGCGCGGGCTCTACGAGTCGCGCACGCGCGCCGCCGCGGCCGTGATGGCCGGAGAGGTCGCGATCGGCGGTGACGGGCGCCGCGCCGAGAAGCCCGGCCAGCTCGTCGCCGAGGACGCCGAGCTGGTCGTCGCCGAGGGCCCGCGCTACGTGTCACGTGGCGGCGTCAAGCTCGCGAACGCGCTCGAGGGCTTCGCGATCGACCCCGCGGGACGACGCTGCATGGACGTCGGAGCGTCGACCGGCGGCTTCACCGACTGCCTGCTGCAGCACGGCGCCGCGGAGGTCGTGACGCTCGACGTCGCCTACGGCGAGTTGAGCTGGAAGCTGCGCGAGGATCCGCGCGTGACCGTGATCGAGCGCGTCAACGCACGCTCGGTCGAGCCCGGCCAGCTGCCCTTCCGGCCCGAGCTGATCGCGATCGACGTCTCCTTCATCTCGCTGCGCAAGGTGCTGCTGGCGGTGCTGACCTGTGCGGCCGAGCGGTTCGACTGCCTGGCGATGGTCAAGCCGCAGTTCGAGGCCGGACGCGAGCGGGTGGGAAGCGGCGGCGTCGTCCACGAGGCCGCCGACCGCCGAGCTGCCCTGGTCGCCGTCGGCGAGTGCGCCCGCGACGACATCGGTGCGACCGTGCTCGGCTACGCGTCGTCGGGGCTGCCCGGTCCGGCGGGCAACCGCGAGACGTTCACCTGGATCGCGGAGAAGGGAAGATCCGGAGCGGTGGAGGACCTGGACGCGGCGGCGAGAACGGTGGAGCCGTGAGCGCACCGAAGTCGATCACCGTCTTTACGCGCCATGCCCCGGGGGGAGAGCCCGGTCGTGGCCTGCGACGGCTGGCCGAGCTCGCACGCGAGGCCGGGATCACCCTGCGCGTGCCGCCGGCAGAGGTCGAGAAGCACCGTCTCGAGCCGCTGCCCGGTGTCGAACTCGGCGCCGATCCCGAAGGACCGACCGATCTCGCCGTCGCGCTCGGCGGCGACGGCACCATCCTCGCCACGTTGCGCCGCTACGCCGGCCGCCGGGTTCCGGTCTTCGCGATCAACTTCGGCGAGATCGGCTTCCTGTCGACCGTCGAGCGCGACGGGCTCGACGGCGCGATAGGACCGGCGCTGCGCGGCGAGTTCGAGGTGCTGCCGCTGCCGGCGCTCGAGGTGGGGACATCGTCCGGCCCCTGGCTGGGGGTCAACGACATCTCGTTCCACCGCCGGCCCGATATGCGCGTCGCCGAGCTGAGCTATGGCGTGCGTGGCGAGCAGGTGGGTCGGGTGCGCTGCGACGGGCTCGTGATCTCCACGCCGGCCGGGTCGACTGGCTACAACCTCGCGAATGGCGGGCCGGTGATGGCCTGGGGCGTCGAGGGCTACGTCGTATCGTTCATCGCGCCGCACACGCTGTCGGCGCGGGCGCTGGTTGTGGCGCCTGACGATGTGCTGCAGGTGACGAACCGGTCGGCGGACGAGCCGGTCGATGTCACGACGGATGGGCGGACGGTGTGCACTTTGGCGCCGCGGGAGCAGGTCGAGGTGCGGTTCAGGCATGACATGGCGTTGTTGGCGCAGGTTGCGGGGGCGAGCTTCTATCACCGGTTGCGGGATAAGTTCGGGCGGTTGACGCGCTAGGGATCGGCCGCGTTGCCCGCGGGTCCTGTCTCCGCCACCCGCGGAGGCGGGAGGCGAATGTGTGTTCGTGCTGTCTGTCCGGGGGGAGCGGTAGACCAAGCGGCGTGTTGCTGGAGTTGAGGATCGAGAACTTGCTGCTGATCGAGCGGGCGGAGGTGCGGCCTGGGGAGGGGCTGAACGCGATCACGGGGGAGACGGGCGCTGGGAAGACGGTGCTGGCGCATGCGTTCGATCTGCTGCTGGGCGGGAAGCCGCGGTCGGGGATCGTTCGACCGGGCGCTGAGGAGGCATACGTCGAGGGTGTCTTCGAGCTGCCGGATGGGCTGCTGGTCGGTGACGCGCTGGCGGACCTGCGCGAGCGCGTCGGGGCGGGCGAGGGGGAGATCGTCCTTGCCCGGCGTGTCTCGGCTGAGGGGCGGACGCGGGCGTATGTCCAGGGTCGATCCGCGACGGCCGCGGATCTGCGTGAGTTGGGCGGACGGCTGGTGTCGTTCTTCGGCCAGCACGAGCATCGGAAGCTGACGGTCGCGTCGGCGCAGTTGGATCTGCTCGACGGGTTCTGCGGCGACGCGCATATGGCCCTGCGTGCGCAGGTTGCCGATGCTCACGGGCGGGTGCGTGGACTGCGGGCGGAGCTGGAGGAGCTGCGCGGCCGGGCTGGCACGCGGGATCGCGATCTCGGCCTGTTGCGCTTCGAGCTGGCGGAGATCGAGGAGGTGGGTCCGACCGTCGAGGAGGAACAGGCGCTGGCGGCGGAGCGGGCGCGGTTGCGCGAGGTCGATGGCCTGAGAGCGGCGGCCGCCGGTGGCGCCGCGGCGTTGGCGCCAGCCGACGGCGAGGGTGGTGCGGTGCAGACGATGGCGGCCGCGGAGCAGCTGGCCGATGCGGTCGACGGTGCGGATCCGGCGCTGGATGCGCTTGCGGAGCGACTGCGCGGGTTGCGGCTGGAGGCGGAGGACCTGGGCGGTGAGCTGCGCCGGTATCTCGACGGGATCGACGCCGATCCTGAGCGGTTGGAGCAGGTCGAGGCGCGACTTTCGGAGTACGACCGGCTGGCGCGCAAGCACGGTGGGACCGTCGAGGCGGTGCTGGCGCATGCGGAGCGCTGCCGGGAGGAGCGGGATCGGCTCGAGAACGCGGAGGTGGCGGTCGAGCGAGCGGAGGCCGATCTTGCGGCGGCGGAGGGGGAGCGGAAGGCGCTGGCGGCGAGGTTGACGGAGGGACGTCGGGAGGCTGCGCCGCGGCTTGCCGAGGGCGTGGTCGCCGAGCTGGCGGCGCTGGCGATGGATGGCGCGTCGTTCGAGGTTCTGCTGGAGCCGCGCGAGGAGATCGCCGCGACGGGCGCGGAGCGCGTTGAGTTGATGCTGGCGCCGAACCCCGGCGTGCCAGCGGCGCCGGTGCGCGAGAGCGCGTCCGGTGGCGAGCTTTCGCGTGTGATGCTCGCGTTGATGGCGGTCGCGGGCGCGGGCGGGTCCCCGACGCTCGTGTTCGACGAGGTCGACTCGGGCGTCGGCGGCCAGACGGCCCGCGCGGTGGGGGAGCGGCTGCGGGCGCTCGGCAAGGGGCGTCAGGTGCTGTGCATCACCCATCTGCCGCAGATTGCCGCGATGGCTGATCGTCACTTCCGGATCGAGAAGTCGCCCGGCGAAGAGTTGGCGCTGACGCGTGTCGAGCGGCTGGAGGATGCGGCGGTCGTCGAGGAGCTCTGCCGGATGCTCGGCGCCGACGCTTCGGACGCTGGAGCCAGGCGCCATGCGAAGGAGCTGCTGGCGGCATGAGCTTCGTCTTGGGCGCGCGCTAAGGTCGTCGCGTGGCAGGAACTCGATTCATCTTCGTGACAGGCGGCGTCGTGTCGTCGCTCGGAAAGGGCATCGCGGCCGCCTCGATCGGCCAGTTGCTGGTCGCCAGGGGCCTGTCGGTCTCGCTGCAGAAGTTCGATCCGTACATCAACGTCGACCCGGGCACGATGAGCCCGTTCCAGCACGGTGAGGTCTTCGTCACCGAGGACGGCGCCGAGACGGATCTCGACCTCGGCCACTACGAGCGCTTCACCGACGTCAACGCGTCGCGCAGCTCGAACGTGACCACCGGCGCGGTCTACGACTCCGTCATCCGTCGCGAGCGCCGCGGCGACTACCTCGGCGGCACCGTCCAGGTGATCCCGCACATCACCGACGAGATCAAGAACCGCATCAAGCGCGTCGCCGACATGGAGGACGTCGACATCGTGATCACCGAGATCGGCGGCACCGTCGGCGACATCGAGTCGCTGCCGTTCTTGGAGGCGCTGCGCCAGTTCCAGGTCGACGAGGGCCGCGAGCGCTGCATGTTCCTGCACCTGACGCTGGTCCCGTTCCTCGGCCACGCCGGCGAGCTGAAGACCAAGCCGACCCAGCACTCCGTCCAGGAGCTGCGCCGGATCGGCATCCAGCCGGACATGGTGATGTGCCGCAGCGAGGAACCGCTGTCGCGCGACATCCGCGAGAAGATCGCGCTGTTCGTCAACCTGCCGATCGACTCCGTCGTCTCGGCGCGCGACGTCGACTCGATCT
>Ga0190272_10000569_pt1 | contig 18945 bp, 21 predicted proteins | sample Popmic504T_FD_133746 | JGI IMG/M metagenome (GOLD analysis project Ga0190272, IMG submission 133746) | Populus adjacent soil microbial communities from riparian zone of Shoshone River, Wyoming, USA - 504 T | ecosystem: Environmental > Terrestrial > Soil > Riparian zone | place: USA: Wyoming... | reverse complement strand
CTGCAGGTGCCGCCGTACGCCTACGCGCATCCCGATGACGTATTGGCCGAAGCGAAGAGAGACAGCATTCCCGCGCTGATGGTCGCGCTTGACAACATCTCCGATCCCCGAAACCTCGGTGCGATCGTGCGGTCCGTGGCGGCGTTCGGCGGCCACGGCGTGCTGATCCCGCAACGGCGATCGGCATCGGTGACGGCGGTGGCGTGGCGCACCAGCGCAGGTGCGGCGGCCAGGGTGCCCGTGGCGCGTGCACCGAATCTCACTCGTGCGCTGAAGAGTTGGGCCGACGCCGGGCTTCAGATAGTAGGCCTGGACGCGGACGGCGACACCGCTATCGACCAGTTCGACGGCACGGCGCCGACGGTCGTGGTCGTCGGCTCAGAGGGCAAGGGGCTGTCACGACTGGTGCGGGAAAACTGCGACGCCGTGGTGTCCATCCCGATGGCCGGACCGACGGAGTCGTTGAACGCCTCGGTGGCCGCCGGTGTGGTGTTGGCCGAAATCGCCCGTCAGCGAAGGGCTTAACGCTTCTGTATCCCTGCGCGGCCGCGTCAGCGTGAACTCGTCGATGGCAGTAACTCCGCCGAACGGTCCGTTGACCGCGTAGTACGTCGCGGCGATCGACGTCCTTCCGCCCGGCTGTCCAGGGTCCACGTCGAACATGACGAAGCCGCACGGGTTCTCCATGTCACGAAACGCCGACCATGGCGCGGCCTCCTCGACATGGTGCGGAACCTTGTGTCTCAGAGCGGTATCGAGCTTTCCGACACCTGTGAGGACCGCGCATCTGGGCTCTGGGAAGAACATCGAATGGGACGGTATCGAGGTGCCTCCGCCGCCGATCACCAGATGGACGGTGCCCTTGCTGGTATCGATGAGGTCGGCCTGGGTGTCGACGGGCAGCGGCGTCAGCGTGTCGCTTGGCAGAGTGCCCCGGATCGGGTGGCTGCGTTCGTAGTGATGCTCGTGGCCGCAGACCACCAGGTCGACGCCGTAGCGGTCGAACAACGGCAGCCAGTTCTCCCGGACACCAAGGTCGGCGCCGTTGGTGCGCTCGCCGGTCGACACTGCGGTCTGGTGCATGCACACCACCACCCAGTCGATGTTGGTGTCGCTGCGGGTGCGCTCGAGTTCGTTTTCCAGCCAACGCTTCTGGGCGCCGCCGGAGTAGCCGCGGACATACGAGTTGCCGCCATCCTGGTAGCAGATGTCGTCGTTCTGCAGGCTGATCACGCGCACCGACCCGGCCGTGAACGCGTACCAGAGACCGCGCAGTTCCGGATCGGATCCCGAATCGGGCAGCGCGAAATAGGTCTGGTAGGCGCCGTAGCCGATCGGGCCGTTGCCTAGCTCGTTCTCATGGTTACCCGCCGCGGGCATCCACGGCCGGTATCGCGCCGACCTTGAGTTGTTCTCGAACCAGTCCGACCACGTCCTGGCCCGGTCGCTGGCAAGGTTGGCGTAACACAGGTCGCCGTTCACCAGATTGAACAGCGGCGCCGTCCGCTCCACGGCGGTGGTGATATCGCCCGCGGCTGGCGATCCGCGATTGTCCCTGCCGAAGGCGGACGCGACGAGCGCGTCCAGCGTGGGCGTGGACTGATCACCGAAGCTGGTGAACCGCAGCGCGGCCCGGCCACGTGGTGCCGTGCGCACGGTGCCGAACTCGGGGCCTGCTCCGTCGTGGAAGGCGGCGTACACGTAGTCGGTGTCGGGTTCCAGCCCGGTCAGCCGCGCGTGGTGCACCCGAACTGTCGAGCCGGACGCGGCGTCGCGGTAGGCCACCGTTTCGGCGGCCACCATCCGGCCCAACCCGTCGTGCGGGGTTCCGACCATGACCCGTGGATTGCGCACCGCGCTGGCGCTGTGCCACGACACCACCACCTCCGTGGAGGCGTCGGCGCCGAACTGCAGATGCAGGCCGCCGGTTCGTGGTGATCGCACCGTCGTCAGAGCACCTTCATCAGGGTTGTCGACTTCGGCTCGATGCCCGCGCCCGGCGTCGCGCGGCGCACCCGCTTGGCCACCCACGGCGCCGCGAAGGCCGTGGTCCACCGCAGGTTGGCCCGCCAGGTTCGGACCGGGGGCGTCGACCGGAGCAGGGCCGCCGACCTGGTGGCAAGTCCGTGCGGAACAGTCAGCGAGTCCAGAACTTTGGCGGCCATCCGCTCGTGACCGAGCGGTGAGAGGTGGATGCGGTCACCGTCCCACAGCCGGGGGTCACGAAACTCGCTGAACCGCCAGAAGTCGACCAGCTGCAGGCCGAGATCTTCGGCGATGCTGCGCAGCAATTCGTTGTAGACCGCTGCGCGGCCCCGCAGCCGGCGAAACAGCGGCACGGTGCCAAGGTCGCCCGCGGTGAACACGAGCACGTGGGCGCCGGTCTGCTGCAACGTCTTCAGGCCGTCGGCGTAGCGGGACATCTTGGCGTCGATATCGTTGCGCACCAACAGCAGATCGTTCATGCCCGCATAGACGGTGACGAGGTCGGGTTCTAGCATGACCGCGGTCTGAACCTGTTCGGTGAGGATCTCATCCATCCGCCTGCCGCGAACGGCGAGGTTGGCATAGCGCAGTTCGGGGTTGTTCTGCGCCAGCGCCATCGCCACGTGATCCGCCCATCCACGCAGGCCATTTGGACTGGCTGGGTACGGATCGCCGACACCCTCGGTGAACGAGTCGCCGAGTGCCACATACCTACTGAACACGGCCACGGCTTCAATGATGCCGATCGTAGGGCGGTTCGCACGCCGCAGCGCCAACGAGAAGTGAATCGACGCCAACCGTCCCACCGCCGTTCGCGTTGATGTAACCGTTGCTTAGGTCTGCGCCCCAGATGATGGTCGCGAGCGGACGAGACGACGTCATGGCGCCCCTGAGATCGGATGCCGGCCTCGACCTCTCATTTGCCGGCCGGTTCGGCTTCGGCATCGACCAATGGGCGTACGTGCCGTTCGAGGTGCCTGAGGGTATCCGGCGGATCGACGTCAGCACCTCGCACGACAACTTCTCGCTGCTCGGGATCGGCCACAACGTGCTGGACCTGGGCATCTTCGGCCCCGCAGGCCCCGAACTCGGCAACGCCAGGGGATTCCGCGGCTGGTCGGGCGGCGCACGGGCGGGCTTCATGCTGTCCGCGACCAACTCGACGCCGGGCTACCTGGCCGGACCGATCGACCCAGGGCGCTGGACCCTGGCGCTGGGACCGGTGGTGCTCAACCCGCTCGGGATGGACTGGCGGGCGCAGGTCGTGCTCACACCGGGTGTGCAGCCGTCGATTCGGCACCTGATCGACCCTGGGCCTGCAGTACACCGAAGCCGAGGAGCCCGCTGGTACCGCGGCGATTTGCATACGCACACAGTGCATTCCGACGGCAGGCGCCAGCTGGCGGAGATGGCTGACGCGGCCGTGTCGGCCGGTCTGGATTTCATTGTCTCCACCGAACACAACACCAACTCCGCCAATCGGGCGTGGACGGCGAGCGCGTCCGACGAACTCGATGTCATTGCAGGTGAGGAGGTCACCACGCGTCACGGCCACTGGCTTGCGGTCGGACTGCCGCCAGGGGGCTGGGTCGACTGGCGCTATGGGCCGCGCGACAACCTGTTCGCCGGATATGCCGCGCGTGTTCGCGCCGATGGTGGCTTGGTGGTGGCGGCGCATCCATCGGTGCCGCTTCCGGGTTGCGCGTGGGAGTTCGGTTTCCGCGACGTCGACGCCATCGAGGTGTGGAACGGGATGTGGAACGTCGACGACGAAGTGTCGCTTCGCATCTGGCATCAACTCTTGCGTCAGGGTCGCAGGGTGACCGCGGTGGGCGGTAGCGATTCGCACGTTTCCGGGCAGCCTGTCGGCAGCCCGCAGACCGTCGTCTATGCACAGGACTCGTCGACGCCCGCGCTGATCTCGGCCCTTCGCGACGGACACTGCTACATCGCCGAGTCGAGCGCGGTCACGCTGGCGCTCAATGTATCCCGCGATGGTGGCACGGTGGTGGTCACCGCCGAGGTGACCGGCGCCCCCGACTGCAATCTGGCGATCATCACCGATCGCGGTTGTGTCGGGCGGGTGAAGACCGATGCGTCGGGACTGGGGACGCTGCGGTGGGCCTGCGAAGATCCGGCGGCGCGGTTCGCGCGCGTCGAGGTGCGTCGCAGGTCGCGGTTTCCGTCCATGGTCGCGCTGTCCAATCCGGTCTGGCTCGGCGAGGCGTCCTAGCCGCCGAACAGTTGGAGCGCGCACCACAGGGCCAGTACCGAAGCAACCAATGTGAGCGGCACGGTTAACAAGCCGACCCTGGTGAACTCTGCGTAGCCTGCTGGGATCCCCTCCCGATGAACGACGCTGCGCCACAACAGGTTCGCCAGCGATCCCACGTAAGTGAGGTTCGGCCCGATGTTCACACCGATCAGCACGGCAAGTATCGCCGGACCGCCGCCGCCAGCGACCAGCGGAAGAAGCACCAACACCGCGGGCAGGTTGTTGACGACGTTGGACAACACCGCGGCCACCGCCGCGATACCCAGGAGCGCAAGCAGGGTGGTCCCGGTCGGCAGCACCGCGCGCATCACCTCGTCGAGGCCGTGCTGCATCAACGCATCCACCACAACGCCGAGACACAGCACGAACGCCAGGAACGGCACGTTTAACGCGTCAAGGATCCCTGCCGGGGTGCTGCGGCGCTGGGCAAGGCTTCGCACGCCGAGCACGACGGCGCCCGCCAGCGCCGCCCACGCCGGTGAGATCTCGAACAGCGAGGTGACAGCGAACCCGATCAGCGTCGCCGCCAGCACGGCGAGCACGAAGACCGGCACTTCCGGCCGCTCTGGCACGTCGTGGCTGCGTGGTTTGGCTGACAGGTCGCGACCGAAAAACCAACGCAACAGCACGAACTCGACGGCTATCGCCGCCAGCCAGGGCAGCGCCATCACCGCGGTGAAGTGAAGGAACGTCATGCCCGCCGCGGTGAACGCCAGCAGGTTGGTCAGGTTGGACACCGGAAACAGCAGCGACGCGCTGTTGGCCAGATGCGCGGTGGCGTATGCATATGCCCTCGGCGGGACAGCGAGCGCCCGCACCGATGCCAGCACCACCGGTGTCAGCAACACCACCGTGGCGTCCAGGCTCAGGATCGCGGTGGTCGCCGCGGCGATCACGAAGACCACGGCCAGCAGCTTGTGCTGGCTGTCGGCGCTCGCGCGGGCCATCGCCACCCCTGCGGCGTGAAACAGCCCCTCGTCGTCGCACAGCCGCGCCAGCACCAGCACCGCGGCCAGAAAGCCGACTACCGGCAACAGTCGGCCGACTTCGGCGGCCGCGTCGTGCCACGAAGTCACCCCGAATGCGATGAGCAGACCGGCCGCGGGTACCGCTGCCACCGCCTCGGGCCAGCCCCGCGGCCGCATCAAGGCGAAGCCAAGGACCACGACGAGTGCCGCAAGGGCCGCGATCACACGCGTTTCCTTTCCGCCAGCCGAACAACAGGTGACCAGTACCCTCCACGCCGAATCTCACGCGGCCGTGGTGGGCAGACGTCGATAACGTGACCTCCATGCGCAAGGCCGCCCTAATCATGCTTGCCGTCCTGACCGCCGCGTCGGCCGTACCCATGGCCAACGCAGCACCCGCCGATTTCGATCTGCAGTCGCACCGGGGCGGCCGCGGCGAAACGACCGAAGAGTCGCTGCGCGCGTTCGCGAAGTCGCTGCAACTCGGTGTCAGCACATTGGAGTTCGATATCGTCGTCACCCGCGACGCCCAACCGCTGGTCTGGCACGACCCGACGATCGACCCCACCAAATGCGCCGACACCGCTCCCGCCTTCCCCGGCGACCCGCAGTACCCGTACGTCGGGAAGCTGGTGCACGACCTCACCCTTGAGCAGATCCGCACGCTCGACTGCGGCAAGTTGTTGAGCGGCTACCCGAGCGCGGAGGTGGTAGCGAACAACAAGATCGCGACCCTGCCGGAGGTGTTCGCGCTCACCGACTCCTACGGTGCGGACGTGCGGTACAACATCGAAACCAAGGTCGAAGCCGAGAAGCCCGAAACCTCCGCCCCTCCACAGGAATTCGTCGACGTCACGCTCGCCGCCGTGCGGTCGGCTGGCAAGGTCGACAAGGTCGAGATTCAGAGTTTCGACTGGCGCACGTTGCCGATGGTGCGGCAGGCCGAGCCGTCGATACCGCTGGTGGCGTTGTGGGATGAGACGACGTGGGTACCGGATTCGCCGTGGACCGCGACGGTGAACCCTGCCGTCGTCGGCGACCCGATCACGGGCGCCACGTTGGTCGGTGCCAACATCCTTTCGCCTGGCTACTCGGTGCCCTACGGGCAGACACCAAAGGATCCCGGGTTCAAGCTCGTCGCCGACCGGGCCTTCATCGACCGGGCACACGCATTGGGGCTCAAGGTGATTCCCTGGACCGTCAACGACCCCGGCGCCATGCGTGCACAGATCGACGCGGGCGCGGATGGGATCATCACGGACTACCCGACGCGGCTGCGCTCGGTGATGGCGGACCTGGGTATGCCGCTGCCGCCCACGTATCACCGCCTCAGCTGAGCCACGGATCGGCGCGCCGCCACAGGGTGGGCAGATGCAGTGCGACGCCGTCGACTTCCGCCAGCCGGGACAGCACCCGCATCGACACGTCGAGATCGTCGCCTGCGTACGGCAGGGCCCGCAGCGGTTCGTGCAGAGGCCGAAAGAAGTCGTCCCAGTGGATCAGCACCACGCGCCTGGCGTCGACGGTGCGCACGGTCTCGGTCCAGTAGTCGATCAGGTAATGCTCGGGCTGAAGGCCCAGTTGGCCGACCCCGAGATACACCACGTCCGCTCGCTGCCCGGCCAGCGCGCCGCGGACGAAGCCTGCGCTTCCGACGATCAGCAGCCGACGATCCGATGGCCGGTGGTGCACGAGAGTCGACCACGCCTCGCCGCACTTGTACGCCGACACCTTGACGGGCGGGGCGACCGGCTCGGTGATCCCCCCTGGAAAACGGTCGGGCGGACAGTGCTCGGCTTCGATCTGTGTGACGTCGTACGCCCCAAGGGTTATCGGCTCGCCGGGTGTGACCACGACGACGCGGTCCTCCGGCAAACCGTGGCCGCGGCCGATCTGCGCGGCCGACGTCCCGCCGACCACCCGGGCACCGGTGCGCTCGGCGACCACCGCGGAATCCATCGCGTGGTCGAAGTGGGTGTGCACCGGCAGCACCGCCTCCAGCCGGTCGACGCCGAGGCGCGTCAGGCGGCCGTCGATGCGCGGGGCGGACGGTGACAACGGCCGAAACACGACCTCGAACAGGCTGGGCCGGGAGAAGAAGCCGTCGGTCATCAGTGCCGACTCGCCATCGTCGATCAGCAGCGTCGTGACGCCTGCCCAGGTGACGGTCAGCGGTGCGCCGGGCCCGGACGGAACATCGAAGTAGCGCGCATAGTCGCGTAGGTCGGGTCGACCGAGCTTGAGGCGCATACGGCCAGCCTAGGTGCGGCTCCCGTAGCGGCGTCGGAACTTCTCGACCTGCCCTGCTGTGTCGATGAGCCTTCGCGAACCCGTCCAGAACGGGTGGGATGCTGAGCTGATATCGACGACGACCAATGGGTAAGTGCGGCCCTGAAATGCGATGGTGTGTTCGCTCGTAATCGTCGACCGGGTCAAGAACGCGTCGCCGGTCGTGGCGTCCTGGTAGACCACCGGGTGATAGTCGGGGTGGATGTCGCGTTTCATCGATCTTCTCCTTCGCGTGCGCCTGCCACGTCGCCTGCTTGCTCGGACATGTCTTCGCACGGATCTTCGTGCCAGTCACCGAACGGATCGGCGTAGTTTGGCCATTCCTCGGGCCGCGATAGCTCGTCGTCGGTGAGCAACGCCCCACGCAACCCGTCGACGATCTCTTCGGGTTCCGCGCCGCACACCAGCACCGTGAGCGACACGTGGCGATCTCCAAGCTGGTCGTCCCAGTCCGCGGCGGCCAGCGCGCGTCGCTGTGGATCGGCATACGCGAGTTGGCTGGAACTCATTGCCGCCAGCCATCTTCCGGCATAGCTGGTTCGCAGTCCGCCCCCAGCCGACTCGATCCACATGACGTCATCGAACCGGTTGGCCAACCAGAGTCGGCCGCGGGTGCGCACCACGCCGTCGAGTAGCGGGTCCAGCGCGGCGTGCAGCCGCTGAGGGTGAAAGGGGCGGCGGGCGGTGAACACCATGAGACCGACGTCACCGTCGGGATTCAGGGGCGGCTGGCCGGCCAGCAAGGGGTCGTGGGGGAGACTGCTGCGGCCGCGTCGGGTATCGGACTCCAGATTGTCCAGCGCCAACTCGACGCGGGCGGTGCCGACGGTGATTCGGGCCAGCGGAGCCAGGCGGCGAAGTACGGCAAGCGTTTTCGGCTCGGGCCGTGAAAGCACCAGCACGTCGGCGAACTCGGCCTGGCCGACCACAACCTGTGCCACGGTGCGGCCGTCGTCGAGATCGGCGTCGCCAAGCGTCTGGCTCAACCAGGTCGGTGCGTCGACGGACGTCACGACCGCGGCGACGCGCACATCGCGTGCGGCAGGACCATCGACGTAGCCCGGCCCGACGCGGACCCTGATGTTGTCGATGGCCCAGCACACCGGTTCGGGTTCCAGCCATGGCATCAGCACCACGACGATGCGATGAACGTCGCTGCGCCGGTGCAGTCGACGCAGCAGTACCAGCAGATCGTCGCGAACGGTGCAGGCGACGCAGCCCCTCGTCAGCTCGAGCGGCCATTCGGATGTCGCGTCAAGGGTGCTGACGCTGCGCACCACCACCTGCCCGTCGAACTGGTGCCTGACCACGACGGTGCCGGTGCTGTCCGCCAATACATCGGCGATGTCCTCGGTTGCACCTTGGCCGGTCACCAGGACCACTGGAGTTCGCATCCACCCCTCCGGAATTAATTGAAAACGATTATCATTAACGTTAGGAAGAGTACCTGAGTCCACAAAGGAGGCATATGTCCGCGCATTGTCAGGTCACCGGAAGGGCACCCGGCTTCGGCAACACGGTGTCCCACTCCCACCGACGCACCAGGCGACGGTGGAATCCCAACATTCAGACCAAGACGTACTACCTGGCGTCGGAGGGCCGCAGGGTCAAGCTGCGGGTGAGCGCCAAGGGCATCAAGGTCATCGACAGGGACGGCATCGAGACCGTCGTCGCCCGGCTGCGTCGCGATGGGGTGAAGGTCTGATGGCCCGCAACGACGTCAGGCCCGTAGTGAAGCTGCGCTCGACCGCGGGCACCGGCTACACGTACGTCACCCGCAAGAACCGGCGCAACGACCCCGACCGGATCGTGCTGCGCAAATACGATCCCGTCGTTCGCCGCCATGTCGAGTTCCGAGAGGAACGCTGATGGCCAAGAAGTCCAAGATCGCCAAGAACGAACAGCGCCGGCTCATGGTGGCCCGATACGCCGAGCGGCGCGCAGAACTCAAGGACACCATCCGTCGCGGCACTCCTGAACAGCAGGCGGCGGCAATGACTGCGCTGCAACGGCTTCCGCGAGACTCCAGCCCGGTGCGACTGCGGAATCGTGATGTTGTCGACGGCAGGCCAAGGGGTCATCTGCGCAAGTTCGGGCTGTCCCGGGTGCGGATGCGTGAAATGGCTCACCGCGGCGAACTGCCTGGGGTGTCGAAGTCGAGCTGGTGAGCCCGCGAGCGCTCAACCTAGTACGCCCTCAGGCCGAAAATTCGTACCAGGATGAGCGCTCGCGCGTCCTAGACGAACGACCGGATCTCGACGCCCTCGGCAAGTAACCGGGCGCGCACGGCGGTGGCGATCTGCACCGCCCCTGGCGAATCCCCGTGCACGCAAACGGATTCGACGGTGATCGGAATCGTGGACCCGTCTACCGCGGCCACCCTGCCCGCACTCACCATCGACGCCACCCGGTCGGCGATCTCGGCCGTGTCGTGCAGCACCGCGTTGCGCTCCCTGCGGGATACCAGCTGCCCGTCAGGGCGGTACGAGCGGTCGGCGAACGCCTCGGCCACCGTTCGCAGCCCGAACCGCTCGGCCTCTGCGAGAAACGCCGAACCCGCCAGCCCGAGCACCGGAAGATTCGGGTCGACGTTTCGCACCGCCTCGGCCACTGCCCTTGCTTGGGCCGCATTGGTGACGATCGCGTTGTACAGCGCGCCATGGGGTTTGACGTAGCTGACGGATGAACCGGCGGTGGCCGCCAGCGCCTGCAGCCCGCCGATCTGGTAGATCACGTCGGCGGTCAGCTCGTCGGGATCCATGTCGATGAACCGGCGGCCGAAGCCTGCGAGGTCGCGGTAGCTGACTTGGGCGCCGATCCGCACGCGTCGGTCCGCGGCGGCGCGGCACGTGCGCAGCAGCAGCGCGGGGTCACCGGCATGAAATCCGCACGCCACGTTCGCACTGGTGACCAGGTCCAGCATCGCCTCGTCGTCGCCGAGCCGCCAGACTCCGAAGCCCTCGCCAAGATCGGCGTTGAGGTCGACGGCGGTCACGTCGACAAGCCTACGGCCGGCGATGGCCAGCGATTCTCCGAAACGAACTCCGACAGCGGGCGTCCGACGGTCCAGCTGTCCAACTCCAGCTGAGGGCGGTCAGGGAACTCGGGAACCGGACCGAGACACAGGATCGCGATCGCCTCGGCGCCTTCTGGCATGTCCAGTAGACGTTCGAGCCTGCGCGGATCGAAGATGGACACCCAGCCCATCCCGAGGCCCTCGGCGCGCGCCGCGAGCCAGAGGTTCTGAATCGCGCACGACACCGACGCCAGGTCCATCTGCGGCAGCGTGCGGCGGCCGAACACATGGTTGTCCCTGCCGTCGCCAAGTGCGACGACGAAGAGTTCGGCGCATTCGAGGATGCCCTCCACCTTGAGTGCGAGGAACTCGTCGCGACGCGGTTCCAACGCCTGCGCGGTTTGCGCGCGTTCGTCGTCGACCAGGGTGTGGATCTGCCGCCGCAATGCGATGTCGGTGATGCGGATGAACCGCCACGGCTGCATCATGCCCACGCTCGGCGCCGCATGTGCGGCCTGCAGCAGGCGCGCAAGCACGTCGTCGGGCACCGAGGCGCCTGGCACGAAACGGCGCATGTCACGCCGCTCGGCGATCGCTCGGTAGACCGCCTTGCGCTCCATCGCGCTGAACGCATGCTCCGTCACGGCAGCCAGCCTAGGTGGCACCATCGTGGGGGTGACCCGGGCAGACGTACTCATCACGGCAACCGAACTGGCCGCCGCCATCGAATCGGGGGTGACCATTCTCGACGTGCGCTGGCAGCTGACCGAACCCGACGGCCGAGCCGCATACGAACGCGGCCATATCCCCGGTGCGGTTTACGTGTCGCTCGAGGACGAGCTGTCCGATCACACGATCGCGGGGCGGGGCAGGCACCCGCTGCCCAGCGGTGGCGAGGTCCAGGCGGCCGCGCGACGATGGGGCGTGCGCACCGGTGTGCCGGTGGTGGTGTACGACGACTGGAATCGCGCGGCGTCATCGCGGGCGTGGTGGGTGTTGACCGCGGCGGGCATACCCGACGTTCGGATCCTCGACGGCGGATTGGCGGCCTGGCCGGGTGCCCTCGAAACTGGCTCGGCCGCAACGGAACCCGGTGACATCGCGGTGACGCACCTCGACCTCTACGCAGGCGCGCTGCCCACGCTGACCGCGGAGCAGGTGACCGAACCGGGTGTGACGCTGCTCGACGCGCGGGCACCGGAGCGGTTCCGTGGCGACGTCGAACCCGTCGACCCGGTCGCGGGGCACATCCCCGGCGCCACGAACGTACCCAGCACCAGCCTGCTGGCCGACGATGGCACGTTCTTGCCGGACACGGACGTCGCTCGGCGGGCCGACGAGGGGGCGATCGGGGCCTACTGCGGATCGGGCGTCACAGCGTCGGTGGTCGTCGCGGCGCTGGCCGCCGCCGGAGTCGACGCCGCGCTGTATCCGGGCTCATGGTCCGAATGGTGTTCGGACCCAACGCATCCCGTCAGTCGGGGCTGATCAACCGGGGCCGAGTCGCGCGAGGTTAATGCAAACGGTTATCGTTATCGCTGTGACGACTACGACCTCCAGGCTCCGTATTCTCGCCGCAGGCCTGGTGCTGGCGGCCCCGTTCGGCCTTGCGGCGTGTGCCGGCGGCAGTGAATCGACCCAGTCCACCGGGACGACCAGCGCTTCGGGCCAATGCCCCGTGACGCCGGTCGACGTCGTGGTCAGCGTCGACCAGTGGGGCGACATCGTCTCGGAGCTCGGAGGCGACTGCGCGCAGGTCACCACCGTGCTGGCCAGCTCGGCGATCGATCCGCACGACTACGAACCCGCGCCATCGGATGCGGCGAAGTTCGACGGCGCGCAGCTGGTGGTCATCAACGGCGGCCACTACGACGAGTGGGCCGCCAAGCTCGCGGCGAGCTCTGCCCCCGACGCGGCGGTCATCGATGCGCTCAAGACCGGTGGCGCCGAACACGGCGAGGAGGGCCATGACGAGGGTCAAGAGGAGGGTCACGACGCCGAACCGAACCCCCACGCCTGGTACGACCCCGCGGCGGTGGCCGCCGTCGCCGACGCGGTGACCGCAGAACTGGGCAAGCTCGCACCCGATGCCGCGGGCTACTTCGACGAGCGCCGCACCGCATTCACCGAAACCCTCAAGCCGTACGATGACCTCATCGACTCCATCAAGGCCAGCGCTTCTGGCAAGACCTACGCGGCGACCGAGAGCGTGTTCGACGACATGGCCTCGGCGCTCGGCCTCGTCAACCGCACACCCGAGGGCTACCAGGTTGCGTCCGCCAACGAGTCGGATCCCTCGCCCGCCGATCTGGATGCCTTCCTTCGGCTGCTCGCCGACAAGGGCGCCGACGTGCTGATCTACAACGTGCAGACTGAAGGCTCAGTGCCGCAACAGATTCGGTCTGCCGCCGAGCAGGCAGGCGTGCCAGTGGTCGAGGTCACCGAGACTGTTCCGCCGGGCTCGACGTCCTTCGAGAGCTGGCAGGTGAACCAGTTGACCGCGCTCGCCAAGGCCCTTGGTGTCCCTGCGTGAGTCGATGACCCAAGCGCCAGCGCTGTCGTTCTCCGACGTCAGCGCCACGCGCGGTGGCCAAACCATCTGGTCGCAGGCCAACTTCGATGTACCCGCGGGCGGCATCGTCGCGGTCATCGGCTCCAACGGCGCAGGCAAAACCACGCTGCTACAGATCGTGCTCGGCCTCATCGGCCCTGCGACCGGGCAGGTCCGGGTCTTCGGCGAGTTACCCGGCGAGTTCAACCAGCGGATCGGCTACGTCCCACAGAATTTCGGCGCCGCACCGGGTGAGGCGGTCCGCTCCCGCGACGCGGTGATGTTGGGGCTGAACGGAAACCGGTGGGGCTTGCGTGGCTCTTCGCGTTCGGAACACGAGCGCGTCGATGACGCACTGGCAGCCGTCGACGCGACCGCGCTTGCCGACAAACGGCTGTCCCAACTGTCCGGCGGCCAGCGTCAGCGGGTGGCCCTCGCCGAGGCGCTCGTCGGACAGCCGACGTTGCTGATCCTCGACGAACCCCTCGCATCGCTTGATCTGCGGACCCAGAGCGAGATCGTCGCGCTGCTGCAGCGGATCAACGCCGAACTCGGGGTGACGATCCTCGTCGTCGCACATGACCTCAACCCGCTGCTGAACGTTCTCACCAGTGCGATCTATCTGCTGGACGGGCACGCCCACTTCGACACCCTCGACGGCTTCGTCAACGAGGAACTACTGAGCCACCTCTATGGCACCCGCATGGAGGTCGTGCACACCCCACAGGGCGAGCTGTACATGAGGAGGTCGTAATGACCACGACCCTCGTGGCCCTGGGCTACCAGGAGAACTGGACGCAGATCCTTGGGTCGGCGTTCATGCGCAACGCGCTGCTCGGAGGAACCATCGTCGCGCTTGCCGCGGGCCTGATCGGCTACTTCGTCGTGGTCCGCAGCACCGCGTTCGCCGCCCACGCGCTCGCCCACATCGGATTGCCGGGCGCGACGGGCGCGGTGCTCGTCGGGGTTCCCGTCGTGTTCGGCCTCGGCGTGTTCTGCATCGGTGGTGCGCTGGTGATCGGCGCGCTCGGCCGAAGGGCGGCTGATCGTGAGGTGGCCACCGGCACCGTGCTGGCGATGGCGACCGGCCTCGGACTGTTCTTCAACTCGCTGGCGACGAAAAGCAGCAGCACGATGACCAACGTGCTGTTCGGGAACCTGCTCGCCATCACGCACGGGCAACTCCTGACGTTCGCGACGCTGCTCGCGGTGCTGGCCGCCTGCATCGGGGTGATCTACCGGCCGTTGCTGTTCAGCTCCGTCAACCCGCAGGTGGCCGAGGCCAAGGGCGTGCCGGTGCGGGCGCTGTCGGTGCTGTTCATGGCGCTGCTCGGGCTTTCGGTGACGATGGCGGTGCAGGCCGTCGGCACGCTGCTGCTGTTCGCGCTGATCGTCACCCCGGCCGCGACCGCCATCATGCTGACCCCGCGGCCGAGCACGGCGATGCTCACCGCGACGGTGATCAGCGTGTCGTCCGTGTGGTTGGGGCTCGTCGTTTCGGCGATGTTCAACACGCCGCCCAGCTTCGTCATCGTCACCATCGCCTGCGCGGTCTGGGCCGCGGTCTGGGCAGCCCAGCGCGGTTTACGACCGGCGGCCGACCGCGTAACGGTGGCCTGAGCGCGCCACCTGCGGTCTTGGGCCTGGTGATCCACTACCCTCACAGATCATGTCGAGGAGTCCCACGCCCAGGCGGCGTGCGACGCTGGCCTCGCTCGCCGCGGAGCTGAAGGTTTCGCGCACCACCATCTCCAACGCCTACAACCGTCCCGACCAACTGTCGACGGACCTGCGCGACCGTGTGCTCGCCACCGCCAAACGGCTGGGCTATCCGGGTCCCGATCCCGTCGCGCGCTCCCTGCGCACCCGCAAGGCGGGTGCCGTCGGGCTGATGATCACCGAACCGCTCAACTATTCGTTCTCCGATCCGGCCGCGCTGGATTTCGTTGCCGGACTGGCGGAGTCGTGCGAGGAGGCGGGCCAGGGTCTGCTGCTGGTGGCGATCGGACCGAACCGCAGTGTCGGCGACGGTACGGCGGCGGTACTTTCCGCGGGCGTCGACGGGTTCGTGGTGTACTCCGCCTCCGACGACGACCCGTATCTGGCGGTGGTGCTGCAGCGGCATCTTCCTGTGGTCGTCGTCGACCAGCCCAAGGACGTGCCGGGCACCTCACGGGTCTGCATCGACGACCGCGACGCCATGCGGCGGCTCGCCGAACACGTTGTCGGACTTGGCCATACCGAGATCGGGCTGCTGACCATGCGGTTGGGACGCGACTGGCCGCACGGTGGACCGCGGCCCGCGGTTGCCGATCCCGAGCGCGTGCAGACCCCGCACTTTCACGTCCAGCGTGAGCGCATCGGAGGCGTCTACGACGCGATGTCCGCTGCCGGGCTGGATCTCGACGCGCTGACCGTGGTGGAGAGCTATGAGCACCTGCCGACGTCGGGCGGGGCCGCCGCCGAGGTCGCGCTCGAGGCCAATCCGCGTATTACCGCGCTGATGTGCACCGCCGACGTGCTGGCCTTGTCTGCGATGGACTATCTGCGGGCGCGGGGCATCTACGTCCCCGGCCAGATGACGGTGACCGGATTCGACGGGGTGCCAGAAGCGTTGAGCCGCGGCCTGACCACCGTCGTGCAGCCCAGCATGGAAAAGGGCCGCAGGGCCGGGCGGCTGCTGCACAACCCGCCGCGAGACGGGCTGCCGGTGATCGACGTTCTCGACACCGAAGTGGTGCGCGGCCGAACCTCAGGCCCGCCTGCCTAGATCTCGGTCAGCGGCGGGGTGGACCGCCACAGGTCGATCATCGGCGCAATGCCCTCGACGAGCATCGGCAGCTGCGGCGCCATGGCAAGAGCCGTGATCATGGCCAGCTGTCCGGCGGCCTCCGTGATACGCAGCACCCCCGGGTCCAGTGGCCGCAGCCCCAACCGCACCGCAGCGGCATCGTAGGCCGCGAGGTCCTCTGGTCCCACCAACGCCAGATCGGACTCGACCGCGCCAACCGTGACGAGTTCGAAGTCGGACCACAGCTCGCCTTCTGGCGTGGCGATCATGTTGTGGTAAGGCGCGTCGCCGTGAATGGTCTGCAGCTCAACCCCGGGAAACGCTGCCTCAAAAGCCTTGCGCGACGTCAGTATCGGTGCGATGACGCCCCATTCGCGTTGCGCCCGTTCGAGATCGGCTGCACCGATGAGGCCGGGTAAGCGTTTCAACTCGGCAAGGCCCTCGGGGATGTAGGTGCCGAAGGGGGCCCAGAAACCTAAGTCGCCGGCGTCGTACTCGCGCAGCGCGGCGTGCAGCTGCGCGGTCTGCTCCATGCGGTTGCCCATGTCCGGTTCGACCTCTGGGAGCTGCTCGACGAACTGCCAGAACGTCATCGAAAACCCGTCCCGCCGAACGGGTTCGCGTGGTAGGAGGGGACTTGGCGGCACCACCGGGTAGCCACGGTCGGCGAGCCATCCCGTCACCGCCAGCTCCGCGCGCTGCTGTGCCGTCTGGACATCCGGAGCATTGGCGTATGACGGCGGCACCACCGTGGGTACCCGCACCACCACGGGTGCAGGCGCAAGGTGCACGACGACGGAGAACACGTCGTAGAGCACGCGGGCGTCGTCGACCCGCAGCCCTAATTCGGTGCCCGCGGTGGTCGCGGCCGACACCGCGCGGGCGGTCCGTCCAGCGATCTCGTCTGCGGTCAGCACCGAAGGCGGGCCTCGAGCAGATAGGCAAGCGCGGCCGCGACGTCGTCGGGGGTCTCGATCCGGTAGCCAGCGGCGGTGTCACCCGGTCCGACCTTGACGCCGACGTCGCCGTCGCGCAGCCTGCGGAACGCCTTCTCGTCGGTGACGTCGTCGCCGAAGAACACCACGGCCGATGCGTCGTGCTGATCGCGCAGGATGTCGACGGCCTCGCCCTTGTCGGTTGAAATCACCGCGAACTCAAGGACGGCCTTGCCCTCGGTCAAGTGGGCGTCCCATGCCCCTGCCGCGGCGCGCGCCTCATCGAGTGCCGCGGCGCCGTCGTCGGCCGAGGCGTTGCGGACGTGGAGCGCGACGCTTGCCGGCTTGGTTTCGACGGCGACGCCGGAGCGGTGCGCAGCGATCGCGTTCAGCTCGGCGGTGATCGTGGCGAGCAGCGCCTTGTCGATGTCATGCGAGAAGCCCGAATCGAACTCGGCGCCGTGACTGCCGACCAGATGGACGGTGTCCGGCATCGACGACAGTGAGCGCAGGACCTCCAGCGCCCGCCCCGAGATCAGCGCGGCAGCCGTGTCAGGGACATCGGCGAGCGCGATGAGCGCGCTGGCGGCCTCGGGGAGTGGGCGGGCGTCGGCCGGGTTGTTCACGATCGGCGCCAGCGTGCCGTCGAAATCGGAGGTGACCAGCAGCCGCCGAACGCCTGCGACCGAGGTGAGCGCGCTCTGCAGATCTGGCGGGAGGTTGGCCACCCACTAGACCTTAGGGTGCTCCCCGTCCCCGATCAGCAGCCGCACCGCGAGGTCAAGCCGCTTGCTGACGTCGGTCGCCGAGGCCCGACGGGTGAGCCAGGCCAACAGGTTGGACAGCCACACATCGGAGATGACCCGTGCGATGTGGTACTGGTCCTCGGTGGGCTCGCCGTCGCTCATGGCGCGGGCGAACATCGAGTCCATCAGCTTGCCGACGTGATCAACCTCACCGGCCGCCGACGCGTCGGCGAACACGAACGCGCGCGTCATGGCCTCGGTCAGCAGCGGGTTGCGCTGCATCGCCCTGTTGAGCTTGCCGACCATCATGTTCAGCCGCTGGTATGGGGTGCCGCCGGCCAGCGCGGTGCGGTCGGTCTTGGCGTCGATGCGCTCGAACTCCCTGCCCAGTGCGGAAACCAGCAGGTGCACCTTGGAGGGAAAGTAGCGGTACAGCGTGCCGACCGCGACATCGGCCCGTTCGGCGACCGCACGCATCTGAACAGCCTCGTAGCCGCCCTTTGAGGCGATGGCCAGGGTGGCGTCCAGGATGCGCTTGCGGCGCTCCCGCTGGGCTTCGGACCCGAGCTCAGACTCGGCCAGGACAGCCACGTTCATCACCTGGCGTGGTCGAGATTCCGACCCCGCGCCCGGGTTGGTGTGTGCTGGCTCAGCCATTCGAGACATCCCCGACATCCGATCTGCGGCTCCTTCATAGTGCGTACTCGCTGATAAACGATACGCATGACGGACTCCATTTTCTCCCCCGAGCGCCGGTACCGCATGGACGTGTCCTGCTGTAACGGCGGTCGACTTGACGGTCGAACGCTGGCACTATTAGAACACGTTCTAGTGAGAAGCATGCCTTTCTCACCCAAACGCTAGGAGCCACGGTGGCGATATCTTCTCCGGAGACCAGCACTTCCGAACAGTTTGCCGTACGCGAACTGATCCGTAGCTGGGCCCCGGGTTCCGGTGCGGTCGTCGCCGCACGCGACGGCGAGCAGGGCCGGCCAGACGCGTGGCGCGCCCCATACGACGCATTGGCCCAGCTGGGCATCTTCGGGGTCGCGGTCGCCGAGGAGCACGGCGGGGCCGGTGGCACGGTCGAGGATCTGTGCGCGATGGTCGACGAGGCCGCCGCCGCCATGGTCCCCGGTCCGGTCGCCACCACGGCGCTTGCCACCCTCGTCATCGGTGGTACGCACGGCGAATTGCTCGAGTCGCTGGCGTCGGGAGAGCGCGTTGCCGGCGTCGCCCTCGCCGCCGACCTGCGGTTCGGCGACGGCCGAGCGTCGGGAACCGCCGAGTTCGTGTTGGGCGCCGACGCGGGCGGAGTGCTGCTGCTGCCCGCGGGCGACACCTTCGTGCTGATCGACGCAGGCGCCGACGGCGTGACGATCGAACCG
>Ga0190272_10000568_pt1 | contig 18981 bp, 18 predicted proteins | sample Popmic504T_FD_133746 | JGI IMG/M metagenome (GOLD analysis project Ga0190272, IMG submission 133746) | Populus adjacent soil microbial communities from riparian zone of Shoshone River, Wyoming, USA - 504 T | ecosystem: Environmental > Terrestrial > Soil > Riparian zone | place: USA: Wyoming... | reverse complement strand
TGATCGCCCTGCCCTTCGGGCCGAGGGGCGCGTTAGCGTGGTGGTTCATCCGGTTTTCCTCCTTGGATCTGGGGCTTCGACACCGCCAGCCTCCAAGGAGGGCCGGATGAACAACGTGCTTAGTAGGAACTACAGCTAGCCCTCTCCGGCCCTCTACCCTTACTCGCCCCCATGTGCGGAATCGTCGGATACGTCGGCAACCGGCCCTGCGAGGAGCTGCTGTTGGCCGGCCTGGAGAAGCTCGAGTACCGAGGCTATGACTCGGCCGGTATCTCCCTGCTCGAAGACGGCGGCGTCGAGAGCGTGCACGCGGTCGGCAACCTCGCCAACCTGCGGACTGCGGTCGAGGCCGGGCAACGCGATGGGGAGGGCCCCGCCCCGAAGTCGGCCACCGGGATCGCCCACACCCGCTGGGCAACCCACGGGCGGGTCACCGAGGAGAACGCGCACCCCCACGACGACAGCTCCGGCCGGGTCAACATCGTCCTCAACGGGATCGTCGAGAACCACGCCAAGCTGCGTCGCCGGCTCGAAGCCGATGGCCACGAGTTCACCTCCGAGACCGATGCCGAGGTGGTCGCCCACCTGATCGCCGATCACTACGACGGGGATCTCGCGGCGGCGGTCCGGGCCGCATACGCCGACCTGCGCGGGCACTACGCCTTCGTCGCCATGCACGCCGACGAGCCCCGCCTCCTGGTCGGTGCCCGCAAGGAGTGCCCGCTGGTCGCCGGCGTCGGCGAGGGCGAGACCTTCCTCGCCTCGGCGATCCCGGCCTTCCTCGCCCACACCCGCACCGCGGTCCCGATCGAAAACGGCGAGATCGTTACGATCGACGGCGAGAGCGTCAGCATCAGCGACGCCGAGGGCGCGCCGATCGCGCGCCAGCCGGAAGAGGTGTCCTGGGACGCCGAGGCCGCCGAGAAGGGCGGTTACGAGACCTTCATGCTGAAGGAGATTCACGAACAGGCCGACGCGGTCGCCGAGACCCTCGCCGACCGCCTGCCTGGCGACGAGGGGGTGGACCTCTCCGACGTCGCGCTCGACGACGAGTACCTGCGCGACGTGGGGCGGATCGTGATCGTCGCCTGCGGCACCAGCTACCACGCCGGCCTGGTCGGGCGTTACGCGATCGAGGAGTGGGCGCGGGTGCCAGTCGAGATGGACATCGCCTCCGAGTACCGCTACCGCAACCCGGTCGTCGGGCCCGGCGACCTGGTGGTCGGGATCACCCAGTCAGGCGAGACCGCCGACACGCTGGCGGCGATGCGGCTCGCCCGCGACGCCGGCGCCACGGTGCTGGCGATCACCAACATCATGGGCAGCCAGGCGACCCGCGACGCCGATGCGGTCCTCTACACGCGCGCCGGGCTGGAGATCGGCGTCGCCGCGACCAAGACCTTCGTCGCCCAGGTCGCCGCGGTCTACCTGCTCGGGTTGCGGCTGGCGGAGCTGCGCGGCACCCTGCCGGCGGAGCGGATCGCCGAGTTGGTCGCCGAGATGAAGTCGCTGCCCTCGAAGATCGACGAGACGCTCGAGTCGGTCGAGGAGCGCGTGCGCGGGGTCGCCAACGCCCACAGCGACCAGGACTTCTTCCTCTACCTCGGTCGCCACATCGGGTTGCCGGTCTGCCTCGAGGGGGCGCTGAAGCTGAAGGAGGTCTCCTACATCCCGACCGACGCCTACGCGGCGGGGGAGATGAAGCACGGGCCGATCGCGCTGCTCGACGAGTCGACCCCGGTGGTCTGCATCGCCACCGACAGCCCCGTCCTGGAGAAGGTGCTCTCCAACGTCGAGGAGGTGCGGGCGCGCGGGGCGGAAACGATCGCGATCGCGACCGCGGGCGGCAAGCGGGCCGCCGAGGTGGCCGACCAGACCATCGAGGTGGCGGCGACCGACTGGATCCTGCAGCCGATCGTCGCGATCCTTCCCCTGCAGTTGCTCGCCTACGACATCGCCCGCGCCCGCGGCCTCAACGTCGACCAGCCCCGCAATCTGGCCAAGACGGTCACCGTCGAGTGAGCGACTCGCTAGCATGCGCCGTCGCATGAAGGCCCGCCTCTTTCTCCTCCTCGCCCTCGCGGCGATCGCCGCCCTCGCCGTTGCCGGTTGCGGCAGCAGCGACAGCGACAGCTCCAGCAGCGATCCGGCCTCGGTGGCGCCGGTGGCCACGCCGGTGTTCATCGAACTCGCGGTCCGCCCGGAAGGCAAGCTGAAGTCGGACGTGGAAGTCCTGGCCGAGAAGGTCGCCGGGATCGACGACCTCGGTGGCCTGATCGTCGAAAAATTCGAAGAGGCCGACGACTCCGACGAGCCGGTCGACTTCGCCACGGAAATCGAGCCGTGGCTGGGCGAAAAGGCAGGCATGTTCCTCGGGGCCTACGACGGCGACGACTTCCAGCAGACCGGGTTCGCGGTCGAAGCCACCGACGCCGACGCCGCCCAGGAATTCATCGACGACATCGACAAGTACTCCGATGGCCCGGTCGGGGAAGCCTCCTACGAGGGCGTCGACTTCAAGCTCGAAGAAGAGGACGGGGAGGCGCTGGGCATGATCGGCGACCTCCTGGTCTTCGCCGACGACGAAGAGGACTTCAAAGCGGCGGTCGACGCCTCCGACGGCGAAGCGCTGTCCGGCTCCCAGGCCTACACCGACGCGATCGCCGCGGCTCCGAGCGATAGCTTCGCCGACCTCTACGTCGACGTCGGCGCCATGATCGAGCAGGCCGGCGACGAAGTCGACCCGGCGGCAGAACAGTTCCTGCAGACCACTGGTCTCAACCCGACCGAAACGACTTTCACCGCCAGCCTGGTCCCCGGCTCCGACCAGATCGAACTCGACTTCGTCTCCGATTTGGGCGGTGCCGAGCCCCCCAGTGGCGACGCTTCCGAGTTGCTCGGATCGCTGCCCGGCAACGCTTTCGCGGCGGTCGCTTTCCCGGGCTTCGGAGAGCGACTGCAGAAGGGGATCGACAGCCTCGATGCATCGGGCATCCCCGGTGAGATCCCGCCCAACAAACTGAAGAGCACGATGGCGGCGGCCGGGATCGACCTCGACGAGATCACCGGCTCGCTCGAAGACGCCGCCGTCTTCGCCCAGGGTGCCAACGAGAGCAGCCTCGGCGGCGCCCTCGTCCTGACCGCCAAGGGCGACGAAGCGTCGATCACCGTCTCCAACATCGGCCTCTTCCTGCGCGCCGCCAACGTGGCGGGAGTGACGGTGATCAAGGGCGACGCCAGCGGCTTCTCGGTGCGTAGCCCCGAACTCGGGAGCCAGCCGCTGGTCGTCGTCGCCAAGGGGGACAAGATCGCGATCTCCTATGGCGCCAAGGCGGCCGCTCAGGCGCTCAGCGGGCAGAGCGGCCAGACCCTGGCGGACAACGACACCTACAAGGCCGCCGCTTCCGCTCTCGGCAGCATCCCGATCAGCGGCTTCGCCGACGGCGCCGAGACGCTGAAGCTGGTCGAATCGCTGATCCCGGCCGAGGACAGGTCCGAGTTCGCCGAAGCGAAGCCCTACGTGAAGAAGGCTCGCTTCCTCGCCATCGGCACCGGCAGCAGCGATGGCCTCGCCACCGCCAAGCTGATCCTCGGCTTCAACGATTAGTCGCCGGCGGATGGCCGCCGGCGTCGGCATCGACCTACTCGAGATCGACAGGCTCGAGCGCGCCTTAGAGCGCCGGCCGCGGCTGGCCGAGCGCGTCTTCACGGTGGCCGAGCGGGAGTACGCCGCGGGCAGGGCACGGCCGGGGCGGCACCTGGCCGCCCGCTTCGCCGCCAAGGAGGCGGTGGTCAAGGCGCTCGGGCTCAGCGATGGCTTCGGCCTGCGCGAGATCGAGGTGCTCGCCGGCGAGCCCCCGAGGGTCCGCCTCGGCGGCCGCGCCGCCGCGGCCGCCGGCGACCGCGAGATCGAGATCTCCCTCACCCACTCGCGCGACTACGCCGCCGCCGTCGCGATCGCCGAGCGCGGTCCCTGAGGCGAGCTAGGCTGAGCCGCATGGAGCCTTGGCTGCAGCCGCTCTACGACGCCGAGGGGATGCGAGCGGTCGATCGCTGGGCGATCGAGGAGCGGGGGGTGCCCTCGCTGGAGTTGATGGAGGCCGCCGGGCGCGCGGTTGCCGAGGCGGTGGACAAGTTGGCGCCGGAGGGCCCGGTTCGGGTCGTCTGCGGCAAGGGGAACAACGCCGGCGACGGGTTGGTCGCGGCGCGGCTGCTGGCGGAAACCGGGTTCGAGGTCGAGGCGCTCCTGCTCTGGCCGGCGGGTGAGTTGAGCGGCGACGCGGCGGTCAACCTGGAGCGCTTCGCGGCCGAGCCGGCCGGTGAGGACCTCGATGCGCGACTGGCGGACTCCGCGGTCGTGGTCGACGCGATCTTCGGCACCGGCTTCGCGGGGGCGCCGCGTCAGCCGGCGGCCGCGGCGATCGAGGCGATCAATCGCTGCGGCGCGCCGGTGGTCGCCTGCGACATCGCCTCCGGGGTAGACGCCGCCAGCGGCGAGGTCGAGGGAATCGCGGTCGAGGCCTCGCTCACGATTGGGTTCCACGCCGCCAAGCTGGGGCACCGGGTGGCGCCGGGCAAGTGGCACAGCGGCGAACTGCGGGTGGCGCCGATCGGGATCCCCGACGGCGCCCCGAGCGACCCGGCTGCGGGGACGATCGGCCCCGCGGTTCTCGGACTTGCCCCGCGCCGCGGTGCCCGCTCGACCAAGTTCAGCTCCGGGCAGGTGACCGTCGCCGGCGGTTCGCGCGGCCTCACCGGTGCCGTGCAGCTCTCCTCGCGGGCGGCGATCCGCGCCGGCGCCGGTTACGCGACCGTCGCTGTGCCGGCCGACCTCGAGCCGATCTTCGAGGCGGGTCAGCCCGAGGTGATGTCGGCCGGTTGCCCCGGCGGCGACGGCAGTCTCGCCCCGGCCTCGGCGAAGGCTGTGCGGCGGGCTTTCGAGCGCGCCGCGGCGGGGGTGCTGGGCCCCGGCCTCGGGCGCGACCCGGGCGCGCTGGAGCTGGCGCGTGAGGTCACGGGCGGGATCGAGGCGCCGCTAGTGATCGATGCCGACGGCCTCAACGCCTTCGCCGGCCGGCTGGGGGAGATCGCGGTACGGCAGGCGCCGACCGTGCTGACCCCGCACGGGGGCGAGCTCGGGCGACTGCTCGGCCGCGACTCGGAGGAGATCGCCTCCCACCGGCTCGCCTCTGCCCGCGAGGCGGCCCGGCTCGCCTCCGCGGTGGTCGTCCTGAAGGGCGACGACACGATCGTCACCGACGGCGAGCGCGTCGCGATCAACGCCGTCTCGGCCCCGGCGCTGGCCACCGCCGGCACCGGCGACGTCCTCTCCGGCATCCTCGCGGCGCTGCTGGCGCGGGGGCTGGACCCATTCGCCGCGGCCTGTGCCGCTGTCCTCGCCCACGCCCGGGCGGGGCTCGAGGCGACCCGCCGGGTCGGTGCCGCCGAGTCGGTGATCGCCACCGACGTGATCGAGGCCGTCCCCGCGGGGATGCTTCCTGACGCCGCCGTCGAATAATCTCGCCGAGATGAAGACCGCAGCCGACATTATGGACTCCGACGTCCCCAGCGTCTCGCCCGACGACGACGCCCGCACCGCGATCGACCTGTTGGCCAAGACCGACCTCGGCGCGATCCCGGTGGTCGACGGGGATCGTCGCGTGGTCGGGATCGTCAGCGAGTCCGACCTGGTGCTCAGCGACGAGGAGTCCGACCTGCACCTCCCGCACTACCTCAACATCATGGGAGGCGTTGTCTTCGTCGGCTCGATGAAGGGTTTCGAGGAGCGGCTCGACAAAGCTTTCGCCACCGAGGTCTCGGAGTTGATGACCGCCGACCCGGTGGTCGCTCGCGACTTCGAGGCGGCCGATCGCGTCGCCAAGAAGATCGCCGACAGCCACCACAACCACCTCCCCGTGGTCGACGCCGACGGGCACCTGGCAGGCATGGTCACCCGGGCCGACGCGCTCGCCGCCCTCGTCGACGACGAGTAGCACGATGGAGCGGGCGATCGCCCGGATCGATCTCGGCGCGGTGCGGTCCAACTGCGTCCGCCTCAAGGCCGAACTGGGTGAGGCCGAGCTCTGCGCGGTGGTCAAGGCGGACGGCTACGGGCATGGTGCCGATCGCTGCGCTTCGGCAGCGCTGGACGGAGGAGCGGGACGGCTGGCGGTGGCGACCGCGGCCGAGGCCGAACAGATCGGCCGCCGCTTCCAGCACATCCCCCTGCTGACCATGGGAGCGCTGACCACGGATGAGGTCGACGTCGTGCTCGCGGCCGGATCGGAGCTGGCGGTCTGGCGCGAGGGCTTCCGCGAGTTGCTCGCCGCGCGTGCCCGGGCGCAGGGCCGTCCGGCCCGGGTCCACGTCAAGCACGACAGCGGCATGGGGCGGCTTGGGAACCCCGACCCCGACCGGGTGCTGGAGCTGGCCCGGGCCTGCGACGCCGACCCGCATCTCGAGTTGGCAGGCGTCTGGACCCACTTCGCCACCGCCGACGAACCCGACGCCGACGACGGTTTCTTCGAACAGCAGCTGGATCGGTTCGAGCGGGTGGCTACCGCGGTCAAGGCGGAGTTCCCGGCGGCGATGGTCCATGCCGCCAACAGCGCCGCCGTCTTCCGCGACCGCCGCGCGCACTTCGACATGGCTCGCTGCGGCGTCGCCGTCTACGGTCTCGATCCCTTCCAGCGGGACCCGGCCGAGCACGGCCTCGTGCCGGCGCTGTCGTTGCGCTCCTACGTCGCCGACGTGAAGCGCTTCCCGGCCGGCGCCAGCGCCGGCTACGGCCGCAAGTGGGTGGCGCCGGAGGAGACCTCGATCGGGGTGATCCCACTCGGCTACGGCGACGGGGTGCGGCGCGGGCTCTCCAACAACGCCGAGGTCCTGGTGCGGGGCCGCCATCACCCGTTGGTCGGCACCGTCTCGATGGACAACGTCACCGTCGACCTCGGTCCCGAGAGCGAGGTCGAGCCGGGTGAGGAGGCGGTCCTGATCGGCAGCCAGGGCGAGGACGCGATCCTCGCCGAGGAAGTCGCCGCCCGGCTCAACACGATCAACTACGAGGTCACCTGCGGCATCTCCGCCCGGGTGCCGCGGCGGCCTGCCTGAGACAGGCGCTTTTGTATCCCTATGGGTGACAAAAGCGCCTCGCCCAGCGTCCGGCTCGCCGCCGCGCCCGTGGTCGCCGCCGCGCGACGCGCGCTCGGCGACAGCGACGCCTGGATCGTCGGCGGCGCCGTCCGCGACGCCGCGCTCGGGCGGGAGGTCGCCGACCTCGATCTGGCGGTCGGCGGCGATCCCGGCACGGCGGCGAAGGCGATCGCCCGTCAGCTCGGCGAGCATGCCTTCGAGCTCTCGGCGGAGTTCGGGACCTGGCGGGTGGCGGCTTCCGGTGGCAGCGGTCAGGTCGACGTGACGGCACTGCGCGGCGCCGGGATCGAGGCCGACCTGGCCGAGCGCGACTTCACGATCGGCGCCGTCGCGGTGCCGCTGGACGGCGGTGAGCCGATCGACCCGTTCGGCGGTCTCGCCGACCTCGATCGCAAGCTGCTCCGCGCGGTGGGCGAGGGCAGCTTCGCCGCCGACCCCCTGCGCCTGCTGCGGGCGGCTCGGCTCGCCGCCGAGTTGGGGCTGGAGGTCGATCCCGGCACGGTCTCGCTCGCCCGCCGCGACGCTGCCCGCGCCGGCGAGCCCGCCGGCGAGCGGCAGCTGGTCGAGTTGCGGCAACTGATCGGCGGTCCCGACCCGCTGCGCGGCCTGGCGCTGCTCGACGATCTCGGCCTGACCGCGGTCGTGTTGCCCGAGCTGGAGGCGCTGCGGGAAGTCGAGCAGGGCCCCAACCACCACCTCGACGTGCTCGGCCACACCCTCGCCGTGCTCGAGCAGACCCTTGGGATCGAGCGCGACCTGCCGCGCTTCGCCGGCGAGCGGGCGGATGAGGTTGCGGCGCTGCTGTCCGAGCCGCTCGCCGACGAGGTCACGCGCGGCACGGCGCTGCGTTTCGGAGCCCTGCTGCACGACATCGGCAAGCCCGTCACCCGGGGCGAACGCGACGGCTACGTCAGCTTCGTCGGCCACGACGGCGAGGGGGCCGAGATCGTCGGCGGGATCTGTGCCCGCTTCCGCGCCAGCCGTCGCCTCACCCGGCATCTGCGAGGGCTGACCCTGCACCACCTCCGGCTCGGCTTCCTGGTCCGCGAGGCGCCGCTGCCGCCGCGCCGCGTCCACGAGTACCTGCGGGCGACCGAGCCGGTCTGCGCGGACGTAACCCTGCTCACCGTCGCCGACCGGCTCTCGGCCCGCGGCGGCGGGCCCTTTGCGACCGAGGAGATGATCGAAGGTCACCTCTCGCTGGCCCGGGAAATGATCGCGGCGGCCCTGGACTGGCGCAACGAAGGCCCGCCGGTGCCGTTGCTGCGTGGCGACGAGCTCGCCGCGGCGGCCGGAATCGAGCCCGGCCCGCGGGTCGGTGAGCTACAAGCTGAGCTCGAGGCCGCCCAGTACGCGGGCGAGGTTGGCAGCCGCGCCGAGGCGGTCGAACTCGCCCGCCGGCTGCAGGGCTGACGCCGCAGTAACCCGTCTCAGGTAGCCTTGCCGCCGCATGGCTGAGGAAAAGATCGAAATGGAGGGGGAGATCACCGAGGCTCTCCCCAACACGATGTTCCGGGTCAAACTGGACAACGGTCACGATGTGCTCGGCCACATCTCGGGCAAGATGCGCCGCCACTACATCCGCATCCTGCCGGGTGACCGGGTCAAGATCGAGCTTTCGCCTTACGACTTGGACCGCGGTCGAATTACCTACCGCTACAAATAGTCCTCCAGCCGCGGCTGGGCAAGCTCGGCAATTAGCGCCGACCAGGCGAAGTCTTTTGCGCCCAGGCCTTTTCCCGTGCGCGGGTCGTAATACTCGCGCAGGCCTTCGCGGGCGACGGTGGCGATCAGGCCGTCGGCGAGGCGCCGGGCCTCCTCTTCATAGCCGAGGCGACGCATCCCCAGCCAGACCAGCCAGGCCGAGTTGACCCAGGTCGGGCCGCGCCAGTAGCGGCGGATCGGGCCGCGCCCGCCGCCGGGCTCGTAGCTGGGCTCCGAGACCGAGACAGAGGGCGGTGCCACCGCGGTCAGGAACTCGCGCTCGTCGAGGAGGTGCTCCCGCACCAGTCGGTGGCCGATCTCCTCGGGCAGGTCCGGCAGCCCCAGCGGCGCCAGGGCGGCCCAGGTCACGATGCCGGGCCGTACGCCCCCCGGCTGGGCTTCGTCCAGGAAGAGTCCGCGTCGCTCGTCCCAGAGCCGCTCGACCAGGGCCGGCGTCGCCGAGGGACGGCCGAGCGCCTGCAGCGAGAGCGACCAGAACGTGTTGACGACGGTCTCGCAGAGCAGTGGCCCGCCGCGCTCTCGGATCCGCCGGGCCTCGAAGCCGTGGTGCCGGTTGCGCGCGACCAGCAGCGGGAAGCCGAGCCGGCCGGTCGCCCGCCATCCCCAGACCGGGTCGAACTTGGGCGAGGCGTCGAGGCCGGACTCGTCGGGCTGGACGATCCAGAGCAGCCCGTCGCCCTCGAGGTCGCGGTTGGCGGCGAGCCAGTCGGCCTGGGCACCGATCCGGGGCTCCAGGGCCGGGTCGCCGACCGCGATCTTCCAGGCCCAGGCCAGCAGCGGCGGCTGGATCGTCGCGGTCTGCGGCGAGCGCCGCGACTCGACGTTGTAGAAGGCGAGGCGGGTCAGCGAGACCGGCCGGTCCCAGAAGATCGTGTGGCCGATGAAGCCGTTCTCGCGCTGGGCGGCGAGCAGGCTTTCGAGCTCGGCGCGCGAGCGGGCCGGGTCGAAGCGGCGCCAGACGATCGCCGCGAAGCAGGAGTCCCAGTACCACTGCCACGGGTAGCGGCCGGGGCTGGGCTGGGTGTAGTGGTAGGGAACACCGCCCCGCTCCCCCTCCACCCAGTTCTGCCGCAGCACCCGCTCGGCCAGCGCGACGGCGCTCTCAGCCGCGGGGTTCACACCGCCGTACGGCGCATCTCGCGCAGCGCCAGAGCGCCGAGCACCGCCAGCAGCGCCGCGAGGGCGAGGATGCCTGGCCAGGTCTCGGCCCAGGTGACTTCGCCGACGAAGCCCTGGCGCGCCGCTTCGACCACCTCGGTGACCGGGTTGACGCGGGCGATGTCCTGCAGCCAGCCCTGCAGCAGCGCCAATGGTGCGTAGGCGGTCGTGGTCAGGATCAGCGCCATCATCCCCGCCTGCATCAGAGGTGCCGCCGACTGGCTCTTGAAGCGGAGTGCCAGGAACGAGCCCCAGCAGGCGGCGACCGCTGCCATCGAGGCAACCATCAAGTAGCAGACCACCAGGCCGTCGACGCCCGGGAAGCCGGCTCCCAGCGCCAGCGCGATCGCCAGCACGAAGCTGGCCGGGATCAGGGCCCGGGCGCTCGCCGCCAGCACCGTGCCGGCGAGCAGCACCCAGCGTGGGGCGGGGGAGACCAGCAGGCGGTCGAGCCAGCCCGCTTCGATGTCGCGGGCGAGGTTGACGCCGGCGGCGGCGCCGGTGAAGCCGGCGCCCTGCAGCATGCTGACCGGGACGATGAAGCTCTCGTAGGTACCGGTTTCGAAGCCCTGCAGCTGGGTCAGCGCGCCGAACACGCCGTTCAGTCCCAGGAAGAAGATCGTCGGCGCCAGCACGCCCGGGATTGCCGCCCCCGGCACCCGCACCAGCTCGTTCTTGGAGCGCGCCATCAGCGCTCCGATCGTCGCCAGGTTGGCGCGCCAGGCCGGGATCGCCGCCGTGGTGGGAATCGCCGCCGCCTCCATCAGCCCACCCTGAGCCGGTGTCGGAGTGCCCGCGCGCTCATCGTCAGCCCGAGCAGGACGATCGCCAGGATCGCCGCCACCGCCTCCAGCGTGTGGGTGGCGTCGATGCCGGAAATCATCGGCTCGCGGACGCCTTCGGCGATGAAGCTGAGCGGGTTGTAGGCGGCGATCGTCTTAGCCGGCTCGATCATCAGTTCCTGGGGGAAGAAGGCGGAGGAGAGGAAGAGGACGACGAGGACGAGCGGGAAGAGGCCCTGGACGACGCTGGCACTGCCGGTCCGCAACGCGATCGCGGCGCCGATCGCTCCGACCGCCAGGGCCGAGGCGTTGACCAGGGCGGTCGCCAGCAGCGCCCCCGGTACCCCGCCCTCGATCTCGGCCCCGAAGATCAGCCCGATCGCGAAGAACCAGATCGCCCCGAACAGGCCCAGCGCCGCGGTTCCCGCCAGCCGCCCGAGGACGATCGCGAAGCGCGGGATCGGCGCCGAGAAGAGGCGGTCGGTGAAGCCCATCTCAATGTCGACCGCGAGCGCGATGCCGCCGCTGTTGCCGGCCAGCATCATCGACTGCATCATCGCCCCGGCCAGCATGAACTGGAGGAAGCTCTGCACCGGCGGGAAGCCCGGCAGGTTGACCGCGCCGCCGGCGCCGCCGGTCTGGATCGCCAGCAGCAGGGTGGGGAAGATGATGATCGGCGCGATCAGCTGCGGCCGGCGGAAGGTCTGGCGGATCGAGCGCATCCCCAGGGCCCGGACGATGTGCGCATTGGTCGCGAAGGAGCTCACGCCTCGACCGGCTCCTCCCCGGCGGGCTCCTTCTCATCCTCCTCGAGGTGGTAGCCGGTTTTGGCGACGAAGACGTCGTCGAGCGTCGGCCGGACCAGCTCCAGCGACTCGACCTCGATCCCGGCCTCGTCGAGCGCCCGCACCACCCGCGGGATGTCGGCGGCACCGTTCTCGACCTCGACCAGGACGGTGCGGCCGTCCTTCGGGGGCAGCAGCTTGCCGATCGCCGTGCAGACCTCCTCCGCCAGCGCGATCGAGCCCTCGGCGAGCTGGAGCTGGATGTGGGGGTTGCCGATTTCCGCCTTCAGCTCCTCGGGCGTGCCCTCGGCGACGATCGTGCCGCTGTCGATGATGCCGACGTTGTCGGCGAGTTGGTCGGCCTCCTCCAGGTACTGGGTGGTGAGGAAGACCGTGGTGCCGGCCTGGTTGAGGGTGCGCACCTCGTCCCAGATCGTCTTGCGGCTGACCGGGTCGAGACCGGTCGTCGGCTCGTCGAGAAAGAGCACGCTGGGCTCGTGGACCAGCGCCGCGGCGAGGTCGAGGCGGCGCTTCATCCCACCCGAGTAGGTGCCGACCCGGCGATCGGCGGCGGCGACCAGATCGACCCGCTCGAGCAGGCTGTCGGCCCGGCGCCGGCCCTCGGCGCCGGGGATGCCCTGCAGCGTCGCCTGCAGGCGGATCAGCTCGCGCCCGGTCATCAGTGGGTCGAGCGCCGCCTCCTGCAGGGCGACCCCGATCGAGGCCCGTACCGCGCGGGCCTCGGAGGCGATGTCGTGCCCGGCGACGGTGGCGCGCCCGCCGGTCGGCAGCAGCAGCGTGGTCAGCATCCGCACCGTGGTCGTCTTGCCGGCGCCGTTGGGGCCGAGGAAGCCGTAGATCTCGCCCTCGTCGACCTCGAGATCGACGCCGCGCACGGCGAGCACCTCGTCGAAGGCACGCTCCAATCCCTCGACCACGATCGCCGCGGGCATGGCTCTAGGCCTCCGTGGTTTCGGCCTGCGCCAGCGGCGGCAGCGCCTCGACCCAACGACGATCGTTGGCGCGCTCGAGCGCCTCGGCGGCGTCGAGCAGCAGCTCGTCGCGTCCCCAGGCCGCCTGCAGCTGCAGGGCGATCGGCAGCCCTTCGGAGAGCCCGACCGGGACGCTGACCGAGGGGATCCCGGTCAGGTTGGCGAGCCCGGCGCCGCGCACGTTGGCGGAGTCGGCGGTGAGCGTGCCGGAGGGCAGCTCGACCAGCGGCATCTGCAGAGGTGGGGCGACCGCGGGCACGGTCGGCCAGGCGATCACGTCGACCTGCTCGAAGGCGGCGACGAGTCGGTGGCGCATCAGCGTCCGCACCCGGTAGGCCTTGACGCTGGCCGCGGCCGGCAGCAGCATCCGGAACTTGAGCAGGCCGCGGGCGATCGGGCTGAGCTCTGGGCTGAGCCGGTTGAGCCGCTGCGGGTCGATGTTGCCGATTCCCTCGACGTTGGCGATCAGCACCGTCGCCAACGCCGCCAGCTCGAGGTCCTCCAGTTCGATCTCCCACACCTCGCCGCCGGTCTGGGCGCGGAGCGCCTCGATCGCCTCCTCGCAGGCCTCGCGCACGGCCGGCGCGACGTCGTCGGAGACGCTGTCGCGGACCACGCCGATTCGCAGTCCTCTGGGCTCGGCGGCCTCGAGGGGAGCGCCGGCCAGGGCCGAGGCGAGCAGCCGGCAGTCGGCGGCGTCGGCGCAGAGCGGGCCGGAGACGATCGTGGTCGAGTTGGCCGCCATGTGGTGGCCCTCCATCGGCAGCCGGCCGAAGGTCGGCTTCAGCCCGGTCAGGCCGCAGTAGGCGGCTGGGAAGCGGATCGAGCCGACCCCGTCGGCACCGACCGCGCCGGCGACGAGGCGGGCGGCTACGGCGGCAGCGGGGCCGCTGGAGGAACCGCCCGGGCAGCGCTCGGTGTCCCAGGGGTTGCGCGCCGGCCCGTAGACCGAGAGGTTGCCGGTGCTGCCCGCGCCCAGCTCGTGCATGTTGCCGACGCCGACGATCACCGCCCCCGCGTCGCGCAGGGCCCGGTAGGGGCCGGACTCGCCCGGCTCCACCTCGGCCAGCATCTCGGCGGCGCCGAAGCGCTGGGCGCGCCAGGGCAGCGGCCACTCGTCCTTGATCACCACTGGGACGCCGTGCAGCGGTCCGGGCGGAGCGGCGGCCAGCATCTCGCGCGAACGCTCGGGGAAGGTCTCGACGACGGCGTTGACCGCCGGGTTGCGCCGCTCGATCCGGGCCAGCGCCTCGTCGAGCAGTTCGGCCGGGTCGACGTCGCCGGCGGCAATCGCGGCCGCCTGCCCGCGCAGGGTCAGGTCGAGGGCGCTCATGGCTGTTCCGGCGGGCGCGAGAGATCCTGCTGGCGCTCGGGTGCAACAGCGCTGGTGTCGAGCGCGAGCAGGTCGAGGATCGGTGGCCAGAAGAGGTCCTTGGCGGCGCCCATCACCGCCAGTTCGACCTCGTCGGCGTCGATTCCGAGCGAAGCGAGGCCGGCTGGGACGAAATCGTCTGCGCGGTTTGGATCCTCCATCTGGCGCTGGCAACCCTACCGGGGAGGGGTGGCCGGGTTTGTGCAGAAGGAGCCATGGCGCAGCGTCCCGCCGCCCCGGAAGGCAGAATCGGGGCCGCAACCGAGGCGAGCGCCTCGTGTTTTGCCTTATTCCCATGCCGATCGACGCACACACGAACGACCCGCGCCGCGCCTGGCCGATTCTGGCGGCGGCGCTCTGCCTGCTCGCCGGGCTGGTCACGTTCGCGCTCGCCTCCCCGGGGGCCGCGGATTCGGCGCCGCTGCGCGTCCTCGTCCTCGGCCAGACCGCCGAAACCCCGGCCGCCTCCTGTCCCGGCAAGGTCGTCAACAACGTCGAGATCACCCCCTGCCGCGTCGAGGGCCACGTCACCGGCTTCCAGTCGATCGCCGGCGGTGTCCCGCGCCCTTACGAGGTGCCCTTCGACGGCAAAATCGTCGCCTGGTCGATCACCCTCGCCAAGCCCTCGACCCAGGAAACCGAGACCACCACCGACGAGGTGGGCTTCTTCGACGACTTCCTCGGTCGCCCCTCGCAGGCCCGGATCGGGATCCTCCGCCCGGTCGAGGAATCGAAGCCGCCCAAATACACGCTCGTGCGCCAGAGCCCGCTGCAGGTCCTCAACTCCTATTTCGGCAGCACCCCCGTCTTCGCCCTCGAGCACCCGCTCTCGGTGCTCCAAGGCCAGGTCGTCGCCCTCACCGTGCCGACCTGGGCGCCGATGTTCGCCTTCAACGTCGAGGCCGACAACACCTGGCGCGGCAGCCGCCTGCCCGAGCACTGCGCCTCCAAGGAAGACATCCAGGGCGGGCATCCCCAGCAGGGGGTCGGCAAAACCAAGACCTACGGGTGCTACTACAGCAACGCGCGGTTGCTTTATACGGCCACTCTGGTCAAAGCGCCTTAGCTCGGAGGGTGTTGCGTGGCCGGGCGCCGGGGTGTCCCGCCTCGCTCGCACCTCGTCGATGATGAGTTGGATGGCTGGCGCCTCGGGCGAGCGGCCCTCCTCCCGCTGATACGTTCGGCGGGACACCCCGGCGCCCGGCCACGAAGCCCTGCGAGGCTCCGGTAGCTGGGAAAGGGCGGGTGTCAAAGTCAGCACATTCCCGTGGCTGAGTTCTGACATTTAGCGCGCCACGTGTGCGCATTTGCTCGGCAGCATCGGGGTGTGCCCGCGTTCGCGCCCTACCTGCTCCTCGTGCTTGTCTCGACGTTGCCTCGGGTTGAAGACCCGATTCCGGAGACGATTGGCTTCGGGTCCATCGTCTTCGCCGCCGGAGCGGGCGGGGTCTGGGGATTCTGGATCGGCCTACTGCTCTATCTGCTTGCGCTCTTCGTTCAGGTAGGCTTCGGCTTGTGAAACGTTTTGTCGGAACTTCTTGGGGAATCGTCATCCTGGTCGTCGTGGCCACCGTGGCGGTGGTGATCCCTACCGAAGCCAACGGGGGTGCTGCGCAGCTGATCATGGTCGGCTTTCTGACGATCGCGATCCTCTGGGATAAGGCCCGGGAACCGCGCGAGGGCGACTCTAAAGAGCCGACTGGCGGAGGCTGCAGTAAGGGCAGTCGCTGACGTCCAGCCCGATCAGCTGGTCGCAGCGGCGGCAGGCGCGCAGGTTGGTTGGCTCGCGGGGGAGGGCGGAGGCCGAGGGGGCGAGTGGCAGGACCATCGCCACCGGTTGCATCTGCTCGCCGGTCTCGCGGTCGAGGTAGACCTGACCGGGCTCGGCGTGGGCCAGGGCCTCGCGGCCCGAGGCCGGGGCGCGCATCCGGTAGAGCTGACGCTGATTCATCGCCGGGAAGACTAATAGCTTGGGCGGCACGATGCGGGTGCTGATCTTCCACGGCTACATGCTGCGCGGCACCGGCAGCAACATCTACAACGCCAACCTGGCCCCGGCGCTGGCCAGGCTCGGGCACGAGGTCCACCTGCTCTGCCAGGACCGCGAGGTCGAGTTGGAGGGGGTGCGGATCCACAACCCCGAGATCGGCGGGCTGCTGCCGGTCTACGTCAAGGATCCCTACCCCGGCTTCGAGGTCAAGGCCTTCCCAGAACTGACCGAGGCCGAGCTCGACCGCTACCTGGACTCCAATGTCGCCGCCGTCCGCGCCGTCGCGGAGGACGCGGGGGGGATCGACCTCGCTCTTGCCAATCACCTGGTGATGGGCCCGGCGATCCTCGCCCGCGCCGGTGTCGCCCCCTTCGCCGCCAAGATCCACGGCTCCGCGCTCGAGTACACGGTCAAACCCCACCCGCGCTTCCTTCCCTATGCGCGGGAGGGAATGGAGGCGGCAAAGGGCGTCCTGGTCGGTTCCCGCCACACTGCCGAGTCGCTCTGGGCCGCGATGCCGGAAGTGCGGAATCTGAAAGAGAAGACGTACCTGGGGCCTCCTGGCGTCGATACCGACCGGTTCCGCCCGTTGGAGCCGGATGGAGAGGGTCCGAGAACGAATACCTCGCCCGCAAGATCCTCTCCATCCGGCTCTAGGCGACCTCTGGTCGTGTTCGTCGGCAAGCTGATCGTCTCCAAGGGCGTCGATCTGCTGCTGGCGGCCTGGCCGCTGGTCAGGGCTGCGCACCCCGAGGTGAGATTGCAGGTCGCCGGCTACGGCGAGTACGAGGACGGGCTGCGACGGCTGCTGGCTGCGCTCGACCGCGGCGACCTCGACGATGCCCGCGAGGTGGCCCGGCTGGGCTGGGCGCTGGAGGGTGGCGAGCAGAGGTCGCTGAAGATCCTCTCCGCCTTCCTCGCCGATCCGCCGCCGGGCTACGCGGAGGCCGCTCGTGGAATTGCCGGCTCGGTCGAGCTGATCGGCCGGCTCGAGCACGACGAGGTCGCCGAGTTGCTGCCCCGGGCCGAGGCCCTGGTTATGCCGAGCACCTTCCCGGAGGCGTTTGGGATGGTCGCCGCCGAGGCCGCCGCCAGCGGCGCGTTGCCGATCTCGGCCGGGCACTCGGGCATGGTCGAGGTCTCGCGCCAGCTCTCCGTCTCGCTGCCCGAGGCGGTCGGTCGGCTGACCTCCTTCCCGGTCGAGCCCGGCGCGGTCGAGGCGATCGCCGTCAGGCTCAATGCCTGGCTGGCGCTGCCGGAGCACGAGCGCGAGGCGGCCCAGGCGGCGCTGGTGGAGACGGTTGGACGGCTCTGGAGCTGGAAGGCAGTGGCGAGCGGCGTGCTCGCCGCGGCGGCCGGACGGGGGCCGGAAAGCCTCCGACCGCCGCTTCAATAGAATGCCCGCCGCCCGATGTACGGCCGCCTCCCGATAGCGAAGATGCTTGCTGCCACCGTCGCCTTGACCGCGGCGATCTCGGCGGTGATGGTCCCGATCAACTGGAATGGCCAGGGGGCCTCTACGGCTGCGCCGAAGATCGATCACCTGCTCAACGTGATGATCGTCCTCTCGGCCTTCGTCTTCGCGCTGGTGATGGTGATGCTGTTCTACGCGCTCTGGAAATTCAAAGCCAAACCGGGCGACGAATCCGACGGCGAGCCGATCCACGGCAACACCCGGCTCGAGGTCGCCTGGACCCTGATCCCGACCGTGATCGTCCTCTTCGCCGGCGGCTACAGCTGGAAGGTGCTCGACGAAATCGAAAAGCCGGCCAAGGACCCGCTCACCGTTGACGTCTTCGCCCAGCAGTTCGCCTGGAGCTTCGGCTATCCCGGCAAGGACTTCGCTTACACCCAGGGCGAGCTGCACGTGCCGCTTGACCGCCAGGTCCACTTCAAGCTGCACGCCCAGGACGTGATCCACTCCTTCTGGGTGCCCGAGTGGCGGATCAAGAAAGACGCCGTGCCGGGGATCACGACCACCGCGATCGTCACCCCCGACAAGCCCGGCACCTACCAGCTGATCTGCACCGAGCTCTGCGGCTTCGGCCACACTTCGATGCGGGCCAAGGTCGTCGTCGAACCGCCGGCCGAGTTCCGCAAATGGGTCGCTGGGCTCGACGAAAAAATCCCGGATCTGCTGATCGAGTCGATCAAACAGGACACCGAAGAGGACCCGATCCCCGTCGGGCCGGGCGGGTCATAATGGAGGACTGCTGATGGCGGCTTCGATCAAGCGACCGGGATGGATCAGGGGCGGCCTCGGCGCGCTCCTCGCTGCCGGCTTCGGCTTCGGCCTCGTGATCGCCCTGCGGGCGATTTCCGACCTGCCGCTCTACCAGACCGAGCAGACCGGCTACCCGCACGTGGTCGTGCCGCTGATCCTCGCCCCGCTCGGCTTCCTCGCCGGGTTCGGCTGCTTCGATTACTGGCTGCGCTGGGCGGTCGGCGCGCCGACGATCCCCGAGGATCACTCCCAGCACGGGGCCCGCGGTTGGAAGGACTACTTCCGCTTCAACACCGATCACAAGGTGATCGGCATCCAGTACATCTGCACCACCTTTTTCTTCTTCTTCTTGAGCGGCTTCATCGCGATGCTGATGCGGGCCGAGTTGGCCCAGCCCGGCACCCAGATCGTCGACGCGGCCACCTTCAACAGCCTCTTCTCCACCCACGCGGTGCTGATGATCTTCGTCTTCATCATCCCCGTCTTCGCCGGCATCGCCAACTACGTGCTGCCGCTGATGATCGGGGCGCCGGACATGGCCTTCCCGCGCCTCAACGCGCTCAGCTTCTGGATGCTGCCGCTGGCCGGCCTGCTCTTCGTCGGCAGCTTTCTCGCTCCGGGCGGCGCCTTCGACGCCGGCTGGACCGGCTACGCGCCGCTCTCGACCGGGGCCCCGTTAGGCCAGTCCTTCTTCAACCTCGGGGTCCAGTTCGCCGGCGCCTCCTCGATCGCGACCGCGCTCAACTTCCTGGTCACGATCATCACCATGCGTGCGCCCGGGATGACCTTCTGGCGGATGCC
>Ga0190272_10000567_pt1 | contig 19019 bp, 14 predicted proteins | sample Popmic504T_FD_133746 | JGI IMG/M metagenome (GOLD analysis project Ga0190272, IMG submission 133746) | Populus adjacent soil microbial communities from riparian zone of Shoshone River, Wyoming, USA - 504 T | ecosystem: Environmental > Terrestrial > Soil > Riparian zone | place: USA: Wyoming... | reverse complement strand
TGGAAGACAGGCACCCCGGCGGCGTTGGCGAGCGCGCAGGAGACGTTGATCTCGGAGAGCTCGCTCGTCGCTTCGAAGTCCAGCCGCAGCCGGATCGTCTCACCCTGCTCCACTGCCTCGACGCTCTTGCCGTCGCCATCCTCGACGCGGGCGTCGAGGATCCTCACCCGGTCGCTGTCGTCGGGATCGCGGTCGGCGTCGGTCTCCCGTTCGCGCTCGAAGTTGAGGCGGATGTAGCGGCGCCCGACGTCGGCCGGGTCGCCGAGGTGCTTGATCTTGCCCGAGTCGATCAGCATCGCCCGGTGGCAGTAGGTCTCGACTGTGCTCATCTCATGGGTGACGAGGACGATCGTCTTGCCTTCGGCTTTCATCTGGTGGAAGGCGTCGGCGCACTTCTGCTGGAAGGCGGCGTCGCCGACGGCGAGCACCTCATCGATGAGGAGGATTTCCGCGTCTGCCTGCAGCATCACCGAGAAGGCGAGACGGACCAGCATCCCCGACGAGTAGTTCTTCAGTTTGAGGTCGGCGAAGTCGTGCAGTTCGGCGAAGTCGAGGATGCCGTCCAGGCGCTCCGCGGTCTGGCCTGGCGTCAATCCCATCATCACGCCGTTGAGGAGGATGTTTTCCCGCGCCGTCAGCTCCGGGTTGAAGCCGACGCCGAGCTCGATGAAGGGAGCCATCCGCCCGGCCATCCGGATCCGTCCCGCGTCCGGCTTGTAGATGCTGGCGAGCAGCTTCAGCAGGGTGCTCTTGCCGGAGCCGTTGCGGCCGACGATGCCGAAGAACTCGCCGCGTTGGACGTCGAAGGAGATGCCGTCGAGGGCGCGAAGCTCGCGGTAGTCGCGGGAGGAAAAGGGGCGCACGGCCCGCTCCTTCAGCGAGTCGACGCGGTGGATGGGGATGCGGAAGGCCTTCTCCAGGTCGCGCACCTCGATCGCCAGCGGCTGCATGCGCCGCTGAGGCTACATACGCCGTCGCCTGCGAAGCGCCAGCGCCTCGCGGGCAGAGATCTCGAGCAGGGGGGCGTCGAGGGGGCGCGGATCGAGGCCAGCGGCGTCGCGCCAGCCGCGCAGCCGGCCCTTTAGGCCCTGCGTGGTGCGGTCGGTGAGGATCTGACCCGCGCAGATCGCTCCCTCGCAGGCGAGCGCGCGCAGGGCGAGGCCGGGTCTCGACATCACCCGGTAGCGGCGCAGCATGTAGCCCCGGCTCCAGCCGGTGCGGCCGTACTTGGCGCCGGTGCCGGCGCCGAGGCTGGCCGAGTAGGAGTGCAGGGCCCGGGCCTCGGGGGCGAGGCGGCAGCTGGCCCCTGCCGCTGCCATTCGCAGTGCCAGGTCGAGGTCCTCGTAGTAGAGGAAGATGCGTTCGTCGAAGCCGCCGACCGCGGTGAAGGCGTCGCGGCGGTAGAGCGCCGCGCCCCCCGTCGGCCCAAGCGGGTCGGCGGCGCCGCTCGCGGCCGCGAGCGGTTCTCCGTGCAGGTAGTCGAAGCCCATCAGGGTGCGGTCGGCGACGACGCCGGCGGAGTCGATCAGCTCCGGCGCCCGTTCCTGGGTCAGCACAGCCGCCACCGACTGGGTCCCATCGTCGAGTCGCTCGAGCAGCGCCTCGACGAAGCGGGGCTCGCACTCGACGTCGTTGTTGAGCAGGATCAGGGGGTCGCCCGGGCGCTCCTCGATCGCCCGGTTGAGGGCCGGGCCGAAGCCGGTGTTCTCGCCCAGAGCCACCACCGCGACCTCCGGGAACTCGGACCGCACCAGCTCCAGCGAGGCGTCGGCGGAGCCGTTGTCGGCGAGGACGACGTCCGCGGGGCGGGTCTGGGCGCGCAGGCTGGCCAAGACCCGCGGCAGGTGCCGCTCGCCGTTGAAGTTGGGGATGTAGACGGTTGGCCGCACGGCTGCGGTCAACTCCCTTCCCGCGGCGTTCTCGCCCGCAGCGCCGTAGAGAGGCGCAGCAGCAGCGCCGCGACCGGCTTCAAGCCGGGGTGGTGCTTGTCGACGTAGTGGCGCAGCGAGCCGAGCCGCAGGGCCTGCAGCGTGCGGCTGTCGAGCTGGCGGAAGGAGGTCGCGTTGGCGTGGCCGACCCGGGCCGAGCCGACGACCAGGTTGCGCCAGCCAGCCTCGCGCGAGCGCTTCGCCAGGTCGACGTCCTCGTACCAGAGGTGGAAGTCCTCGTCGAAGCCGCCGAGCCGCTCCCAGGCCTCGCGCCTCATCGCGAAGCAGGCGCCCGAGGGCTGGCCGATCTCCTGGGTCTTCCCCGCCGGCGGGCTGGCGACCGCCCGCCGCATGAAGGAGCCGGCGAGCGTCTGGCCGAGGATCGCCAGGCGCCCCGGCAGCTCCGCGTGGTAGCCGGCGTCGTCGTCGAAGGCCGGTGCGACCATCCCCGCCCGCGGCTCGTCCCGCGTCGCCGCCGCCAGCACGGCGAGCGCTCCGGGGTCGGGGAGGACGTCGGCGTTGCTGACGCAGACCGTCTCCGCCGTGCCCGTCGCCAGCGCCCGGTTGGCGGCGGTGCCGTAGCCGGCGTTCTCCTCGCCCAGGACCACTTGCACCCCGGGAAGCGCCGCCTCGGCGAGCAGCTCGCGCTGGGCCGGGGCGGAGGCGTTGTCGACCAGCGTCACCCGGGCCTCGACGTCCTGAGACGCCGTGAAGGCGCGCGCCGCCGCGAGCGCCACCTCGGAGGTGTTCCAGTTGACGATCGCGACGTCTACCGAGGGCGGATGCTGCGTGGCACGGCTCATCGCGACGCGACGATAGCCTTCCCGACCGTGCAAGACCTCAAGGGCCTGATTCTCTCGGGCGGCGCCGGAACGCGGCTGCGCCCGATCACACACACCTCCGCAAAGCAACTCGTCCCCGTCGCCAACAAGCCCGTGCTCTTCTACGGGATAGAGGCGCTGGTCGACGCCGGCGTCACCGAGATCGGCATCATCATTGCGCCGGAGACCGGCGATGAGATCCGCGAGGCGGCCGGGGATGGCTCGGCTTTCGGCGCCAGGATCACCTACATCCTCCAGGACGAACCCGCCGGCCTCGCCCACGCGGTGCTGACCGCCGAGGAGTTCATCGGCGGCTCTTCCTTTGTCATGTACCTGGGCGACAACCTGCTCGCCGACGGCCTGCGCGGCCTCGTCGCCACCTTCCGCGCCGAGGAGCCGGACGCGCTGATCCTCCTCACCCCCGTCGACGACCCCGAGCACTACGGCGTCGCCGAGCTCGACGGGGAGCGGATCGTGCGCCTGATCGAGAAGCCGAAAGATCCCCCCTCCAACCTCGCCCTGGTAGGCGTCTACCTCTTCCAGCCCTCGATCTTCGAGGCGGCGCGGTCGCTCGAGCCCTCCTGGCGCGGCGAGCTCGAGATAACGGAGGCGATCCAGAAACTGATCGAGGACGACCACACCGTGCGCTCCGAGGTGGTCAGCGGCTGGTGGAAGGACACCGGCCAGCTCGCCGACATGCTCGAGGCCAACCGCCTCGTGTTGGAGGAGATCGAGACGAGCATCGAGGGCGAGGTCGACGAGGATTCACGGGTCGAGGGGCGCGTCGTCATCGCCCCGGGGGCGAAGCTCGAGCGCTCCGTGGTGCGCGGGCCGGCGGTGATCGGCGCCGGCGCCTGCATCGAGGACGCCTACGTCGGGCCCTACACCTCGATCGGCGAGAACGTCCACGTCCGCCGCTCCGAAGTCGAGCACTCGATCATCCTGGCCGGGTCCGTGGTCGAGGATCTCGGCACCCGCATGGAGGCCAGCCTGCTCGGCCGCGAAGTGAAGCTGACCCGCAGCGACGGGATGCCGAAGACGCTGCGGATGCTGGTCGGGGACAAGTCGGAGATCAAGATCATCTGATGGGAGCCTCGCGATGAAGGTGCTGGTCACCGGCGCCGGCGGGATGCTGGGCCGCGACGTCGTCCTCGCCGCCGGCAACGCCGGCCACGACGTGGTCGGCTTCGGCCACACTGAGCTCGACGTCGGCGACGAGGCGACGGTCAGGGCGAAGATCGAGCTGGAGCGGCCCGACGTGGTGATCAACTGCGCCGCCTGGACCGACGTCGACGGCGCCGAGGAGGGGGAGGAGGAGGCGCTGGCGGTGAACGGCGCCGGCGCCGGCCATGTCGCCGCGGCCGCCGCAGGGGTCGATGCCAGCGTCGTCTACGTCTCCAGCGACTACGTCTTCGACGGCGCCAAGGGCGCCCCCTACGTCGAGACCGACGAGACGGCGCCGCTCTCCGCCTACGGGCGCACCAAGCTGGCCGGGGAGGAGGCGACCGCGGCGGCCAACAAACGCCACTTCGTCGTCCGCTCCTCCTGGCTCTTCGGGATCGGCGGCTCCAACTTCGTCGAGACCATGCTGCGGCTCGCCACGACCCAGAACGAGGTGCTGGTCGTCCGCGACCAGGTCGGCTCGCCGACCTACACCTGGCACCTCGCCTACGGCATCGTGCGCCTCATCGAGGGGGTCGAGTTCGGCATCCACCACATGGCGGCGGCGGGCAGCTGCTCCTGGTACGAGTTCGCCCGCGAGATCTTCGAGCAGGCCGAGGTCGAGTGCCGCGTGCTCTCGGCGACCACCGAGATGCTGGGCCGCCCCGCCCCCCGCCCGCCCTACTCGGCGCTGACGAGCCAGCGCCGCCACGCGATCGAGCTGCCCGCCTGGCGCGACGGCCTCGCCGGCTACCTCTCGCAGCGCCCCGACGGCCAGGAGGCGGCGGCGTAACGCAAGTGAAAAGAGTGTGTGTCAACTTTCATACACTCCAATTTTCAGCCAAAGTTCACTGTTACTGTCAGCGACAGGAGGGCGATGGAGACGGGTGTCTCCAGATGACTGACACTCATCCTGTCCGAGTAGCCTCGGATCCGGTTCGAGTCCGGCGCCCTCCGCAGTTGGACCGCCGGAGTGGATTGAGTCTGGGGTGAGCCGTGGTAACCTGGTCCACGGGTGTCAGTCATCTGCGGGGCAGCTCCCCGCGTCGCCAGACTCGACCCGCTCCGGCGGGTCTTGTCGTTTCAGGGTCGCTACTCTTCCGCCGCGTGAAACTCCTCGTCACCGGCGCCGCCGGGTTCATCGGCTCCACCTACGTGCGCCTCGTCGGCGGCGAGCACGAGGTGCGGGTGCTCGACAAGCTCACCTACGCCGGGCGGCGCGAGAACCTGCCCGAGGGCGTCGAGCTCGTCGTCGGCGCGATCGAGGACCCGGCCGTCGTGCGCGAGGCTATGGAGGGCTGCGACGCCGTCGTCAACTTCGCCGCCGAGTCGCACGTCGACCGCTCGATCGACGACCAGGACGCCTTCGCCCGCACCCACGTGATCGGCACCGGGGTCCTGCTCGACACCGCCCGTGAGCTGGGAGTGGAGCGCTACCTGCAGGTCTCGACCGACGAGGTCTACGGCTCGATCGATTCCGGCTCCTTCGCCGAGACCTCGCCGCTCGACCCCTCCTCGCCCTACTCGGCGACCAAGGCCGCCGGCGACCTGCTCGTCTCCGCCCACGTCCACACCTACGGGATCGAGGCCTCGATCGTCCGCGGCTCGAACAACTACGGGCCGCGCCAGTACCCGGAGAAGCTGATCCCGCTGATGGTCCTCAACGCCCTCCATGGGGACTCGCTGCCGGTGTACGGGGACGGCAAGCAGGTCCGCAACTGGCTCTACGTCGAGGACTTCTGCCGCGGCATCCACACGGTGCTGATGAAGGGCCGCGCCGGCGAGGCCTACAACGTCGGCGGCCCCGACGAGTGCGAGAACATCGAGGTGGTGCAGCGGGTGATCGAGCTGACCGGCGGCGACGAATCGCTGATCGAGTACGTCACCGACCGTCCCGGCCACGACCGTCGTTACTCGCTCTCCTCCGAGAAGCTGAAGACCGAGCTGGGCTGGGAGGCGCAGGTCCACTTCGCCGAGGGCCTCGAGCGCACGGTCCAGTGGTACCGCGACAACGAGGCGTGGTGGGGACCGATCCGCTCTGGCGAGTACCGCGAGTACTACGAGAAGCAGTACGGCAGGGCGCTCGGCTGATGCCGGAGCGTCTGCCGACGAAACTCGACGGCGTCGTCCTGCTCGAGCCGGAAGTCCACGGCGACGAGCGCGGCTTCATGGTCGAGACCTACCGCCGCGACACCTGGGCCGAGCTGGGGGTCGAGGTCGAGCTCGTCCAGCACAACCACTCGCGCTCTTCGCAGAACACCCTGCGCGGCCTCCACTTCCAGACCTCGCCGGGCCAGGCGAAGCTGGTCCGCTGCCCACGCGGGCGGATCTTCGACGTCGCCGTCGACCTGCGCCGCGGCTCGCCCACCTACGGCCAGTGGGAGGGCCACGTCCTCGACGACGAGGCTCACCGCCAGCTCTTCGTCCCGGTCGGCTTCGGCCACGGCTTCCTCGTCCTCAGCGACGTCGCCGACGTCGCCTACCAGCTCTCCAGCACCTACGACCCGGCGACGGAGTCCGGCATCGCCTGGGACGACCCCGACGTCGGGGTCGAGTGGCCGGTCCCGGATGGCGCCGAGCCGCTGCTCTCCGAGCGCGACAAGTCCGCGCCTCGCCTCGCCGAGGTGGCGGAGACGCTCCCCTTCGAGCACGGGTGAGAGCCCGCGCGATCTACCTGCTGAAGGCGGCCGCCCGCAGGGTCTACTGGGCGCCCTACGACCTGTTCCACTGGCGTGAGCGCCGTGCCCGGCTGATCCCGCCGCGCGGCCTCTCCTTCGTCGGCGGCGGCGACTTCGAGCAGACCGGCCGCGAGTTCCTCGGTCACTTCACGGGGCTGGGGGGGCTGCGCCCCGGCGACGACGTGCTCGACGTCGGCTGCGGCATCGGCCGCATGGCGATCCCACTAACCGGCTACCTCGAAGGCGGCTCTTATGCCGGCTTCGACGTCGGCCGCGAGATGGTGCGCTGGTGCAGCCGCCACATCACCCCCCGTCACCCGGAGTTCGAGTTCACCTGGGCGCCGGTCCACAACCGCAAGTACAACCCCTTTGGCGACGTCTCCGCGGCCGAGTTCCGCTTCCCATACCCGGACTCCTCCTTCGACTTCGCCTTCGCCACCTCGCTCTTCACCCACCTCGTCCGCGACGAGGCCCGGCACTACCTGGAGGAGACGGCGCGGGTGCTGCGGCCGGGGGGGACCTGCCTCCTCACCTTCTTCCTGCTCAGCCCCGAGGCGGAACGCGAGATGGAGGCCGGTCGCGCCGCCTTCCGCTTCGAGCACGAGATCGACGGCGCCGCCACCACCGACCCGCGGCTGCCGGAGGAGGCGGTCGCCTACCGCGTCGACGACTTTCGCTCGATGCTCGAACGCGCCGGCCTCGAGATCCGCGAGCCGATCCACTTCGGCGGCTGGGCCAATGCCCCTGGCGCGCCGACGCTGCAGGACGTCATCGTCGCCCGCAGGCGCTGAGCCGCGCTAGCGGCCCCGGACAGCGGTGATCGCGAGGCTGACGGCGAGCTTGGCGCCGATCCCGGCGTAGACGGCGGTGTTGACGAGAGGGCTGCGCTCCTCCGCCTCGAAGCGGCGGTAGAAGCGGCCCATGCCGCGGTGGAAGGCGATCTCCTGCTTGATCGCCCGCCGCTGACCGCTGGAGCCGCCCTTGACGTGCAGGGCCATCCCGGCCGGCTCGTAGAAGACCTTCCAGTCCGCGTCCCAGAAGCGCTTGCACCAGTCGAGGTCCTCCATGTAGAGCCAGTAGCCCTCGTCGAGCAGGCCGACCTCGCGAACGGCCTCGGCTCGGCAGAGCATGAAGGCGCCGTTGACGGCGTCGACCTCCCCGGCCTCGTCGTCGTCCAGGTGCGTCGCCCGGTACTGGCTCAGCGAAGTCGCGGCCCCATCCCCGCGCCCGACCCCGGTGAAGTGGGCGAGGGCGCCCAGTGGGGTGGGGAAGGAGCGCTTGCAGGCGTGGTCCAGCTCTCCCGACTCGGTCACCAGCTTCACCCCGACCATGCCGATCCGCTCCTCGGCGCGCAAGCGCGCCAGACCGGCGTCGAGCGTGCCCGCGTAGACCTCGGTGTCGGGGTTGAGCAGGAGGACGGCGTCGGCGGCGTCCTCGCGCAGGACGAGGTTGTTGGCGGCCGAAAAGCCGATGTTGCCGCAGCGCAGCAGCCTCACCTCCGGGAACTCGCTCGCGACCATGTCCGGCGTTCCGTCGGGGCTGCCGCTGTCGACGACGGTGACCCGCATCGCTCCCTGGGCAGGGTTCTCTCGTAGCGAGCGCAGGCAGCGCCGCAGCAGCTCTTCGGCGCCGTGGCTGACGATGACCACCTCGAGGTCGAGAGCTGCGGTCATCTCGAGGCTTCTCAGTAGGCCCCGTCCCCGCGCACGATCGCGCGCGGGGTGCGCAGCAGGATCGCCAGGTCGCCGGCGATCGAGAGGTTGTCGAGGTAGTCGCGCTCCATTGCCAGCCGCTCCTCGAAGGTGAGGTCGCCGCGGCCGTAGACCTGCATCGGCCCGGTCAGCCCCGGCTTGATCTTGAGCCGGACGCGCTGGCGCTCGTTGTAGAGGGCGACCACGGCCTCCTCCTCCGGGCGCGGCCCGACCAGGGACATGTCGCCGCGGAGCACGTTGATCAGCTGGGGCACCTCGTCAAAGCTGGTGCGGCGCAGGAGGCGGCCGGCGCGGGTGACGCGCGGGTCGTCGCGGATCTTGAAGGCGGGTTGGTCGAGTTCGGCCAGGTCGACGACCTCGCCGAGCCGCTCCTCGGCATCGACCACCATCGTGCGGAACTTCAGCACCGTGAACGGCTTGCCGTCCTTGCCGACGCGACGCTGGCGGAAGAAGACCGGCCGGCCGGAGTCGACCAGGGTGAGCAGGGCGGCAAGGGCGATCACGGGGGAGAGGAGCGCCAGCGACGCCCCGGAGACGACGACATCGAGGGAGCGCTTCATCGCCATCGTCGAGCGGGGCGGGTCGGCGAAGCGGAAGTCGAGCACCGGCAGCTCGGCCAGGCGGTTGAGCTCGATCCCGGGGCCGAGCAGGCCGTAGTGCTGGGGGAGGAAGGTGAGCCCGAGCCCGGCGGCCTTGCACTCCTCGATCAGGCGCTCGGCGGTCGACTCGCTCATCTCCTCCTCGGTGACGACGACGCGCTCGACCTGGTGCTGCTCGGCGATGCGGGAGATGTCCTCGATCGAGCCGAGCCAGGGCAGCGAGCCCTCGCCGGCGCCCCCCTGCCCCGTGTGCAGGTAGCCGATAAGCCCGAGGCGGGCCTCGGGATGGGTGGCGAGCCGCCGGGCGATCACGTTTGCGGCCGAGGCCGGGCCGATCACGACGCCGATCGCGACCCCGGTCAGGTGGTGCCAGAAGAAGCGCACCACGGTGCGCACGACGAAGGTCCCGACCAGCCCCCCGACCCCGACCAGGACCGCGCTGCCGGCCGAGAGAGGGCCGACCGGGCTGAGGGCGAGCAGGCCGTCGATCGCGATCGTGCCCAGGGCGCTGGCCGAGATCAGCGCCGGCAGCTCGTCCAGGGTGCTGTGGCGGATCCGCCGGTGGTCGTTGTCATAGAGGCCGTGCAGCTTCAGGACCAGGATCCAGGCGGGGCTGAAGAGGACCGCCCAGAACAGCACCGCGACGTCGGTGGCCGCCGTCGATGCCGTGGCGAGGCAGAGCGCCCCCAGCACCGCGGCCCAGTCGCCGGTGGCGAGCAGGCGGCGCAGCAGGGCGCCGCGGCGCCGCGAGCCGCTCGGCCCGGCGAGGCCGAGGCGCGTCGCCACCTCCGAGCGCTCGCCCGTCGCGACGGCGGAAGCCGCTGGGGCGCTTGCCTCTTTCCTGGCGGTCTCTTGCGTGTTTCTGGTCATTGCCTCAGCAGTTCCAGCCCTCGTTGAAACAGTCCTCGCGCGGATTCAGCTCCCCGGCGCGGTCGAGATCGGCCTGGGCTGCGGCCTCGTCGCCCGCTTCGTGCTCGACCCTGGAGCGCAGGTAGTAGAGCTGCCAGTTGTGGTCTTCGCGCTCGATCGCGCGGGTGAAGTGGATGCTCGCCGCCTCGTATTCGCCCTGCAGCTCGGCGAGCAGCCCGAGTTGCACGTAGGGGGATGCAGCCCAGGGCTCGATCGAGCGGGCGCGCTCGGCGTGGTCGACGGCGGCGGCGATGTCGTTCTCGGCGGCGGCGCTCTGGCTGGCATCGATCTCGCGATCGACGAGCAGCGGCCCGATCAGCCCGATCATCGCGATCCATCCGATCGCGATCCCTGCCACCACGAACCCGTAGCGTCGCCCCTCGCCGCTCGCCGGCTCGCGCCTGGGATCGAGCGCGAGCTGGCTGCACCTGGCGGCGACGAGGACGCCGGCGGCGAGGAAGAAGACGGCGCCGAGGCCGGCGATCTCCCAGAACCAGTCGATCCCGGCGACGACCGCGAAGGCGAGCGCCACCGCCAGCAGCACGGCGTAGCGCTCGCGGTCGGGATCGAGGGCGTTGCGCCAGGCCGAGAAGCCGAACCAGAGCACCGACCCGACCAGGGCCAGCACCAGGATCCCGCCGACCAACCCGAGCTCGGCGAAGGCCTCCAGGTAGAGCGAGTGCGCGTCGTGCAGGGGCTGGTCGATCGAGCGGTGCTCCTCCCAGGAGAACTCGTAGGTGCCGGCGCCATGACCGAGCAGGGGCTTCTCGCCGAGGGCGTCGATGGAGACGCGCCAGAAATCGTGGCGGCCGGCGCTCGAGAGGTTCGAGAAGTGCTGCTCGGGCTGCTGGGGGAACTGGATGTCGGGGTCCGAGAAACGGTCCCAGGCGCGCCCGCCGACTGCGATCGCGGCGCCGACCGCGAGCAGCGCGAAGCCGACGGCGATGCCGCGCAGCAGGGTCTGGTTGCGCGAGAGCTCGACGACTCGTCCAGTGCGAGCGCCGTCGCGCCGCTCCAGCCAGCGCAGGCCGGCGAAGAGGCAGAGCGCGAGGGCGGTGCCGGCGAGCAGGATCGCCAGCACCGTGGCCCCCTGATCGACCGCCGCCTGGTTCGTCAGGTTGTCGGCGAGGCTGCGCCTCTCCTGCACCGCGAGCAGCGCCGGCAGCGCGCCCAGCAGGCCGATCGCCAGGGTGCCGAGCAGCCACAGCCGGTCGCGCGAGAGGACCAGCAGGCACCCCGTCGCCACCGCGAGCGCGAGCAGGCCGCCGCGCGAGTAGGTGAAGTAGAGGGCGAGGAGCAGGGCAGGGATCAAGCCGACGGAGATCCAGCGCAGCGCCGCGGAGCCCGCCCGCCTGCTCATCCAGAGCAGCAGCGCCACCGCCATCCCGAACGCCGCCCCGTTTGCGTTCCAGTAGCCCAGCGGGTAGCGCAGCCTTGGGCCGTCGCCGAGCCCGCCGCCGAACTCGAGCACGTGCGGCAGCAGCCGGGTGCCGAGGGCGAGGAGTCCGATCAGGGCAAGAGAAATCGCCAGGCCTTCAGCGAAACGTTGGCGCCTTTCACCGGTTTGGGCGATCAGGAAAGCGGCAAGGAAGACGCCGAGGTAGACCAGTACCCGGTCCGCCTCGATCACGCTCAGCTCGGCTGAGCCCGACCAAAAGGACGAAATTGCGCAGAGGAACGACAGCCCGACGACCAGTCCCGCCGTCACGTAGAGCGGCCGGTCCAGTGTCGCCCGCGACCCGATCCCGAACGCCAGCAGGCCGATCACGAGCAGCCATGTCGCCAGCCCGGCGAGATGGCGGTCGCCAAGGTCGAATCCACCTCCGGCCAGGGCAAGGCCGAGGAGGAGGACGATCGGGGCAAGTAGCGCCGCCGTTTGGTCTAACCTTGCGCGCGATGCTCGGGAAGCGCCTCCGCCCCACCGTGCCTGGCCGGCTTGTCCTCGGCCTGGTTTCAGTGCTTGCTCTGCTCGCATTGGTCCCGGCTTTCGCCGCTGCTCAGGCTACGGATGCGACCGGAGTCCAGTACTCCGACGCACCCCCGATCGCGACTGGGAACAAGAAGCCGAAAGGCAATACGCAGGCGGACAAGTCCGACTCCGGCGGGCAGGGTGCGCAGACGGGTGTCGGCTCGGGGGGTTCCGGTGGGGACTCGTCGGGAGGCTCATCAGAGGGAGGCGCGAACGCGCCGGCCGGCAAAGGGGACAAGGGCCAGGGTAGCCCAGGCTCCGGCTCCGGCAACAAGCAGTCGACAGCCTTGCAACCTGACGACCCGGCCGCTGCTACCACGTCCGATGACGATGGCGGCAGCTCACCGCTGGTGCCGATCCTGATCGCGATCCTCGTGCTGGCGGTGGTAACCGTTGCCTTCGTGATGATCAGGCAGCGCCGCCAGGGTGCCGACTCAGACGACTCGGGCGCGCCCGTCTCGCCTGAGGCGAGCTGACCTCGCCGGGTCGGAAAGCGAGATCGAGATGCGGATGAACGTGAAGATACGTGCCTTTGCGGCAACCTCGGCGGCGGCCATCGCCCTTGTCGCGGCCCCTGCAGCGCAGGCGATCCCGGCGAAGTTCTGGGGCGTGGTGCCGCAGGCGACGCCGACGGCGGAACAGTTCCAGCGGCTGAAGCGGGGCGGTGTCGACAGCGTGCGGGTGCCGATCGTCTGGAGCTCGGTGCAGCCGACCGCGGGCTCCCAGCCATTCTGGGCCGGCACCGACGCCGTGGTCCGGGGCGCTGCCCTGACGGGGATCGAGGTCCTGCCGTTTGTCTACGGAGCGCCTGGATGGGTCGTCCCACAGGCGCCGGTCCCGGGCACGGGCGGCACCCTCAGCGCGCCGCGCAACCTGCCCGTTAAGACAGGCGCCCAGCGCGCCGCCTGGCAGGGCTTTCTCAGGCTGGTCGTCGCCCGCTATGGGCCCAACGGCAGCTTCTGGCTCGAGAACCCGGACGTGCCGCCACGGCCGATCCGCGTCTGGCAGGTCTGGAACGAGCCGAACTTCAAGTACTTCGTTGCTCGGCCCAATCCCGTCGAGTACGGCAAGCTCGTCAATATCTCCTACACGGCGCTGCGCAGCGCAGACCCGGGAGCAAAGATCGTCCTCGCAGGGCTCTTCTCAGAGCCGCGCGAGGCGCTCTTCAAAGGGAGGCCGCGCCAGGCCTACTTCGGCACCGAATTCCTCGAACGGATGTACAAATCGACGCCGGGAGTCAAGTCGAAGTTCGTCGGCACCGCGCTGCATCCGTACACCGGCAGCTACCGCGAGCTGGGCGAAGACATCGAAGCGTTCCGCGCCGTGATGAAAGAACACGGCGACGGCAGCAAGGGCCTCTGGATCACCGAGGTGAGCTGGAGCTCCCAGCCGCCCGCTCCCAATAACTCCTTCGCCAAGGGGCGGGCAGGCCAGGCGGCGCAGCTGAAGGGGGCCTTCCGCCTGTTCAAGAGCAAACAGGCGAAATGGCGGCTGCAGCGGATCTACTGGTTCTCGATCGACGACCAGCCGGGCAGCTGCAACTTCTGCTCCGGCTCGGGCCTCTTCGCCGAGGGCTTCGTGCCCAAGCCGTCCTGGTTCGCCTACGTCGGCTTTGCCGGGGGCCGCCCCTAACCAGTGTCACTAAGATCGGTGGGTTGGCCACTGAGACCGACCCACTCGCACCTTTCAGCCAGCCGGTAAGGCGCTGGTTCGAGGCCTCCTTCGAGGGTCCGACCCCGGCGCAGGCGGGAGGCTGGGAGGCGATCTCCGGAGGCGCCAACGCGCTGATCTGTGCCCCGACCGGCTCCGGCAAGACGCTTGCCGCTTTCCTCTGGGGGATCGACAAGCTCTCGCGCGAGCCGGAGCGCGGCGACGGCGTGCGGATCGTCTACGTCTCGCCGCTGAAGGCGCTCTCCTACGACATCGAGCGCAACCTGCGGGCGCCGCTGCGGGGGATCGGGGCCGCCAATCTGACCGTCGGCCTGCGCACCGGCGACACCAGCCAGGCCGAACGGCGGGCGATGCGCAAATCGCCGCCCGACATCCTCATCACCACCCCCGAGTCGCTCTACCTGATCCTCTCCTCGGGGGCGCGGGAGATCCTGACAAGCACTGAGGCGGTGATCGTCGACGAGATCCACGCGGTGGCCCAATCGAAGCGGGGCTCTCACTTGGCGCTGACTTTGGAGAGGTTGGAGCATCTGGTCAGGGAGTCGGAGTCAGGGGAGGACCCGTCGGAGCAACAGCGGGGAGGCTCCGCCGGGCCCTCCCCTGACTCCGACTCTCGGGTGCAGCGCATTGGGCTCTCCGCCACTCAGCGGCCGCTCGAGCGGATAGCGAAGTTCCTCGTGGGGCCGAAGAGGAACTGCGAGATCGTCGATGCGGGGGTGGCGAAGGAGCTGGACCTCGAGATCGTGGTGCCGGTTGAGGACATGTCGGAACCGGGGGCGCCGAACTTCCCCAACTCCGATGGCGTGCCTGCAGAGGGGGAGCCCAATGCGCACGTGCGCTCGATCTGGCCGGCGATCTACCCCGAGCTGCTCAAGCTCGTCCAGGAACACACCTCGACGATCGTCTTCGTCAACAACCGTCGCGCCGCAGAGCGCATTGCGAAGCGTCTCAACGAGCTCGCCAACGGCGAAAGCGAGTACGAGCTGCCGGCTACCGAGCACGCGGGTAACTCCGATGCGGGCCAGGACGCACCTCTCGAGATCGCACGTGCCCACCACGGGTCGCTCTCGCACGAGGAGCGGACTTTGGTCGAGGAGCTACTGAAGTCCGGCCAGCTTCCCTGTCTTGTAGCCACCTCCAGTCTCGAGCTGGGAATCGATATGGGCGCGGTGGATCTCGTTATTCAGATCGAGTCGCCGAAGTCGGTCAGCCGTGGCCTGCAGCGCGTCGGTCGCGCCGGGCACTCGCTGGGCGAGGTCTCGCGTGGCCGCATCTTCCCCAAGTTCCGCGCCGATCTGCTCGAGTGCGCCGTCGTCGCCAAGCGGATGCGCGAGGGGCTGATCGAGGAGACGACGATCCCGCAGAACCCGCTCGACGTGCTCGCCCAGCACCTAGTCTCGATGGCCGCCCTCGACGAGTGGAACGTCGACGAGGTCGAGCGACTCGTCACCGCGACCGAGCCCTTCAGCGAGATCTCCCGCGAACAGCTCGAGAACGTGCTCGACATGCTCGACGGGCGCTACCCGTCCGATCGCTTTGCCGAGCTGCGGCCGCGGATCGTCTGGGATCGCGCCGCCGGCACCATGCACGGCCGCAAAGGCGCTCGCCAGCTGGTCGTCACCAACGCCGGCACGATCCCCGACCGCGGCCTCTACGGCGTTCACCTCCCCGACGGGCGCCGGGTCGGCGAGCTCGACGAGGAGATGGTCTACGAGGCACGCCCCGGGCAGACCTTCCTGCTCGGGGCGACAACCTGGCGGATCGAGGACATCACCCGCGACCGGGTCATCGTCACCCCCGCCCCGGGGGTGCCGGGCGCGGTGCCGTTCTGGCGCGGCGACGGGATCGGCCGCCCCGCCGAGCTGGGGCGGGCGATCGGCGCTTTCGCCCGCGAGGCGGTCTCGCGAGAGCCGAAAGACCTGGCCGCCGAGTACGACCTCGACCGCCGCGCTGCCGAGAACCTGGTCGCCTACCTGCGCGAGCAGCAGGCCGCAACCCGGGTTGTGCCCTCCGACGAGACGCTCGTGATCGAGCGCTTCCGCGACGAGATCGGCGACTGGCGCCTCTGCGTGCTCTCGCCCTACGGCGGCCGCGTCCACGCCGCCTGGGGGCTCGCCCTGTCGCAGAAGATCCGCACCGAGCGCGACCTCGAGGTCGACGCGATCTGGTCCGACGACGGCATCGTCCTCCACCTGCCCGACGCCGACGAGCCGCCCGCCGCCGACCTGGTCATGGTCGAGCCCGACGAGCTCGAGGACCTGGTCGTGCGCGAGCTCTCCGGTTCCGCCTTGTTCGGCTCCCACTTCCGCGAGAACGCGGCCCGTTCGCTGCTGCTCCCGCGCGCCTACCCGGGCAAACGCACGCCGCTCTGGCAGCAGCGGCTGAAGTCGCAGAGCCTGCTCGAGGTGGCGCGGGACTTCCCCCGCTTCCCGGTCGTGCTCGAGACCTACCGCGAGGTTCTGCAGGACGTGCTCGACCTACCCTCGCTCGCCGAGCTACTGGGCAAGCTCGAGTCGCGCCAGCTCGGCCTGGTCGAGGTGGAGACGGCGACCGCGTCGCCCTTCGCCTCCTCGCTGCTCTTCGACTACGTGGCGACCTACATGTACGAGGGGGACACCCCCAACGCCGAGCGCCGCGCCGCCGCCCTCTCCCTCGACCGCGACCTCCTGCGCGAGCTGCTCGGCCAGGAGGAGCTGCGCGAACTGATCGACCCGGAGGCGCTGGAGGAGGTCGAGGCGCAGCTGCAGCACACGACCGAGGAGGCCCGCGCCGGCGACCGCGACGGGCTGCAGCAGATCCTGCGCCGGGTCGGCGACCTGACCGTGGAGGAGTGCGAGGAGCGGGTTGCCGGGGGCTACTCCGCGGTCTCGATGCTCGAGAACCTGGTCGGCGAGCGCCGCGTCGTCAAGGTCCGGATCGCCGGCGAGGAGCGCTACATAGCTGCCGAGGATGCCGGCCTGTACCGCGACGCGCTCGGCGTGCCGCCGCCGCCCGGCCTGCCGGAGAGCTTCCTCGCCGAGCGCCCCGACCCGCTGCTCGCGTTGGTGCGCCGCTACGCGCGCACCCACGGGCCCTTCCCGACCGTCCAGCTGGCTGCCCGCTACGGGGTCGACCCGACGCCGGCCCTGCGCGAGTTGGAGCGCGACACCGGGCTCGTGCGCGGCGAGCTGCTGCCGGGCGGCAGCGAGCGCGAGTGGTGCGATGCCGACGTGCTGCGGCGGGTGCGGCGGGCCAGCCTCGCCCACCTGCGCCGCGAGGTCGAGCCCGCCGACCGCGACCGCTTCGCACGCTTTCTGCCGAGCTGGCAGAACGTCGACGCGCACCGGGCGTCCGGTGCCGGGCCGGACCGCCTGCGCGACGCGTTGGTGCCGCTGCAGGGGGTGGCGCTGAGCCCAAAGGTCTGGGAGGCGGACGTGCTGCCACGGCGGCTCGGTACCTACTCGCCGACCTGGCTCGACGAACTCTGCACTAGCGGCGAGCTGGTTTGGGTCGGCGCCGGCGCCCGCGGCCGCAGCGACGGCCGCGTCGCCCTCTACTTCCGCGAGGACGTCCGCCTCGCCGGGCCGCCGCCCGCCAACGCCAAGCTCGAGCCCGCCGAGGGCGCACCGCACGACGCGATCCGCGAGCGCCTGGCTTCGGGTCCGGCCTTCTGGCTCGACCTACTCGCCGACCTCGACTTCCCCGCCGAGGAACTGCACAACGCGCTCTGGGATCTGGCCTGGTCGGGCGAGGTGACCAACGACGCCTTCGCGCCGCTGCGGGCGCCGCGGCTGCGCTCGGTGCCCTCGCAGGAGCGCCGGGGCCGCCGCTTCGCCCGCCGCCGCTCGGCGGCCGGTGCCGCGGTTCAGGGCCGCTGGTCGCTGACCGCGGCGCTCTTCGCCGACGCGCCCGCCGCCGGCCCCCGCCTCCGCGCCCAAGCCGAGCTGATGCTGGAGCGCTACGGCATCGTCACCCGGGAGTCGGTCCTCGCCGAGGGCGTTCCCGGCGGCTTCTCCGCCCTCTACGCCGAGCTCGGCAACCTCGAGCTGCTCGGTACGGCCCGGCGCGGCTACTTCGTCGAGGGTCTTGGTGGCGCCCAGTTCGCGCTGCCCGGCGCGGTCGAGCGCCTGCGCTCGCTGTCGCTGGACGATGGCTCCCACCTGCTGCTCGCCGCCACCGACCCCGCCAACGCCTACGGAGCCTCGCTGCCCTGGCCGAAGCCGCCGAGCGAACGCCGTCCCGCCCGCGTGCCCGGCGCCCACGTCCTGCTTCGCGACGGCGCCCCGATCCTCTACCTGGAGCGCGGCGGGCGCAGCGTCGTCCGCCTGGTCGAGCTCGACGACGAGGAGCTGGCGGCGGCGATGCGGGCGCTCACCGACGCGGTCGCGGCCGGCCGCCTGCCCAAGCTCGGGATCGAGAAGCTCGACGGCGAGCCCGTGATCGGCTCCGGCCACGAGGAGACCCTGCTCGAGGCCGGCTTCAGTCGCGGCCCCCGCAAGCTCACAGCCTCGGCCCGCTGAAGAGCCGGGATAATCCAAATATGGACGACCGCGAGGTGGGGCAGAGTCCACTCGAACTGCTGCGCAGCGTGCCGCTCTTCTCCGACCTCGAGGAGGGGGAGCTGGAGCGCTTCTCACAGGTCGCCGTGCCGCGCTCGTTCCCACCGGCAACGCGCGTCTTCCACGAGGGCGATCACTCCGATGCCTGCTACATCGTCCGCTCGGGCAGCTTCCGCGTCACCCGTGAGCACTCCGACGGGCGGGCGATCACGCTGGCGACGCTCGGACCCGGCGACATCTTCGGTGAGCTGGCGATGCTCGACGGCGAGGTGCGCTCGGCGAGCGTCGAGGCGCTCAGCGACGGCGAGCTACTCGCCTTGCCGGCAGGCGAGGTGCGGTCCCTGCTCTCCCGTCATCCCGAAATCACGGTGAAGCTGATCGCGGCGCTGGTGCGCCGCCTGCGCACCGCCAACGAGCGGATCTCGCGCCAGTCCTTCCAGACCGTGCCCAGCCGCGTCGCCGGCGTCCTCGCCCAGCTCGTCGCCGAGGGGGCGCCGGTGGCGGGGGACGGAGGCGAGGTGACGATCCGCATGAACCAGGCTGACCTGGCGCAGCTGGCCGGTACTTCGCGCGAGAGCGTCAGCCGCTTCCTCGCCGACCTCGAGCGCGCTGGCGTCGTCCGTCCCGGTCGCGGCCGGGTCACGGTGCTGGCGCCCGGGAAGCTGCAGAACTACATCTACTGAAATGACGGCCCCAGGCGGCGCCATGCTGCGTCCTCAGTCGGCCTCCTCGGGTCACGCACCAGTGTGCGCTCCCCTCGTCGGCCTCCCTGCGTCCTTGCCTGTCACCGCCTGGACCACGTCATTGTCGGCCTAGTGAGCAACTACGCCGACCAGCGGGCGAAGATGGTGGAGCGGCAGCTGCGGCGCCGTGGCATTGGCGACGAGCGCGTCCTCGCGGCGATGGCGGAGGTCCCGCGCGAGCGGTTCCTGCCGGAGTGCTACCGCCACCGCGCCTACTCCGACTCGGCGGTCCCGATCGGCGAGGCGCAGACGATCTCCCAGCCCTGGATCGTCGCCGCGATCTGCCAGGC
>Ga0190272_10000566_pt1 | contig 19140 bp, 17 predicted proteins | sample Popmic504T_FD_133746 | JGI IMG/M metagenome (GOLD analysis project Ga0190272, IMG submission 133746) | Populus adjacent soil microbial communities from riparian zone of Shoshone River, Wyoming, USA - 504 T | ecosystem: Environmental > Terrestrial > Soil > Riparian zone | place: USA: Wyoming... | reverse complement strand
TCCGTGTTCGCGTCCGTGTCCGGCGCGGGGTCGGGTTCCGGTTCGCGGAGGGCCACTTCCGCGGCCGCGTCGGGGCCGTCGGCCAGAAGCACCCGGAAGCCGTCCTCGTCGAGCACCGGCACCTTGAGCTGCACCGCCTTGTCGTACTTGCTGCCGGGCGAGTCGCCGACGACGACGAAGGAGGTGTTCTTCGACACCGAGCCGGACGCCCGGCCGCCGCGCACCAGGATCGCCTCCTTGGCCTCGTCGCGGGAGTACGACGGCAGCGAGCCGGTGACCACGATCGACAGACCCTCGAGGTTGCGCGGCACCGAGGCGTCGACCTCGTCCGCCATCCGGACGCCGGCCGCGCGCCACTTGTCGACCACCTCGCGGTGCCAGTCGACGGCGAACCACTCGACGACGGCGGCCGCGATCCGCGGACCGACGCCCTCGACGGTGGCGAGCCGTTCCTCGGTGGCCTCCCGGATCGTGTCCATCGAGCCGAACTCGGTGGCCAGGGCTCGCGCCGCGGTGGGGCCGACGTGCCGGATGGACAGCCCGACGAGCACCCGCCACAGCGGACGCAGCTTCGCCTCGTTCAGGTTGACCAGCAGCTTGCGGCCGTTGGCCGAGAGGTCGCCCGCCTTGGTGCGGTACAGGTCCGTGCGCAGGAGCTGCTCGTCGTCGAGGCCGAAGATGTCGCCCTCGTCGGTGACGACCTTCGCCACGAGCAGCCCGTGAACGCCCTCGTAGCCGAGCGCCTCGATGTCGAACGCGCCGCGGCCGGCCAGGTGGAACATCCGCTCCCGCAGCTGCGCCGGGCAGGACCGGGTGTTGGGGCAGCGGATGTCGGCGTCGCCCTCCCGCGCCGGGCCCAGCGTCGAGTGGCACGCCGGGCACGTCGTCGGCATGACGAACTCGCGCAGCTCGCGGCCCTCGCGGGCGTCGACGACCGGGCCGAGCACCTCGGGGATGACGTCGCCCGCCTTGCGGATCACCACGCGGTCGCCGATCAGGACGCCCTTGCGGCGCACCTCGGCCGCGTTGTGCAGGGTGGCGCGCTCCACGGTCGAGCCGGCCACCTGCACCGGTTCCATGACCGCGAACGGGGTGACCCGGCCGGTGCGCCCGACGTTCACCTCGATGCTGAGCAGGGTGGTCATGGCCTCTTCCGGCGGATACTTGTAGGCGATCGCCCACCGGGGCGCGCGGGAGGTGGAGCCCAGCCGACGCTGCAGGGCCACCTGGTCGACCTTGACCACGATGCCGTCGATCTCGTGCTCGACGTCGTGCCGGTTCTCGCCCCAGTACCGGATGTGGTCGATCACCTCGTCGACGGTGGACAGGACGACGACCCGCTCCGACACGGGCAGCCCCCACGCCTTCAGCGCGTGGTAGGCCTCCGACTGCGCGGCCGGTTCGAACCCGACGCGCCGGCCGAACCCGTGGCACAGCATCTTCATCGGACGGTCCGCGCTGATCCTGGCGTCCTTCTGCCGCAGCGACCCGGCGGCGGCGCTGCGCGGGTTCGCGTATGGCACCTTCTCGGCCTCGACGAGCTTCGCGTTGAGCTGGGCGAACCCCTCCAGCTCGACGTACACCTCACCGCGCACCTCGACCAGCTCGGGCACCGGGAACCCGTCGCCGCCGGCCAGCGTGTCCGGCACTTCCTTCACGGTACGCAGGTTGAGCGTGATGTCCTCGCCGGTGCGGCCGTCGCCCCTGGTCAGCGCCCTGGTCAGCCGGCCGTTCTCGTACAGCAGGTTGACCGCGAGGCCGTCGATCTTCAGCTCGCACAGGTACCGGACACCGTCCCCAGCGTCCCTGGCGACCCGCTCGGCCCACGCCCGCAGGGTGTCCTCGTCGAAGGCGTTGTCCAGGCTCTGCATCCGCTCCAGGTGGTCGGCCGCCCGGAAGTCGGTGGAGAAGGTGCCGCCGACCCGCTGGGTGGGCGACTCCGGCGTCACGAGTTCGGGATGATCCGCCTCGATCTGCTTCAGCTCGCGCCACAGGACGTCGAAGTCCGCGTCGGACACGATCGGCGAGTCGAGCACGAAGTAGCGGAACTGGTGCTCGCCCACCTCGGTGACGAGCAGGGCGTGTCGCTGCGCGATCTCCGGGTCCGTGGTGATCTCGGGGGCGGTGTCGTCGCTGGCCACGGCCCGGAGCCTAACCACTGGTACCGACATCGTGGGGGATTGCCTCGTGCCCGGCCCGTTGGCGGGTGGCCGGGCACGAGGCCCCCGTGCCAGGCAGCGCTAGGCCACGATCTGCCTACCGCGATCCAGCGAGGTCACCAGCGTTCGGAGTTCGAGTAGGTCCACGGCGTGGGCCGGCGCGGCGTCGACCGGCTCGACGTAGCCGATGCGGCGTTCGACGACCCGCTCGCCCAGCGCGGTGTCCAGCGCGACGAAGCTCAGCACGTCCCGGTCCTCGCCGCGCAGGCGCGGCATGGCCGGGTGGAACACCGCGACGTGGAGCTTGTCGCCGTCGGCGATCGCGGTCACCCGCACGTCGGCCAGCGCGACCTGCAGCTCGCCGATGCCGAGGGTGAAGTCGGCCGGGTCGTCCATGGCCTGCGCGGAGTCGTGGTAGTCCCAGTCGAGGTCAGCGGGCGCCGCGGCCAGCCAGGCGTCGGTGAGCGCGCGCAGCTGCTCGTCACCCTCGCCGGTCACCACCAGCGTGTACCGCTCGGTGGGGTCGTCGCTGCCACCGGACAGGGACCAGCCGAGCCTGCGGTGCAGCACGGCCACCGCGGAGGCGACCCTGGCCTCGACGATGTGCACCTCACCGGAGTCCAACGCGGCCGCCACCGCCGGGCGCAGCCGGGCCCACCGGCGCCAGAAGGCGGCAGCGGCCTCGGCGGCCGGGTCGCGGTCGTCGCGGTCCCGGTGCTCCCGGTCGCGACGGAGGAACTTCAACACGGCACTGATTGTTCTCGCTGGGGGCGTCCGACGACCCTCCTCGATCTGTGGGCGCGCTGACACGTCGGGCGAACGGTTCGAGTTGTCGCCGAGCGGTCGGTAATCAAGGACCAGTAACAGCTCGCGTCGCGCTCGCGGCCCGCTCGAGCCGGGTCACCAGTCCTCTGGCGGCTCCACGAAGGCCCGGCCGATGTCGCGGCTGAGCGCCAGCGCCCGCGTGGCCCACGCCGTCGACGCCCCGGCGAGGCCGCACGTCGGGGTCGGGATGACCCGCCCGGCGAGGGTGTCCCTGGGGAAACCGAGCCGGTCGGCGAGGTCGAACGCGGGCCGGGCGACCTCGCGCAGCGTGACGGGGGCCGGTGGGTCGACGGACGGCACCAGCCCCAGCAGCAGCACGACACCGGCCTCCCAGGCCTGGCCGATCTCGTCGAGCGTCGCGGTGGACGAGCCGGTGACCAGGGTGAGGTCGATGGCCACCGCGGCGGCGCCGGCGCCGCGGAACAGGCCGATCGGCGGCAACGGCCCAGCGCAGCAGTGCACGATCACCGGGCCGCCCACGGCGTCGATCACCGTGCGCAGCCCGGCCTGGGCGTCGGCCTCGGCGACCGCGGACACCCGGCCGAGCCCGGACGGCGTGGGCAGCCGGCCGGCGAGCACCGCGGGCAGGCTCGGCTCGTCCAGCTGCACGACCACCGTGGCCCCGGTCCGCCGGTGCACCTCGGCGGCGTGCTGGGCCAGGCCCTCGGCGAGGCTGTCGGTGAACTCGCGGAGCGCGCCGGGGTCGGTGAGCGCCAGGTGTCCGGTGCGCAGCTCGATGCCGGCGGCCAGGGTCCACGGGCCGGCCGCCTGGAGCTTCACCACGGTGGGGCGGACGCCGGCGGTCTCGATCGCCTCGTCGAACGCGTCCAGGTCGGCGCGGAGCGCGCTGACGGCCCGCTGGTGGTCACGGCCCGCTCTGGACGCCGCGCGGTACCCGGAGGTGACCTCCTCGACGGCCAGGTCGACCAGCAGCCCGGCGGTGCGGCCGATGATGTCGGCACCGAGCCCGCGCCCCGGCAGCTCGGGCAGGGACGGCAGGTCGGGCAGCTCGCCGACGACGATCCTGGCCGCCTCGGCCGGGTCGGTGCCCGGCATGGAGCCGATGCCGGTGGCGGTGCCGTCCGGCCATGGGTTCTGGGTCACTGGGTCCCGTCTGACAGTGGGTTGTGGGTTCGGAGCTTCGGGAAGCGGGAGAAGTCGCGGTCCGCGGTCCACAGCTCCCGAACCCCGTGATCGAGACAGATCGCCGCGATCCGCGCGTCGTAGACCCGAGGACCGACGGCCTTCGCCTGCTCGATCAGCCGGAAGAAGGTCTCCTCGGTGAGGCCGGTTTCGGTCAGCAGACGGCAGCTCGGCACCTCGCGCCAGGCGTGCACCTGGTCGACCGCTTCTGCGATGGAGCTCGGTTTTGGAAGATAGCGGGGGTTCGTCACCACACAGACGAACTCGGCAACGCAGGGCCACGGCAGCGCCCACGGTTCGCCGGTCGCCGCCAGCCCGGCCATGGCCGACAGCGTCCGCTCGTGCTGGGGGAAGTCCCGACGGTGGGCGTAGACTAGGACGTTGGTGTCGAGCGCGATCACTGTCCCCATACCCGCCAGTTGGTGTCGGCCTCGCGGATCTCGTCCCAGTTCAGCTCAGGGGCCCGGTCGCCGGGGTTGCCGACGCTGGCGTCGCGCAGCACGTAGCCACCGCGATGGCTGTCCGTCTCATCGAGCTCGCGCTGAAGACCCCGCTCCAGCAGCGCCTTCAGCGGCTCGCCGCGCTCGGCGGCGCGGACCTTCGCCCGCCGCAGCAGCTCGTCGTCGATCTCGATCGTGGTCTTCACCCTTCCAGGGTACCCATATTTATGGGCCATCTGGATGCCGCCATCGAATCGGGTGTCCCGCAGCCGGCCGGGAGCCCGATCTCCGTTCTTTCGTCACGACATGCAGCGTACAGGACCACCCATATTTATGGGTCCCGCTGGGACGCCGCCGTGATGGTGGCGCTGCCGAGCACGATGTCGCCACCCGGATCGGGGCGGTAGAGCGCGACCGCCTGGCCGGGCGACACCCCGCGCAGCGGCTCGCGCAGCTCCACCCGGAGCGTGTCGCCCGCCATGGCCGCGACCGCCGGGGCGATGGCCCCGACGCCGCCGTGCGCGCGGACCTGGGCGACGCACTCCACGGGGCCGTCCGGCGCGGCCGCCGCCCAGCGCGGCCGCTCCGCGGTGATCGTGGTGACGGCGAGCCGGTCGAGCGGGCCGACCCGCACGGTGCCGGACACCGGCTCGATGCCCAGCACGTACCGCGGCCGGCCGTCGACGGCGGGGCGGTCGATGCCGAGGCCGTGCCGCTGCCCGACGGTGAAGCCGTGCACGCCGGCGTGCTCGCCAACCACCTCGCCGGTGGAGTCGTCGACGAGCGGGCCGCCGCGCTCCCCCAGCCGGGCCGTGAGGAACGCCCTGGTGTCGCCCGACGGTATGAAGCAGATGTCGTGGCTGTCGGGCTTGCGCGCGACCGCCAGCCCGCGGCGCTCGGCCTCGGCGCGGATCTCGGCCTTCGGGGTGTCGCCGATCGGGAACAGGGCGTGTGCCAGCCGGTCCGCGGTGAGCACCGCCAGCACGTACGACTGGTCCTTGTCGGCGTCCACCGCGCGCCGCAGCAGCCGGTCGGGGCCGAGCCTGGCGTAGTGCCCGGTGGCGACCGCGTCGAAGCCCAGCGCCAGCGCCTTGTCCAGCAGCGCGCTGAACTTGATCTGCTCGTTGCACCGCAGGCACGGGTTGGGGGTGCGGCCGGCCGCGTACTCGGCGACGAAGTCGTCGATCACCGCCTCGGTGAACCGCTCGGCGAAGTCCCACACGTAGAACGGGATGCCGAGCACGTCGGCGGCGCGGCGGGCGTCGCGGGCGTCCTCCAGGGTGCAGCAGCCCCTGGCTCCGGTGCGCAGCGTGCCCGGCCGGGCGGAGAGGGCGAGGTGCACACCGACGACGTCATGGCCCGCGTCGACGGCGCGAGCGGCGGCCACCGCGGAGTCGACCCCCCCGCTCATCGCGGCCAGTACACGCATGCCGGGAGTCTATCCGCGGCGCAGACCGGCCAGCCCCGCGCTGCGGGCGCGCTCGACGACGGGGCCGATGACGGAGATGACGGCGTCCACGTCGGCGGCGACCGAGGTGTGGCCGAGGGAGAACCGCAGCGACCCGAGCGCCAACTTGTCCTGCACCCCCATGGCGAGCAGCACGTGTGACGGCTGGGCGACCCCGGCGGTGCAGGCGGACCCGGTCGAGCACTCGATGCCGTTGGCGTCCAGGAGCATGAGCAGCGAGTCGCCCTCGCAGTCCGGGAAGGAGAAGTGCGCGTTGCCCGGCAGCCGCGACGGGCCGTCGTCGACGGTGGAGCAGCCGGGGTCGCCGTTGAGGACCGCGTTCGGCACGATCGCCGTCAGCCGCCGCACCAGGTCGTCGCGCAGGGCCGTCAGGTCGGCCACCCGCTGCGGCGCGGTCGCGACGGCGTCGGTGACGGCCGTGGCCAGCCCGACGATCGCCGGCACGTCGAGGGTGCCGGAGCGCACGTCCCGTTCCTGGCCGCCGCCGTGCAGGATCGGCACGCACGGGGTCTCGCGGCCGAGCAGCAGGACCCCGGCGCCGTACGGACCGCCGAGCTTGTGCCCGGTGAGGGTGAGGGCGGCGACCCCGCTGGCCCCGAAGTCGACCGGCAGCGTGCCGACGGCCTGCACTGCGTCGGTGTGCAGCGGGATGCCGTGCCGGGCGGCCACCTCGGCCAGCTCGCGGATCGGGTTGACCGTGCCGACCTCGTTGTTGGCCCACATGACGCTCACCAGCGCGACGTCGTCCGGGTTCTCCGCGATCGCGGCGGCGAGGGTGTCGGCGTGCACCCGGCCGAACCCGTCCACCTCCAGCCAGGTGACCGCGGCGCCCTCGTGCTCGACGAGCCACTGCACCGCGTCGTGCACGGCGTGGTGCTCGACGGCGGAGGCGAGGACCCTGCGGCGGCCCGGATCGGCCTCGCGGCGCGCCCAGTACATGCCCTTGACCGCGAGGTTGTCCGACTCGGTGCCGCCGGTGGTGAACACGACCTCGGACGGCCGGGCGCCGAGCGCCGCCGCGATGGCCTCGCGGGACTCCTCGACCACCCGCCTGGCCCGCCGTCCCGACGAATGCAGGGACGAGGCGTTGCCCAGGCCGGCCAACGCCTGACTCATCGCAGCCACCGACTCCGGGATCATCGGAGTGGTGGCCGCATGGTCCAGATAGGTCATCGTCCGTCAACTGTATCCCCGTGAGTGGCGTTTGGTGTCAGAGCACCAAACGCCACTCACGACTTGTCCACAGGCGCCGGCGGGTTGGTCCGACCGGCGAGCAGCGCTCCCACGAGCGCCAGCCCGGCCATCAGCAGGTTGAGCAGCACCACGGCCGGCGTGGGCGCCCCGGCCGACGCGACCGTGACCAGCAGCACGCCGCCGAACCCGATGCACGCCGCGGACAGCAGCATGTCCCAGATCTGCAGCGCCGCCGAGTTGTACCCGCGGTCGGCGGGCGGCGACAGCTCCAGCAGGCGCACGCTCACGCTCGGTATCGCCAGCCCCATGCCGAAGCCCGCGACGATCCAGAACGGCAGGACGAGCCAGAACGGCAAGAACGCCACCGCCCCGACCGTGGTGCCGGCCAGGCCGAGCGCGAGCAGCAGGTAACCGTTGCGCAGCAGCCGGTCCCGTGGGTACTCGGGGCGGCGGCCCTGCCACGCCGACGCGGAGGACCACCCGATGGCACCGACCGTCAGCGGCAGCCCGGCCAGCGCGGGCGAGGTGCCGTGCACCGCGGTGAGGGTGAGCGGCAGGTACGCCTCGACGCCGAAGAACGCGCCGGTCAGCAGGCCGCGCGACAGCACGACCGTGGGCAGCCCGCGGGCCGCCCTGAGGGTCCCCGGTGGCAGCAGCCGGCCCAGCGCCGGCGCCAGCAGGACCAGCCCGACCACCCCGAGCACCCCCGTCGCCAGGCCGGGGTGCTGCGCCGCCCAGGTGAGCGCCGACAGCCCGACGGCGGCCGCGACCGCGGACACGAACAGCCAGCGGCGCACGTCGGCGCTGCGTACCTCGACCCCGCCGGCCGGGGTCCGCGGCAGCGTCCGGAACAGCGGCATCAGCAGCAGGATGCCGAGCGCGACGAACGGCGCGAGCCCGAAGAACACCCATCGCCAGCTCGCGTGATCGGTCAGCAGGCCGGCGACCGCGGGCCCGATCAGCGCGGGCAGCACCCACGCCGCCGAGATGACCCCGAACACGGCCGGCCTGATCCGGTCCGGGTAGACGAGCCCGATCAGCGCGTACACCGCGACGATCTGCACACCGCCGCCGAGTCCCTGAAGCACCCGGCCGGCCAGCAGCAGTTCCATCGTCGGCGCCGCGCCGGACAGCAGCAGCCCGGTGCCGAACAGCACGGGGCCGCCCACCAGGGACAGCCGGGTGCCCCTGCTGTCGATCAGCCGGCCGGACAGCACCGTGCCGATGACGCTGGCTGCCAGGAACGCGGTGAACGGCCAGGAGTACAGCTCCTGGCCGTCCAGTTCGGCGACCAGCGTGGGCATCGCGGTGCCCACGCTCATCGCCTCGAACGCCACCATGGTGACCAGCAGGACCAGTCCCACTGTGGTGACGCGGTACCGCGGACCCCACAACGCCTCGTTCTCCGTGGGGGCCGGCGCCATCGCTGTCACCTCACCAGGGTGCAACATCAACCCCCGTTGAAGTCCAGCGTTATCCCGTCGATGACGTCCGACTGACAGGTCGGCTCCTGTCGGCCTCGTGGCGTCGCCGTATCGGTCAGCCCGTCGGTGAGGACACCGAGCTGATGGTGAAGCTGCCGCTGGTGCCCTTGCGCCACATGATCGACGAGTGGGCGTTGTCGTTCGGGCCGTCGAAGTCCCAGTAGGTGCTCGACTGGCAGGCCCTGGTGGCCCCCGCGGCCAGGTTCTGCAGCAGGCACACGGTGGTGCCGACGCCTTGGACGCTGCTGGTGAGCTGCGCCTGGACCGTCCCCGACGTGTGGTTCTCCAGCCACACGATCGACCGGACCTGCAGCCCGGGCGCGTAGATCCGCTCCAGACAGATGTCGACCCGCACCCCGGTACCGATCGGTTGGTCGAAGGTGCAGGTGAAGCCCATTCCCGCCGGGGTGACGGTCCCGCCCTTGGCGGCGGACGCCGGACCGGCGGCCAGGCCGGCCAGCGCCAGGACGGCGGCCAGCATCACGCCGACGCGTCCGATGGTTCGTCTCATGTGTCCTCCTCGAAGTCCCGTGTGGGGAACTCCGACCGTGGCCCCACCGCCCGGTCGCGGGCCAGGTCCACTCCCGGCCCGCTATCTCCCCGCACCGGCCCTTGCGCGGCCGCGGCACAGCCGCTCTTTCCGGGTGAATGGCACATTTGGCCGGTTCTATTGGCCGAATGTGCCATCCGCCCGGTACGGACGGGCGTCAGCAGGCCGGGGCGGGGCGGGCGGCGGCGGGCCGGGTGGCGTTGGCGGTTGGGCGCCGGGGCGGCGGGTCAGCGGGTGGTGGCTACGGCGTGGCCGGCCGCGGCGGCGAGGGTGCGGCGGTTGGCGGCGGGATCGTGCGGCACGGCGGGCAGGAGCTGGACCTCGACGGTGAGGCCGCGCAGCGCGGCCGTGCGGCACAGGACCGCCCACAGGGAGTGCGACCCGACGTAGGCCGGCGTCGCCGTCGTGACGCGGGAACCGTCGAGGACGAACCGCAGGGCCACCGGCACGACGGGCGCGCCGGCGTCGATCGCGGCCTGGAACGCCGCCGGACGGAACGGGCCGCCGCGGCGGCCGCACCACGTGGTGCCCTCGGGGAACATGGTCACCGTGTCGCCGGCCCGCAGGGCGTTCGCGATGTCGGCGACGGTGGCCGGCAGGGTCGACAGCCGCTCCCGGTCGAGGTAGAGGGTGCCGGCCGCGGTGGCCAGCCGGCCGACCAGCGGCCACGTCCGCAGCTCGTGCTTGGCCACCATCCTGGTGGGCCGCACCGCCTCGATGGCCACGATGTCCAGCCACGACACGTGGTTGGCCACCAGCAGCGCACCGCCGGCGGGGATGGCGCCGGTGACCCGGAGCCGCACCCCGAACGCGGTCAGGATGGCACGGTTCCAGCCACGCAGCACGGCGTCCCTGGTCCGGCTGTCGAGCAGGCCGTACCCGAGCGCCAGCGGTACCGCGCAGGCCAGCACCGCCCCGGCCGCCGCCAGCCGCGCCCACCGCCGCGCCCGGCCGACGGTCGGCTCGCCGGGCACCGGCACGACACACCGGTCGTCACACACCGGGCGCGGCATCCAGGCGTGCGCCACCGGCGCGTCCGGGTCTGCCGGACCGCTGTGATGCTCCACCGGCCCAGCCTCCACCACCTGGACCGGCCCCTGCGACGGCTCCTCCGACACCGGCCCGGGGGTCGGCGGCGGCGCCACCACCGGCTCCGCCACCACCGGCTCCGCTGTCACCGGCTCCGCTGTCACCGGCCGTCCTCGCCGAGGAAGAACCGCAGGTACCGAGGGTCCACCCGGTCCATCGACAACAGAACGAACAGGTCGGCGACGCCGAATTCGGTGTCCAGCGCGGGCTCCCCGCACACCCAGGCGCCGAGGCGCAGGTACCCGCGCAGCAGCGGCGGGAGCCGAACGCCGGCCGGCGGCGCCGGCTCCGGCGCCGGCTCCGGCCCGGACAACGGCGCCGCCGAGTACGGCCGCACCCGGTACCGGGCAGGGGCGAGGTGTCCGACGGCGACCCGCGCCCACACCCCGCCGGCGTCGGCCGTCGGTACCGAGGCGCAGCCGGCGAGCCAGCGGTGCCCGGACAGGAGCTGGTAGCGCGCGATCCCGGCCCACATGAGGCTCATCACCGCGCCGGTGCGGTGTCCAGGGTGCACGCAGGAGCGGCCGGCCTCCACCAGCGTGGGGCGCAGCCCGGCGAGGGCCGTGAGGTCGAACTCGCCGTCGGCGTACAGCCGCGCCGACCGCCCCGGCGGCAGCATCCGATAGCAGCCGACGATCTCGCCGGTCGAGTCGTCGTGGACGACGAGGTGGTCGCACAGGTCGTCGAACCCGTCGCAGTCGACGCCGGGCTCCTGGCAGGAGAGCCGCGCGCCCAGCTCACCGGCGAACACGGCGTGGCGCAGCCGTTGTGCGGCCCGCACCTCGTCCGCGCTTCCCGCGATCGACACCGAGTAGCGGGCCGTTGCGTCCGGCGCCGTCCTCACCAACAGCTGTGACCGTGTCATGCCGCTGGTCTATCGGCCGGACGAGCCGCCGGGGCGGCCTCGCGGTGTCGTGTCGATGGCGAGTCGGTGAACCCCCGGTCCGCCGTGCCGGGCAGGACTACGCCCGAGGACGCCGAAAGGACCGGAGGCACCGGCGGTCCCAGGGAACCACGGGTGCCTCCGACGCACCATTGCCCGCGTGCTCAGCCCTTGCGCTTGGTCATCTCGTCGGTGAGCTGCGGCGCCACCTGGAAGAGGTCGCCGACCACGCCGAAGTCGGCGATCTCGAAGATCGGCGCCTCGCCGTCCTTGTTGATCGCGATGATCGTCTTCGAGGTCTGCATCCCGGCCCGGTGCTGGATGGCGCCGGAGATGCCCAGCGCGATGTAGAGCTGCGGGGACACGGTCTTGCCGGTCTGCCCCACCTGGAACTGGTGCGGGTAGTAGCCGGAGTCGACGGCCGCGCGGGACGCGCCGACCGCGGCACCCAGGCTGTCGGCGAGCTTCTCGATGACGGCGAAGTTGTCGGCCGAGCCGACGCCGCGGCCACCGGACACGACCACGCTGGCCTCGGTGAGCTCTGGCCGGTCGCCGCCGGTGATCGGCTGCACGTCGGTGATCCTCGCCGCCTTGGCCGACGCGGTCGCCGGCACCTCGACGGTCTGCTCGGTGGCGGCGCCCTCCGCCTCGGTGGCGTCGATGCCGCCGGGGCGCACGGTGATCACCGGGGTGCCGGTGGTGGCCTTCGACCTCACCACGAACGCGCCGCCGAACACCGAGTGGGTCGTGGTGCCGTCGGCGTCGAGCCCGATCACGTCGTTGAGCAGCCCGTTGCCGGTGCGCACCGCGAGCCGGGCCGCGATCTCCTTGCCGTCGGCCGACGCGGCGAGCACGACAGCGGCCGGGGACACCTGCTCGACCAGTGCGGCCAGCACGTCGACGGTGGGCTTGATCAGGTAGTTCGCGGCGTCGTCCGACTCGGCGACGTACACCTTCGCGGCGCCGTAGCGGCCCAGCACGTCCTTGGCCTTGGCCGCCGAGCCGGGCACGCCGACCACGACGGCCGACGGCTCGCCCAGCGCGCGGGCGGCGGTGAGCAGTTCGGCGGTCACCTTCTTGACCTCGCCACCGGCGTAGTCGACGAGGACCAGAACCTCGGTCATCGGTGTTGTCTCCCTCTTCGTTGCCGGGTGGTCAGACGATCTTCTGGGACACGAGGTACTCGGCGATCTTCTGCCCGCCGGTGCCCTCGTCGTCGACCTTCTGGCCCGCCGCGCGCGGCGGCCGGGGGGACGCCTCCAGCACGGTCGACGTGGCGTTGGCCAGGCCGACCTCGCTCGGGTCGATGCCGGCGTCGGCCAGGGTGAGCGTGGTGACCGGCTTCTTCTTGGCCGCCATGATCCCCTTGAACGAGGGGTAGCGCGGGTCGTTGATCTTCTCGTTGACACTGATCACGGCAGGCAGGTCGGCGCTGGCCGTGGTGAGGCCGTCGTCGGTCTCGCGCTCGACGGTGATGGACGTGCCGTCGATGGTCACCTTGCGCGCCCTGGTGAGCTGCGGCAGGTCGAGCAGGTCGGCGAGCATGGCCGGCACCGCGCCGCTGGCGCCGTCGGTGGACTCGTCGCCGGCGATCACCAGGTCGACGTCGCCGACGGTGCCGATGACCTTCGCGAGGGCCTTCGCGGTCTGCACGGCGCAGGAGCCGCGGAGCCCGTCGTCGGACAGGTGCACTGCCTTGTCGGCGCCCATGGACAGCGCCTTGCGGATCGCGTCGGTGGCGCGGTCCGGGCCCATGCACACCACGGTCACCTCGCCGCCGTGCGCCTCCTGGAGCTGCAGCGCGGCCTCGACGGCCCGCTCGTTGATCTCGTCGAGCACCGCGTCGGCCGAGTCGCGATCCAGGGTGAAGTCGGACTCGGAGAGCTTGCGCTCGGAATAGGTGTCGGGCACCTGCTTGACCAAAACGACGATGTTCATCGGCCGGTTCTCTCCTCCTGCGGTGGCACCGTTCACGCCTGACCCGAAGTCTTTACCTGCCGGTAGATTAGGTGCAAACATCTGCAAGCACTCGGCAGGGTGACCGTCCTCACGCGGCCTCGCCGCAAGGGTGCGAATGGCTGACAGCCGGGCCGCCCCGGTCACCGAGCGCAGCGGCGACGCCGCCGTTCGGCCGTCGCATATTGACCCCTTCCGTGCCGTGCAACCAGGCTTCGGGGTTACGCCGGCCGTGGTCGACACATCTTCTCGTCACCCTGCGACGGACGATGTTCACGGCCGGGGTCACCCTGAAGGAGATACCTGCCGTGCGAACACTCACCAGATTCTGTGCCATAGCCGTGCTCCTGCCGGTCGCGACCGGCCTGACCGCTGCGACTGCCTCGGCCGTGCCGGCCGCGCCGGCCGCGCCGGCCGACCAGGGCCACCAGGCACAGATCATCATGGCAACCGCCTCAGCAACCGTGCACCCGATCAAGGACTCCTACGTCGTCATGCTCGACCCGAAGGCGGACGCCCACGGCGTCGCGCGGGCCACCCAGGTATCGCCGGCCCACGTGTGGAACGGTGCCGTCACCGGGTTCTCTGCCACCCTCACCCCCGCCCAGGTGCGGGCGCTCAGCCGCAACACCGCCGTCCAGGTCATCGAGCAGGACGTCGAGGTCACCGACATGCTCGACACCACGCAGGCCAACCCGCCGTCGTGGGGCATCGACCGCGTCGACCAGCGCAACCTGCCGCTGTCCGCCAGCTACACGTACACCGCGACCGGCGCCGGCGTGCACGCCTACATCATCGACACCGGCGTCTTCCCGGGGCACACGAACTTCGGCGGCCGGGCGACGTTCGACTACAACGCCATCGACACCAACAACACCGACTGCCACGGCCACGGCACGCACGTCGCGGGCACGATCGGCTCGGCGACGTACGGCATCGCCAAGGGCGTGCGCCTGCACGGCGTGAAGATGATGAACTGCGGCGGCAGCGCCACCACCACCGCGGCCGTGAACGCGATCAACTGGGTCAGGGTCAACGCACAGCGCCCCGCCGTGGCCAACACGTCGTGGAACTTCACCGCGTCGGCCACCCTGGAGACCGCGATCCGCAACATGATCGCGTCCGGGGTCTTCCTGGCCACCTCGGCAGGCAACACCGGTGGCAACTCGTGCGACCGGCTGCCGCGCAAGGTCGAGACCGCGTCCGTCGTCGCGTCGTCGGAGCGCACCGACGCCCGCTCGTCGTTCTCCAGCACCGGCTCGTGTGTCGACCTGTACGCGCCCGGTGGCTCGATCCTGTCCACCTCGCGCACCGGTGGCACCGCCACCATGAGCGGCACCTCGATGTCCACCCCGCACGTCGCCGGCATCGCCGCGCTGTACAAGCAGACCGTCGGCGATGTCTCCTCGGCCACCGTGCACAACTGGCTCAACACCAACGCCACCCCGAACGTGGTCAGCGGCGGAGCCACCGGCGGCACCGTCAACCGCCTCGCCTACAAGTCCACCCTCTGATGTGAGTGGCGTTTGGTGCTCCAACACCAAACGCCACTCACGACTTATCCACAGGGGCGACTACGGTGCGCGCCTATGGATGTGGACGAGCTGTTGTGGTCCGGCGCGGACGCCCAGGCACGCGCGATACGCGCGGGTGAGGTGTCCGCGCCGGATCTGCTCACCGCGGTGCTGGCGCGGCTGCGGGAGGCGCAGCCGCGGCTCAACGCCTTCCGCGTGGTGTGCGCGGACGAGGCCTTGGCCGCGGCCGAAGCGGCACAGGCCAGGGTGGACGCCGGCGAGGACGCCCCGCTGCTCGGCGTGCCGATCGCGGTCAAGGACGACACGGACCTCGCCGGGCACGCCACGTGCTACGGCACCGACCCGTCCCTGCGCGGCCCGGCGCGGGCCGACGGCGAGATGGTCCGACGGCTGCGCTCGGCCGGGGCGGTGATCGTCGGCAAGACCCACGTGCCGGAGCTCATGGTGTGGCCGTTCACCGAGACCCTGCACCACGGCGCCACCCGCAACCCGTGGGCCACCGACCGCACGCCCGGCGGGTCCTCCGGCGGTTCGGCCGCCGCGGTGGCCGCGGGCATCGTCGGAGTGGCGCACGGCTCGGACGGCGCCGGGTCCATCCGCATTCCCGCCGCGTGGTGCGGGCTGGTGGGGCTCAAGCCGACGCGCGGGCTGGTGCCGCTCGCCCCGCTGGCCAACGACTGGCACCGGATGACGCACTTCGGCCCGCTGGCCCGCGACGTGGCCTCGGCCGCGCGGTTCATGGACGCCTGCGCGGACCCTCACCCCAGGACCGCCAAGGCAGACGCCACCACCGGGACCGACCCGAGAGCCGCCGACACCGGGACCGCTGACGCCGCCAGGACCGGCCACCCCGGGACCGCCGACGACGCCGGGACCGCCGACACTGCCAGGTCCGCCGCCGACGGGGCCGCTGCCGACGAGCGTGGGCTGACCTACCTGGCTGGGCTCGGCGAGGAACTGCCGCCGCTGCGCATCGCGGTGTCGCGGCACTCCCCGCCGGGCACCCTCGCCGGGCTGGGGCGCGCCCAGAAGGCCACGCTGGACCGCACCGTCGAGCTGCTGAGGGCGGCCGGCCACACCGTGGTCGAGCTCGACCCGAAGGTGCCGGTGTCCGCCACCGAGTACGTGCTGGCCCGGTACCTGCGCGGGGTGTACGACTCGGCGCGGGGCGTGCCGCCGGGCACCCGGCTGGAGGCACGGACCCGCGGCATGGCCCGGCTCGGCGGGCTGGTGCCCGAGCGGCTCGTCCGCGCCTCACTGCGGGCCGAGCCGGAGATCGCCCGCCGGGTGCTCGCGGTCTTCGAGCAGGTGGACGTCGTGCTGCAGCCGGGGCCGTCGGCGCCGCCGTCGCGGATCGGCGCGTACGCCGGGGCGGGGGCACTCCGCACCCTGGCCGCGGCCATCACCAAGGTGCCGTTCCTGCCGCTGTGGAACCTGGTGGGCAACCCGGTGCTCGCGGCACCGGTCGGGATGGACGATGACGGCCTGCCGGTGGGCGTGCAGCTCGTCGGGCCGCCGGGCGCCGAGCTCACCCTGCTGCGGCTCGGGCTGGCGCTGGAGCGTGCCACCGGCTGGGCGACCCGCCGCCCAGGGCAGACGTGAACAGGGCAGACGTGAACAGGGCAGGTGTGAACAGGGCAGGCGGCGGGAACAGGGCAGGGTCGGCGTGGGCGGAGCAGGCGTGAGCGGCGGCCTGCCCCGGTGGTTCGTGCTGGCGGCCAGGGTCCGCGGGCCGTCCACCGTGGCCGGTCTCGCCGCCGTGGTGGCGGCCGTGCTGGGGGGCGGGTGCTGGGCGACGCCGTCCCGGACGCCGCGGTGCTGGCGGTGACGCTGTGCGGCTTCGGCCTGCTCGTCGTCGGCATCGCGCTGCACCTGATGCCGGGAGCGCCACGGGTCGAGCCGCGCGAGGTGGCCCCGCCGGTGCGCGGCCGGTGGTCGGCGCTCAACAGCCCGGCGGGCAAGGTGCCCAGCCACGGCACCCACGGGTACGGCCAGAGCTTCGCCGTCGACCTGCTGTTCGAGCCGGCTGACGGCGGCCGCCCGCGGTTCGGCGCCGGCCCGGGGTTTCGGCCGCCGTCGGACTTCCCCGGCTTCGGGGAGCCGCTGTACGCGCCCGATGCCGGCACCGTGGTGGCGGTCCGCGACGGCGCCGCGACCACCGCAGCCGCTCCAGCTGGGCGGCCTTCGGCTACCTCATGGTCGAGGGCATGCTCCGCGAGCTCGGCGGCTCCGGGCGGGTGGTCGGCAACCACGTGATCATCCGGCTGGACGACGGGGTGTACGCGCTGCTGGCCCACCTGCGGCAGGGGTCGGCCACGGTCCGGGTCGGACAGCACGTCGACCGCGGCGAGCGGGTGGCGCGCTGCGGCAACAGCGGCAACTCCAGCGAGCCGCACGTCCACCTGCAGCTCATGGACACCCGGCGGGTGTTCCTCGCGGCCGGGGTGCCGTTCACGTTCACCGGCACGGACGCGCTGCCGGCGAACGAGCAGGCCACCACTTTCTGAGGATTTCTTCACGACGGTCTCAGCCACCCCTCACGTGAGGTCCGCACGGTGGCACCCGTGAGCACGGACCTGAGGCTGCTCACCGGCGACACGGCCGGTGAGCTCATGACCGCGGTGCTGGCGCCGAACGGCGGCCGGCTGCTGACCTGGGCCCCGCGGCAGGTGGACCACCGGCCGGGCCGACGCACCACGGTCAGCTACTCGGCGCGGGTGCGCTGGTCGGACGGTTCGGTGACCGACGAGACGCTCGGCGCGTCGTCCGGGACCCTGCCGGACGGGGTGGTGCGCCTGACCGACGGCACCACCGAGATCGGCATGTGGCGGTTCCCGTTCGACCCCGACCTGCCGGCGCTCGCGGCGGCGTGCGACCCGGAGCGGATGCGACGGCTGGCGGCCGACGTCGGCCTGACCGGCGGCGGCCCCGGACCCGACGGTGCCGGACCCGACGGTGCCGGACCCGACGGTGCCGGACCCGACGGTGCCGGACCCGACGGCGCTGGAACCGGCGGTCCAGGACCAGGCGGTTCCGGGCCAGGCGGTACTGGGCCAGGCGGTACTGAGCCAGGCGGTACTGGGCCAGGCGGTACTGGGGCCGGTGATATCCGGCTGACCATCCGGGCCTACCGGCCGCGGCGGCGGGCCGTCGTCGAGGTCCGCACCCCCGGCGGCACCGTGTTCGTCAAGGTGGTGCGGCCGGCCGGCGCCCGGGCACTGCACGAGCGGCACCGCGCCGCGCTGGCCGCCGGCTGCCCCGTCCCCGCGCCGCTGGGCTGGACCGACGACGGTCTGGTGGCGCTGGCCGCGCTCCCCGGTCGGACTCTGCGCGAGCTGCTCACCGGCGCCGGCCCGGTCGAGCTGAACGTGGACGAGGTGGTCGACCTGCTCGACGCCCTGCCGGCCGAGTGGGCGGCCGGCGACCCGCGTCGCACCTGGGGGCAGCGGGCGCCGCACTACGCCGAGGTGATCGCGGCGGCGGCGCCGGAGCTGGCCGACCGGGCCAGAGCGATCGCCGACGCCGTCGCGCACGACGCCCCCGAGGGGCCTACCGGCGCGACCCATGGCGACTTCTACGAGACCCAGCTCATGGTCGGCGCTGGCGGGGTCAGCGGGCTGCTCGACATCGACACCGCCGGACACGGGGAGCGGCTGGACGACGCCGGCTGCCTGCTGGCGCACCTGTCGGTGCTGGCCCAACTGCACCCGGACCGCGCCGACACCATCAACCCGCTGGGGCTGCGGCTGCAGCGCCGGTTCGCCCGCGACCTCGACCCGGCGGCCATGGCCAGGCGGGCAGCCGCCGTCACCCTGTCGCTGGCGACCGGGCCGCACCGGGTGCAGGAACGGCACTGGCCGGCGAGTACCACGCGCCGCATCGCGCTGGCCGAGCGGTGGCTCGACCACGCAGCCCGGTGCGCATGAACCGTTCTTCACGGCGTCCGACGGGTTGGCTTCATGACCGGCGCACATCGTTGGGGCACAAGGAAACCAAGACGAAGGAGAACCAAGGTGGACGTCAAACGACCGTGGATCGTCACGGCGGCGACCCTTGCCCTGGCCGGTTTCGGCACCGTCGGCCTGGCTGTCGCCTCCGACGACGGGCAGCGACTCAACGACCCCGGGTTCGCGCCCGTCGTCCAGCTGATCGGCGACGACGGGACGGGCGCGCCGGCCCTGGGCGGATCCGGTGACTCCGGGGACTCGGCCGGGTCGGCCGACTCGTCCCCGTTCGACACGGGCGGGGCCGGCGACTCGGGCGGTTCCGGTGACTCGAGCGGCTCGGCCGGCGGCTGGATCGACACCTCGCCGGAGTCGGCCGACTCGGCAGGCGAGTCGCCGTTCGACTCCGCCGACTCCGGGTACGACTCCCCCGACGACGCCGGCTACGTGGCCCCGGCTCCGGTGCCCGC
>Ga0190272_10000565_pt1 | contig 19199 bp, 19 predicted proteins | sample Popmic504T_FD_133746 | JGI IMG/M metagenome (GOLD analysis project Ga0190272, IMG submission 133746) | Populus adjacent soil microbial communities from riparian zone of Shoshone River, Wyoming, USA - 504 T | ecosystem: Environmental > Terrestrial > Soil > Riparian zone | place: USA: Wyoming... | reverse complement strand
CCTCGGCCACGGCCCACCCAATGGTGGCTGCCGCATCGGCTATCTCCGCGCGCCCCCCATAGTTGACGCACATCGTCAACGTGAGCACCTTGTTCTGGCGAGTAAGCGTTTCGGCCACCTCAAGTTCGTCGACGACCGTTTTCCAGAGCCTGCGTCGACGCCCGGCCCAGCGAACGCGCACCCCCATTTCATTCATCTCGTCGCGCCTGCGCCTGATGACATCGCGGTTGAAGCCCATGAGGAAGCGCACCTCTTCGGGCGAGCGTTTCCAGTTTTCGGTGCTGAAGGCATAGGCCGAGATGTACTTAACACCAAGCTCAATGGCGCCCTCAACGACGTCGAACAGGGCCGCTTCACCAGCGCGATGACCCTCAGTGCGGGGCAGCCCGCGCTCCTTAGCCCACCTCCCGTTGCCATCCATCACGATCGCGACGTGTTGGGGTAGCTGCTCCTTTGGGATCTTCGGCGGGCGCTCACCGCTGACATGTGGTGTCGGGGCCTTGACAGTCGTCTTACGTGTCACGTGCGCTCAACTAGGCGTAGTGATCTGAGCCCACGTTCTAAGTGCCACTGCAGGTAGGCCGCGACAATTCCCGTGCTCTCGCGTCGACTCTTGGCTTCGGCTGTTTCGACGACATCCCAATCACCCGCAAGGAGCGCACCCAACACTTGTAGTCCCTCGGGGGTAACGGTCACCGATCCCTGAGGTCGGTCGTCGGAACACACCGAGCCCCCTGCGGGCACCGAGAACCAACGATGCGGCCCCGGCAGTCCGCACTTGGAGCAGTTGTCGAAGTTCGGTGCATATCCAGCAACCGCCAGCGAGCGAAGCAGGTAGGCATCGAGCACAGAACCCGCAACGTGCTCGCGGGCCGCCAGCGCACGCAGGCCCCCGACTAGGAGGAGGAACTGTTGAACGGCCGGTTCCTTCTCGACGTCGGTGAGTCGCTCGGCCGTCTCCAACATGGCCGTGCCTGCGGTGTAGCTCGAGTAGTCACCCGCGATACCAGCGCCATACGCGGACAGCGACTCAACCTGGGTCACGATGTCGAGAGTCCGGCCCGTATAGAACTGGACGTCGACGTGGCTAAACGGCTCCAGACGGGCTCCAAATTTGGAACTTGTCCGGCGAACGCCCTTAGCTACCGCCCTGACCCGGCCATGCTCGCGGGTCAACACGGTGACGATCCGGTCGGCTTCACCCAGTTTCTGGGTGCGCAGCACGACCCCTTCGTCTCGATACAAACTCACCAGGCGATTCTCCCCTACCCCGCCGACTAGACGAGCCGCAACCCGCGACCACCCATAACTATTCGCGGGCGTGGAGCACATTGCGGCATGGTGGCGAGCATGTCGGAAGATGAACTGTCGCGAATCGATCAATACCTCGACCAGGTGCCGCGTTCTGCTGCCCTCACTGAGGAGATCGGTCCGTTCACTCTCTTTGTGGGGCAGCCGCACGGCTGGCGCTACTACGGACGCCCACGCTTTGCGCTTGACGAGGAGATCACCCGCCGCGACGTTGAGCGACTGGTGGAGCGGCAACGAGAACTCACGGTCCCGGAAGCTATCGAAGGACTGGCAGACCAGACACCAAGCCTTGCCCCGGCCTGCCAAGCAGTTGGGCTTGCCGTGGAAGAACTACCGCTTCTGATTCATCGATCGCCACAGCACGCTCCCGCACCGGACGGTGTGAGAATCCGTCGCCTAGATCCTGACGACGTCGCGGTTTCGGCAAGTCAGGTCGTTGCCACTCTTGGCTTCGAAAGCGCTGGAACTGACATCGCTCCCGTTGGTCCGACTGAACGCAACGAAATGTTACGAACTCGCGATCAGGACTCCGACGCCTTGGTTCGCGACCGAATCGCACGAGACGTCAGCGTGCTATTCGTGGCAGAGGATGAATTGGGCGTTGTGGCCAGTGGGATGCATCAACCAGTGGACGACGTCACCGAGATTGTCGGCGTGGCCACCCTGCCCACGATGCGTCGGCGAGGCCTAGCGGGCGCACTCACCGCTGACCTGGTGTTGGACGCGCAGCGGCGAGGAGTATCTCTGTGCTTCCTCACTGCAGGAAGCACAGAGATAGCCCGCGTATATGAACGGATCGGATTCCGAAGGGCTGGTACCGCGATCGCCGCTAGTCTCGCGTCTGGCTAGAGGTTTCTCAGCGATCGCACCATGAAGGCCCGGGCGATGTCAGTGATTCCGTGCAGCAGCGCCCAGATACCCGCGAATACCAACAGCATCCACGCCTTCTGCGAGAAGGTTTGCGCGCTTGTCCAGAAGGCCAGCAACACCATGAGGATTCCGGAGATCAAGCCCAGCCACCACAGCTCGTTCGCCGCCTTGGTCGCGAAAGCATCGATGAGCCAAAAGATTCCAACGAGCAGGAACAAGAACCCAAGGATGTCCGCGATGGCCACGAAAGTTTCTGCGGGGCTGACGATGGCGACGATTCCGCCGACAATGAAGAGCACCCCGAAGATCGCCCAGAAGACTCGCAAACCGCCGTGCGAGAGCCCAGACAACACAAGTTGCTGGACACCTGTTGCAAGGAACATGAATCCCACGAGGATGCCGATGGTGTTCACCGACGACTCGTCGAACTGCAAAATCACGAGCGAAACAATGATCCAGGCAATGCCGGTCACCAACCAGAGCCACCACATGCTTGACATCTTCGTCAGGACGTTGGTCGCCTCAGCGTCGGAAAGTGGAGCAGCTGTCGTTGAACTCATGAGAGTCACCTTGTCATCGAAGCAATGTTGTCAGGCTTCTTGGCGGACATGACCTGGCCGCCAATTCGACCCCGATCAAGCCTATGCCAACGAAGGCGCAATATCGGGGTGGGAAGTCTCGTGTCCCCGTGTCGAACGATTGACTGCGCTGACAACGGCTTTGAGGCTGGCTGTGACGATATTTGGGTCGATCCCGACGCCCCAAAAGACCTGTCCAGCGATCGCGCACTCCAGGTACGCAGCCGCTTGGGCGTCCCCTCCGGCAGACATCGCATGCTCGGCGTAGTCGAGCACGCGAACGTCGTAGTCGATGGTGGCCAACGCATCGACAAACGCCGCAATCGGCCCATTTCCTTGACCTTCCAACTGTTGTCGTTGGCCGTCGACGTAGAGGCCAACGCGAAGGGCATCTTTCTCACCCGACGCGGACGAGGTGTGCACGGCGTTGAGCTGAAGCGGTCGTTCAACCTTGAGATATTCAGCCTCAAAGATGTTCCACATTTCGCCCGGCATGACCTCCCCACCCTCGTTGTCAGTGTGGGCCTGAATCACCTGGCTGAACTCAATTTGCAGCCGCCGTGGAAGCTCGAGCTGGTGCTCGCTCTTCATGATGAAGGCGACGCCACCCTTGCCCGACTGACTGTTCACCCGGATGACAGCTTCGTACGTGCGCCCCACATCGCGAGGGTCGATCGGAAGATAGGGCACCGCCCACTCGATCTCGTCGACTGTCTTTCCGGCCTTCGCTGCATCTGCGTCGAGTGCCTCCAGCCCCTTCTTGATGGCGTCTTGGTGCGACCCGGAAAACGCCGTATACACCAGATCGCCGCCGTAGGGATGGCGCGGATGAACGGGCAATTGATTGGCGTACTCAACCGTGCGCCGGACGTCGTCGATGTCGGAAAAGTCAATCTTCGGGTCGATGCCCTGACTAAACAGGTTCAACCCCAGCGTGACGAGGCAGACGTTGCCCGTACGTTCGCCGTTTCCGAAGAGCGTGCCTTCGATTCGATCCGCGCCCGCCAGGTACCCAAGCTCGGCAGCTGCAACAGCCGTCCCACGGTCGTTGTGGGGATGAAGGGAAAGGATGACGTTGTCGCGGTATCCCAGGTTTCGGTGCATCCACTCGATCTGGTCTGCGTAGATGTTGGGGGTAGCCATCTCGACCGTTGCCGGCAGGTTGATGATGACTTTGCGGTCGGGTGACGGCTCCCAAACCTCGTTGACCGCGTCACAGACCTCCACGGCGTAGTCGAGTTCAGTGCCGGTGAATGACTCCGGTGAGTACTCGTACAGCACGTGGGTACCGGGAACGCTCTCCTCGAACTTCTGACACAGCCGGGCACCCTGGACGGCGATGTCCTTGATGCCGTCACGATCGAGTCCGAAGACCACGCGCCGCTGCAGCGTTGATGTGGAGTTGTACAGATGCACGATCGCCTTGTCGGCCCCTTTGATGGACTCGTAGGTCCTTTCAATGAGGTGCTCGCGCGCCTGTGTCAAGACCTGGATGGTGACGTCGTCGGGAATCAAGTCACCTTCAACGAGTTCTCTGACGAAGTCGAAGTCAGTTTGCGAGGCGGAAGGAAAGCCCACCTCAATCTCTTTGAAGCCTAGGCGGACCAGCAAGTCGAACATCGCCCTCTTGCGAGCTGGGCTCATGGGATCGATAAGGGCTTGGTTGCCATCGCGTAAGTCAACGGAGCACCAGATAGGCGCCGCGGACATCTGCTTCTCAGGCCAGGTTCGATCGGTGAGTCCTACCGGCGGGAAGGGCCGGTACTTATGCGTTGGCATGTTGCCTGGGGAGTGCTCCATGGTTTCTCCTGCGGATTGCTGAACGGTCGGGGAGGCGACCGGCGCGACAAGCCCCCGCGACGAGGAGACCGGCCTGGCTAGGCCTCGTCGCGGCTACGAAGGAGCAGGCGCGCGGACAGCATTACCGTGAGTTTATCGCACTCTCTCGCGCCTAGCCGCCTTAGGCTGGGCGCAGACACCCCGAACCCGAGCGATCCCGAGCGATAAGGCAGCCAAGTAGTGGACGAGCAGCAAGACGCCGCGCGATCAGGGGAGACCACCGTTCCGGTCGCCGCCTCAGGTGAAGCCGTCAGCCATGAGGAGGGCACCGCCGCCCACCGTGCCATTGCCGTCTTTCTTGCCGGGGGTAGCCCGGCCGCGCTGCGCAGGGGATTGCTCATCATTTTCGCTGGCATCATCACCTTGAGTCTTGCCTACTGGGCGTTCTTCGCGGTGCGCAGTTTCCTGCTGCTTCTGGTCCTCGCGTGGTTCGCCGCCATCGCCATGGAGCCGGCAGTCTCCTGGATGGCAGCGCGCGGATTGCGTCGCGGGGCCGCCACCGGAATCGTCTTCTTGTCGTTGTTCGTTCTCCTCGTGGGCTTCAGCGTCGCGTTCGGGAGCCTCCTGGTGAGCCAGCTCGCTTCACTGGTCACGAATCTGCCGGACTACGCCGAAGACACGATCCTCTGGATTAACAAAACTTTCGGCACTGACCTCGACGCAACCAATATTCAACAGTCCCTCAATCTCTCCTCCGACGATGCGTCGACCTGGGCTACTCGGATTGCCCAAGGTGCGCTCGGTTTCGTGACGTCGTTTATCGGTTTAATTTTCCAGGCTTTCACCCTCGTCCTCTTCACCTTCTACTTCTCTGCAGAAGGTCCGCGGTTCCGCAGGTTCGTGGCTTCACTCTTTCCGACAGAGCGCCAGCACATCATCACCACGGTGTGGGAGACAGCAGTCAAGAAGACCGGCGGCTACATGGTCTCGCGCCTGGTCCTGGCCATCATCTCGGCAGTCTCCACGTGCATCTTCTTGGCGCTCATCGACGTGCCGTACTGGCTGCCACTTGGCATCTGGGTGGGTGTCGTCTCCCAGTTCATTCCGACGGTCGGCACCTACCTCGGTGGCGCGCTGCCAGTGCTCATCGCCCTCCTCAACGACCCGATCGATGCCGTTTGGGTCATCATCTTCGTGCTGGCCTACCAACAGATCGAGAACTACTTCTTCAGCCCGCGCATCAGCGCGCGAACAATGCAGATTCACCCGGCGGTGGCGTTCGGCTCAGTCATTGTCGGGGGGTCGCTGTTCGGGGCGTGGGGGGCACTGGTGTCTATTCCAGCGGTCGCCAGCCTGCAGGCGCTATTCGATACATACGGGCGTCGCTACGAGCTGGCCGACGACGCTGAGTTGGCCGAGGACGAAGGAGCGCACAAACCCGCCGACAAATCGGCGAAGAAACTAGAAGCCGACGCGTCGTAATTGCTTGGCGTCGCGTTGCCAGTCTTTGGCTACTTTGATTCGCAGGTCGAGATACACCGGCGTGCCGAGTAGAGCTTCTATTTCATGCCGGGACTGCTCACCGACTTCTCGCAGACGCTGCCCGCCCTTGCCAATGACGATGGCCTTCTGACTGGTGCGTTCCACGAACAGAGTGGCGCGTACGTCAGTGAGTGGGCGCTCCTTAGGGCGACCCTCTCGAGGTGCTACTTCGTCGACGAGCACAGCTATCGAATGGGGCAGCTCGTCGCGGACTCCCTCAAGGGAGGCTTCCCGAATCAGTTCACCGATGCGGACAATCTCCGGCTCGTCGGTTGATTGACCCTGCGGGAAGAACGCTTCCCCCTGGGGCAGGAGCGGCACGAGCACGTCGATGAGTACGTCCAACTGCAGGCCCGTAATGGCACTGACTGGGACGACTTCAGCCCATTCAAACCCGGCTTGTTCTGCGAGTTTGCTGACCTGCATTAAGTGCACGGCCATTTGATCGGGCTTGACTAGTTCGGCCTTAGTCACCACCGCAATCTTCGGAGCTCGCTTCACCTTGGCGGCCTCACCGGCGAGCAGCCTGTCGCCAGGGCCAACGGACTCGTTGGCGGGAAGAGTGATGGCGATGACATCGACATCGGTCAACGAGTTACGCACCTCGTCGTTGAGGCGTTGACCGAGCAGTGTGCGGGGCTTATGCATACCGGGGGTGTCTACGAACACGATCTGAGCGCCCGGACGATGAACCACGCCACGAACGACGTGGCGCGTGGTCTGCGGGCGACTTGAGGTGATGGCAATCTTCTCGCCTGCAAGGGCATTCATGAGAGTCGATTTGCCAGTGTTCGGACGTCCGACGATGGATACCAGGCCCGAGCGGAACTCCGCGTCGCTAGCTGGTGTGGGTTGCGACATCGTCACTACCATCGGCCACGCTGAAAATGGGAATGCCTACTCCGGCAAGGTCGCGAACCGTGCCCAGGCTTGCCGCATCTGGCTGGGGTGACTTCGCGACCAATACGACCGCTTCGATTCCCCGCGATCCAGCAGCAGCTGCTTGCGCCACGACGGCCTGGATCGCACTGAGCTGCAACGTCGACAGGCTGACGTTTGCGGAGGCGTACGTGCGCCCGGTCTCATCGCGGAGCGCGGCCCCCTCGGCTGCCGAGATGCGTCCGCGGCTGCCCTTGGCCAAGGTGTGAAGCTTGGCATCCTCAGCACCGAGGTCGGCCAGCGTCCTAGGCATCGGCCGGCTCCTGGTTCACCGTTGACTCATCCGGCTTACTCTCGGGAGCACGCACCGTGAGGGTGTCGATGCGATTGCGCCGCCCCACCGTGCCGTCCGCCGTCAGCGAAAGACCGTTGACCTCAACTGTGGTGCCTGGGATCGGCACCTTGCCCAGCCGCTTGGCCATCAGTCCGCCCACGGTATCGACGTCCTCCAAGTCTTCGTCGTCGAACTGGACGTCGAGGAGCTCGGAAAGCTCGTCGACGTGCAACCGGGAACTCACGCGATACACCCCGCCACCCAAACTCTCGATCGGTGGCCGCTCCTGGACGTCGTACTCGTCAGCAATCTCGCCGACGATCTCCTCGAGAATGTCCTCGATTGTGACGAGCCCGGCAACGCCGCCGTACTCGTCGAGCACGACGGCGATGTGAGTGCGTCTGGCTTGCATGTCTTTCAGTAGCTCGTCGGCCGCGCGGCTGTCCGGAACGAAGAACACCGGCCGCATCAGCGACTCGACCTTCTCGACGGTCTCACCTTCACGGTGGTCGTAGACGCGCCTGGCCACATCTTTGAGGTAAACGATGCCGACTACATCGTCTTCGTTCTCGCCGATCACCGGGATACGACTGAACCCACTGCGCAGCCCCAACGAGAACGCCTGGCGCAGCGTTTTGCTGCGTTCGATGAAGACCATGTCGGTGCGCGGGACCATGACTTCTCGCGCAAGAGTCTCGCCCAGCTCAAATACCGAGTGAATCATTCGCCGTTCACCGGCTTCGATGAGCGAGCGTTCTTCGGCCAGGTCGACAAGGTCGCGAAGCTCCGCCTCAGAAGCGAACGGACCGTCTCGGAAGCCACGACCAGGTGTGAGGGCATTGCCGAGCAGAATCAGCAGTTTGGTGAGCGGGGAAAGGAAAGTGGCCAACCCGTAGATGGGCGCAGCCGCGGCCAGCGCGACTCGCCCAGAGTGTTGGCGCCCCAACGTGCGAGGAGCAACGCCAATGACGACATAGGTGACGACCAGCATGGTGACGGTAGAAACAAGCACGGCTTCCCACCTGGCGGGGAACACGTTGATCGTGACAACGGTGACAAGCACGATGGCCGTGATCTCGGCCAGCGCTCGCAGGAACAACACCACGTTGACGTACCTTGCTGGATCCGCGACGACAACCTGCAACTTCTGTGCGCCCCTACGCCCTTGTCGGACGAAGTCGTCGACTGCTACCCGGGACACCCGTGAGAAAGCCGCGTCGGCGCTGGCGAGAAATGCCGCGATGACCACCAGAACGATGGCTACCGCAACCAGACTGAAGTCTCCAGATGTCATGCTTACCTCGTTGGCCGTTTCAGCTGTTGTCATCGCTGGCGCCTTGCTGCCACTTGGAGATGAGTTGTGCCTGGAGGCCGAACATCTCTCGCTCGTCTTCTGGGTCGTGGTGGTCGTATCCGAGGAGATGCAAAATGCCGTGCGTACAGAGGAGGTTGAGCTCGTCCTGCAACGGGTGACCGGCCTCTTTGGCCTGGCGCTGCGCCACTTCTGGGCACAGCACGACGTCTCCAAGCAATTCAGGCAACACCTCACCCTGGTGTTCAGGTCGCAGCTCGTCCATGGGGAATGCCAGCACGTCGGTGGACCCTGGCTCTCCCATGAACTGCTCGTGAAGGTGGGTCATGGCTTCTTCATCGACCAGCATTACGGAGAGCTCGGCAAGCGGATGAATCTTCATTTCCTGTAGGACAAACTCGGCTACGTGAACGAGGGTCAGTTCGTCGAGACTAATCCCCGACTCGTTGGCAACAGCGACGGTCACCTCGAATCTCCCCCGCGCTGAGCAGCTTCGGCTCCGTCGAATCTCTCATAGGCGTCAACGATCTCGCCAACGAGGCGGTGCCGCACGACGTCACGTGAAGTCAACTGGGTGAAGTGGACATCGTCGATGTCGGCGAGGATGTTGCGGACTACTTTGAGGCCCGACTTCGTGCCACCCGGCAGATCGACCTGGGTGACATCGCCGGTGACCACCATCCGAGAGCCGAACCCTAACCGTGTCAGGAACATCTTCATTTGTTCCGGTGAGGTGTTCTGCGCCTCATCGAGGATGACGAAGGCGTCATTGAGTGTTCGTCCCCGCATATAGGCAAGCGGAGCAACTTCGATAGTCCCTTCGGTCATCAACCGGGGAATGCTCGTCGGCTCCATCATGTCGTGCAGCGCGTCGTAGAGCGGACGAAGGTAAGGGTCGATCTTTTCCGACAGGGTGCCGGGAAGGAATCCCAAACGTTCCCCGGCCTCGACGGCCGGGCGAGTCAAGATGATCCGCGTGATCTGTTTAGCCTGGAGTGCTTGCACTGCTTTCGCCACCGCCAGGTATGTCTTGCCGGTGCCTGCGGGTCCGATGGCGAAAACAACGGTGTGCTTGTCGATGGCATCGACGTACCGCTTCTGGTTGAGCGTCTTGGCCCGGATGGTCTTTCCGCGGTTGCTCAAGATGTTGTGCGTCAGCACATCAGCGGGGCGTTCGTCTTCTTCACTTTTGAGCATCTCAGCGGAGCGCTCGACGGCCTCCGGGCTCAGCCCTTGACCTGTTCGAATCACCGTCACCAGCTCGTCGAGTAATCGTTCGACGAGCGCCACGTCGCTAGCCTCGCCGGCAAGGCGGATCTCGTTGCCGCGCACGTGAATGTCGACGCCAGGAAAACTGCGCTCAATCACGCGGAGCAATTCATCTCCCGATCCGAGCAGGCTCACCATGTCGAGGCTCGTCGGCACGACCATGCGTTGTTCAGAGATCTCACTCGTGGTCATGAAGGCATCATCCGGGTGGCCAAGTCATGGTGCGCCCGCCAAGCACGTGCGCATGCACGTGAAATACCGACTGCCCGGCGTCTGCTCCGGTGTTCAGCACTGTTCGGTATTGCTGGATCCCCAACTCCTTGGCTGCCGCCGCCACATCGCGCATCAGAACTCCGGCGAGTGCCCCGTCGGACGCGACCAGCTGCGTGAGGTCTTGATGGTGGGCTCGAGGGATAACCTACACGTGCGATGGCGCCTGCGGCTCGATGTCGCGGAAGGCCACCGTCTGGTCGGTCTCGCGCACGACATCAGCCGAAATCTGGCCGCTGGCGATGCGGCAGAACAAGCAGTCGTCATGTGGCATGTCTTGACCCTACGCAGCCCGATGCATCAACGCGACCACCGCATCGATTGTGACATCAGCACAGCGGCTGCTACCGCCCCGGCAGTGGACGTTCGCATCACAGTGGGGCCCGCTACGCAGAGGGTGGCACCCGCCTCACGAAACCGTGCCACCTCGACGTCGTCCAACCCACCCTCGGGTCCAACCACCAGGGTGATTCGTCCCTCACGCGGGAGCGGCTGGCCGGTGAGGCGGTCGTTGGCAGCCTCGTGCAGCACGATGGCCGCGTCGCTGCCCCTGATGAGGCCGGCCACATCGGAGGTGTCGATAACGTCGGCGACCTTCGGCCACCACACGCGCCGCGATTGCTTGGCGGCCGCACGCGCTGCCGACTCCCACTTCAGTTGCCCTCGAGCTCGTTTCTTCTCGTCTCGCCAAACGGCGACGCTACGGGCCGCCTGCCACGGCACGATCGTGTCGATACCCACTTCGGTGAGCAATTCCACCGCGAGTTCGCCACGATCGGATTTTGGCAACGCCTGGACCACCGTGAACTGGAGGTCAGGCGGTGGTTCGTTGGAGACCGCATCGAGGCGAATGTCGAGAGCTGCGCCAGTTGCGATTACCTCCGCTTGGGCGCTCTTTCCCATTCCATCGGTGACGATCAGGCGTTCGCCCACTTTCATGCGCAACGCCTTGATCGCGTGATGCGATTCGTCAGCACCAAGCTGCGCCAACGGACCAGCAGCCAAGGACTGTTGGTCAATGAAAAACACGGGCAGGCTCACCGGCCGTTGAACGCATCCTTCAGCCGCGAGAAGAACCCTTGCCCCCCGGCACTGAACTGGCCGGCGGGCTTTTCTTCGCCGCGCAGCCGCGCCAGTTCGGTGAGCAGGTCTTGCTGACGCTCGTCAAGGGAATCTGGCGTCTGCACCACGACATGGACGTAGAGGTCGCCGCGCCCTCGCCCACGAAGTTGCGGCACGCCCTGACCATGGAGCGGGATTTCTTGCCCCGACTGCGTGCCCGGGCGGACGTCGATTTGGGTAGTCACGCCATCGAGCAACTCCAGTTCGACACTGGCGCCAAGGGCGGCGGCCGTCATCGGCAGCGTGACCGTGCAATGGAGATCGTCGCCGCGACGGTGGAACAGCGCGTGCTCAAGAATCAGAACTTCGAGGTAGAGATCGCCTGGATCTCCGCCGCCGAAACCAACCTCACCTTCGCCAGCCAACTGAATGCGCGTGCCGGTGTCCACCCCGGGAGGGATCCGCACCGTTAGCGTGCGACGCGTCTGCACGCGACCATCGCCCGAGCATTCGTGGCACGGGTGCGGGATCACGGTGCCGAATCCATGACACTGGGGACAGGGACGCGACGTCATGACTTGCCCGAGAAACGACCGTTGCACGTGTTGGATATCGCCGCGGCCGTTGCACATGTCGCACGTCGTCGGATCAGTACCTGGTTGAGTGCCAGCCCCTTGGCAGGTCTGGCAGACAACGGCGGTATCGAGGGTGATCTCGCGGGAGGTCCCAAACGCCGCCTCGGCGAGTTCGACGTCGACCTGTATGAGCGCGTCTTGACCGCGGCGCCGCCGCGGTCGTGGCCCCCGCGCGCCAGTCTGGCCAAAGAACGCGTCCATGATGTCGCCGAAGCCGAAGCCAGCAGCACCCATGGGCGAGTTGGGATCTCCGCCCATGTCGTAGCGCTGACGCTTCTGCGGGTCGGAGAGCACTTCGTACGCGTTAGCGACTTGCTTGAACCTGTCTTCGGCTTCTGGGTTGACGTCGGGGTGCAGCTCGCGCGCCAGCCGCCGGTAGGCACGCTTGATGTCGTCTTGGCTGGCGTCGCGCTCGACACCCAGCACCTGGTAGAAGTCGGTCACGACTGTTCCTCAAGAACTCGGCTGACGTAAGTGGCGACGGCGCGAACCGCACCGATGGTCCCTGGGTAGTCCATGCGGGTTGGCCCAATGACTGCGAGCCGGCCGGTGCCGGTTTCGCCGTAGGCGGTACTTACCAAAGAGGTGGTGGAAAGCCCTTCGATCGGCAGCTCGTGTCCGATACGCACGCTGACCTCGCTGGGGGCAGTGGCCTCACCCAACAGTTGGAGCAACACCACGTGCTCTTCTAGTGCCTCAAGCACTGGACGAATGGTCTGAGGAAAGTCGGCACCAAAGAGTGCGAGATTGGCCGTCCCGGCGAGCACGACGCGTTCTTCGCTTTCGTCCACCAGTGATTCGAGAATCATCGAGATGACGGCGATGACGGCAGGACGTGCCTTAACCTCCATCGCCTTGGCCACTTGCTCTGCTGCGTCGGGAACCTCAGTGAGCAACTTGCCGGATACGGCTTCGTTGAGGCGGGTGCGCAGATCGGCCAATGTCTCTTCGTCGAGTTCGACGGCGGTGTCGATGACGCGCTGCTCGACACGTCCGGTGGTGGAAATGACCACGACCATCACTTTCGTGCCAGCAAGCTGGAGCAGCTCGACGTGCCGCACTCGGGACCGCTTCAGCGACGGATACTGAACCACCGCCACCTGACCGGTGACCTGCGCCAACAGCCGAACGGTGCGAAGCACGACGTCGTCGAGGTCGACGACCCCTTCAAGGAATGTGTTGATGGCACGTCGCTCGGCGGTCGACAGCGGACGCACGGTCGAGAGCCGGTCGACGAAGAGCCGGTAGCCAGAATCTGTGGGCACTCGCCCCGCACTCGTGTGCGGCTGCGCGATATACCCCTCGTCCTCCAGGGCCGCCATGTCGTTGCGGATGGTGGCAGGAGAAACCCCGAGAGAGTGCCGTTCTGAGAGAGCCTTGGATCCGACCGGCTCACTGGTGGCGACGTAGTCCTGCACGATGGCACGCAGTACGGCTAGCTTGCGCTCGTCGAGCAAAGCCACCTCCAGGACAGCTCGAGCAGCGAAGTTGGCACTCCACCGCAGGGAGTGCCAAGTCTACCCGGTGAAGGGCGCGCACGTAGCGGCCAGAGACGATCTTGAACTTTTCGGGGGGCGGTAGTTTCGCTGCCGGCCCGATAGCGCCAAGATGGGGGTCTCATCGCAGGAGTGGAGACCCATGACGACCAACGACCCCACACCAGAGCAACCAACTGGCAACACGCCACCACCTCCCTCTCCTCCTCCCCCGCCATCCAGCCCGCCGCCACCCAGCCCGCCGCCACCCAGCCCGCCGTCGGCGCCACCTCCCCAAGGTGGCTATGCCGCACCTCCCGCGGGCAGCCAGGGGCTTGGATCCGGGCTGGCACAACCCACCACACCCGGGTATCCCCCGGCCCAGCAGAGCGACGAAACAGTCTGGGCGCTGCTCGCACACCTCAGCTACTTTGTGCTGGCTCTTATCGGCCCACTCATCATCATGTTGGTGGCCGGCAAGGATCGCCCCTATGCCCGTGAGCACGCCGTCGAGGCGCTCAACTTCCACATCACGGTGTTCATCGGCGTCATCATCAGCATCGTCCTGATCATTGTTCTCGTCGGGATCTTCACGCTGATTGCCATCGCCATTGCCGGCGCAGTGTTCGCCATCATGGCCGCTATCAAGGCCGGTCAGGGCGATGGTTACCGCTACCCGCTCACGATTCGCTTGGTGAAGTAGCGCCAACAAGCCTTTGGTCAGCCAGTAATCAGCTGTGCTCGGTGAGCCGACGAACGACCAGATCGGCCAAGAGTCGGCCCTGGTCGGTCAGCACGACGACGTCATCCGCCCACTGACCGCGGTCAAGGAGTCCCTCGGCAACGAGTTCTTCGCTGGCTGCCCGCTCTGGCTCGGACAGTCTTGACATGGCCAGCCCTTCGCTCAATCGGGCACGCAGCATCACGTCCTCAATGTGCCGTGTCGGTGCGTTCAGCACTTCCCGCGCTGCCGCAGGAACGCCCCCTGTGGCTAGTCGGTCGACGTAGGCCCGGGGGTGTTTGACGTTCCACCACCGAACGCTGTCGACGTGGCTGTGAGCTCCTGGGCCAAACCCCCACCAGTTCGCACCTCGCCAGTAGGCAAGGTTGTGACGACACTGTGAGGCCTCATCCTTCGCCCAGTTGGACACCTCGTACCACGTGAACCCGGCGGCGGAAAGCATGGCGTCCGCTAACTCATACTTGGCTGCTTGGTCGTCGTCGTCCGGAGCCGTTAGCTCACCGCGGGCCACCTGGTTGGCCAGGCGCGTGCCGGGTTCGACAATCAGCGCATAGGCGCTGACGTGATTGGGCTCCAGCAAGAGGGCAGCCGCGACGGACTGCTGCCAATCGTGGACCGACTCTCCCGGAGCACCGTAGATGAGGTCGAGACTGACTTGCTCGAACCCGGACCTTCGAGCTGCTTGCACCGCCGCGGCCACGTTGCCGGGGGTGTGCGTGCGATCGAGTACCGCCAGCACATGAGGTTGCGCGCTCTGCATGCCGAAAGAGATGCGGTTGACCCCTGCCTCGCGGAGTTGGTCAAGCAGTGCGGCGTTCACTGATTCCGGGTTGGCTTCAATCGTCACTTCGGCGTCGGCCGTGAGCCCGAAACCATCGCGAAGCCGGGCGAGAATACGCGCCACGTCGTTGGCCGCCAACAAGGTCGGAGTTCCCCCGCCAAAGAAGACCGTGCTCAGCACTTGGCCATCACCAAGGTTGCTTTCAGCCAGCGCTATCTCACCAAGGAGCGCATCGACGTATCCACTCTGGGAAACACCCTCCAACTCGCTTGCAACGTAGGTATTGAAGTCGCAGTAGCCGCAGCGGGTCGCGCAGAAAGGGACGTGGACATAGGCACTGAGGGAAGCCTCATTCAGCGACGCGAGAGTGCGGTCAGCCAGCGGACCAGCCGTTGGTACCGACTCCCCGTGCGGAAGGGCTGGCGTCACTTGGGTCAGGTGGTGTACATCGAGTCGAGCACATCGACGTACATCGACTCGACGACTTTGCGCTTGATTTTCAAACTCGGGGTGAGTTCGCCACTTTCGATGGCGAACTCACGATCGAGGATGCGGAACTGCTTGATGGTCTCCCAGCGATTCAGTGTCGCGTTGAGCTCATCAATGGAGTTCTGCACAAACTCCTGCGTACGCGGGTCTTGGCTGATGGTCGCGTAGTCGCCCTCGACGCCATTCTGTTCGGCCCACTGGACAGAGGTATCGGGGTCGAGAGTGATGAGGGCACTGGCGAAGTTGCGCTTATCCGCGTGTACCAGCACCGGTCCGGCAATTGAACAGAGAGCCTTGAGCCGCGCTTCAATGATTGAAGGGGCGATGTACTTGCCGCCGGATGTCTTGACCAAGTCTTTCTTGCGGTCGGTGATCCGCACCCGGCCGCCTTCGTCGACTTCGCCGACGTCTCCGGTGGCAAACCAGCCGTCGGCGCTCAACACTTCGGCGGTTTGCTCGGGCATGCTGTGGTAGCCGTGCATGACGCCGGGGCCACGAACCAGAATCTCACCATCGTCGGCAATTTTGACTTCGCTGCCAGGCAGCGGTTCGCCGACCGTACCGAACTTCCAGTTGTCCGGCCGATTAAGGCAGGTGCCAGCGCTAGTTTCGGTGAGCCCGTAGCCCTCGAGTACCAGGAGTCCGGCTGAGTGGAACCACTCGGCAACTTCGCGAGAGAGGGCGGCACTGCCCGATACGAGATAGCGCATGTTGCCACCGAGCCGGGCACGAATCTTGGTGAACACGAGCCGGTCGGCAATGGCGTGCTGCACTTTGAGGAGGCCGACAGGTTCGAGACCGTTCTGTTGACGGCGGCTTACTTGCTGACCGACGCCGAACGCCCAGTCGAAAATCTTGGCCTTGGCGCCGCCTTCGCCTTGGGCAGTTTGAATCACCCGCGCATGCACTTTCTCGAAGATGCGCGGCGCGCCTGCCATAAACGTCGGCTTAACTTCGGCGAGGTTCTCGACGATTCGGTCAATGCGACCGTCGATGGCGGTGGCAAAACCAATTTGGAGCTGGGCCGCCAGCAGCACCTTGCCGAACGAATGCGACAGCGGAAGCCACAGGAACTGCACGTCGTCTTCAGTCAAGATGTTGGTCGCCTCGACGCATGCGCCTTCGTACGTCCAGCACGACTGCGAAAGCCTTACGCCCTTGGGGCGACCGGTTGTCCCAGACGTGTAAATCAGGGTGGCCAGGTGTTCCGGGCGGATAGCCGCCACGACTGTGTCGACGGCCGCCGGGTGCTCGCGCAGGTGTGCCGCCCCTTCTTTCGCCAGGTCAGACCAACTCATCACCCAGTTGTCGCTACTGGCCTCGCCATCGATGACCACAACTCGCTCGATGTCTGGCAGTTCGGCACGGCGGGAGCGCAACTTCTCTACCTGAATCTCATCTTCGGCAAAGACCACCTTGGTCTGCGAATCGCTCAAGATGTACGCAACATCGTCTGTTTCAGTCGAGGGATACACCGTCGTGGTGGCAGCTCCAGCGCACATGATGGCGAGGTCGGCGAGCACCCACTGGTAGCGCGTTGAGCAGATGATGGCGACCCGCTCTTCTGGCGCGATGCCCATGCTGAGTAGACCAGCGGCCAGATCGAACGTCTGCCGCTTGACCTGTTCCCACGTCAACGACTCCCAGCCGCCGGGCACAGGAAAGCGCAAGGCTTCTCGGCGCGGAGCTGTGTCCGCACGGTCTACGAGCATGCCGGCCACCGACACCGCCGGTGTGGGGTACGCGGCACTCGCGTTGCCTGAGGTGCGCTCGCTCATCATTCCTCCGTTACGAACCAACCGCGAGTTCCTGCTTGAGGTAGGACATCATCTCGTCGGCAAGGTCGGGCTCGTCGAGCAGGAGGGCAAGACGCTCCTTGTCGCCTCGCCTGCCTGCTAAGACCTCGCCAATCGTCCAAAATTTCACCGATGGGTCTTCGCGCAGCTCGGCCACCAGGTTTACCGATTCAAGGCGTCCAGGCATGGTCACTTCTTCGTCGTCGTCGCGTCATCGCTCGACAGAGCAGCGATGAACGCTTCCTGGGGAACCTCGACACGTCCCACCATCTTCATGCGCTTCTTGCCTTCCTTCTGCTTCTCAAGCAGCTTGCGTTTCCGAGTGATGTCGCCGCCGTAACACTTGGCGAGAACATCCTTGCGGATGGCGCGAATATTCTCTCGAGCAATGATCCGCGCCCCGATGGCAGCCTGAATCGGCACTTCGAACTGCTGCCGCGGAATGAGGTCCTTGAGTTTTTGGGCCATCGCCACACCGTAGGCGTAGGCCTTGTCTTTGTGAACGATGGCGCTAAACGCGTCCACCGGATCTCCGTGCAGGAGAATGTCCACCTTGACCAACTCGGCCTCTTGCTCACCCACCTGTTCGTAGTCGAGCGAGGCGTAACCTCGTGTTCGTGACTTCAACAAGTCGAAGAAGTCGAACACAATTTCAGCAAGCGGGAGGGTGTAGCGAAGTTCGACGCGGTCTTCAGACAAGTAGTCCATTCCCAGTAACTGGCCGCGACGCCCTTGGCATAGCTCCATGATGGTGCCGATGAATTCACTCGGCGCGAGGATGGTGGCTCGCACCATCGGCTCGCGGACCGCTGCCACCTTACCCGTGGGGAACTCGCTGGGGTTCGTCACGACAATCTCTTCGCCGTCTTCCATCTGGATGTTGTAGACGACGTTCGGCGCGGTGGAGATGAGATCGAGGTTGGATTCGCGCTCGAGCCGCTCTCGGACAATCTCAAGGTGCAACAACCCCAGATATCCGCAGCGGAAACCAAAGCCCAACGCGGTGGATGTCTCGGGCTCCCACACCAGGGCAGCATCGTTGAGCTGTAGCCGGTCGAGTGCGTCACGAAGTTCTGGGTAGTCAGAGCCGTCGATGGGAAATAGGCCTGAGAAGACCATGGGTTTTGGATCCCGGAAGCCGGGAAGTGCCTTGGTCGCGGGTTTGGGTGCATCGGTAATCGTGTCGCCCACTCGTGACTGACGAACGTCTTTGACGCCGGTGATGAGATAACCCACCTCACCGACGCCGAGTCCCTTCGACGACTTCGGCTCCGGTGAGATGACGCCGATATCGAGCAACTCATGGGTCACACCGTTGGACATCATCTTGATGCGCTCACGTGGAACAAGATGACCGTCGATAACCCGGATGTAGGTAACGACACCTCGGTATGTGTCATAGACGGAGTCGAAAATCATCGCGCGAGCTGGGGCGTCCGGATCTCCGACAGGGGGAACGAACTGCTCGACGATCTCGTTCAGCAGCGCTTCGACGCCCTCGCCCGTTTTCCCGGAGACACGCAGGCACTCTTCGGGCTCGCATCCAATGAGGTGCGCGAGCTCCTTGGCGTATTTCTCTGGCTGGGCCGCCGGGAGGTCAATCTTGTTGAGGACCGGGATGACATGGAGGTCGTTCTCGAGCGCCAAGTAAAGGTTGGCCAGCGTCTGCGCCTCAATCCCTTGCGCAGCGTCGACGAGTAGCACCGCACCTTCGCAGGCAGCCAGGGAGCGTGAAACCTCATAGGTGAAGTCGACGTGGCCGGGTGTGTCAATCATGTTCAGGACGTAGTCGCGCCCGTCATTCCCGGTCCACGGCATCCGCACGGCCTGCGACTTGATGGTGATGCCGCGCTCGCGCTCGATGTCCATCCGGTCGAGGTATTGCGCGCGCATCTGGCGAGCGTCGACGACTTCGGTCAGTTGCAGCATGCGGTCAGCCAGGGTGGACTTGCCATGGTCGATATGCGCAATGATGCAGAAGTTCCGAAGCAGCGACGGATCAGTGGACGCCGGCTGGGGAGCTCGGGTCTGTGGAGTCGCGGGCACGCAGAAACTTCCTCAATCGCAGGGGGATG
>Ga0190272_10000564_pt1 | contig 19220 bp, 18 predicted proteins | sample Popmic504T_FD_133746 | JGI IMG/M metagenome (GOLD analysis project Ga0190272, IMG submission 133746) | Populus adjacent soil microbial communities from riparian zone of Shoshone River, Wyoming, USA - 504 T | ecosystem: Environmental > Terrestrial > Soil > Riparian zone | place: USA: Wyoming... | reverse complement strand
TGATCTAAGACTCCCATTCCGGGTCGTGGGCGGGAGATTCAACCTGGTCGTCAACTGTTTCTTCCGATACCTCAAGCGGCTCAATAGCAGCGGCCGGTCGACCGGCTGCCCGCGATGCGGAAACTTTTACCATCGAAGCCCTGACGATCCTTTCGCCGATCCGGTAACCCCGCAATAGTTCGGAGGTTATTACGTTCGGTGGAAACTCCTCAGTCTCCTCCATCGCGACCGCCTCGTGAAAATGCGGATCGAAATGTTCACCCACCGACGAAATAGGCTGAACGCCCATCTCGGCCAGCACCTCGTTCAGCTGCTGGTTAACCAGGACTATACCGTCGAAAAATTGTTTGAAATCCTTTTGCTTCGGATCGCTGATCTGGGTCGCACATTCAAGCGCGCGGTCCAGATTATCCAGTACGGGCAGGAGCTCGGTGGCCAGGTTGCTCACCTGGTTTAAAAGATTTTCCTGGCGATCGCGCTCGGTCCGGTTCTTGTAATTCTCAAAATCCCGGTTACGGCGCTGCGAGTTCTCGTAGATCTCTACCCGCTCGGCTTCCATTTTCGAGATACGGCCTTTTAGTTCCGCGATCTCGCTTTCGAACCTGCCGGTTTCCTGGGAATGATTTCTTGCCGAATAGACCGGCTCGACCGAATTCATGCTCGCCGGCGAGAGGTCCGCTATCGGAAAATCCGGTGAGTTTTGATCGTCGAAATCGGATTCCTCGATCTCGATGACCAGGTCCGACGAGATGTGAAGGTCCTTTTCTTTTGCTTCGAGCTCTTTAAAGAAATCATCGACCGAGCGGAGATCTTCCGCCTCGAGATCTTCAAGAAGCTCTTTACCCTTTTCTGTTTCCCGATTTGAATTCATTTGCTCACCGAGTTAATTGGTGTTTAGGTCAGTTATTTGAGGTCTTTTCAACCATCATTTTTTCCAGGATACGCGCGACATAGCTAACGATCGATATCATTCTCGCGTATTCGATCCGGGTCGGGCCGAGTACGCTCAAAGTTCCCATTGCCGAGCTGTCGCCGATACGATAAGGCGCGGTAATAAGCGTGCAGTCTTGAAGCGACGGGGTCGAATTCTCGCTCCCGATCACCACCTGGACCGCTCCACGCGCCGAGCTGTCCAGCACGACGCATTCATTCAGGATCTGCATCAGGCGGCTTTTTTCGCCGATGGTCCGGAGCAGCTCGCGAAGCCTTTCGAGGTCGGCAAAATCACTCTTTGAAAGAATGTTGGATGTGCCGTCAACGAAGATCTCGCCCAGGTTGTCTTCCTCGTCCTCGATACTCTGCGAGCAAAGTATCACGGCCGTTTGCAGCAATTTATCGAACAGGGCCTTTTCCTCATGCATCAGGCTCATGATGGCGGCCCTTATCTCGGCCAGGCTTTTCCCGCCAAACTCGGTATTAAGGTACCGGGCCGTGCGGTCGAGCTCGTCGTTTGAAAAGGCGATCTTTAGCCGAATTATCTTGTTATGAACAATATTCGGCGCCGAAACCAGGATCACAAGGACCCGGTTGTCGGAAAGATTCACAAATTCGATATGCTGCAGGCGGTCGTTAGCCAGGGAAGGCGAAACCACAATGCCTACGTTATTTGAAAGAGCGGAAAGCAATTGCGAAGTGCGTTCCATCAAACGGTCCGGGGTATCAGCCATTTCGAATTCCTTCAAACCGAATTCATCGCTTATTATGCGAATGTCCTCGTTTGAGATACTCAAAACACCCAGCAGGTTATCGACATAATACCGGTAACCGGCGTCGGTCGGGATACGTCCGGCGGAAGTATGCGGCTGTTCTAAATAGCCCATCTCTTCCAGATCGCCCATCACGTTGCGGATTGTGGCCGAGCTCAAACCCGAAGCATTGGCAAATTTGTCCGCAATTGTTTTGGAGCCGACCGGTTCTCCCGATATAAGGTGCTCATTGATGATGGCTGACAGGATGATCTGCCCTCGTGAATCAGGAAAACCGAAGTTTTTCTCGATCATTAGGTTTGTATCGCGAACAGGCATCCCATTTCCGGTGAGTTTGATGCACACCGCTCTTAGCGGTATGCTTTCGCTATTAAAACGAATAACATTTTAGGGCTAAACCTGTCAAGAATATTGTTTTAACTATGTCAAACAATTTTGAAACGAATAAGTTGGAGGTAATAAGGAAATTCTACCAGGAGGCCTTTGCCTTCTTCGACAGGAAGCGCCCGGTTCCCGAAATAGACGTTCGTTTTTACCCGTATATAGGGATCAATCACACGATCCGCATTCGCGAGCGCGTAGTCTATGTGCGCATCTGCGAAATCTGCCGCGACATGCCGGACCTGGGGCAAAAGGCGCTCGCCTATATCCTGGTGGCGAAATTACTGCGGAAACCGGTGCCGGTAAAAGCGCGGGAAATATATTCGAAATTTATAAAAACGGCCGAGGTAAGGGGAAAAGCGGTGGAAAACAAACGCGCCCGGGGCCGGAAGGTGGTTAGCACGGCGCGGGGCTCGGTTTATGATCTCGGCGAGATATTCGACCGGATCAACAGCACCTATTTTCAAAACGCTGTCTCGAAGCCGGTGCTTACGTGGTCGGCGCGGAGGACCTACCGTATCCTGGGCCATCATGATTCGACGCATGAAACGATTGTCGTCAGCCGCTCGCTCGATGACAGGCATGTGCCGGAATACGTGGTGGAATACGTCGTGTTTCATGAGATGCTCCACATTTGGCACCCGACCCAGCACCGCAACGGCCGCCGCTATAACCACACACCCGCTTTTCGCAGGGACGAGGAAAAGTTTTTGTATTTTAACCAAGCGGAAGACTGGATCGAGAAAAATGTGCGCGTGTTGAAAAAGAAAGCGAAAAGCGGGCGTTGATAGTCAGCAGCGATTCGCGGCTATGCCGCATGAATGTGCGGAAAGGCTCTGCCTTTCCGTTAATGGCTTAGAATATTCAGCTCACACCCTGGATTGTCCGCGGGTGTGAGCCAGGGAGGTCCGATAGTCACTCCCCACCGATCATCTCAATTATCGACCCTATCAACCCAAAATCCGACACCGTCTTCCGCTCAATGGCCTTCTCGTTAAACCTCGTCTCGGTCAAATATATTACCGGCAAATTCTCGTTTTCCGATTTCCTGTCGCCGATCACATCCACGATCTTCCCGGCCGATTCGATCTCGCGCCCGTAGGTTACCGCGACCGCTTTGATCTCGGAAAATTGCTGGTAAAAAGGACTGCCGCTGAAATTCTGTCCGCCCGCGCGGGTTTGCAGGCACTTCATCACGCTCTCGGCATCCCCGAGTATCAACCGGTTTTCAAAAAACGCCGCCGCGATATCGCCGTCATCCGACTTCCATATATCCGCGTCTCCCTGCTTTTCCGGCTGCTTCGTAAAATTTACCTCTTTTACGATCGACCCCTTTACCTTCCCGGCATCTTTTACCGTAACGATGACGACCGGATCTTCGCCTTCGGCATCGAATTTGGCGGTCACTATCTCCGGGCCCACCGCGCTCAAGAACGCCTCGCCGTCTTCAACACCGTAGGGCTCGAACAGGCTCCCCGAGTAGGCGATCAGCACATTGCCGTTCGCCGTGCCCGACTGCTGGGCCGCCGTAAGAAGCACGCTGCGCCAGGCGATCTGGGGATCTTTCAGGTCGTAACGCGTAGCGCTGAAAACATCGGCGGGCAAAAGAAGGGCCAGGTTTTCCGAGGCATTACCGGAAACCACGAGGGTTTCCTTAAAAACCGATGAAACATCAGGGTTGGCCGCGATGGTGATCCGGTCCTCGACCCATTGTTCCGTCTTCGAAGCCGTCCAGCTCACTTCTCGCGCGGTATTGCGCAATAACTGTGGAAGCAGGCCCGCGATAAACTTCTGAACTTCCTCATCGTCCCCGGCGCGTTTTGCCAGCCCGATCGCGGCGATGTTAGACACCTGGGCCACCCCGTCCGGAGAAATGTAGCCCGATGCGAGCGTATTCTCCGCGGCTTCAGGCAGTTTGGCGCCGGCCGAAAGACTCTCCGCCTCACCGCGTTTGACCGCCAGGCATTTCTCGATAGCCGGCTCGTCGTTCCCGAAATACACCTGGCTTCCCTGCACAAATGCAAAAGCCTTTGGCCCGTCTTCGGCACTCCACGTGTACCACCGCCCGCCGTTCTTATCGATCGTATCGAGCACCACCCCGCCCCCGAATGCCTGGTTGATAAACTCGCCAAGCTTGTTCTCGGTAAAGCTCAGCGCCTGGTAATTCCAGGCATGCGTCTCGGCTATGGCAACGAACCGCGGCTTGAGGTCGAGGACGGCGCCGCTGCCCTCCTCGCTCGTCTCGCCCGATTCGCTTTTCTGTACGGTCTCAAACCCCGTGACCGCCACCGCCAGCTGGATACCCTTCAGCGCCGAAAGATCGGGTTTATTTTTTGCCAACTGCCCAAAATTCTTGTTTTCGGTTATAGCGGACAGGGTCTTGCCCAGATCGTTTGTCTCGAGATAGATGAGCGTTTCGGCGGGAGCGAGTGCTCGCAGATTAACGGGTTTGGAAGAACAGGAGAGATTCACCGCCGAGACGCAGAGACACAGAAAGAGGAAGAAAAGGAGAGGGGGAGACAGGGAGACGGGGAGATGACGGGTAAATCCATACTCTCTTTCTCTCCGCTTTCCGGCGTCTCTTCGATTCAAATTTTGTGTTAACATTTCTTCAATATGGCCGACAAAATTTTTGCTGAGAATATTTTACAGGGTAAAGTTGCGTTTGTAACCGGTGGAGGGACCGGCATTACCGGCGGGATCGCCCGGGCCCTTTCCGAGCACGGCGCCCGACTTGCTATAACCAGCCGCAAACAGGAAAATCTCGACCCGATGAAAAAACTCATCGAGGAAAATGGGGGCGAATGTCTCGCGATAGCGGCGGACGTGCGCGATTACGAGGCCGTCCAAAACGCGGTCGCCGCGACCGTAGAAAAATACGGCCGGATCGACATCGTTGTCAACGGGGCGGCCGGAAACTTCCTTTGCGCCGCCGACCAGTTGTCGCCCAATGGTTTTGGAACGGTCGTCGATATCGATACCAAGGGGACTTTCAACGTCTGCCGGGCAGCGTTCGAGGAGTTGAAAAAGACCCGCGGGCAGATCCTCAATATCTCCGCCACGCTTCACTATCTCGCGACCCCAATGCAGATACACGTCTCGGCTGCCAAGGCCGGGGTCGATGCGATCACGCGCAATTTATCGGCGGAATGGGGCCGTCACGGCATCCGGGTGAACGGTATTGCGCCCGGGCCCATCGAAGATACGGAAGGAATGAAACGGCTTTTGCCGGAGGCCTTAAAAGAGAAAATAACTAGAAAGATCCCTCTCGGCCGGTTTGGCAGGATCAGGGATATAGAAAATGCGGCGCTTTTTCTTTGCTCAGACGGCGCAAGCTTTATCAACGGCGTCACCCTGGTCGTCGACGGCGGCAGTTGGCTGATGGGAACTAGTTTAACCTAGTCCTCGATCTCCGGTTCCGGAAGGGTGGTGTCTTCCGCTGCGGGTTTTTTCTCGCCCATTACCGCGCGCAGAACAAGCATTTTTGCCAAAACGCGCACTTCCTGCCGGTCGAACCGGTTTGTCAGGGCCTTGGTTTTTACCATGTCCGCTTTTGCCAGGCTGCGCAGCGTGCCGTCCACCACACCGAGGCCGCGGGTTATCTCCCGCATCATCGACCCGCCGAAAGCCCCGACCTGCACTTCCCCGTCGTCCACGATCTCGCCCGAGACATCGAGAAATTCCGCGATCCTTACAACCCCGGTGATCGTGTCATTCAGCCTGTTTATGGCATCGTCCAGCAAGGGAAAGGCCTTCTCGGGATCGGCTTCCGCGTAACCGGTTGCCAGCATCCAGACGAGTATATAATCTTTATAATTCTTCGGCTGCGGGTTTACCATGGCGGCGGCATCTTTCATGATCTCGCCGGCCAGTTCCTTATCGCCCGCTTTGGCAACCTGAGCAGCCAACATGCTAAGGGCCATTATTTTCTGATCTTTACCGCCCATTTCAGACACGATCTTGCGCGCCTGGGCCACAATTTTGTCACGCTCTTCCTTCGGAAGCTGCTTAGCGCCGAGGCTTTCGACGTCCTTCATCAACTGCTCTTCGGTCTTTCTTTTTAGTTCCGCGGCAGCCGCTTCCTTTTCGAAGCGGGCTTGATTGGTTCCGGTCCCGGTCGATTTGCTCCTTGAAACATTTACGTTCGCGTTCCCGCTGTAGGTAGTAGGTATCGATGCGGCGGTGGTCATAACGTTTCCCCTTCCGACCCCCATACCCGTCCCATCACCGTTACCTTTGCCGTATTTGGCGCGGATCTGAACGGCGCGCGAGGGTGCAAATTTCTCGACCGCGTCGACATAAGACATCGGAGCGAGGTCCATTTCGGGCGTCGATTCCAGAAGCCGCTGGGCCAGTATCTCCGACAGGTCGCGAAGATTCTGCTCGCTGAACATCGGTTTCTTGCCCCCTTCTTTTTTTACACTCTCAAAATTCGGGATACCCGCCCGCAATGCCGAGCTCAGCAGATAGATGTTCTCTTCCCCGCCGCCGCTCAGATCCTTCAACCTTCGCGTAATGTCGTCGCCAAATTCCGCACCTTTATCGGCGTCCTTTGCATAGATCTTTTTCAAAAGGTCGAGATGCTGGAAGTTTACGCCTCCCTTGGCCAGGGATTTACGGCCCAATTCGGCCGCTTTGGCCGCGTTATGTTCGGCGATCTCATTCAACAGTTTGGTCTCGAGATACTTGTCCTGGGCTTCGTATTCCTTGCGCCGGTCGACGTTCGTTATCGCACTCAGGCTGTCGTAAAAAAAGTCGAAAGCCATCTGCGGATCGTGTTCGGCCATACTGTTGGCGACCTCCTGCCGCACGGTCATGGCCATCCGCATTTTCCTCGTCAGTTTCCCTTTCTCGCTGTCGTCACCGCCAAAAAGAAAGCCGCCGCCTGCATAATCGCTGCCGTCGCCGGGAGCGCTCTCGATCATATTCAACTGGGCATCGTACTGGCCCAGGAGATGTTTGAAATCGCTTATGAGGCTCAAATACATCGCTCGCGATTCCTTTTCATCGCTAAACCACATCAGCCCGGCAAGCTCCGCCGTAAAGCCGATACGGTTTTCCGGGCTTCTCAGGCTGCCCACTTCCGAAGCGGTCTCGCGCAGAAAGACGACCACTTCTTTTTTGAAATCGGCCTCAGCCTCCTCAGCTGTTTTCGGCGTTGTCGACTGCGCAAAGCCGGTTTGAATAAAGGTGAATATCAAAACGAGCGTAAATAACTTTTGAAATGCGGGGATCATGCGAGTTTTCATAAAATATTGATTTAACAAAAGAAAATACTGGTAAATAGTAATCTTTTAACGGTAAATAGTAAACGCCTTTCCGGCCTTATTATTTAAGGTTTTGAATCTTTATAGATTTCAATTACCATTGCTAATCGGGAGTATTAGATGATAAAACATCTCATTTTAGTGACGTTTTTATTGGCCGCGTTTGCGCTTCTCGGCGCGTGCGGCCCGCGATCCGACGACACGACGCCGGAAATGGCGCAGCGCCTGCTGCAGGTGCGGGGCTATCATTTCACACAGGAAGAGTTATTTAGGGCCATACGTCTGCGCGACGGCCGGGCGGTCAAAGCTTTCCTCCAGGGCGGAATGGACCCGAATATCAAAAATTCCTCCGGCCAGACGGCGCTTACCTTCGCGCTCGAGGTAACTGACGCCTCGATGATCGAACCCCTGATCAATAACGCAGATCTTAGCCTGCCTGATTCCGCCGGCAACACGCCGATCTTCCTCGCACTGAGATACGACCACCCGGAAATATTCGAGACCCTGCTTGCGAAAAACGTCGACATAAATAGTGCCGGTCGAAGCAGTAAGAACGTAAATAAACAGACAATTCTCGCCCTGGCGGTGCAGAAACGAAATGCGGAGTTGGTCCGGCGGCTTTTGGAAAAGGGCGCCGACGCCAATTTGGCGGACGACAATGGAGTTACCCCGCTATACGGCGCTGTAATAGGCGAGAACGTCGACACCGGCATCGTCAAAATGCTGGTTGAAAAAGGAGCGAACGTCAACGTCAAGAGCACGACGCGCGGCGCAACCCCCCTGATCTACACGGTCGTGAATTTCAACCTACCCGTCGAGACGAAGATCGAGGTGATCAAGGTGCTCATTGAAAATGGGGCCGATCCTAACAAGCAGGAAACAGGAAACGGTTACACGGCGCTGATGTACGCGTTTCTCGACAGCCGTTCCAGCCCCGAGGCCCGGATCCAGGTGATAAAATTTCTGCTTGAAAAAGGCGCGAGTAAGACCATCAAGACCACTGAGGGACAAACGGTGCTTGATTGGGCAAAGAAGAGCAGCGAGCCCGAGGTGGCCGCCGCCCTGAAATAGCGACGCAAAAATAGAATACTTCTAAGGCTTACGATAGAGAGAAGGTTTTGAAAATTGAGTTGTTTGAAAAGTCTTTAACGTCCCTGAAAAGGGACAGATATTAAAGCGTAGGGTTGAGGCGCAGCCGAAACCCTACGTATCGTCCAAACTACAGCCCGTCCCTGATTGGGACGAATGTAAACCATTAATTATCCGACCCCTTCAGGGTCGGATAGCGGGTTGACCGGTACCCCAGGGTGGCGCTCGCGTACCGCTCGCTGACCCTGGGCTTTAAATATTTGTCCCCTTCGGGGACTTTAAGGATAAGGTTTTTCAGATATCAATTTAAAAAGCTTTTCCGTATAAAGCTATGCTGGTTGTAATAGATAACTACGATTCCTTTACATACAATCTCGTCCAATATCTCGGTGAGATGGGCGCGGAAATGAACGTGTATCGAAACGACGAGATCAGCGTCGACGAGATCGAATCGCTAAATCCCGAAAGGGTCCTTATCTCGCCCGGTCCGGGCACGCCCGACAGCGCCGGTATTTCGCTCGCTGTGATCGAAGCTTTTGCCGGCGAGATCCCAATCCTCGGAGTTTGTCTCGGGCACCAGGCCATCGGGCAGGTGTTCGGCGGCCGCGTCGTCCGCGCGCCCGAACCCGTCCACGGCAAGCCGGTGGATGTCAGCCACGACGGAAGATCGATCTTCAAAGGCGTCGCGCAGCCCTTTTCAGCCGGGCGTTATCATTCGCTGGTCGTTGAGCGCGACGGCCTGCCCGATTGCCTCGAGATATCCGCATCGTCTCCGGATGGATTGATAATGGGCCTGCGTCATAAGACCCAAAAGATCGAGGGCGTGCAGTTTCATCCCGAATCGATCCTGACGCCCGAAGGCAAAAAACTCTTGCAAAACTTCCTCCATCTCTGAGATATTAGATATGGGGAACCGCGCTTCACTTTCCCCGTGCCTCCAACGCACTCACCTTCAAGCCCGCGCCTGTCTTATAATATGCTTATGTCGAAAACAGAATGGCTGCTGTCCGCGCCGGTGTCTGCAACAAACAGCAAGGCTGACACGCCGCTATTTCCGTACCTGGTCCAGCTGATGCGGGGCGAAGATATGTCGTCCGACGAGGCAGCCGGATTTTTCCGCGCCCTTACGGACCTCAACGCCAACCCCGCCCAGATATCCGCAGCTCTTGTCGCCCTCACCATCAAGGGTGAGACCTTTGCCGAATTGGCGGGCATGGCACAGGTGATGCGGGAGCAGGCTATAAAAATAACTTCCAGGCAGAAAGGGCTGATAGATATTTCCGGTACCGGATCGAGCGCGGCCAAGACCTTCAATGTCTCGACCGCCGTTTCTTTTGTCGTCGCCGGCGCGGGACTGCCCGTGGCCAAGCAAACTAACCGGGGCGTTCTCAGTGCGACCGGCAGCGCCGACGTGCTTGGAAAGCTGGGCGTAAAAGTTTCCGGCGAGCCGTCGGTAGCGCAAACCTGCCTGAGCGGCGCCGGCCTCTGTTTTATGTTCGCGCCCAAGTTTCACCCTACCCTGCGGCGGGTCGGCGATATCCGCAGCAATCTGGGCACCCGCAGCTGTCTTAACCTGCTCGGCGTGCTGGCAAACCCGGCGCTGGCCCCCAGGCAGCTGATCGGCGTCTGGCACCCTTCAATGTTCGAGCCGATGGCACAGGCGCTGGCGATCCTGAAAAGCGAACGGGCGTGGGTCGTCCACGGCAAGGACGGCCTGGACGAGCTGACGCTGGCCGATGAAACTTATGTAGCCGAGGTTTTCGGAAACAAGATCCGCGAATTTCGGATAGCGCCTGAGGATTTCGGCCTGCAGCGCGGTAAGATCAGCCACTTAAAAGTAACTACGCCCGACGACAGCGCCGAGATCATCCGCGAGGTCCTCAGCAGCAAGCGCCGCGACGAGGCCCGTTCGCTGGTGGTGCTAAACGCCGCGGCAGCGCTCGTGGTCGGCGGTCTGGCCAAAGATACGATGCACGCCGCGCGCCTTGCCGAGCAAAGCATCGACAGCGGAATGGCCCAAAACAAGCTAGACCGCCTGATACAGGTTACAAATAAAAAGACCAACGCTTAGCGGATTTTGGATTTTAGATTTTGGATTTTGGATTTCGTATGCCTATCCTGTTCACCCTGTATATCCTGTTTGAATTCCCTCGTAGCCAACTTGCGCCAATCGTAATAACAGTCAACAATTAACCGATGCTCGGTTGGCTCTACGGCAAGATAGCAAACATCCGCAACTCCCTTTACGAGAAAGGCATTTTCGAGTCCTTTTCGCTCGGCGTGCCCGTGATCAGCATCGGCAATATCACCATGGGAGGGACGGGCAAGACCCCGCTAGTCGCCTATGTTGCCGAGCTTCTTGATCGGAAAAATGAAACGGTTTGCATTATCTCGCGCGGCTACGGGCGTAAAAATCCCGGTAAGCGGGTTCTCGTATCGGACGGCAAAGCGCTTCTAACAGGCCCGGAAGACGCCGGCGACGAACCCTACGAGCTCGCCCAGAAACTTTTAAATAAAGCGATAGTAATTTCCGACGCCGACCGCATTGCTGCCGCAGCCTGGGCAAAGGAAACCTTCGACGTGACCGTTTTTGTGCTCGACGATGCCTTCCAGCATCGAACGGCCCGGCGCGACCTGGACATAGTCTGTATCGACGCGATGAACCCCTGTCGCCGATTGCGCGAGCCGCTCGAAAATCTTGCGCGCGCGGACGCGATAGTGATCACTCGCTCCGACCTGGCCGAAGATATCGACGGGTTAAAAGCCCGTCTCGCGAAGCATAATCCGAAGTGCCCGGTATTTACCGTCAAAAACCGGACCTCGCGGCTGATCGAAATGATCGGTCCCGAAGTCGAAACACGGAGTTTTTCTACAAAAACGCCGGAAGAGATCGCCGGTAAAAAGATTTTTGCTTTTTGCGCGCTCGGCAACCCGGAGAATTTTTTCGAGCAGTTAAGGCGAGATGGGTTCGACATTACCGCCGTCAAGGCTTTTCGCGATCATCACAGATACAAGCAACGCGATATTACGGGGCTCGAAAAAACGGCGAAAGAGTCCGGGGCTGAGATCATGCTGACGACAATGAAAGACTACGTAAAATTAACCGGGCTGCATTTTGAGATACCCTGCCTGGCGGTAGAAAGCGAGTTGGTTTTCGATGATGAGGAAGCCTTTCGCGCTTTGATCTATGGTCTCTTATCCGGAGGCCCTTTCTTATCGCCCCAGTAAAACGCCCTTACGACCAGCACGTAAACCAGTATCACAAGGGCCAACAAAATGAAAAAGAACGCTATTATCCAGGCCAATGGTGACATTTATTTAGTTTCTATTTTTTCGACCTGGACCGGCTCGAGCCAACCCGAGAAAAACCCGCTCTTTCCGCTGTGTTCGAGGACGTGTTTGTAGAGAACGGTGACGATCGCAACGATCGGGATCGAAAGAAACACGCCCGGAATTCCGGCCACCTGCTCTCCGGCAAGTACCGACAAAATGATCGCCAGCGGATGCAGGTGGATACCCTCGCGGACTATCCGCGGATAGGTCACATAATCGTGAATAATTCGCAGCACGGCCAGGAAAATAATTATATAAAGCGCTCTCCAGGGTTTATCGGAAAAAGCGGCCACCAGCGTCACGACAATGCCTATCGTTATCGGCCCGATCAGCGGGACAAACTCGCAGATGCCGGCAACAATTCCGAGGAGAAGCGCGTATTTTAACCCGATTAAATAGAACCCTATCGTGCATATCAGCCCGATGATGCAGCACGAGATAAGCTGCGCGCGCGTATAGGCGGCCAGTGTGACATTTACATCCGACATGACCGCTTCGGCCCGCGCCCGCCAGCGGCCCGCCGGGAACATCCTGAGCACCGAGAGCCGGAACATATTTACGTCCTTGAGAAAGAAAAACGACAGGATCGGAACTAATATCAGCCACGGTGTAAAAATAGCGGCCCCAAGCAGAAAGCCCCCGAATGCCGTTGTTATCGTTTCGCCAAAAGCCGCCATTCTCCTCGTCAGATCGGCCTGGACCTCGTCCGGTATTTTAAGGCTGTCGAACCGCCGGTTGAGGTCGCTCGCCCGCTCCTGGAGCGCGATGCCGTAGTTGGGAAGGTTAGCGCCGAATTCTTTCGCCTGGTCCACGACCCTCGGCGCGAGGTTCGAAATTGCCACTCCCAAAACGGTAAAGACTATCAGGTAGGCAATAACGATCGCGACCGACCGCGGCATTAGCTTATCGAGGTGCCGTTCCTTAAATGGGCGGCGGATCAGCTTTACCAGCGGGTCGATCAGGTAAGCAAAAAAGATCGACAGGACCACCAGAAAAAACAGCGAGGTCAGCGAAACGATAATGCTTTCGAGGCGGTTAAAAATAAAAAGCAGCAGAAGCGTAATTACCACCACGCGGGTGATCGAGATCACCGAGGGGCTCGAGGGGTCGAGAAATACCCGGCGGGCGAGCTGCTGTTTCTCCCGAAGCTCTCTCCTGGTCGACTTCGTTACGGTTTCGCTTTCTCCGCTGTTTTCATTTTCAACCATACGTTCCTCGCATCGATCAGTTCGTATTCGCGTTTACGTTTTTCTGCCCGCCAGTGTTAGCCGCTTTCGAAAAGTCCTGGAAATCGAACCTTTCCTGTAAGGGTTTCAGCTTTTCCGGCGGAAAAGGATAGTTCGAGCCCGCGATCAGGGCCTTGTCGTCGTCGGAAAGAATAAGGCGATTCGCCACCTCCGGCGAGTTCATTCTGATAAACTTTTTATCGTCCGCGTCGAGCTTAGCACCGTCCTTTCTGCGAAGGACGAAAATAAAGTCGAAATTGGCGGTCCGCATCGTCTCCAGATCGTTCTCGAAAACATTGACGGGCCTGACGGTATTTGCCGGTGGTGGCTTCGACCCTGAGTTCAGTATCGTTGAGTTTGCCGAGCATCCCTGCCACAGCACGCAGGACAAAAGCAGCGCACAAAACCCCATATTATTTCTCCTCATCTTCTTCCTCGTTATTGGCCGGGCGGTTGGCATTCGCCGCTTTTTCTTCTTCCTCAAGCTGTTTCAGCTCTTCATCCGTGGCCGGCGCCTGGTCCTCGACCGAATCTCCCGGCGGATCTCCCTTCTGGTCGCGGATCTTGAGTATGCGCGCCTCGTCGTCTTCATACACGATATCCGTCCAGCCGCTCTCGAGCGCCTTGGTTATCATATCCTCATTTTCCTTGGCGTCCGCAAAAATATAACCCGCGCCGAATTTTTCGCGGATCTGCGGCCCGGCGTCGCCTCCCTTGGCGTTGGTAATATCCATCAACAGTTTGTAGAGCTCCGGGTTCTTCGAATAAAGATAATTGGGATCGAGCCCGTAAACGTAAGAGTGCTTCTGATCGTAGAAAAACAGTTTCGGGAAATCGTCCCAATTGGCGTTAAATATCCGCTCGCCCGCGGGGATATTATCTTCGCCCCTGTCGTTTTTCCCGGTAGCCCACGCCATTACCCGCCGGTATTTGTCGTTGTCCTCGTTGCCCCGGATCTCGGCAAGGAGCCCGCCGTAGGTGTTGCCGCCGAGGTCGATGCCCCGCAGGTTCAGGGCAAGCCAGCCAACCAGCGCAATACCGATAACCCAGGCGGCCGTCTGTTTCGCGATCCTGGCCGTGTGGTCTCGCGAAGACTTTTTGTCGGAATCGAGATACGGTTCGATCTCGCGAGTGAAATCCTCTGGAAGCTCCACCACTTTCGGCTCGAAAAACGCCCGCCAACTAAACGCTCCGAAAAGCAGCGCAAAAGGCGGAAAATACTCGGCGTAGCGTTTGGAGCGGAATTGGGCCGCCAGCAGGAATGTAGCGAACATAAGGAAGAAGGTCGCCTTTTCCGGCAGTTTCCCGTTTCTCGGCATAAACAGGATATAACCGATGAGCATCGCGCCCATTGCTACCGGGAAATTGGTCAAGAGCTCCATCCCCGAATACGGGTACCACTCGCCTCCAACCGCGACCGCAAAATCCGTCCCGACCTTGAATTTGGTAATAAAATGCTCTACGAAGAGCGTTATGTTGTGCGGGAAATAGGGGTTGACAACATTGCCCAGGACCATTCCGCCGAAAGTATACGCAAGCGGTTTCCACTCGAATTTTCTTTCGTTCCAGGCAATTATTACCGCCCACATCATGGCGGCGATGAAGAGTATCGGGAAAAGGCTGTACGTCCATACGAAAGCGAACATCAGCGGGAGCAGCCAGACATATTTACGCTGAAAGAGCAGGTGTATCCCGATTACCGTGATGATGATCGCCAGCGGCGGGGCCTTGGCCATGTTCATCCGGTAATAAAATGCGTTCGAGCAAACAAGAAGAGCGGCCAGCCAAACCAGCAGATAATCCACTTTATAGCGGTACAGCATCCAGTAGACCGAGAAGATCGCCAGCGTCGCATAGGTCGTGGCCGCGACCTTGGCCGCCATCACCGGCTCGAAAAACCAGAGGAACGGTATCTGCAAAAGGTGGAACAGGAAGTGATGGTCGTCATAATCCTGCGGGTTGAGCACCGTCAGGGGAAGCCAGTCGAAGGAAGGCAGCCAGTGGCCGTGTTTGAAATTTTCCCAGAGAAGCGAGCTCCAGCGAATGTGATAATACCCGTCCCAATCGCCGCAGCAGATGGCCTTGGTCTGGAATTGAAGCAGAATGACCACCAGCAGGATCGCGAAAAAGCCGAAAACGAGATAAATGACCCGCACCGCGTCCTCGGTCTCGAAATATTCGCGCCATGTAAGCGTCGTGTTCGTCTCGCCCTCCGCACGGGCAGGGCTCGCGGATTCGGGCGCGTCGCTCGCGTCGTTATTAAGATTGACGTCCATTGTTTACGAATTTATAAATGCTTTGAACCAGCGAAATAAAGTCAGATTTCATTCAAAAAAGTAACACGAATGCGCGGCAAATATCTAATCTGGTTGGTGGTTCGTAGTCCGTGGTTCGTAGTTCGTGGACAGTTATTATTCGTGTTGATTCGTGTATATTCGTGGTTTCTTCTTATCCTCGGAAAAACCGGAACCACAAATTAACACGAATCAACACGAATAAAACGAAATCGCCTTAACCACCAACCACGGACAACCGACCACTGGCTACTAACTACCGTATTTTGTATCCTGTATCCATGTATCCGAAAGGCAACCTCTTTCTTCCGGCTTCTCACGGCCAACTGGAAGCTATACTTAAAGGGCCCGCGGACGAGATCAAGGGCGCCGGGCTGGTCTGCCACCCGCACCCGATGGGCGGCGGGACGATGCATAACAAGGTCGTTTTTCGCGCCGCGGCCGGCTTGATAGATGCCGATTTGGCGACGCTTCGCTTCAATTTTCGCGGGGTCGGGGCTTCGACCGGTGAGCACGACGAGGGACGCGGCGAGCAGCAGGACGTTCTTGACGCACTCGATTACCTAAGTGCCAATTACCCGGGTAAGGAGATTACGCAGGCCGGGTTTTCATTCGGCACATGGGTCGGGTCGCAGGTCGCGGTGAATGACGACCGGGTCGTCCGGCTGGTCAGCATCGGAACGCCGGTCGACAAATACGCGAGCTTCGATCACATGGAAAACCTGCGAAAGCCGATCCTGTTCGTCCATGGCGATCGTGATGAATTCGGCAGCGTCGACAGCCTGAAAAAGCTTGTCGACCGGGTTTCAAAGGTCACAGAAACAAAGCTCGTAATATTCGAGAACTGCGGCCACTTTTTCGATAACCACCTTGACGAGCTTAGAAACACCATTAAAAATTGGGTAATAGAACAGACATCGTGAACTTATGGAAGACGAATCCAAAATCCAAAATCCGGAAGCCAAAATCGAACGTGATGTTGCCATTCGGCTGACCATGATGCCGCGCGATACCAACGCGCACGGCACTGTTTTTGGCGGCATCATCCTAAGCTATATCGACGTTGCCGGCGGTGTCGAGGCGGTCCGCACCACACATCACGACCGCTTTGTAACCGTGGCGATGAAAGAGGTTATCTTTCACGAGCCGGTATATATCGGCGACCTCGTAAGCTTTTACGCCGAGACGGTCAAGATAGGCCAAACCTCGATCACTGTCCATGTTGTCGTCGAAGCTGAGCGGTTTGGCAGCCAGGGGCAGCGGGTCAAGGTTACCGAAGCCGAGGTTACATATGTTGCCATCAGCCAAAACCGCGAGAAGGTAAAGATCGGGAAATAGAATGCATACCTGGAAGCTTGAAATCGAATACGAAGGCACCCGTTACCGCGGCTGGCAGATGCAGCATAACGCAAAAACGGTGCAGGGCGAGCTGATGGAAGCTTCGCGCAAGCTGTTTTCCAGCAAGGTCGATATTCACGGCGCCGGCCGAACCGATGCCGGCGTCCACGCGCTCCACCAGATCGCGCATCTAAAGGTAGCGGACCTCAAAACCAACCTTACGCCCCGCCAGATCCAGTTCGGTTTTAACGATGTTCTCCCGCACGACATCAATATCCTGAGCGTCCGGAACGCCGCCGAGAATTTTCACGCCCGGCATGACGCCGTTGCGCGATACTATCTTTACCAGATATCGACGCGCCGTACTGCTTTCGGCAAGAGCCTCGTTTGGTGGATAAAAGACCCGCTGGACGCTAAAGCCATGCAGACCGCGGCAGCGATGCTGGTCGGCCGGCATGATTTCCGCTCCTTCTGCGAAACCGAAGAAGGCAAAAAGCAATCTACGATCGTGCAGGTCGAACGCGCCGATGTATTTACCGACGGCGATCAGATTTGCTTACGAATCGGGGCCAGCCATTTCCTTTGGAAGATGGTGAGAAGGATCGTTGGGATGCTGGCCGAGGTCGGGCGCGGGAATTTGACCTACGACGGGTTCGAGCGCCTTCTAAAATTCCACGTAGATACCACCGCGAAATTTACCGCCCCTCCGTCCGGGCTTTACCTGGAAAAAGTTTTATATAAAGGGGATAAAGCTCCCGCCACGGAAAAGGCCGTGTTCGACATTAAATAAGGCCCATCATCCATTGATCTTTGATCTTCGACCTTTGATCTTTGACTAACTGACCAAGGCCTACCGACCACCGACTATTAACTACTGATTTCCCTATTCTGCCTTCTTGCCTTTCCCGCCCCATTTATGCCAAAGTCAAGATATAGTTTTTACAACAATATTTTCCAGGAGCATGTAGAAAAGAATGCCGAAAATTACAGCGGAAACCGCCGAGGGCACGCTCGCCTTCGAGTGCGATCAGGGTAAAAAACTCGTGCTTTGCATCGAGGATAACGGCGTGGACATCCTTCACCGCTGCGGCGGAAATGCGCGCTGCACGACCTGCCGGGTCGAGGTCCTGGCGGGCGATCCGGGCGAGATCGGTGAAGCCGAGAAGGCCATCCTCGCTACCAAAACCGATCTGAACGATCACACACGTCTTTCGTGCCAGGTGCGCCTCATCGACGACCTGCACGTAAAGGTCATCAATCAGGCACATGTTATGGGGATCGATCCGGGGACGAGGCCGGAAGATTAACCACCAGTTTAGGGACAAGACAAAGGAGAAAATACAATGGGTTTGAATACAGTTTATAAAGCGAAAACATTCGATCTGAGCGATCTTACGGGCATCTCCAACGAGACGCTGGCGATGCACTTTAAGCTCTATGAGGGCTATGTCACGAATACCAATGTGCTGAACGAAAAGGTAGCCGGGCTGCTCAAGGACGGCGAGCTCGATCCGGCCAATATGGTCGTTTTTTCGGAGCTCAAACGGCGGTTCGGGTTCGAATATAACGGTATGGTGCTGCACGAGTATTATTTTGAGAATATGGAGAAAGACGGCACCGGCGATCCTTCGAGCGGGTCCGCTTTCAAAAGTGCCGCGGAGGAAAGCTTTGGGAGCTACGACGTCTGGAAAGCCGATTTTGCCGCTACCGGCAAGATGCGCGGCGTGGGTTGGGCCGCCTGCTACCAGGACCCGTCAAACGGCGCGATCTCGAATCACTGGATCAACCTGCACGAAACAGGCAACGTCGCCGGGTACAAGCCGATCCTGATCATGGACGTTTGGGAGCATGCCTTTATTAAGGATTACGCGCCCGCCGACCGGCCCAAGTATATCGAAGCGTTTTTCGCCAACATCGACTGGGACGTGGTCAATTCGCGGTTGGGCTAGTTTTAACAATCCGTCTAGTTTGTAAGGTCTGTCTGAAAGGGGCGGGCCTTTTTTACGGGTTCAGTGTTCATGGCGCCATTTCAATTTCGGATTTGGGATTGCGGATTGCGGATTTGAAGAACCCGGTCGCGACCGCTTCCGGTTCTGACCTGTTTGTCTCCGCGTCTCGGCGGTTAAATTTCGCCTTCCTGTCCCGACCTACACTGCTATACTTTTCGGCCGCGGGGCGCCCTGGATGCTGACGGGCTGCTGCGGAACCGGGGCGCAGCACATCGAGACCATTTCACGCCGGTCTTGCCGCATCTCGGGGTCGTTCTTTAACCACTCGCGAATTTCGCGGAAAACCTTCGCCGCGTAATCGTTGTTCGGCGCGGTCAGCCGGTAGTGGGCCCATTTCCAATCGCGCCGGACGCTGACCAGCCCGGCCTTTTTCAAATAGGCCAGGTGCCGCGAGATCTTCGGCTGGTTGGTATCGATCACCTCAACGAAATAGCACACGCATACCTCGTCTTCGCCCATTAGGTTAATCAGGCGCAGCCGCGTCCTATCTGCCAGCGCGGCAAAAAACAGTTCAATATCGAAAGTTTCTTTTTTATTCATCAAAAAGTAGTCCGTGGTTCGTGGTCCGTGGTTAGTA